>ERZ791734.16-NODE-16-length-329500-cov-4.479069_pt1 | contig 329500 bp, 270 predicted proteins | sample MGYA00509953_ERZ791734 | MGnify/ENA primary metagenome ERZ791734 (study PRJEB30046, sample SAMN00792038) | human gut metagenome | study: EMG produced TPA metagenomics assembly of the A metagenome-wide association study of gut microbiota in type 2...
TACACCAGTCGCGGATATTCTCCAACCAGTGCAAATAAGTCTTATCATAATTCTTTGGCACGAACTGCAATTCGCCTGTCTTGATCGCCTCAACCGCCGGCTTTGCCAATTCTTCCATGGCAACGAACCACTGCGGCTTTACCATAGGCTCAACCGTCGTCTTACATCTGTCATGGGTACCGACATTGTGGACATGATCTTCAATACCAACCAGCAGTCCCATCTCGTCCATCTTCTGAACGATGACTTTACGTGCCTCATAGCGATCCATGCCTTCAAATTCGCCACCATTGCTATTGATGGTCGCATCATCATTTAAGATATTGATGACCGGAAGATCATGACGCTTGCCAACCTCAAAGTCATTCGGGTCGTGTGCCGGTGTGATCTTAACGACACCGGTTCCAAATTCCATATCTACATACTCGTCTGCAATAACCGGAATCTCACGGTTCATAAACGGAAGCATAACGGTCTTGCCGACGATATCCTTGTAACGATCATCTGCCGGATTGACAGCCACTGCGGTATCTCCCAGCATGGTCTCCGGACGGGTCGTAGCAAATTCTACATATCTGCCCGGCTCTCCAACGATCTCGTATTTCATATGCCAGAAATGTCCTGCCTGCTCTACGTGCTCTACCTCTGCATCAGAAATAGAGGTCTGGCAGACCGGACACCAGTTGATGATACGGTTGCCCTTATAGATATAGCCCTCATTATATAATTTAACAAAGACTTCCTCGACTGCCTTAGAACAGCCTTCATCCATGGTAAAACGTTCTCTCTGCCAGTCAGCAGAAGATCCCATACGCTTGAGCTGACGGATGATACGTCCGCCGTACTCCTCGCGCCACTTCCAACATTCGTCTAAAAATCCGTCACGTCCCAGGTCATCCTTGTTGATGCCCTGCTTTTTCAGATGCTCGATGACCTTGACCTCTGTAGCGATGGCTGCATGGTCTGTCCCCGGCTGCCAGAGGGCATTGTATCCCTGCATTCTCTTGTAACGGATCAAAATGTCCTGCATGGTATTATCTAAAGCATGTCCCATGTGGAGCTGACCTGTGATATTTGGAGGTGGCATCACGATGGTAAATGGTTTCTTGCTGCGGTCTACCTCAGCGTGAAAATAGCCATTATCCTCCCATTTTTTGTAAAGTCTGTCTTCCAACCCACTCGGGTCATACGTCTTTGCTAATTCTTTACTCATTTTATCTATTATTCCTTTCCGCATAGGCGGATCTACTCCTTGCCTATGTTACCATCTTATCTATAATATCTTATAAGGAAACAGGGGAAAAATCAACTGCCTTTTTCTCATTCCCGGTTAAATCCATAGGGTGTTTTGCTCCGCCATTTAAAAATCAGATTTGGCAGGAAAATATCTAGATTGCGCAGGGTAGAAAACGCCTTTGTCCCGGCACTGCCACCTCGAAACTTATCTTTATAGGAGATCGTCCGCCGCAAAAGTCGGATATCTTTGGGATCCATGACCTTTTCTTCTTCCAGAACATGAATAAACTCATAGGTGGAGTCATCCATCTTCTTGGCGTCCGCAGACAAATTCTGTGCCGTATAACCATGCACATAAAGCGGCTGGTCTACAAAAGAAAACGGTGTCCGCTGGCAAAGCAGAAGCAACCAGAGGAAATAATCGTCCGATCCGTTCTTTTTTCCTATATGCTGTGTCCAGACAGCAGGGATCATAGCCTTTGGAATCAGGCACTGTCCCGGTGAAACGATCTGGTTGCCAATGCGAAGATAGGTCTTGTAATCACCGACCAACTTTTTATGGTAATCCGTGCGATACCATAAGACCTCTCCGTCCTTTTGCTCCATAAGAGCATTTGAGACCAGTACCGGATAACGCATGATCTGCGCGATCTTTGTCCGGGAAAATTCCTGCCCCAGCGTCGCATGCACCTTATCTGCCTCCGTCTGGTATTTTTTCATAGTCGCAATAAAGGTAGCGACTGCATCCTCCCGCAAGCGGTCGTCCTGATCCAGAAAGATCACATAGTCACCGGTGCAGAGAGAAAGCCCGCGTACGCGCGCCGCATGGATCCCGCCGTTTTGCTTCTGGTCGTAGATCCAGATATTGCAATCGCCACCGTCTTCCGGCAGGACAACGCTCTCCTCCGGACTGTCATTTATGATCACGGCTTCCAGTTCATCCGCACTCTCCAGATTTTTCTGGTTTGCGCGGATCATTTGTTTGTAATCTGCCATATAAGCATTCCCCTTATAAAAGGCAGTGATAATACTTACTTTCATCAAAAACTTGCTCCATATTTTCTGCCAAAGAACTTTGCTTTGAGAAAAGCGCCACCCTTTTTCAGCCAGTTGACCGGTTCCATGTGCATGGTCGCCACTTCCTTGACGCGCGGTGCATCTTTGCTCTCTTGCTCTTTTAACAGCCAGACATTAAAAAGGATCTCACTGACACGTCCAAAGAGTCTCGCCTCAAAGGCGCTCATGCTTTTCAGATCATCCTGCATGGCATCCTCTAAGTCTGCCAGGATCGGGAAAAGCCATTTGCAGTAGGCATCCAGATAGGTCCGCCGCATAATGCACATATTAAACATATATCCCCAGGTTGATGCGTAGACCTTTTTGCATGCTGCGTCATATTCCGGGCATTTGCTGTGAATGATCTCCTGTGCCAGATCCAGGTGCTTGGCATCCAGCGTGTGTGCATAGTGTGAATACAGGGATTCAATATAATACTTACGTTTTGTCGGCACGACGATGTCATAAGCCTCCATAAGATCCCCGGCTTCTGCTGTCGTCAATACGCAATCCATCAGGTCGTTTGCATGCGCCTTCCGATAAGAGCGGCTCTTTCCTGTAAAGTATCTACGGTAATGTACCAGACCGATGGCATCTGCATCCAGATTTTTCCAAGCCCAGTAGAGACCGGTCAGTTCGCAGTAAGTTGGATTTTTTGCTGATATATTCTCGCCTGTATTGTCACACACAAGTCCTAGGATGCTGTCCTTTCCCTCTGCGCCCACTTGTAGAGGCAGATAGACGGATTCTGCCGGTGTCTTGTATGGCTTATGCATGGCAATGATGATCTTTGTTTGCATAATTTTCTCCAAATCATAGTTTTTTACATTATAGCATACTATGCAGGTGAATTGTTCAAGGGGATATGAAAATAGCCGTCATTACTGCAAATAATGACGGCTGTTCCTAAAACACTTATTTAATTTTTCCGATCTTCATGCCATCACGCATCGCCATCGTCGTCATCTGCGATCGTATTGGCAACCGCTGCGCTCGCGCCTGCCACTGCCGATACCACCACAACCACTGCAACGATAACAACAAACAAGATCAGTATGGCAAAAAAAATCAAAAACCCCATCTCTGTCATTTTACCTACCTCCAAAAACAACTAAGCACAGTATAACACACCGGGATGGAAATTACACATGTTTGTTTTATTTTCTGTAATAAATAGAATTCCAGTTCATTTCATTCTTAAACTGACGGATGTTGGTGTCCTTATCAATATAAACTGCCTCAATGCCCATATTGGCAGCCCAATCCCCCATCTGCTCTGCGCTCAGATCATAGGAGAAGGCAGTATGATGTGCACCTCCTGCCAGAATCCAGGCCTCGGTGCCAACTTTGAGATTTGGCTGCGGTGTCCAGAATGCAGTTGCAACCGGAAGTTTTGGCATTGGTTTTTCTGTCTTTTTGCAATCCACATCGTTGATGATCAGACGGAAGCGGTCGCCAAGATCAACCAGTGATGTTGCAATAGCAGGTCCGGTCTTTGATGTAAATACCAGTCTTGCCGGATCCTCACGCTCGCCCATACTCAGTGGCTGCTCCTTGATTGCGATCCTGCCGTCCGCGATCGTCGGACAAACCTCCAGCATATGTGCTTCCAGAACGCCTTCCTTACCCGGTACCAGATTGTATGTGTAGTCCTCCATAAAAGATGTTCCCTTGGCATCTTTGACTCCCTGGGTCATGATCTTCATGACACGCACCATAGCCGCGGTCTTCCAGTCACCCTCAGCACCAAATCCATAGCCTTTTTCCATCAGACGCTGGATGGCAAGTCCCGGCAACTGTTTGAGTCCGCCCAGATCTCCGAAGTGTGTAACGATGGCCTGATAATTTCTCTCTTCCAGAAAACGCTCAAAACCGATCTCTATGCCCGCCTGCACTGCTACATGCTGACGGAATTCTTTTTCGTCTCTGCCCTCAAGCAGGATGTCATACTTGCTGTAATATTCCTCTACCAAAGTATCAATATCTGCCTGTGATACGGCATTCACGGCTTCTACGATCTCATTGACCGGATAGGCATCTACTTCCCAGCCGAACTTGATCTGTGCCTCGACCTTGTCGCCCTCGGTAACAGCAACATTTCGCATATTATCAGCCACACGCATCACGCGGACATGGCTGCTCTCGATCACGCCCACTGCCGTACACATCCATGCGCCGATCTCCTTCTGGACATCCGCATCTTCCCAATAGCCGGCGATGACCTTGCGCTCCATGCCAAGACGGCTGAAGATATGACCATATTCACGATCACCGTGCGCGGATTGGTTCTCATTCATAAAGTCCATGTCGATGGTGTCATATGGGATCTCCCGGTTGAACTGGGTATGTAAATGCAAAAGTGGTTTGCGCAATTCCTGTAAGCCCAGGATCCATGATTTTGCCGGAGAAAACGTATGCATCCAGGTAATGATACCTGCGCAATTCTCATCCGTATTTGCTTCGTTAAAAGTTCTGCGGATCACTTCATTTGTGATCATGGTCGGCTTCCAGATGACCTCGTATGGCAGGTTGCCGGATCTGTTCAAAGCCTCAACGATGATCTTCGAATGTTCTGCCACATGTGCCAGGCACTCCTCTCCGTACAGATCCTGTGATCCGGTGCAAAACCAAAACTGATAATTCTTCTTTTCTAACATGTCTGCTCCTTTCCTATATCTCGCTATTTTAGCGTAATCATTACTCTCTTACTGATTATCTTATGTTAAAGTCCAGATCCTGTCTTTTCATTTTTTTATGAAGATAGGGTAATATTTTCAATTTCGTTGACACTGCTTTTTTGCAAGTTGTATGATGATGACAGAAAGCCTGCCAAAGTACATATCCTTTGGCAAATACAGACAAAAGGAGCCGCCGTTTATGAAAGTAATGAATATTGAAAACCCGGAAGAATTTTTAAAAGTCATTGATGCCTGTGAAGGACAGGTAGAACTCGTCACCGCTGATGGCGACCGTTTGAACTTAAAGTCAAAATTGTGTCAACTTATTTCCCTGACGACCATTTTTTCTTCCAGTTCCGCTATCCCGGAAATGGAGATCATCGCCCATGAAGCAGATGACTCCAAGCGCATCATGGATTATCTGATGCGTGGCAAAATATAACGCAACTTTTTTTCATACTCCTTACAAAAAGAAACTGACCGGAAAGTAAGTATTCCGCGTCAGTTTCTTTCTTTTTACCGATTCTGTTTTAACTTTACATAGGCTCCCGCCATATGTTCTTTTGCCCAGGCGATCTCCTTGGCTCTGCGATAGGCTCCGCTGATATCTCCCCGCACCAATGGGGCATAGAGGATCTTTGCCACGCGCCCATCCTCCGATAAGTGGCGGCGCAGTCTGCCATACAAAGGACCTTCCAGTTCAGCCCTTGCCCTTGCCATGACCTCGCGCTTGCTGTCGCCGTGCTGTATGCCTCTGACCATGGATGACTGGAAAGACCGGAAATATACCCCAGCCATGACTTCATGCAGGCGCATGCGCCATGCTCCAACGTCCAGATTTTCCAAACCGCCTGTCTCTCCTTTGGTCATGCCCTCGGTCACCGTCTGGATCTTTCGCATCTGCATATTAAGGAATGCCTGTACTCTGGTCTTTTGCAGGGCAAAATATTCCGGCAGATACTTGTCCGTCAGGCGGCTCTGTCCGCGATTGGCATAATGGTACAAGACATCCGGCAACGTCAAAAAACTTTGCAATGCTCCTGCTGCCTGCACATTAAATAAAATATCCTCAATATGGACGATATTCTGAAACTGCAACTTCTGTTCCTGTAAGAAAGAAAGCCGGTATGCCTTATTCCATGCATAGCCAAACATAGTCTCATGCTCCAGTTCTATGATATAAGGATAGGCATAGGCAAGCGGTCTTTTCCACCCCTGTGCGCCATCATGGATATGATCTGAAAAATAATATAATTCCGGCGTCTTCTGCACCTGATAGGACAAGGCATTTTTTTGATAGTAGTCCTCGGTGTAGCCAAAGACGACCATATCCGCCGGCTGCTCGTCCAAAGCATGATAGAGCCTTTCCAAAAGGGTCTTTTCCACGCCATCATCCGCATCCAGAAACAGGATATAGTCTCCGGCAGCATGAGAGATCCCGGTATTGCGCGCCATACTAAGCCCCTCGTTCTCCGGCTTATGGATCACGACATAGTCTGCCTGCTTGCCGCGAAATGCCTGTAAATAAGATTCCGCGACCGCTCCCGTCTGATCTGTAGCACAGTCATCTACCAGGATCACCTCAAAGTTGTTATAGGTCTGTTCCAAAAGATCCTGCAACAATCCCGGCAGATATTCTTCTACATTGTACGCCGAAACCACTACAGAAAATTTGATCTGTCCTGTCATCTTTTTGCTCCTTATCTTTGCTACTTCTTATCATAATGCATAGGATGCGCTTTCGTCTACTGCTTTCTTTCCGTTATGTACTGGGGCGAGCCGGAAGCAGGTAGAAGTGGGCAGGACCGAAGGGGCGGGGAAGAACGCGTCGTGAAATTCTGTATCTCTAGAAAGAGGCTGTTTGTTTTTATTTATAAGAACTGTCTTTGCAAAGTTAAACAGGCTCTGGGATAGTGTTCGTCTGTGGCAGATATGAATGCAAAGCGTATTAGAGGTGCCCCTGAATATCTGCCACTGACGGACATATCCCGCCGCCTGTCGAAGCTGTGCAAAGACAGTTCAATTTCAAACAAGCAGCCTCTTTCAGAGATACGACGAATTTACACTCCAATACATGCTTCCCCGCCCCTTCGGTCCTGCCCACTTCTGCTTGCTTCCGGCTCGCCCCTATTTCCAACAACGAAAAATGCCAGCAGGCAAAAGCCCCTGGCATTTTCACACATTTTATTTATATTTCTTTTCCGGTGGAGCACAAGAACTACAACCGCCGCACGATCCACAGTCACCGGAGCATAAGCCTTTCCCGGATTTTTTCTTTTTGATCAAACTGTATAAGATTGCTGAAACAATAGCGATCAATACAAGTAATACAATGATTGTTCCCATATCATTCACCTCGAAACCGGCTCAAAAGAGCCACATTTTTATTTATTGATTGCTGCATATTTATCCTTGCGGAAGAGCAGATAGATAAAGCCGATCACAAAGATAAATGCTACAACGGTTCCAAATCCAAAGACACCTGCGGTAAAGAGTGTTCCGATCTGGTAGATGCACATTGCTACAATGTAAGCAAGTATACACTGATATCCGATTGCAAACCAGAACCACTTTGGATTGTTCATCTCTCTCTTGATAGCACCCATTGCTGCGAAACATGGTGCACAGAGAAGGTTGAATACCAGATAGCCGTAAGCGGCGATTGGTGTCATCACCTGCGCCAGATTGCCCCATACTTCGGAACCATCTTCTGCAACTTCCGCAAATCCATAAAGCATACCAAAGGTAGCAACAACGTTTTCTTTTGCGATCAAACCAGATACGGCTGCAACTGCCATCTTCCAGCCCTGACCTGCCTGTGTCCATCCAAGCGGTGCAAAGATCCATGCGATCGCAGTGCCGATCTTAGCAAGAATACTTGCATCCAACTGCTCTGCCTCGAGCATTCCGAAGGAACCATTTGCCCATCCGAAACTCATCAGGAACCAGAGTACGATGGTGGATAAGAGGATGATGGTACCAGCCTTCTTGATGAAGGACCAGCCACGCTCCCACATACTACGAAGTACACTGCCAACGGTTGGCCAGTGGTAAGCAGGAAGTTCCATAACGAATGGAGCAGGATCGCCGGAGAACATCTTTGTCTTCTTCAAGATGATACCGGAACAAATAATTGCTGCCATACCTACGAAATATGCACTCCATGAAACCCATCCTGCGTTATCGAAGAAAGCACCTGCGATCAAAGCGATGATCGGCAACTTTGCTCCACATGGGATAAAGGTTGTTGTCATGATAGTCATCTTACGGTCACGGTCATTTTCGATCGTTCTACTAGCCATGATTCCAGGAACACCACATCCGGTACCGATCAGCATCGGAATGAAGGACTTTCCGGAGAGACCAAACTTACGGAAGATTCTGTCCATAACGAAAGCAACACGCGCCATGTATCCACATCCCTCCAGGAATCCCAGGAAGATGAAGAGAACTAACATCTGCGGAACGAATCCAAGAACTGCACCAACACCGGCAACAATACCGTCCAAGATCAATCCCTGCAACCAGTCAGCACAATTGATAGAAACTAAGAAGTTCTCAATTGCCGGAGGAATGATCTCGCCAAAGAGTACATCATTGGTCCAGTCAGTCAGGAATCCACCAACGGTTGTGATAGATACATAATAGACAAGCCACATAACTGCTGCAAAGATCGGCAGACCAAGAATACGGTTGGTCACGATACGGTCGATCTTATCTGAAGTGGTAAGGGCGCCCGCATGTGCCTTCTTGATACAATCATTGATAATGCTTCCAATGTAGTTGTATCTCTCACCTGTGATGATGGATTCTGCATCATCATCCAGTTCTTCTTCACAGGAAACAATATCTTTTTCGATATGTGCGATGATATCCTGTGATAATCCTAACTTTTCCTGTACCTTGGTATCACGCTCAAATAACTTGATCGCATACCAACGCTGCAGATTCTCATCATCAATGTTATGTAAGCAAAGTTCTTCGATATGAGCAAATGCATGCTCTACAGAACCATTGAAAGAATGCTTAGCCTTCTGAGACTTCTTAGAAGTAGCGACGATGGCTCTTGCTGCTGCATCCTCTACACCGGTACCCTTTAATGCGGAGATCTCTACAACCTCAACACCCAGTTCTTCGGCAAGTCTCTTGGAATTGATCTGGTCGCCATTCTTGGCAACAACGTCGATCATGTTGATCGCAACAACAACCGGGATTCCAAGTTCTACCAACTGTGTTGTCAGGTAGAGGTTTCTTTCCAAGTTGGTACCATCAACGATATTTAAAATGGCATCCGGATGCTCGTCGATCAGATAATTTCTTGCAACGACTTCCTCCAATGTATAAGGGGACAAAGAATAAATACCCGGTAAGTCAGTGATGGTAACTTCCTTATCTCCTTTGTATTTTCCTTCTTTCTTTTCTACCGTAACGCCCGGCCAGTTTCCTACAAACTGGTTGGCTCCGGTCAGGGCATTGAACAATGTGGTCTTACCACAGTTCGGATTACCTGCTAATGCAATACGTACTCCCACCTTTTAGTCCTCCTTCACATCAATCATAGCTGCATCTTCTTTGCGAAGAGACAACTCATATCCTCTTACAGTAACTTCAATCGGATCACCAAGTGGTGCGACCTTGCGCACATATACTTCTACGCCCTTTGTGATACCCATATCCATAATTCTTCTCTTGGTAGCGCCCTCTCCGTTTAATTTTGTAACGACTGCAGACTGGCCTACCTTCACATCACGTAATGTTTTCATCTTGTGACTTCCTTTCCTTTGCCATTCTTTTTCCTTTATTTAAAAAGCACGTCTTACGCGTACCATTTAAACCATGATCTTAAGTGCCATTTCTTTTCCGATCGCCACACGCGAATCTTTAACATTGATGATCACATTGCCATCTGCCTCCGAAACGACGCTGACTTTGGATCCCGGCACAAATCCTAATTTTTCCAGAAACAATCTCGTTTCTTCTTTGCCACCGACCTTTTTGATCAGTTGCTCTTCTCCGTTGTTTGCCATAGCCAAAGGCATCATCTTACTCACCTTCCTCATTTTGTGCACAAATAAAACTTTTGTTAGTATCCGCTAACTCACGGTCAAAAAAGAAAATGCCTGTTCCATGTGAGCAACAATGGTTAGCACTTTCTAACTACATTGATATGTTAGCACAATCTAACTACAGTGTCAATCGCCTCACTTTAGAAAATTTCATAAATTTTCCGGTCCAGTAAGCGGTTTCCTGTATGATTTTTCCATTTTCTATTGCACTTCTTGGAAAAATGCTTATAATTATTTATACAGTTGTTTAACTAATAGGAGGTTTTTACATGAAGAAAGAACAAAGACTCAATCCGGACATTTTTGCAAAGGAATCTATCTGGAAACTCATGGTCAAAATGTGTCTGCCAGCGGTTATCACCATTCTGATCATGGTCATCTATAACATGGCAGACATCTACTTTATCGGACAGTTAAAGGACCCCTACAAGGTCACAGGGCTTTCCCTTTGCATGCCGATCACCACACTCTTATCTGCACTGGGCAGTATGATCGGCACCGGTGCTTCTTCCTGCATTTCCGTTGCCATGGGACGCGGAGATGACTCCAAGGTAGCACACTACTCCAGTTTTTCTTTTTATTTTTCCATCTTCAGCGGCGCTGTTTTTACCGCCATCGTTCTCATATTCCAGACCCCCATTCTGGATCTGATCGGCACCAGTGCTAATACCAGAGGCTACGCAGCCTCCTACCTTAGTCTGATCATGCTGGGTGCACCGCTTACCATGCTAAATACTGCGACCGGTCAGATCATCCGTTGTGAAGGTGCCTCTGTATCTGCTATGGTCGGAAACCTTTTGGGAACCATATTAAACATCATTTTGGATCCTATCTTTATTCTTGTGCTTGGCATGGGAGTTCCGGGTGCTGCCATCGCAACCTTGATCGGCACCGCCAGCAGTAGTATTTACTATATCGTTTTCATCATAAGAAAATGTAAACACGTAACCATTCATCTGCACGATTTTACACTGGGGCAAGGCGTTGCGACCGGTGTGCTTGCCATCGGTCTTCCCTCCGGTGTCAGTACGCTGCTCAACAGTATCTCCGGCATTTTTGAAAACAATCTTCTGGTCGCACACGGCGATCATTATGTAGCCGCCTTATCCGTTGCCGGACGTGCCACCATGATCATTGGCATGCTGCAAATCGGCGTTGCTATGGGTGTCCAGCCGATCATCGCCTACAGTTACGGTGCAAGAAATTGGAAACGTATGCGCGAGACGATCTTAAAAACCTCCCTTGTAACCGTTATTCTCGGTCTTGCGCTCACGCTTTTGTGCCGTGGTTTTTCCACTACTCTTGTCAAGGCATTTTTGGATGATACGACGATCATTCCGCTTGGTGTCTACGTGATCAGCATTGGCACACTTTCCGGACCTTTTATCGGTCTCTACCAACTTTGTACCACCTTTTTGCAATCAACCGAGAAGCCATCCTATGCGCTTTTTGTATCTCTTCTGCGGCAGGGCGTGATCTTTATCCCGGCACTTTACCTTCTGGATTCCCTTTACGGATTCCATGGTATCGTGTGGGCGCAGCCGCTTGCGACCTTTATTGCCCTTGGGCTGGCGCTGATTTTCGCCTTGCATCACTACAAAAAACTTCGCACACTTTCCGAAATTTAATGCCATTTTTGCAAAATCCGTGCTATGATGTCATCATAAGTTTATGGCTATCTCCTTGCGAGATAGCAGATTGATCAAATTTAAGATAAGAGGATTATAGATGAACACGAAAAACAACAGAAAATTTCAGGAAACAGATGCTCACATCTGCGCTACTTTTTTAGACTTGTTAGATACGCATGATTTTGACAACATCTCCATTTCCCTGCTCTGTCAGAAAGCCGGCATTACACGCGCCACTTTTTATTCTCATTTTGGCGATATGAATCATTTTTTTGATGCTGTAGCCCAACGGCTTTTTCTCGAATTGCGGGATGAGGACTGTGCAAACTTTCGAAAGATGGACTCACAGGGCGAACTCCACCATGCTTCCATACTATCGCTCTTTGAACATATTTTGAAGTACCGCTCCTTTTATCAGGTCTATATCACACGGGTATCACAGTTACCATTTCTGTCTGTTGTTGCCACCTTCGAACATACAGATGGCATTCACCAATACGCCGTCCGCCATGGTATCACCTCTGCGCGTCAGGCGAATTATTGTGCTACCTTTTACTACACCGGGCTAACTGCCATGATCCGCATGTGGCTGGAAGACGGATGTCCGGAGACACCGGAAGAAATGTATCAACTTATGCTCTTTCAAGCCAAAGCAAATAAAAATATTTTTTAACAAAACTGTTTTATTTTTCCGTCTGCTCGCTAATCTGCCTTCCCTCGTGATCCATATGGTAATTGTCGCGGTGGATGAGTTCCGAGATCGGCACGATCTCATAGCCCTGGTCGCGCAAGGAATTGATGACCGTTTCTAGGGCATCTGCCGTATAGGTCGCACCATTGTGCATCAGGATAATAGATCCATTTCCCAGATGCTTGTGCTCTGTGACTGTCTGCACGATGGAAGATACCCCGTAATTTTTCCAATCCAGACTGTCAACATCCCATTGGATGGGGTAATAGCCCATCTCACGCGCCGTCGTGATGACCTCATTGTCATAGTCGCCATAAGGCGGGCGGAACAAAAACATATCATAGCCGGTGATCTCTTTGACCTTGTCATGCACCTGCTGCAATTCCGATTTACATTCTTCCACAGACAGTTGTGACATATTCTTATGATTTTCGCTATGGTTTCCCAGATCATGCCCCGCTTCATAAATGGCTTTTACATCATCCGGGTAGGACTCGACCCAGCCTCCGGTCATAAAAAAGGTCACATGCACATCATTCTTTTTCAAAATCTCTAGTATCCGCGCCGTATCCTCATTTCCCCATGCCGCATCAAAGGATAATGCCACCTTCTTTTCGTCCGTATCGACACAGTAGATGGGCAGTTCCCTGCCGCCAACGCTCGCCGATGTTGTCAGCGCATTGGTCTGATATTGTCCGATCAGCCCTATACTAAGACAGAGCAGCCCCAGTACGACCAGGCCTGCTCTGATTTTATTGTTTTTATGTTTTTGATAATCAGCCATATGTTTCCCCAAGATCTCACTTGGTTTATCCTATGACCTGACTTTTGCTTTTATGCATCCGATCTGGAATAGGCATTTTTCATCTGATTGCTCAGTTCATAAAGAACCTTATCCAGTGTGTCTGCCGTTTCTTTCTGCAGCATATCCGCGATCGCCTGATTTGCTTCATGGCGCAACTGACGACGTTTTGCCGCATCCTGCTCTTTTTCGATCAAGGCATCGTATCTGCCGATCAACTCATGTCCCTTTGCTGCCATTTTTTCCTGATATCTTTCGATATGGAAAATAGACTTGCCATAAGAAGCATCTGCCATGGCTGCGATCATGCGGCTGTTCCAATAGAAGTTGTCGGTCGAAACCTCCTTGGTCGTATTGGACATATATGCCGGTGTTTCTGTCACATCTGCGTAGAACGGCACCAGTACATTAAAGGCATTGGAAGCAAAGGCGATCCACTGGATGACGCACTGATCTTCCGTCGCATATGGGCGCATCTGTACGACAGATAAAAAGTCATTGCGGTTAATGCCGATAGAACGATACGCACCAGCCAGGGATTTGTCGCCGTAGGCTGCATAAGGATCATAAGGTGTCCCCTGGAAATGCGCAGAAAGCACATATTTGACATCCTCTACCGTGACCTTTTTCTCCGGTACCACGCACCATGGGATATCATCTGAAAACGGTGTAAAGTCTGCATCCGGTCCATCCCACTTGGCAGAATTCGGATTCAGATAACGCTCCATATACCATGCACGAGGCGTATTATACACATGGTCAGAATCATCATGGCTGCCAAAAGCATCTCTTGGATTAAAATCGCCGTCCAGAGAAAGATCCAGATGATTTTTCTCGATAAATTCTGCCAGATCCGCAGAACACATAAAATCTTTCTGCTGACCCAAACCATCCTCAATATCAAAATAGTCAATGCCTAACTGATTTGGCATAACGACATAAGCATCATCCGGCACACGTCTGGCGATCCAATGATGTCCGCCGATCGTCTCCAGCCACCAGATCTCATCCAGATCCTGGAAAGCGATACCGTTCATCTCATAGGTGCCGTACTGCTCCAGCAAAGAGCCAAGACGTTTGACACCTTCTCTGGCACTACGGATATAAGGAAGTACAATGTAGACGATATCTTCTTCGCCGATACCTCCGACAATCTCCTCGGTATCCTCAGTCTTTTCCTGATAAACGACCAGAGGATCTGCTCCCAGGACACGCGGGTTGGAAGTGATCGTCTCTGTTGCCGTCATGGCAACATGTGCCTCATTGACACCGCAGGCTGCCCAGATACCCTCGCCCTTCAAGGCATTTGGTACGGCAGTATAGCGCATCGGATCTTCCGGAAGTTGAATCTTTACATGGGAAAGTTCCGAAGTATATACCTTTGGCTGTTTTGCCGGATCCATGGCAATAAATTTCTTTGGAGTAAAATGACCGGAACCGGAATCGTCGTTGCGGGCGATCATAGTCGAGCCATCATATGATGCATTTTTTCCAACTAAAATTGTAGTACAAGGCATAATTTTGTTCCTCCTGATAAATATAGTTTAGGTTAAAAAATATGTGCAGTTGCACAAGATGCTAGTCTATGCCAACTGCACATTTTATATTAGTTACACAATATGTGCCTTTAACAGGTTGGTCGTGCCTGCGATTCCCAGTGGCACACCAGCGGTAAGAACCACGGTATCTCCTTCCTGGATTAAACCAGCTTCCTTAGAGCGCTCAAGTGCATGATCGAAAAGTTCATCTGCATCCTGCTTTTCCTCGACTTTCAGAGGAATGACGCCCCAGGAAAGATTTAACTGGCGGCAGACCTTATCTGACATACAGCCACCGATGATCGGGCTCTGCGGACGATACTTGGAGATCATGCGGGCAGTTCGTCCGGACTTGGTGACCGTCACGATACTGGTCGCATTCAAGTCGCCAGCCATCAGACAAGCAGTATGCGAGATCGCATCGGTAATGCTTGGCTTTTCATTGGTCTTGCGGGCACGCAGTCTTGAAATATAATTGATGTCCGCCTCTGTACGCAGTGCGATACGCACCATAGTCTCGACTGCCTCCACCGGATAATCACCGGCAGCAGTCTCACCGGAAAGCATGATGGCACTTGTACCGTCATAGATCGCATTGGCAACATCGGTCGCCTCTGCTCTGGTTGGTCTTGGATGGCTCATCATAGAGTCAAGCATCTGTGTCGCTGTAACAACCACTTTACCGGCATGATATGCCTTTTTAATGATCATCTTCTGGATGATCGGCACTTCCTCAATCGGAATCTCAACACCCATGTCACCACGGGCAACCATGATACCATCGGCTGCTTCAATGATCTCGTCGATATTCTGGATTCCCTGATGGTTCTCGATCTTGGCAATGATCTTGATGTCGTCGCCGCCATGCTCATGTAAAATATCACGTAATTCCTTGACATCTGCTGCGGTTCTAACAAAGGAAGCAGCGATAAAATCAAAGTCTTCCTTTACTGCAAATACGATATCCTTGTAGTCCTTCGGGCTGACATAATCCATAGACAGTTCCACATTTGGTACATTGACACCCTTTTTATTGGACACCTTACCACCGTTGATGACCTTACAGATAATATCGGTATCGGTAACATCCGTAACTGTCATTTCGATCAGACCATCATCGATCAAAATATGTGTCCCCGGTGCTACATCCTTTGGCAGATCTTTGTAACTGACAGAGACACGGTTCTCATCACCCATGATCTCATCTGTCGTCAGCGTAAAGGTCTGTCCTGCCTCTAACATAACCTTGCCTTCTGCGAACTCGCGGAGACGGATCTCCGGTCCCTTGGTATCCAAAAGTGCCGCTACCGGCAAGCCTAATTTCTCTCGTGTTGCACGCAGTTGGGTCAAACGTCCCATCTGTTCCTCGTGATCTCCGTGTGAAAAGTTAAAACGAGCAACGTTCATACCTGCCAACATCAACTTTTCCAGTACGCCTTCCTTTTCTGTGGAAGGACCCATTGTACAAATAATCTTTGTCTTTCTGACCTGTTCCATTTCCTTTTCCTATCCCTATTCTCAATTCTTATTTGCCGATCATGGTGCCATTCTCGCCACCAATCGCAGCATCTTCTGCGGAGAGTTTTGTGATCAGCACCTTGCGGATCGCAGAATCTCCAATGTAATCTACTGCCGCCTGGATCTTTGGAAGCATTGTGCCTTCCTCAAACTCACCGGCTGCCATGTAGTTTTTCGCATCCTGAATGCTCATATAGTCCAGAGGTTTCTCATGATCTGTGCCAAAGCCCAGACACACCTTATCTACACCGGTCAAGATAACAAGCATATCAGCATCCAACTGATCTGCCAGTTGTCCGGCGATTGTATCTTTTTCAATGACTGCGCTTGCGCCCTTTAAGTGGTTATCTTGCTGCAATACCGGGATACCGCCACCACCGCAGGCGATCACGACCTGTCCTGCATCGCAAAGTGCCTTGATCGCATCGATCTCCACGATATCCATTGGCTTTGGTGTTGCCACGATACGTCGATAGCCGTCTTCAACAGCAACGACATGGTTTCCTTTCTTTTCTTCTTCCGCAGCCTCTGCCTCGCTCATCACACGCCCGATCACCTTGCTCGGTTTGTAAAAAGCTTCATCATAAGGATCTACCATGACCTGCGTCAGAACGGTAGAAACCGTCTTGTATATTCCATGGGTCAGAAGTTCACTACGAATCGCATTCTGTAAGTCATATCCGATATATCCCTGACTCATCGCAGAACATACCGACATCGGTGTCGCGGTGTATTCCGGGTATAATCTGCAAAACTCAGACATAGCCGTATGTATCATACTGACCTGTGGGCCATTGCTATGGGTGATAACCACCTGATAATCCTGTTTGATAAATTCAGCCACTGCCTTTGCAGTCTTGACCAATGCCTTCTGCTGCTCCGGAAGTGTTGTCCCTAAAGCATCATGACCTAATGCAATTACGATTCTTTTCTTCTCCATCTGCTAGACCTCCATCCTACTGTTCGTAAAGAAAATAACACTTCTTTACCAAGTTAAATATTATCATAATAGCCTGCCTGCAACAAGCAAAAAAAGAGCGAAAATCTCTTTATCAGAAATTTTCGCCCCTCCCATATTCTTCCTGCCTTATTTTTTCTTGGTAAGCGTGACTTCCATGGTCTTTTCTTCATAGTTGTTGGATGCCTGTGCCACAACAACGTCCACCTTGGTACCCGCTTTCAAATACTGCATCACATTGGATATCTCATCCATAGAACTTACTTCTCTGCCATTGAAAGATACGATGATGTCGCCTTTTTGGATGCCAGCCTTGCTTGCTGCGCTGTTGGCCGCTACCTTTGTGACATACACACCGGTCGGCATATCATACTGCTTTGATACATCGCTGGCAACGTCCACACCTGAAATGCCAAAGTAAGATGCTTCATCATCGGAAACTACTTCCTGGTTGATGATGGTCTCGATGATATCCTTTGCAGTAGAGATTGGGATGGCATAGCCCATGCCCTCGACCTTGGTATCTGAATATTTTGCAGAAACAATGCCGATGACCTCGCCTTTCATATTCAGAAGTGCTCCACCACTGTTACCAGGGTTTACGGCTGCATCGGTCTGCATCAGGGTACTGGTGACCGTGTTGCCGGACTCATCCTCTAACTGAACTTCACGGCTGAGTGCACTGATAACACCGGTAGTAACAGACTGTCCATAGCCAAGTGCATTACCGATAACAACAGAGGATTCACCAACCTGTGCCTGATCGGAATTGCCAAGTGTTGCCACCTTGATCGCATCCATAGTGCTGTCTTCCACATCAGAAAGCGCAACTGCTACGACTGCAAGGTCTACAGAAGAATCTGTTCCCTTTATGGTTGCCGGGGCTGCACTGCCATCGTTGAAGGTGATCGTCAGTGATTCTGCACCGGATACTACATGATTGTTGGTTGCAATGTAAAGATAATCATTATCCTGACTGACAATGATACCGGATCCTGCGGATTCACTCTCGTAGGTCTTGGTCTGCCCAAACATGCTGCGATATTCCGTATAGGAAATATTGGTAACTGCCACAATCGCCGGCATAACATTTTCTACAATGTCGGAAACATCGGATACCGTCGTTGCCGTAGAAACTGCGGTACTGTCCACACTGTCATTGGTCGTCAGTGTCTTTGCTGTTGCCGCTGTCAGATCTACACCAGTCTTCTTGCTGACTGCATAGGTCACACCGCTAAAGGTGCCGCCTGCTACCAAACCAAAGACAAGGGCTATTGCAACGACCTTCAGCAACTTATTGCCAAAGTTGCCCTTGGAAAAGAATTGTTTGATCTTGCCATTGCCACTTCTATGATGCTTCTCATGACCACCTGCATTCTGTCCGCCATAGGGATTGTAATTGTAGGTATTCTGGTCTTGATAAGCATTCTGCTGATAGCCGGTCCCTGCACCGCTCGTATAGGTCTGCCGGTTCTGCTGATCTGCTGTAGCATTTTCTCCCTGATTGATGTCAGAGTAGCTATAAGAATAAACGGAACTCGCCTGTTCTCCATTATTATTCTGCGTGTTCTCGCCTTGTGTATTCTGATCGAACTCGCTCATTTGTATCGTCTCCTTTCGGTTCCTTGCTTATGTCACTTAGTGTAGGGGTTAAATGTGATAACTTTGTGATGAAAGATAGGACATTTTTTGAAGTCTTGTGAAGTGGCGGATTGGATGGGCGCGTGTACGGCTGGGGCTGAACCAAGGGGGAAGGCAGGGGAGGATGTGTCATAAAATTCTGTATCTCTAGAAAGAGACTATTTGTTTTTATCTTTTAGAACTGTCTTTGCAAAGTTAGACAGGCTTCGGGATAGTGTTCGCCAGTGGCAGATATGAATGCAAAGCGTATTAGAGATGCACCCCTGAATATCTGTCACTGACGGACACTTCCCAGCGCCTGTCGAAGCTGTGCAAGAGACAGTTCATTTTCAAACAAACAGTCTCTTTCAGAGATACGACGAATTTTTACTCAAATACATCCTCCCCTGCCTTCCCCCTTGGTTCAGCCCCAGCTGTACACGCACCCATGCAATCCGCATTCTTTAGGAACGCAAAAATCCGAGGGCAATTCCCTCGGATTTTTTTCTGTAGATTTAGAAGCCGTAATCCAACGCATCATCCTGCGTGTAACCGGTGAAGTTTACGATATCATCACTGATCTTGACCAGTTCATCAGACAACTGTGCATCCTCATTTCCAAACAGATATGCATGCAGATATTTTACATTGGATTCCAGTGTACACGGTACGACCAGACTTCCCTGCGAACCAAAGTTACCTGTTCGCTTAGCAAATGGGAATCCTGCGGTTCCTGCCAACTGATAATCTTTCATGGATGTTGCCATGGAAATGATCTGTGTCATGGTAAAGTTGGTGCCGATATCATCAAATACGGCATCTACCAGATTGTTCAGTTCACTCAGGCTTGCGCCATCTAATTTTGCCACCATCTGCTCTAAGACGGTTCTCTGTCTCTCCGCACGACCGAAGTCACCGCCTGCGGTATAACGGATACGGCAATAGGCAACTGCCTGCACACCATTGACCGTCTGATGACCAACGGATACATTGCCTCCCTTTCGTCCGGTGATCTCAGCGGTCATTGCGATGTAGCCGCCGACACCATTCATATAAGATGCTTCTTCATCCGTAATGTCCAATTCAATGCCGCCCAAGGCATCTACCGCCTCAGCCAGTGCATAGAAGTCAACGGATACATATTTTTGAATGTTCAGATCCAGGTTGCGGTTGAGCATCTCAATGGCTTCCTGCGGTCCGCCATGATTGTATGCATAATTACATTTACGGAATGTCTCATCACCATCCACATCCAGACAGGTATCACGGTAAACAGATACCAGTTTTACTTCCTTGGTGTTGTTGTTAATGCTGCAGATCATGATGCTGTCACTGTTACCGGAATCATAATTACCGGTCGCACGGTTGTCCACACCAAACAGGGCAATTGTCGTATAGTCATCCAAAAGATCCTGTGTTTCTTCATCCAGATTATTTGTCTTTAAGTTCTTCAGATCATCCCAGTTGATCAGACCGACCTTTAACCAAAGGAAAAGACCTGCCAAGAGCAAAAGTAAAACAATTACCTCAATGATGAGGATTGTCTTTCTTCTCTTTCTCCGTTTCTGGCTGCGGGTCATTTTTTTACCCTTCTTGCCTTTGCCACGCACCTCTTCCTCATGGTCGCGGCGTGAGCCACCACGGCTGCCACTACTGCGCCTTCTGTCGGATGTCTCCTGCGGCATTTCTATATTGTATATCTCTTTTTTTGCCATTTTATTCTCCCTTGTGGAATCCTCTTTACAAAATTGCACATATCAAACTAGAATTTTATACCATAACAAGTTTGTCGTCAAGAAATACCACTCATTATTCACAGATGCTATGCCAGTCTCTCCTCTTCGGATCCGATCGCATCCAGGCGATAATTGAGTAATCCCATCGGCAGATTTGGATTATAGTAAGGATCTCCCTCTGCCAGCAGATCTGCCCATTTTTCCAGCATTGCTTCATGCGAAACCCGACTGCTCTCATCCTGTTTGCCGGGACTTTTGACAATGATCCCCGGATCTACGATCGTACGATAGCCTGCTTTTTGCACGCAGGCAGAAATCCAGCATCTGGTCTCTGCCGGAAAGTTTTGGATCCAGTCCTCCCAGTTTTCGATAAACCTTGGCATCGATCATGCAATAGCGGAAATCGACCATACTGACCTCCCGCGGAATGCCTGCCAGATTATCGTATGTCGTCTGATAGATCTTCGTATCGTAAAATGCCGGGTAGATATCTCCCTGCGCATCAAATAAAAAGCCACAGTTTTCCATGGCAAATCCGCCTTTTAAAAAGCGTACTCCCACAACAGCAACATCCTTCCGACACAAATGCCCGTACATTTTCTGCAAATTCGACCGTGTCAGGGCACGCACCGATGGCTCATGCAAAAACATATAGTCCCGCTGCTGTGTCGCCACACCCTTGCCATCGTAAGGAATCTGCCACCATGCTCCACCGGCTGCCGGCGTGATCGAACCGTCCAGCAGGATACCCTGCCGTCGCAAAGATGCTTCTACCGCAAGGATGTGTTCTGCCGCAAAACGTTTCTGCCAGACTTTTTCCTCTTTCCGCAGTAGTTTTTCCCGCATTCTCTCATGATATAAAAGCATGGGAATCCGAAGACTTGCTCCCCCCATTTCCACCAGCCGGAGCAGATATTCGTAGACACAGGCATAGGACAATTGCTGGCGAAACTCGCCCAAGGCATATGCCGCCGAACAGGAAACCAGGAAATGCTGCCCAATATAATTGCAATGCCGCAAAAGTTCCATGTTCAGTTCCGGTTTAAAATGCGGTTCCATGCGATCCTGTCCTACCAGCATATCGTGATCCATATAGATCAGCTCCGGTGCTTTCTCCTGCTTTTGCATAAAGCGGTTGTATGCGCCGGCGATCTGCAAAAGGGCATCCGGCTGTAGTCTATCGTGCTGTCCTACAAAGAAAATGTAGTTACCTTCCAGGTCACGTCCTTTTTTGCCAAAGTCTGCCATCACATAATGAGAGCCTATGTTATACGCATAGGCTCTCCCCTTAGAATTCTTTAATTGTCTGTAATGTGCCCGGTCATCTTCCGGGAAAAATTCGGCTACCATGGAAGAAAAACCATAGGCCGGATTCTGATCCAACACATAAAGTTCCCATCTGTCATAGGTCTGGGAAACCAGTGATTCCAGCAGATCACGAAAATATGCTTCTTTCGTTTCATGCAGCCAAACAATGACTGAAATTCCCGGCATCTCCATTATTTTGATCCCTTTCCCGTAAGTACAACACCAATGGTCTTAAATAACAACATGATATCCAGTCCCAAGGACCAGTTGGAAATATACTGGGTATCCAATGCGACCACATCTTCAAAATCTGTGATGTCGCTTCGTCCGCTGACCTGCCACATACCGGTCAGCCCCGGTTTGATCCCCAGTCTTGCCTTGTGGTGATATTCATAGTTTAAAAATTCATCTTCTGTCGGCGGACGCGTACCCACCAGACTCATATCGCCTTTTAGGACATTCCAGAACTGCGGCAGTTCGTCAATGGAATACTTTCGCATAAAATGACCGATCGGTATGATCCGCGGATCATTCTCCATTTTGAACATATTGCCGCTCATCTCGTTATCTTTCATCAATTCTGCCTTGCGCTCCTCTGCATCTACATACATGGAACGAAACTTGTAGAAATTAAAGCGTCTGCCATTCTTGCCGATCCTCACCTGTTTGAAAAAGACCGGTCCCGGTGACTGGATCTTGATAATCGGTGCAAAGATAACAAAAGCGATCGCCGTCAGTGCCAGACCCACAATACCGCCTGCAATATCCATCAGGCGTTTTACAAATAATTGTCTGGCATTGGCAATGTGCATGCTGGATGTCAGGACAATGAAGCTTCCATAATTTTCAATACGACGGTTTGGAACCATCTGCTTGGTATTGATCAGGCTGATGTGTGCCGTGATGCCAAGTTCCACCATCTCTGCCGCAAGTGCCTCAGACGAAGATCTGGTATTGCCGTTGATAAAGACCTCGTCCACCACATTGGTTCGCAGATACTCCATAAAAGTATCCGCACTGGCAACGACCGGGATCCCCTGTATCGTCTGCCCCCGCATATCTTGATCAATAACAACGACACCTGACACCTTAAAATCCGTGTACTTGTCGTGTGCGATCTCATTTAAGCACTGTTCTACCGTATGCGTATCTGCCACAACCAGCATCCATGCCTTATTCTGATCTTCCAACTTGCGCTTGCGGATGACTCTTTTTAAGACCACCCTGCTAAAATAGGACAGGATGATAAAAAGTCCCAAAAAGACAAAAAGCATCTGTCTGGAATACTCCACAGAGGTCTTTGTCGCATACATATATACCAGAACACCGCCCCAGACCACGGCGCAATGCGTCACAGTCGAGCGTAATTCCTGATACTTGTTTCGCCGCAGGATACCCGTGTATGCCTCTGAAAAAAAGACCACACACACATCGATCAAAAGCGCGATCACCGCAATACGCACATATAATTCGTGATTAAAAAGCCATGCATGCTCAAAGCGCCAGCCATACGCCAAAATGAGCGCCAACTCCATCATGAGCATATCTAAGATCGTAAAATCCAGATGCTTCATCCAACTACGTTTTTCGTCTCGGTACATTCATGCCTCCTGTACGCCCATAACTTCCTACAAGGATGCTTTCATGCTCCCTGCGTGTTTTCTCTGTCGTGTAAAAATCTCTTATGCCTTTGCCTTGCCGTGGATAAACAACCAAGACTGCGCGTAATCTTCGCGCTGTTCGTCGCTCATCTGTGAGTATTCTACAAAGGTCAGACGGGATGGCAGCATCTGCACGCCACTGCATTTGTGACATTCAACTTCTTTTCTGCGTGATACTGTGCGAATCCATCCACATTCCGGACAGATGAAAACTTTCATCATAACTCTACTCCATTCCTCTCCAATAATTCTCTTGCCGAATCCAAAGAGTCCACACCATGTAAATTCTTGATCGGTGCGAATTCCTTTTCTCTGACGACCTCATAAGGCAGATTGTCATCCATCATACGGATCATATCTACAACCAGTGTTTCAAACTTGTAACCATTTGGTGACTCCGGTTTGATCAGATTCCCCGCCTCGTCAATATATGGGATCTTTTTCTCCACCACATGTACCGGAAGATGGCGTCCCACGATCTCTTCCAACTTATCTACACGGAAAATGTAATTTAAGATCACTCCAAAAGCATAGAGCAGATTTCCCTTTTCATCGATGCTCTCTGCCATTTCCTTGCTCATTTCATAGTATTCCACAACGGAAGGCTTTCCATCCTCCAGACAGAGAACTCCCATCTTCTCATAAGCGTCTACCTTGCGCACCACCTTACTGCCGCTGACCTTGCCGCTGAGAATGGTTGCTCCGACAAAAGCAGGATCACAGATGCGCTGCAAGACATTATCTACCGCGAAAATGTTGATCCATTCTACCCCACGCTTATGTACATCTTCCAGCAATCCAGCCTTTTTCAAAGATGAGAACCAGCCGCCATTACCGTTTGGTGATGTTGCCAGACGTCCCGGCTCCTCTAATAACAACTTGCCATCATAGTCGACAGCCGCTGCCATCTCCTGTACGAAGAAGGCGACATCCTCTTTCGGATAACCGAAATAGTCGTGTTCCTCGAAAAAGCGGATCGTCTCGTCATTGTTCTTCTCACTGGTCATGATGTAAAGCGGAATACTCTTACCGGCAACACTTGTCACATCCATCAGATTGTGGATGAGGCTTTCAAATAAGTACAAAGTACGGTTGATGCCCACATTTAACTCGCCCTTTGGCTTGTCCAGCCCCAGACGCGTTCCCATACCGCCTGCCAGTAAAAGCGCTGCAACCTTGCCTGCCCGGATTGCCTCATAACCTGCTTCCTCGAACTCTGCACGGCGCGCATTGATCTCATCAATATCCACGGCACTGAGCGGAGAAATCTCTCCTACCGGAACCTTTTCCTGCACACCTGCCAGTGCCAGATCGTCCCAATTCACCTCGGAGATTTGGGTCAGAAGTCCCTCCTGTGCCTCCGCGGATAAGTCATCAAAATGTCTGAGGACATGTTCTTGTCCGTGTTCTTTTAAAATCTCTTCTGCTTCATTTCTTGTCATTACGATACCTCTCCTATCTCATATCTGGTATAGATCGTATCTATTCTACCGTCCCACCATACATGACCGGCAAATGCGTAGGATCCTTTAACTTGTAGAGCGTATAGCCCAGATTCGGATACTCCGCCACCTGCGTCATAGCATCAGTTTCCTCTATGGTATAGGCATTATTTGACACCAAAATATAATCCAGCGTCTGCGGTGCCTCGTAGCCGGCATACTTGGCTACTTCGCCCTCACTCCACAAACCATACTTTTTGATATTCCCCTGCGTCAAGGCAAAATACCAGCCCCCGGCAATACCGATATTGCGCACATTATCACAATCGATCAGAAATGTGTCGAGCAATTCTTCATGGGTAACCGGCTCTATGACCCCAATACCGACATCCGCATGTTCCCGCACAAAATCACATACCTGCTCCGCCTCGGTCGTTTCCGCTTGCGTATGCGTATGTGTTTTATACTGGACATATGTGGATAATATATTATTGCCAAGTGATACGATCAAAATTCCCGACAATAATAATGTGATAAAAAACTTGCTCTTATTATAAAACAGATAGGTAAAAATTGCCACTATTACTATCAAAAGCAGCACGCAAAGCCTTGCCTTGTATGGCAAAAAAGTATGTCCGTCCTGCGAAAATACCTGAACGAAAAAGAGCATGGTATGGTCGATCGTCTGTCCGTTAAAGCCGACAAAGGAGACCAGACATAGGCCAAGGGCTGCCGCTAACGCCAAAACATGGCGAAAAGCAAAGACCGGTCTTTTTTGTTCCAGCAGATGAAAAAGAAGGATCAAAAACGGCACAAAAAGATACTCCACATAGCGGATATGCGCACGTGGGGTCAGGCTTGGATAATCCTCATAGATATAGATCGTATAGGACACAACTGCCGCTGTAACCACGATCACATAGACCAGAAAGAGACATAACTTTCTGGCATTTTTCTCCATCGTTCTGCCAAAGATGACCGGATAAAGTACCGGCAAGAACAAAAAGGCGATCAGTGTGCTCACGATAAAAAAGAGGGTTCCGTATAAAAGATACCAGAATCGTTCCTGTAAAAGCGTCAAATCAAATCCCAGTTGATAATACTGTGTTCCCGCATTGGAAAACAGGTAGATCCCGATACAGGCGACCGCCATCAAAAGCAGTGCCAGAAGAAATTTCCAGGTCTGCTTTTTGCCCGGTGCCACGTCGTCCTTTTCCATCCCTTTCCGTTGTCTCCAGCCCAGCAGGCGGTCTGTCACAAAATATAAGACCAATGCCACCGGTATCACAAGTACCAGTTCCTTGACCAGATATGCCAGCAGCCAGACCAGCACCGTCACAACCAGCATGAGTATCTTCTTTTTCCCATGCCAGGCATCTGTCAGCAACTGATAGATCAAATAGATCAAAAGTACCATGACCGGTATAAAGAGGACTTCACTGGCATAGGTCATAGAATAGGTCATGGTCGCAGACAGGGCATAAAAAAGCAGACTCCATCTGCGAAATCTTTCCTCTTTCAGAAGTTTCTTTGCCAGAGCATTAACCGGAAAAAGTCCCAAGGACATGACCAGCGCACTGATAAAGCCTATGACCATAGTCCGCACCCTGAGATTTGAAAAGGCAAATGCCGGTGCGATCAGAAGCGAATAACCGATCTTTCCAAAGTCTGTCGGCAGATTGAATGCCAAAACCTTGTGCTGGTTCCACAGACTGGCTGCTGCCGACAAATATAAAGCCTCGTCCGGATAACAATTAACGGTACGGGGATAGTAACATCCCAGCACCGTTCGAACGATCACGCTGATCCAAAAGACCGCCCATACAAAGCGGTTCTCCTTTTTGTGTATCAATGTCATATCTGACTCTCCTACTTTTTCCCACGGAATACGATCAACTTGCTGAACACATAATTGAGTGCGATCACAATGATCTGCGCCAACATCTTGATCAACATGTTTGGCAAATGATAAACCTCGATGCAGAAATATAGCATCATCTCCTCGATGCCAAGTGTCAGCAGACGTCCTAAGCAAAATCCGCCCAACTGCACAAAAAAGGCATACACGCCCTTGGGGTGAAAAATAAATACCCAGCGGCGGTTCGTATAAAACGCAAACAAAGTGGCAAAGATCCAAGCGATCGCATTTGCCACTAATACACCAAGATCTATCGTCTCAGTAAATAAGGAATATACAAATAAATTGATGAGTACTGTACCTAATCCAAATAAGGCATAAAGCCACATCTCCCGATATTTGTAATAAATCGGACGAAACCAGCCAAGCCATGATACGGATACAACCCGATCAAATATATCTTCTTTTCTCATCCATTCCCTCCTACAGGGAGTATTTATCTACAGAATGAATGCATTTTACCACTTTTGTAAGAGAGTGTCAAAAACCTTGCCTGACCTCTTATGCCGACTTGCAATAGCCCATGCGGATGTGATCCGCCAGCATGGCAATAAACTCCGAATTGGTTGGTTTCCCCTTGCAGTCATCCACCGTATAACCGAAAATGTAATCGATCATCTCCACACTTCCGCGCGCCCAGGATGTCTCGATCGCATGACGGATCGCACGCTCGACGCTAGCAGCCGTCACACCGAACTGGTCTGCCAGGCTCGGATACAAGCGCTTTGTGACAGATGATATATACTCAACACTCTGCAAAGTCATAAAAATGGCTTCGCGCAGATACTGATAACCATTCAACTGTGCCGGAACACCGACTGCCAGCAGGAGTCTGGTGATCTCCCTGCGGATACATGCCGCCTCATCCGTCTGCGGATTACTGTAGACACGCGTTAAGACATTCTGTTTTTGCCCCTGCATCCGGTCTTCGACACTCCGCTTGATCTCGCGCAGAATCAGATCCGCGTGGAAAGGTTTGACAATATAATATTCTGCCCCTTTGGCAAAAGCATCAGCCGCCACACGCTCGTCCCCAAGTGCGCTGACCATAATGAACTTGGTCGGAATATCTTCCTCCTCTTTTACCTGACTCAAAACCTCTAAACCATCCCCTAAGGGCATGACAACATCCAATAACATGACATCCGGCTTCTGGCTCTTTACCAAAGCCAGGGCTTCCACACCGCTCATCGCTTCGCCAACGATCTCCAGATCTGTGTCCATTTCTGCGATCGCACGAAGCATCTGCCGCGAAAGTTCGTTATCGTCTGCTATACCAACCCTGATCTTCTTCATTTTTCATGTTCTCCTTTTCCCACCGTTTACGAAAAAGCAGACCTATATCCACAGATACATCCATCCGGTTCCCTGATTTCTCGTAAAACCATATTTTTTGTAGAATTTTATACGCTGCCATTTGGACAATTTTCCGATCTCGGAAAATTCTTCCAATATTTTCTTTTGTTTTTCCGGAAGGGCATCAACCAAATACATCTGCCCTGCCAGATTCCTTCCCTTTTGCAAAAAAGCCCGCTTCTGCTGCATAAAACGACCGCTGCATAAATCTATCAGATTGCGCTTGATCTTATCTGCCTTGCTCTCCGTCCTGGCTCCCATCTCATTGTTGGCATGCTGCCTGTAATATGCACAGGCCTCATCCACTACTCCGACATGTTCTGTGCCATATGCCGCCGCCAAAGCCAAGATCCATACATCATGCATCTCAATCTTGGTCGGATCCCGCAACTCTAGCGCCGCATCACGCAGCGGGCGGTTAAACAGCATGGTACATCCTGCCGCCGGGTTATCCATGATGATCTCTGCCATAGACGTACGGTAAGGATCCCGTCCGATATAGCGGATGAAAGACGGGGCAATCTCCTGCAAATTCTCATCGACCACCTGCATATCCGTGAAAACACAGAATGCCTGGTATTTATCCTGACAAAGCGTCTCCGTCTGTTTCATCTTTCTGAAACTTTTCTCGACCTTGTCCGGCATCCATACATCATCCTGATCAGCAAACATATAGTAGTCGGATTCCACCTGCGCAAGCATCCAAAAAAAATTATCCTTTGCAGATCCCTGTGCTTGACCCTCAAGGATCATAAAGTGATACGGATGATCTTCCACCCACTTTTTGAGAATATGCATCGTCTGGTCTGTCGAACCGTCGTCATGGATATAGCAGAAAAAATCGTCTTCTGTCTGTTTTTCCAGCGACCGTAGCATCTCTTCTACATATTTTTCACCATTGTAGGTTGCCATTAAGATTGCAATCGTTTTTGCATTATTTTTTATCATTTATGCCACCTCGTCTTTTCGTGCTACCATTTTAACACCCTATCCATACTGACTCAAGTAACATTCCATGATTCCATCTTCCCTATGGACTTTTTCACATCTGTGTATTATATCAGACCCAAAAGTCGAAAATCTCACCTAGATTTTTGTACTTTACTCAATTATAATGGTAACGTAAGTAGAAATTTTAGACTTCGGGGAGATAAAAGTCGATGACAAATATTGAAATTACACAAAATTTTATCGAAAATCTGGAAAAAGCAAGAGAAGAACTCGGATGGACACAAGCACAGATGGCGGAAAAGTTACAGATGTCCCTTTCTTCTTATAAGTATATGATATCCGGCAAATCTGCCAAAATCCCTATTTATGTTGCCTATCTGGTCTATCAGACGACAGGGAAATTTTTCTTTGAACTCTGTGGCGACATTGTACCCGAGATGAGTCTTCTCATGGATTACCGTCAACTGTCCAAAGAGCGTCAGCAGGCGATTCGTACCTCTATTGCAATGGAACGCGCGATCGCTGCCCAGTCACCAGAGGCCATCGCCCAAGCAAAGGACACGCCGGAGGAACTCCTGCCGCTTTACACCATCCTTGGCAATATGGAAGATGGCATGTATTACGATACCTCCAATGTGGAATATTTTAATGTAGCACCTTACCGCGCCTTTTATGGGGATGAGATTACCTGTGGTGTGCGCGTCACGACCAACCATTTGCATCCTGCATATCATGCAGGCGATATTTTGTTGGTCTGCCAGCGTCCTCCAAGAGATGGTGACACCGGACTTTTTCTCAACAAGAAAAATCGCCGTTTGTATATCCGGCGATTTCGTCAAACAGAACCCTGCCGTCTGGAACCGATCACCGCGTATGGTGAGACGATCACAGTCGACAGTTATGATTACAATGATATGTACCAGTGGGTCAAATTCGGTTATGTGGTTGCCAAGATCAGATAATCCGCAACGGCAGCAATGTACTCCGTATTGGTCGGTCTTCCTTTGGATGCCTGTACGGTATAGCCGAAGATCCGATCCATAGTATCCATATCCCCCCTGCTCCAGGCTATCTCAATAGCATGACGTATCGCCCGTTCTACTGTGTAGTTCGACACGTCATGCTTTTTTGCTATCTGTCCATAGACGATCTTTGCCATCTGATGCCTGGTATCCGGTCTAGTCGCCACCATAAAGATGGCCTCTCGTAAATATTGGTATCCACGCAAATGCGCCGGCACCCCCAAGAGGAGCATCAATTCCGTAATGCGATGCTCCAAGGGCTTGCCCGGTGTGTTTTCTTTCGTGCCTGCATTTTCCGAACTCTCCAAGATCAATTCCCGACCCAATGCCGCACGAATGCTTTGAATGATCGTCTCCGAATCAAAAGGCTTGATAATATAATAAAGAGCCCCCAGCGCAAACATTTCTTCTGCTAATGCCCGCCTGTCTGCCGCGGTAACGACGATCACTTTGGTGTCTGGTGATATAGTTTCATCCGATTGCAATTGCCGCATTACTTCTTTTCCGTCCACCAGCGGCATGATCATATCTAGCAATAAGATCTGCGGTTTGCACCGGCGCACCAAGTCCAATGCTTCCTCTCCATTTCCGGCAGTTCCTGCCAAAACGAAATCATCCTGCGATGCCACGATATTGGATAGCATCTCCACTGTGATCTCTTGGTCATCCGCGATAGCAATCGTAATTTTGTCCATAACGCCCAGTCTCCTTATATCAACTTCATAACCCACGGAAACCTTATCATTTTTTCTCGTTTCCCTCCAGTCTGCATGCGCGAAACCTGTCGTTTTCTGCGTCAATCTCTGCAATCACATCTTATCCGTTTGCCATTTCAAATTTGCGTGCCAACAGTTTTTCTTTAAATTCGGATTGTTTATCCTTGCTCAGATATGCCTTGGTCCCATCACTCATGATGATATTCATACCCTCGTAATTGATGGTCTCATCTAAATTGATCAGATAGGAACGGTGACTCCGGTAAAAGCCGCAGCCCTTTACCAGATCCTCCATCTCATGCATGGTACAAGAACTGATGAAATCCCCCTTTCGCGTGTGGATCAGGATATTTCTGCGGTTCATATTGACATAGATAATGTCCTTTATCAGAATCGGCATGGTTCCGAGTCCTACGATATTAACCTCAATACACCGCTCCTTTTCTTTGGCTTTGCGCACTGCACTCAGCGCCTCCGTGATCTCCGCCTCCATGCAGGCTTTATCAATGTATCGAAAAGCATTGACCACATAGCCTCTGCGGCTCAACTCGGTATGGGAGGTCAGCATGGCTATCTTTGCATATTCGTATTGCTTCTGATAACGTTTTGCTGTCTCAAAACCATCCAGCCCCTCCATTTCGATATCCATAAACAGAATATCGTAATAGGTGTTCCGGTCTAAAAGTTCCCTGCCGCTGGAATAGCGGTCGATATGTGGTGCATCCAGACCATATTTATTCTCGATCACATCTACTGTCTTCTGTTGCCATAGTGGTTCATCGTCCACTACCGCAATCTTCAAGAATTCTGCTTCATATTGCATAAACTTAACCGAACGACGAATCGGGCATCTGCTGTATCATAAAAGATGTGTCCGTTATTCTTACGGACCACCTCGTTGATATTGGCAATCCCAAACCCCTGATGTCGTAAATCTCCTTTCGTTGATACAAACCGATTGTCAGTCCTTTTGATCGGATTGACATAATCATTCTTCACTACAATTAAAATCTGTGTCTCATCATAACGTACGCCGCAGTATATGGTCTTACCGCCCGCTTCTTTCTCTGCATCTATAGCATTGCTCAAAAGATTGGATAAGACGGTACAAAGATCGTAAGCAGACACATAACATTCTCCCGGGAAGTGACCTTCCACCTCCATGGTAATGCCTGCCAGTGCCGCTTCATCATAGTAGCGGTTGATGATGGCGTCCGCTATATCGTTGTTGACGGTCACACGATTGCCAATGGCGGCGATCTGCTCTGTCATCTTGTGGAAATAGGCTTCAAACTCTTCCCGCTTGCCTTCCTCATATAACTGTTTCGCCATAGCCATATGCGACTTGAAGTCGTGACGGAAGCGTCTGGTATTTTGCTCACGTTCACTCAGATACTGGTAGTGTGCCACCTGCTCTTCCAGATACTTTGTTGCCAGCGCCTGCTGGGTACGGTAGGCATTGCGCGAAAAATAGAGAGCGATGAGAAGTCCGAGTTGGACGAAGACGCCAAGTCCCATAAGGACGTAGGCGAGTTCTGCTATCCAACCATGCGTTAAACGTATGTCATCCAGAACATACTCTCCGAAGAAAGTAATGCTGATACAATCAGCCATCAGAACAATCATGAAAATGATCATATATTTTAAAGGTATGTTTTTCAGTTCTGCTGGATAATGACGGGCTATATATAAATAAACGCTAAGCACAAACATCCACAAAATCAGGCGCGCGAGTAACTTAACCGCCGTATCGGTCAGATTCATCTGCAGGGAAAGTGACATGATCTGTAGCAGCATTTTGACCAACTGGGTCGATATTCCAATCAGAATCACCGCAATCAAGACATCCAAGATGGTTCTTCTGTTCACTCCGATTAATACCACTTTCACCAACGCCAGAAGCCCTATGATAAACAGAATCATTCTAAGATTTACATTTGATATATAGGTTGGTAGAACTGTCAGTATAACCAAAAGCCCAAATGCCTCAATCCATTTGCGTCTTTGCACACTTATTTTTGCACTGGAGATTAGTGTTACAATAGCAAGTATCAAACCAATATATTCTAAATTACTCAGCAATAAAACAAACATACCCATATTCTTCCACCCTTTTTCCTTTTTTTCATTATACCAAGCACTAGGAAAAAGGGGTACTTATTTTATTTACGTCCTAAATTTTTAATCCACTGTTCCAGCATCTCAAAAAAATCCATAAGTCACTGTCCTCCTTTCAAAAATTCAAGAAGACAATAACTTTTCTTATTACATTACCCAGATTTTTCGCGTCAATGCCTTAATTTTTCGCGCAAAAAAGCCAGCCCCATCGGGCTGGCTTATCATCTCATCATATTCGCGATGCTTTTATTTACCTACAACATAATCCTTATATGAGGAATTTACCTTATCCTTATCAGACAGGATCAGATCATCTGCTGTCATACCTTCCGGCATCGGCCATTCTACACCAATATCCGGATCATTCCACATCAGACCACCTTCATCATTTGGATGATAGAAATCGGTTACTTTGTAGCAGAACTCTGCGTGATCTGAGAGAACGATAAATCCATGTGCAAATCCCTTTGGAATGAAGAACTGCTTTTTGTTCTCAGCTGTCAAAGTCACGCCAAACCACTTGCCAAATGTCTCGGAACCCTCGCGGAGATCCACTGCAACATCAAATACTTCTCCGCTGATCACACGCACCAACTTATCCTGTGGATAATTGATCTGAAAATGAAGTCCGCGAAGAACGCCTTTTTTGGATGCTGACTGATTATCCTGCACAAACTGACAATCGATCCCTGCTGCTGCGAAATCATTGTAGTTGTAAGTCTCCATGAAATATCCTCTGTCATCACCGAAAACGGTCGGTTCAATGACCTTCAATCCTTTGATTCCATTGCAATCATCTGTTACTGTTATTTTTCCCATGATTAACACCTTCCTGTGATTCTAGTCTTATCTGCTATCTATTATACAGACACATAAAACGTTCGTCTAGTCTACTTTTCCAAATGTTCGTACTCATAATGCACATGTTGCAGTTCCATCTCAAAATCCTGCCGGTTCTTTCGCGTGATCGTCTGGAGTTGCAGTCCCGCAAAAAAGGAAACCATCGCCGCTAAAATAACAAAGCAGCATACGATCAAAGTCGGAAAACGTTCCACCAGACCTGTATGATTGAACTCAACCAAAACAGGTATCATAAACCCAACGCCTAATACCGCCAAAATCAATGCAATCACGCCAAAGAATGCCATTGGTTTATACGTACGAAACAGGCTTGCAATGGTACGAAGCACTTTAAATCCGTCACTGTATGTATTTAGCTTTGACTCACTGCCTTCAGGTCTGTCTCGATATTCAATAATCACATTCTCTACAAACATATTCTTATCTGCTGCATGAATGCTCATTTCCGTCTCGATCTCAAAGCCCTGGGAGAGAACCGGAAAGGTCTTTACAAATTGATAACTGAATGCCCGATAGCCTGTCATAATATCCTTGATATTGGTGTGGAAAAGGCTATTGATGGAAGATCGCACAATGGAATTCCCAAAATTGTGGAAAGGTCTCTTATTTTCCTCAAAATATGTGGAAGAAAGACGGTCTCCCACCACCATATCTGCATGATGATTTAACACACAGTCCACCATCTCTCTGGCACTCTCTGCCGGATAGGTGTCATCCCCATCGGTCATCACATAACATTCTGCATCAATCTCGCGGAACATACGGCGGATAACATTACCTTTGCCCTGCTGGTATTCATACTTAACAACCGCCCCTGCCTTTCTGGCAATCTCATCCGTACCATCAGAGGAATTGTTGTCAAATACATAAATGGTTGCCTCCGGTAAGGCTTTCTTAAAATCTGTAACAACCTTTTCGATCGTCTTGCTTTCATTGTAGCAAGGTATTAAAACTGCAATTTTGTCCATTTTGGTGTTCTCCTTCTCGTAGAAATATCATTACTATAAATAATGGTAACAGTAATTGTTGGGCAAGTCCATAGCGCGGCCAGTAAGATATTGGCGAAGCTAATATAAGTGTAGCCATAAGTCCAAGCGCCGGTGCAAGCACAGTAAGCCGGCGAAAATCCAAGCGCAACAAGGCAAAAAGAGCCACTCCAATCAATAACCAATGAATATATCCAATTGGTATACATCGTGCTGTATATGGGAACATTTTTGTCAAGAATGAATTATTATCTACCAATTTAGTTTCAATTCCCTCTACCCCCATTCCATACTCAGGATAGATATTTCTTGGCACACCATTCAAGATATTTCCTGTAAATCCATTGACCCACTTCTGATTCACCGACCAAAATCCAAAGGTCTGTAATTCCCACGCTTCAAAACAAATACGCGGATTCTTTCTCAGAATGGATAGATATGTACGAAAAAATCCATCCTCCAGCACTTCTTTTTGAAAATTGGGGTTCCACTTCAGATTATCTACCAAACATGGTGTATAAGCTGACTGATATTCCTCCATAGGTAACAAACGCCCCATATAATCACTGTCTTCTGCAGAAAGTTCTCCGTTCTCAACAACAACGCGTGCCATCTGTGCCAGAAAGATTCCATAACTTTCCGCTTTTTCATCATCCTTTACAATACCATATGCATCATAAACCGGTCCAGTAATAAACTTGGAAGCAATCATTACTGTCAAGCATATTACCAATATCTGTATGCCTTTTTGCCTGGTCATTTTTCTAAACAGCAAGAACACTGACAAACATACTATCGCTATTGCAATATAAAAGCCATTATTCCGGCTAAAGATCATAGCCAATACCGAAATTAGTAATAAGATATTTCTTATAATATTTTGTTTTTTGTCTGTTTCTACATATAGTATATCAAATAACAAGATTGTGACGCAAACAATTGTAACTGAGAAAATCGGGTCTTTCCAGATAGCAATCGAATACTGAGCAATATATGGCGAACATCCAAAGACTACAAGCATCAGCCAAGTAAGCCATCGGTTCAATCGAAATCGCGTCCGTATCCATTGAACCATCAATCCAATTCCCAGAGCCATAATTCCCATCTGTATCACAGAATAAATTGCAAGGCCCATTGTCAATCCGCCTAGATGTTGCCCCAAACGAAGGCATAATCGAATGAACAACACATATGCAACCGGATGATGATTGGTAAGCGGTTGCTGTCCCAAGGCTTGCGCAATATTTGCTGTACTGTCGCCAAAGATAAATCCAGGATAATAAACATATAAATATGGTGACCATAGAAGCATCAGGACGATACTACTTACTGTGATTTTCCCCAGTGGAATGCGCTCTCCCGAAACTCCTTTTATTTCAATAGGTCTTTTCTTAATCATTCGTTCACACAATAAGATACCAATGTAAATACAACATGCAAATAATAATCCTTCTGCCAGATCATATCTATGATAACTATCAATTGTGTTCCCTGTACCCTGGTAAACCTGATCAGTAAGATGTATGTGTTTTCCAAGTATAATCACAGCCGACAAGCCAATGGAGAATAGTATTGTTGCAAATTTATCTCGTAATCCAACTACTGATTTTTTGAAATCCATGTATGATTTGTCCCCTCTCTATTTATTTTAGTTGTTGCTTCTTTGTATGTCTGTATGCATCTGATTCTATTAAATAGTATACATATTTATAACCAATTTCTCATAGACAACATTCATCTCATCATGTAAACTACCCTTATACAATATATGAATAGAGGTATTATCATGAACATTCTAATTGCTGGTGCCGCTGGTTTTATAGGAACAAACCTTACATTAGCACTGATGAAAAATCCTGCAAATCACATTACAATTACCGACACAGACACTTCATATTTCACTAATGAGACAATTATTGCTGCCAATAATGTCTCTTGCCTTGCGCTCCACACACAGACACACAACTTCGAGAATATTCTGGAAAATATAGATCTTGTATTTCATCTCGTCAGTACGACAAATCCGTCTTCTTCTAATAATGATATTGAAGCCGAATTAAACGAAAATATTACTTTTTCCACTCGCTTACTAGAAGCCAGTGTAAAGCATCATGTTTCCAAAATTATTTTTATTTCCTCTGGTGGAACCGTATATGGAAATGTCGCATGTCCAATCACAGAAAATGCCCCTACAAATCCCATTACCGCATATGGCATCCAGAAATTGACAATCGAGAAGATATGTCATCTCTACCATTGTATGCATGGGATTGACTATAGTATTTTGCGTCTAGCGAACCCATACGGACCATATCAGCGTCCAAACGGAAAACTTGGTGCCCTCACCACCTTCACTTACAAGGCTCTTCACCAAGAGACACTTCATGTCTATGGAGATGGATCTGTTGTTCGCGATTATATCTATATTGATGATGCCATTGACGCAATGTTAAAAATCGCCTTTGGATCCCCCCAATATCATATCTATAATATTGGTAGTGGCACCGGAACAAGTCTCAACGACTTAATTGATCATCTTCGTTCTGTGCTTGATATCAGAATAGACGTAAATTATGAAAAAAAGCGCAGTGTCGATCTCCCCGCAAATTATCTGGACATCACGCGATACGAAACGGAATTTGGTACACTAGTTCACACTCCAATCGATGATGGCATCCGGCGTACTGCTGATTTTCTTAAAACTCATTCCTAATTTATAAGATTCCTTATACTGCCCAGTAGTTTTCCAATGCCCCAGAAAAGCCACCTACGAGCCATATCAATCAATAAACATCCAAAGAAAACTACTAACATCTTCTCTGCAAACTGACCATATGGTTCAACTGTCTGCAATGCATTCGGTTTCCATATGGTCCAGACCACAGGTCGCAAGAAGTCATTCTCATGTATCATATAAATACCAAAAACTGAGCCCGCAATATATGTCACAAGTTTCGAATAGAAATTGACATTGGCAAAAAAGGCAAACCAGGATAGTGCCCAGATCACGCCAACAAAAGAATACAAAGGCATCAGATACTGTGCGCATCCCAAAATTGAATTATTCTGCCACTTAATCCCCACATAATTGCAAAGTGCCACAGATCCTATGGCTATGCCAAAACAGATCATTCCCACAAGGGCATTCCATACGTTTGCATACTTTTTCTTTCCATATATATGTAAACGATAGTAACCTCCAAACGCATACATGACAAAGAAAAAGTCCACATTGCTAAATTCCCATGATTTATCCAACTGTGTCAGCGTTGGTACAACAGACCAACAAAGGAATAAGATCAGCAGGAGCCGTCTATACTCCTTTTGCGACAACTGATTTAATAAAGGATTGATGTATGGCACCAAAAGATAGAACAGCAAATATGCTATGATATACCAATTTCCCCACAAGGTCGGGAAAACGACCCGCAGCATATTGAAAAAAGAAAATGCCGCCAATCCCTTGTAGGCTAATATTGCAAAGATTACAATCGCATAGAAATATATTTCCACTACTAATTGTAAGATCTTTTTCAAACGTTTCTTTCCGTCATTCCGAGATCCGATCATATAAAAGCCCGTGATCAGCGCAAAAAGATCACAACTCCATGATCCGTACATAGAGACTTGTTCCAAAAAGATGCGTCCCTTGTTGATATTATCCACGCTGACCGGTGCAAATCCTCCATGCACATAATAATGATGTGCAATGATAAGGAACATACCAATGATCTTTAACAAGTCCAAACTGGAATTTCGTTTTTCCCCTTTACTTATCATACTTAACCCCTTTATCTCTTAAGATATTGTTTTGCCATAGAAGCCAATGCCATGAACTCCTCGTTGCGCGTTATCACGGAGAGCAGAACATAAATAACAATACCCACCAGAATTTCTACAAACAGTAATGCTATCGTCCCAAGTCCCAATGGTAAATGGGCTACCAACAGCACGCCTGCTCCCATAAAGACTGACATAATGGTTGCCGGCAGGCAATCCCATAACTGCTCTCTGATCGAATAATCGACGGTCTTATGCGCCATTACACCATTGATCACAAATTCCAACAAGGTATTTAAAGGAAGCGTCAACGCAATCGCCATCACGCCATATTGCATGGCAATGATGATCGAAAGGATCAGAATTGGCTTCTTGAAGATCTCTGCCTTCAGCATTTTATCACTGTAGCCCATTGCCTTAACTGACTGTAGGGTAATCGTTCCGGGCACTGAAAAAATTGCCTCAATACATACGACCCAGACAAACGGAACCATAGCGATCCATTTCTCCGTATACAAAAAGATCGTCAATGGCTCTGCCACTACTAACAGCCCTGTCATCAAGGGATAAATGATATAGGTCAATACACGGATGCTCTTTCTTGATAAAGCCTTCACTTTTTCGCCCTCGTCATTGATCTTTGACATTCCCGGAAACAGAACACTGATCAAGGAGGTGTAAATATTACTCTTGATCAATGTTGGCAGCTGTTTTCCCTTCGTATAATACGCCAAATCCGCTGACGTGTATTTGGCTCCGATAATGAAATCTCCCAAATTGTTGCATACCGTCCCAAGCAGGTCTGTCATCATAACCTTTCCGCCGTAGCGGATCATAGGCTTTGCCGCTTTCCAGGAGAACATCAGGCGCGGATGCCAGCGAACCGTAACTGCTAAAAACAGGGTGTCAATGATCGTGTTTGTCAGATACTGTGCGATCAATGCCCATACCCCATATCCTTGCAGCGCCATAGCAATGCCAACGACAGCAGACACCAAAGTACCTATGATCGTAGAAAAGAAAAAGCGTTTAAAATCCATACGTCTGGAAATGTATGCCGTCTGTATGGATTGATAGGCGGAAATCGGCAGGCGCAATGCAAATACACGCACGGCAGATGTCAATATCGGCATATGGTATGCTTTTGCCATCCAAGGTGCCGCCACAAACAAAATGGCATATAATAAAATTCCCAGACCTAAATTACAATAAAAGATTGTTGAAAAATCCAGTTCATCCGCATCCTGTTTTTGGATCAGGGCTGTATTTAAGCCACTCGTCAAGAAAACATCTGCCACTGTAATAAAGACATTAATGATAGATACAACACCATAATCATCCGGCATCAATATGCGCGCCAATACCAGCGATACGATAAAGGAAACTCCCTGTGCGATAAAACGCTCTGCAAATTTCCATACCATACCTGACATGATCTGTTTTTTCAATGATGGTTCTGCCATACTCTCTTAGATCTCCTGCTCATCTTCTGCTGACACCGGCTGCTGCCCTTGTGCCATTGCATGTTTTAGTTTAATCAAATATCTGTATGCAGCATAATCTGTCGCTTCACACCATTTTTCATGGTTATAAAAGTATTCTTCGTCATGAGGATTTACTTTAAAATATACATCCCCCTTTGCCCTTTTCCATGCATACTCCTGATATGATTTTGTAAAATAGTGATTGATCTGTATCGGAAACTCCGCTGTCGGGATCACATTGACATCCCCAAAACATACTTTGCCAAAAATATTGACCGGAGGAAGATTACGTCTGCCATTGTTGGTCCATAAATTGTGATGCAAATAATCATTCTTCGGCGATTTTTCGTCAAATCCGAATGCCGTATTATAAAAACATTTTCCTACGTCATAATACTTGGACCAGCACACCGTAAAATCTTCTGTGACAAGCCCCTTCACATCACGCGCCATATGCCCTGATGTCCCATACATACGCCAGTATAATTTGACCGCGCCATATTTATTTTCAAATGCCTGTAAGAAATCGTAAATATTATCTGTCTTTCGTGGCACGACAAACTCATCAATATCCACAAATCCCATCCAGCGCGTTTCTTTTGCATACTTATGGATGCAGTCTTTGTACGCCTCTATCTGCGCCTGGTTTTTCGGCCAGTCTACCAGAGTCACGATATTTCTTTTGATATACGGCTCTAAGACTTCACGGTAGTTATCATCAGAATTGTTATTGTAAAGATAAAAATGCTCCACCCCCACAATGCGGTGAAACTCAATCCATTCCTTGAGATAAAGGGCTTCATTCTTAAAAATTGCCCCTATAGAGACCTTGTATTGTCTCTCCGCCATATCGCGCTTCTTAGGACTGATCCTCCACGCCCATTGATACAGCATTGCCATCCCCTTATATGCCAGATGCATCCATCTGCCTTGTTTTCCATTCGCCGGCTGATCTAACATCAAATACCGTGTCTGCTTCATTTCTTTTTGCATGATATTCTCCTAAAGCCTGCTCACTTGATGATATGCAATATCCGTCCCGCAGCTTTGAAACATTCTTTTACAATATAGCGCACAGCACTCCAAAATGCTGCACCCCTTTTATAATAAACAACAATAGAATCACTAAAATTACTAAGATCATAAGAACATGGTCGTTTTATCATAACAAACGAAACATAGAATGACATCACCAGATCCAGATTTTCTTTTTTGACCTTTTCAAAAGTCTCCAGTGTAATATCGCCATCCTTATATAATCTTTCAATGATCTTGACATACTCTACTGCAAAAGTATCAAACAGATCGTACTTTCCTTTTTGTGACGCGTTCGGCTCCAGATCCGTAAGCAGTGCTGTATTATCAATAATATACATATCTTTCTTTCTTGCCGAAAAGATCACATCTGTATGCGGAAACATCTTATTGAATGTCTGTGTAAAGTCCAATTCCTCTAAGTCTTTTTTCCAGATCGTCGTACCCGCCGACCAGGAGGACCAATACGATAATGCCCCCACATACGCGTCAAAATTTTCATAAACCGCCTGCGTCTCTTTTCGTTTTTCCGCCTGATTTAAAAAATAAATGCCCGGACATTTGTCTGTATATTTCTCTGAGAAATCAATAAGATATTGCAAAGCACCTTCTTTTAACGCATACCTGTGATTGATAAATTTGATCATGTTGCCACGCGCTAATTTGAATGCCTCGATCTGGTTCAAAAACTGAACTGCATCTGTTTTTTTATAGATCAGATTCTGATATCTTGCCGCATATTGTTCCATCATGGACTGAAATTCCGGATCGTTGCCATTATCCGTAACGATCACTTCATATTCCGATTCCCGACACCGGCTGGCGTAGATACTATCCAAAACAGGTCTGACCCACTTTACGATACCATTGGTCGGTATACATAAGGAAACTTTGATTTGCTCTGTCATTTAATCTTCTCCATCCTTACCAACTTGTTTTAATACCCGCGCCGGCACACCGCCCACGATAGCATATGCCGGAACATCTTTTGTCACGATCGCTCCTGCTGCGACAAGGGCATTATGACCGATCGTCACGCCATCCATGATAACCGCATTATCTCCAATCCACACCTTATCGCCAATGATCACCGGTCCCTTGCTTGACAGTTCCCGCGCCTCCGGTGCCAGAGACATATCCTCATAAGAAGTGCTTCCATGCTGATGATCGGTAATATAGATCTTAGAACCAAGTAAAACATCGTCACCGATCTCTACCCGGTTCATGGCTCCGATATGCACATAATTTCCCGCCGAGAAATTCTTTCCTATGATGATCTGTGGCTCGTAATGATGGCCTAAATGCTGTTCTACTGCTTCTATACGAAAGCCATCTCCCACAAAAAAGTTTCCATAGGCAGTAATATGCCTGCCGCCAATGATCGAAACCCTGCCATTCGTCCAAAACCTGCCATGCAGTTGACCTATTTTCTTTGCCTGTATAGCGCTATACAGCACATTACGCACACTACTCAGTAATGACATCTCATCCATTTCCTTTCAGGAGACTATCCAGTTTTATCATCATTTTGCTCTTTAGCACTTTGTCCAATGCAAAAACTAATATCCGCGCGACAAAATAACTCCGATATGTATGATGCTTTGCCAGCGAATGTAGGATATACCGCTGCATAGGAAACTTTTTCTGCGCATAACCTGCCACCTGCATTGCATCCTCAAAATCATAGCAATAGATATTCTGTGCATAATATTGAGGGATATCGGAAAATGTTTCCCTGCGGTAAGGGCTGCACAGATTGAGTATGGCATCTACAAACACCTTGCAGTTGGTAACCTGACGGGTGTAATTTTTTATCTCCGGTGACGCATCTGTCAGTGCGACAGACGCACAGATATCATCTACCCACTTTCGCTGCTTTTGTCCCATATCGTCAATATATTTTCTGGCATGAGACTCCGATGCCATATTGATATACCAAAGATATCCTCTATACTTTACCGTACATACTTTTTTTGCGACGGATAACAGGTGTACGATCATGAGGAGATCATCTTCATAACTCACATATGCATGAAAACGTAAGTGATACTGCTCATAAAAAGATCTCCGTATCAGGGCTTTCCAAATACTCGGATGACGGTTTACACTACTCATTGCAACCGGTATATCATAGCCTTCAAAAATAACCGGATATAAAAGTTGCGTTCGGATCTCATCCTCTGTAAATGTCGCATCCTCAAAACTTTCAAATGGAACTACACTGCCATTGACCATCTGTCCTGTACTGCAAAAACACAGATCCGCCTTTTCTGCATCCAGACGATCTACCATCTGTTCATACATCTCCGGTTGCACCATATCATCTTGATCGCAGACACAGATGTACTCACCACCGGCTCTTTCTATCCCATAATTACGTGCATCGGGAATTCCGCCATTTTCCTTATAAAAAGTCTTTACCCTGGCATCTTCCTGACTCAGTTTCTGGCAGACCGCCAGACTATTATCCGGGCTTCCATCAACAACCGCTATGATCTCAAGATCCTGATATGTGCTATTTAAAATTGTATGAATCGTTTTTTCTATATACTTTGCCCCATTATAAACAGGGATCACTACACTAACCATATTCCACCTATATCAATGAAACCAGCCAACACAAGGCACCATCCAGATGCAATCTGATACTTCCCATAAATACTGCAACACCTATCTTGTTCATCAGGCTTGGTCCTTCCAATCCCCGGATCCTAAAATATGGATTGCTCTTTATATCCGGGAATTTTTCGTACATATCCCGTAAAACAAAGGCATGCATTTCCTTCATCAATGCCGGCTTTGCCCCACGTCCATAATGAAAGAGTGCATCCGTCATCGTGGACACATAGGCGTACTGTACCAGATAGCCTTGTTCTTGTTCCAACGACTCCATAGGATATCTGTCCAGCAAGCGGGCGAACATATCCGCAGCCACTCTCTCAAAATGTCTGTTATAACTCAATGCTCCCGTTGTAGACTTTGGATTATACAGATAATTGTATCCAAAATAATGAATAAATTTTGTCCTTGCCTTGCTACAATAAAAAGATAAGGTAAAGAATATATCCTCACCTATACGTTGATCCGTAAAATCTATCCGGTGCTGTAATATAAAGTCTTTTCGGTACATCTTACAACAGGCTACCGTGTAGCACACGCGCGTAAATTCACTCTCTATAATATCGTGGTCTACCGTTTTATCCGGCATAATACGTTTAAAGCCGGCAACCACCACATCGTAGTCTTCCTCCTGCACCTCGCGCATAAAAGTTTCCAGATAATCCTGATCCAGATAATCATCACTATCAAGGAAAAAGATATACTCGCCCTTTGCCATAGCGATGGCACGCATCCGGCTCTGGCCCTGTCCAATATTTTCTTCATTGCAGATGTAATGCAGTTTTTCCGAGTATTTCTTCCCGTATTCTTCCAAAATACGCTGACTGTCATCCGGGCTTTGATCATTCACGCATATGATCTCATAATTGTCATAGGTCTGCTGTAAGGCACTGTCTAAACACTTTTCCAGATACGCCTGTGCATTATAAACAGGAATGATAATGGTTGCCATCGGCTTACGATCCATTATACTTTTCTCCTCTCGCATAAAACTTGTTGATCAAATGCGCGATCCCACTTGGCCAGAACTTCAAGAACATTTCCAGATCTTCTCCACCACGTTTATGCTCATTGATCAACTGCGAAGTCGTCGATTCTTCATGCAGTCTGTGCAACATCAGCGGCTCCGGAATGTATAAGAACTCACCGCGTTCCCGCGATATGCGCTCCCAGGTCTCCCAGTCCAGATTGCTTTTCAAGCCCACTTGAAATACCGGCATTTGCAAATTATCCATCGCATAAGTGACTGCCGGACAGCAAATAGAATTGCCCAATGACATACAACGCCGCCGGATAAACTTACTGCCGGAAAATTCTTTGATCCGCATTGGTAATAACATGGTCTTCTTTATGTTGATCAAGGGTGACGCCCATATTTTCTGACCATTTCGCAATTCGCCATATCCCGAAAAAGCGATCAAGGGACGCTCTGCCTGATCTAACCGACCTATGATCTTCTCTGCATATGCCGGTTCGTAGATATCATCCTGATGTGCGATCGTTATATATTTGGCATCGCACTGAGACATAGCGAAATTCCAATCCTGCGCGATCCCTCCCTCGCCCTCATTCACATACAGGGGAAGGTTATATTTCTCTGCTAATGTTTTGATATATACACATGGTGTTGATGTCACCATCTTAATTGGTGATTGTATCGTCTGGTTTTTCAAAGACCGGATACATTCTTCTAGATACGGACTTTCCTTATAGGCACAAATCACAAAATTATGTTTGTCCATTACTTTTCCTCATCCTCTTCCTGATGTGTTCGAATCGCAATTTCCCCAGCCAGTGTCGTACATTTATCCTCGAGCATAGAGACGCGGAGCGCCAATGAAAAAATACATAACAGTAAGATGGCAATAAAAATCAAAAATACCATATTGGCTGCTGAGTCGATACCTAAGATGCCCGCGATCCACATCGGAACACTTGGAAAAATTCCAAATATCGCGATCAAAAGTGCGATCAACATCCATACCAGAGCATCTTTCATTTGAATACGCGACTTGCGGATAGACTTCACAACAAACATGAGCATTGCAAGCGCGCCAATAAGCAATAAAATTCTAAGAGCAACTGACATTACAAGACCTCCTTTTTCCGAACCCATTGCAATACGATAATATTCATTACAACTGTTGCCATGTATTTGATGGAATTCCAAAGATTGAGATAACTTGTACCAAACATGCGCTCATCCATCTCCACCTGGACTTCTTCTACTTTTGCCCCACATCCGATCAGGTATGCCAAAGTGTCCGGTTCCGGTGTATATGCCACATCATATCCAACCAATTTGATCATGCGTTTATTATACATGCGAAGTCCGGATGTCGGATCTGTGATGGTCTGATGCGTGCGCATACGGATCAAAGATGTGATCAGACGGCTTCCCATCATACGTGCACTATGATCCTTTTTCTGCTCACAAAAACGCGAACCGATGACAATGTCTGCATCTGTTTCCTGCATTTTTGTCAGCATCTTGTCAACTGACTCCGGTCTGTGCTGACCATCGCCGTCAAACTGTACAACATAATCGTAGCCCTTTGCATTCGCATAACGGACACCACACCGAAAGGCTCCGGCAAGTCCGGTATTGACCGGAAGATCCAGGTAATTGTAGCCTCTGTTATACAGGATCTTTCGCGTATCATCACGACTGCCGTCATTGATGACCACATAGTCAAACTGCGGATAATTTTCTATTAAATTGTCCACGACACGTTCAATATTCTCTGCCTCATTGTAGGCAGGGATGATCAGTAATGTGTTGTTCATCTTTAATGATCGTCTCCTTTTCCACATTTCATACTTTTCTAATAAAGGGCAACACTTAATGTATTCAGATTCCATATCATTGGCAGGCTCATCAAGAGCACCAGAGCAATCATCCAGTTTTCTTTCTTTCCTGTCAGCCGTACCTTATTCGGAGCGATGGCATACAATAATGGCACTAATAAAGGATAGGCATATCGGGACTGCACGCCCAAAATGGTATCACTTCCCACTTCTGTAAATGCCAGATACATTGCCGTTGCAGCCAACACATAGCCTCCAAGCGCGCCAATAATGATTGCAATGCGGGTTCCTACCGTCATACGACTATCTTCGTCTCTATCCAAAAATGCCGCCATGATCATAACTACCAGCGGTATGCCCCAGTACTGTCCCTGACCAACATAATAGAAGAATTGCAGTTTTGTTCCCAGAACAGATGCAGAAAAATACTCTAAGCCAAAGGTAAACAGTAACTTAATATACCGAAGCGGATCCGACATAATATAACTGATCTGTCCGCTGGTACTGATCACACCCTCGCCTCGCGTATCTGCATATGCCTGCGGATTCGTAACGATCGGTGCCAATAGCACTGCACATATACCCAAAACCACCATGATCGCGCAAACACGGATCACAACTTTCTGCCGCTTATTTAAACGCTCCTTTGGCAAGAATAATAGCGGAAAAAGTAATGGGAAATATACGATCTTTGGTAGTATTCCTATAATGATTGTAACAATGATATCTGCTAACTGCCTGGTTGTGATCGGCTCATCATTTTCATACAAAGCAAGGTATTTTGCAAATCCCAACAACGTCCATCCAACGATCCAATAATCGTAGTTATAGGCACTCGCCAAAAAGACCATGGATGGAATCATGCCAACCGCCGCAAATACTGCCTTTCCCCTTCTGACACGACGCATTGCTGCCCCGACTAAAAGCGCATAGCATAGACAGGTGAACCATTTTCCCATCATAAAGGTATATGCATACGGTAAGCCCAGAGCTCGTCCCAGCATAATTCCGCACGCCGGAACAATATAGGCAATGTGATAGTAGGATAATCTGGTGACACCGTAAGGGATCACTTCACCCTTTTTATAAGAATCGTTCAGACTTTTCAGATAGGCTCCTGACGATGTCTCATCATAATACAAATGTCCCTGCACATTTCCTACATATTCACGCAAGGTCTGTTCTTCTGCCTCATAAATACTGCCGGTAAAAAAGCCAATAACCTCCGTCGTGCGGCGATAATGGGTCTCATCGTCCGGTACAGTCCCCGGAATACGCAGTGTCACGAAAATAGCGCAAGTCCCCATGATCATAATCGCCAGAAAGACTAGGAGATCAGCGCGTGCATAAGCAATACAACGCATGATAAAACAAAGGATCAGCGTGCCGTATATAGCAAGCGCGATCAAATAACGGTGGTTGTTCATTGCAGTTCCCGACATATGACATATGGCATAAGTGATCGGATATACAAGAAGGGCTCCCAGTAAGGTGCCTGCTACACCTAAAAGAACCGCCTTTTTATTCTGCTGCAGCTTGTGTCCTAATGCACAAAAGCGATCGATCACTTGTGTCAGCCACCGGTTCAGACCTGAGATCTTGATCATCAAGACTGGCACCAAGACCACAAGAACTACCAACCCTACATATAATGCAATGCGGCGCTTGACGAACATATTCTCCGGAAAATAAAATGCCCGATAGCACAGTATCGCTATAACCACCATGCTTACTAATGCAACACAGTAGTTTCTTTTTGTCTCTTTCATTCCGAAACTCCATTTCTGATTTCTTACTGTGTCTCATTATAACAAAAGCCGTCTCATAATACAATGAGACGGCTTTTGCCACGTTAACCCCAATTTTTCTCACTCTCCCATGACTACCTTGCAATCTTTTTTGTAGCAGGCAATCCCATAATTGTTCAGACCAGTAAACACACTTTCCTTAGATATTCGCAAACACCCTGTCAGTATAATAAAAGCCACTCTCTCGAATTTCTGCGAAATTCTCAATGTGTTGTTTACCACTATTCTGTATTTGCAATTGATGTGGCAGTCTGTCACTTCTTGCCTTTCCAGATTCTCGTCAGCCATCCTTCATATCCCGGATTCACCAAAGTACCACTAACATTTTTATACACCGCATCGTCTCTACCGATTGCCTTATTATCTCTTGCGATTTCACAGAAATGATGTGCCGCATCTTTGCCTTCAAAGCCTTTTATCTTCCGGAAATATGCCACTTGTGTAGCATTATCATAACTTGTCACATAATCCATCAGTGCCACCGTTTGTTTGGCATCAGCGTACATAGCAATGTCCTCTTCATCCAGGAACTCATACTCCTTTTGTTCTACCAGACGATGCAGAAACTCTTGATTTTCCCGCATATAGATCTTAGTTTGTGACCAACCGTCCCTTGTGTGAAAGATTTCAACATAAACCTTCCAGAGAAGTTCCAGTTTATCCCTCTCCATTGTAAACTGTTTCTCACGCATCGTTTTCGACACCACATACAATTTATAGTATCTGTTATTCCAAAGCCGACTGATAATGACATTGCTATAAATATAAACTGTATTCAGTTTCACAATATTAGTCAAAGTATAACCCGGAATCTGATGCAGGCAGTTGACATATTCCACATATAATTTTCTTAGATTTTCATCCTGATTCAGATCCTGCCATAGATTTTTCTCAATATATTCTATCGGTGTTTCCGTGAAATGCAAAAACTGTACTTTTTCCTCTGCATTATCCTCCATCTCAAAGATCTCATATAACTTCCGGTTCATCGCTTTTCGTCGATCCCGCCTCATTTTCTTATATGCTACCTTCTCCAGATGCAATTGATAAAACATTTCATGTGCGATCTCTGCCGTTTGTCCCACAATAAACTGCATAATATCATAGGCGATTGCAGGATTTCTATATTTGGCATTAAAGTACTCTGACACATATTTTGCCTGTACTTCCGTTAAGATGCGGTTTTGTAACAGTTTCAATGCATCTGCCATATCATCAACTAATGCCAGTTCATCCTTATCCGGCATTGCATATGGGGCTTCATATAAGAAAATATATTTTTCCAACAGTTCAGGCTCACACAGGACTTCTTTTCGGATGCGCATAAAAACAGTGTTGGCATGCGCCTGTATCCACTCTGCATTCCACTGTATCGTGCCATAGACATTTTGATCCTCGTAATCTATTTTTGCATCCTCTTGCAGCAAATAATTGCAGACATATTCCAAATAAAATCCATTCTCATATAAAAGTTGACATAAACGTTCGGATAGTCCGTTCACCCACAGGTAATCCCGCAAAAGCAGCAACTGCGTTTTTCCCAATTCCTTCACTTGTTCCATGCAGGATACATAATCTGCAATTCCCAATTTTCCCGATGCAATCTGCTGTTTATACACAGCAACCATCTGCTCGGGTATGCAGCCAAAACATTGACATGCTTGAGCAAGTGCTTCAAACCACTGCTCTATTCCCTGACGCGCAATCACCTGCTGATAAAATTCTATATATTCCGGTTTCCAATCTTTCTGCTTTATGATTCTCCTATGTATGCTTTCCGGGCTTTCGTCATCCTGATCCAGTGCATCTAAATTAGTGACCGCAAAAACATCCGAAATGTTATCTATCGCCTCCACTTCTTCCTTACTCCAGAATGGATTATCTCCCACGAAAAGGCAACGGTACAATCTCACTTTGTCCGGGATCGTCTGACACATTCTTTTGCGGATCGTCCACAATATATTCTTATCCTCAACGTTTTCATTTAACTGGTTAGATATTTCATAGATCAAGCCATCCCGGTCATAATCACCTTTTCTTGGTCTGATACATTTTTCAATCGTCTCACATGCTCGTGCTTCATTCTGCTCGTCAAAGTGTAGTGATGCTATCATTTCATAGATCTTATCCTTTGCATTTTCACACAAAAGAACAAACAATTTGTCATAATCCAGTATAAATGAAGGTATTCGAACACCTAGAGAACCGACTTTTTTATAGGCATCCTGTATAACTTTCTCAGAAGTCCGCTCCAGATATTCCTCATATTCTTCGCTGTTCTTGGGTGCTTCCTGATAAACAATGCTGTTATATACGCGCATCTCTGCCAGTGAAAACAATATACTGTTTGCAGGATAGTTATAGAAGTACAGCCGATAGTTTGCATCAACCAATTTGCTCTTTATGAGTTTTTCTATTTCATATTTAAAACGCTCGCTGAACTGCTCCCAATGCTCCGGCTGATTTTCTTCTTCTATTACTTCCATGCCACGCATACCGTATTGTGAAACCAACACATCTAAAGTATCATCTTCCAACATATAAAAATCGTTCTCATATTCTCTTCTCAAATAGGTAGCAACTGCGCATTTTTCAAAGGTGATCACCTCATCACCTGCACGCCCTGGAAATCTATTCAGAAGACTTTCATACAAGGTTAGGGCTTCATTGAGCCGGCTCTTAATTTCCCGGATATCAATATCCCGGCCATGCATCATCCACTCCATACCGGGTATTTCAATCTCCGCCTGCAGATCTAATGAGGCTAACCAGTCCTTCTTTTCAGACAATAAACCTTTTAGGATTGTATCGTAATTCTCTATATTAATTTTTTGGAGATTTATCACATAATCAAAGATCTTCTTGTACTCCGGAATCTGCTCCTCTCTGCCATCTGCCAACATAACCTCCGGTTTGATACACACAACAAAGGTAATCTTGTGCCTGCCACCATCCGTAAGATAGTACTTTCTCAATTCGCGTAAGAACTGTAGTACACTTTGCTTGTCATTAATGCGATCCAAATCCTCGATCACAACAATATAATGTTGTCTTCCTCTATGATTCAACACTTCCTGCTTGAACAGATCAATCAAAATGTTCTCATCCAGCGTCCGCTTTCCTTCCGATTTTGTTGAACTAAAGATAATTTCAGAATCTGTAACTGCCAATACGAAGCACGCTAAAGAAACGATACACACTACAATAGTCAGCATAAAGAAAGTCTCGTTCTTTAACTGTAAAAATGCCTGTATGTACTTTTGAAATTTATATAGAAGCCCAGATAAAAAGAAGCCAACAAGAGAACACATTGCCAAAAATGACCACATTGCGTTCTTCCCGTTGACTGCCCATATGCCAAAATCCTTGCTTAATCTACGGCTGATATAATGACTTTTTCTTCTATCGTGCGGATTGATCCTGCTGACCAATTGATAAATAAATGCCTTATGCAATTCTGTTGGCATAACTTCTTTTTCATGTCCCCTATCTCCCTGTTTATCTGCAGGGATCTCCTCCTGTTGCGCATAAGTCCCCCACATATTGATACTGAGTACCTTTTTCCCAAATCCGAAACAGGCGCACAGCGGATGCTCCACACGTTTTTTATACAGGGATATCAAACTGGATTTCCCTGTACCAAAATCAGATGTCACCGCTACGATTCTTGCATCTGCATCCACCGCCGCATCCAACTTGTCCACATATGTAGATATACCGATCCAATCCTCGTCTTCGTTCTGGATCGGGCGATTCAGATAGATAGTGTTATTGCTATTTTTCTTCTGTTTCCCCATGCGTAGGCTCCTTCTGATCTCCATCAATTATTCGCTTCAAAACATCAATACATCACCCAGTTATACTCCACCAACTCCATCTTTCCATGGCTGACTTTGATCACTGTCACGCTCAAATTCGCGATTTCCTGCCCTTCCAATTCCGGGAACTGCTTTTCCAGCCAGAACTGCATCGAGGAATGTGCCACAACCAAGACATTCTCCCCGGGATTGATATCGTCTATGATCTGCTGCATTCCTTTATCAAAACGCTGATAGAAATGATACTTGGTTTCCGCGTGGATTGGAGAAATATAATCCGCATCGTCTACCGAGCCAAAAGCATCCGGAAAGGCATCTAATTGATTTTTCTCCATAAACTCCTGACTGGTATATCCCTCTGCATCTCCCCAAGAAATATCGTCCAAGGCTTCCATCTGTTGCCGGTCTACATTTTCCTGTCCTGCTCCCTCTAACAGATAACTTGCCGTATCAATGGTTCTCCCCAAGGTGCTGGTATAAACTTTTCCAAAGGAAACATCTGATAAAGCCTGTCCCACTGCCTTGGCTTGGTCAACAGCCTCCGGTGTCAGTTCCGCATTTCCGCCTCCACCCATAAGCACCCCCTGCTCGTTTGCATAGGTTCTCCCATGGCGTACCATATAAATATAACTTGGTCGCTGCAACATGCCAAAGAGTGACACGGCAATCCCCAACACGCAGACCGCTCCTACCAGTCCGATCCAGAATTTCTTTTTCAATCTATTCTCCTCAAATATCCCTTTAGTGTACCAGTTCCAGACACAATGGTATGATACCCCATAGCACAAAAGACAACATGCCTGCACCGACGATCAATGTCTGCGAAACAAGATATGTCTTTTTACTCCATACATGGCTATCTGACAAAATATAAACCTCACCTAAAATACAAGGCAACATGTATCTTCCCTGTGCCTGATAATCCTGCGTCCACATCTGATATACCGTACCAATACACAATAGCAAAACTGTTGTTACAATCGCCACAATGCGCTTCTTTTCTTTACAAGCTCTCCAAGTTGATACCATATTCACAATGTATAAAATCAACATGACATATACATAAATATTAGCGCTGTATAAAGACATCCAGCCATAACGTCCTACAAAGGAGTTAAACATAGTTGGGAAAAGTCCATCATCTATCGCTGTTAAAGTCTGCAAATAGGTATAACCCTGCTGCTGTAAAGACTGCATCTCAATGATTTCCTGCGACTTATGCTTTATGCGCTCTGCCTCATATAAATAGCCCTTACCCTCCGGATACCGCCATAAATCAATGCCTGCACGTATTGCATAAAAGCCAAAGACCATTCCCAAAATCATCATGTATTTTAAGAATAATTGCTTCTTGTTCTTGGCATCCCACAATTTAAACAATAAAACCACAAATGCAAACAAAAGAACGATCAAATAGTTTTTCTTTCCCATCAAGGTTTGTGCGCACAAAAAGGCATATAAGAGCATTCCACCAAATTGTCTCCATGAAAAGCCTTCTTTCCACGCATCAGCAATCAATCCATCTTCTCGGATGGCTTCTGTCACAACAAAAAAACCGATAAAAATGTCCCAGGCATCCGATGTAGCATAGGAAAATAGATACCATAACTGTGGCGTTGCAAATAAAAAGGCAAACATCCATTTGTCCTTACGCCCCTTAACAAGTATCCATACCACCAGCAAAACCAACAGCAACACATTAAACATCCGATAATATGCCGAAATATGAAAAATATTTTTGCAAATCCAGCCAAACTTTCCGGCTAAAATATAGTAAAAACTCCGCTCTACTAATCGAATCGTTCCGTAATTGGAATAGGCATTTTGCAACGATGCATCATCAAAATCCGGCAATCCCCAATGGGTCAAATAGTAATCAATGCTACCTCTTGTCTCATCTTCATCCGGATGTCCATAAGTAATACTGAACAAAGACATGACAAAAACAGCCATGACAATAGCAAGACTAAGCAAAGAAAAGAGTTTATAGACCCGGTCACTCTTTTCCTTCTTAAGCCAAAACCCAAGCCCTGCCAACAGACAAAGACTAACGATAAATAGTGCCAACAACCCTATTTTACACCAACGGTCTGACTGTAAACGCGCCATAAAATCAGGTGCATTGTTCTGATCCAATACCAGATAAGGATCACTTGAGGTCGGGGTGATCCACACATGATCTTCCTCCACCTGCACACTACAATTCTGCCAGATGGCACTTCTTGCCAAATCTGCCCCAGAGATTGTATAAGTCGTAAACATTCCACTTCTCACTTGGATTCTTGCAATGCCAATCTCCTCGTCACTGGCTGAAAAATCCAGGCGGGCACTCTGCAATCCCTGTCCGTCATTTTTATAAGAAAAAACGGCGAGACGTTTGAATACAGAATAAAAGGAGGAATTCTCCTCGCTGTAACCACTCCCGGTATCCCAAAAGGTCTGCGCCATCTCTCCCTGATAACTGCTACTATTATTACCATAATAATAAACTTCCAGTTGATTTGAAAAATCCATGCACTTTAGAAATCCAACAAAAACAAGAATCAGCATAAATAGAATGCATATGCTTTTTGCCAATATTTGATTTTTTATTTCCTTATTTGTTACATTACATGCATCCATATTGCGAAATTTTCTCCTATATTGACACTGTCTATCGGCTGGTCTACATTCCATCCTGCCGGATAAATTAGTCCCTCATATAGAGGTATCAGGCTGTATGCCCCATCTAATATGACAAGATTTTTTTCCACAATCAATCCCTCATCATACCGTTCAAAAGCAGAATAAGATTTCAAATACTCATTTAGGCAAATAGCATGCCATGGTTGTCCCAGTCTTTCCACAGCCTGTGTCAAATCTTCATTGATATTGCCCTTATTTTTTGTTGTTATAATACTGCTTCCCATTCCTTGATATAAGACGATGGTTCCCAACATCAGATAAATCAGGGTACTACGTCTTTCTTCCTGGGTTGCCTGCATATCCTTTCCATTCATCAAAGCACCCATTCCCACCGGTAATAATATCAGAAAATGCACCATGGACGTACTGCAAGACGCCAGAATGAACATAATAAGATAACCTAAACCTGTGACAATAACGGTCGCCGCCAGCAGAACCTTCTTTTTATCCATATGTGAAAAAAAGAGTAGCAGCCACAACACGAACATTCCATAGAACATACTGACCTGAATCAAACCTACCGGAACGGTTCGCATAAATCGCAAGATATTTGTCCAAGAAAAGTCGCGTCCTGCATGCGTAACTTCCTCTAATTTTTCAAAGGCACTTCCATCGGAAGTTATATAATGCCCATCGACCAAGATATTGTACTGGTATTCCTGTAAGCCTAATTTTTCTCCCAGATCTGCACGGTAGGTCGGTGCTCTAAACATTCCCACCTGCTCCACAGCGCTTCTGTACTCGTTTATCTGTGACCAATCATCCACTTTCTGGTATTCTCGATAATCCAATGCCTGTAAAATCACAAGCAGGGCCAGTGCACTGACAAGCGGCATCCATAATTCTTTGCCCAATTCCTTATCGACTTTTACCTTTCTGACAAACATATACAAAATGATATAAACGGTTGTCAGACTTCCGCTTAATAACAAGGCTTTCCAACTGATCAGCCCTGCCAGCAATAAGGCAATCCCAATATAGATGTGTTGCAACCACCGTTTTTGAGTAAATTCTCCTACAAGTATTCCCCAGCACACATATAAAGCACTCACACCTAATATTGCAGCCGTTTTCATATAACTCGGACAAATGTAGCATTCATAGCCAATAAACAGATCGAAAATCATAAATGTAATATTTCCGATTCTTGAACTATTTCTTTTCAGAAATAGTCGTCCTATTTCCCAGAGTGACATGAATGTTAGCACATACTGAAATATGGTATACCAATTTACACCTGTCATAAACTCGCAAAGCAATTTCAAAAAACGCCCCACATATATATTGCTAAACGCAATCATACCCGTAGACCATGCGCCACTAATATTAAACAGTTGTGCCTGCATCATAACATCCATATCATATTCATAATGTGGTGCTCCGATCAACGACACGACAACAAGAGCAAGCACATTCAGTAATAATGATCTTGCCTGTGGCTTGTTGTATAATTGTTTTGCTTTGTCTAGTATTAACTCTTTTTTCATAATATTTCTCTCTCCACCTGCATATGGAATGTTGTTCTTTATTTTCTAACACTGCCAAAAATATATTTTGCAATGTAGTTCTTGTCTTTCAAAAGGAAAATCATTACGCATAAAACAATAAATCCCAGATTTCCTATAATATAATATCCAATCGTGCCCTGTCCCATCATAAATGAACTTATAAATTTCACCAAAATATGATACAAATAAATCGGATATGAGTATACCCCCACCCATTCAATTACCTTGCATTTGCGCTTATATTCCATCGAACCATACTGTAACACTAAAAATAGTAAGGGAATATTTAACGTAAATAACAGCGATTTCTCTAAAAATGTATATCTATATGGGAAAAGCCCAACCAAGGCAATGACATTTAAAATCAAAAGAATCACAAGCACCTTTTTTATTTTATGTCCAATAATATAGCCTCTATTTTCATAGTATTGTCTAAGATAAAATCCCAAAACAAAAAATATATATTTGTTCAGTTGCAAAACTCTGAAAAAGGTATATATACCACCTAACCAAGTACTTTTTAACCCTGCAAGCAAATCCCATTGTGATGCTATGCTAACCCAAAGAGCAAGGATAACTATAGAAAAATCTACTGTTTTCCTGTCCCCCCCCCGAATTTTTTCAGCACCTTGCACAATATATATGTAAACAAAATATATGACAACAAGCCCAAAACAAACCACAAATGATAATACGGGAATATAAAATTATGTATTATCTCTCTAGCCGAAAACCTCTCTATCCCCAAAATAACATTCATGGCATAATAAATTCCAATGGCAATGCACCAAGGGACAATGATTCTATTACTATAATATTTTATCATTTCTTCAGGTCTCTTTTTGATATTAAAAAGGAATCCTGACACACCAATGAAGATTGGCATATGAAAACTATATATTACATATCGTAAAAAAGTCGTCCTTTGTTCCCCAACAATAAGATGTCCCCAAAACACTAGTATAATTAACAGTCCTTTTATAAAATCTATAGTATTCCAGTGTCTCCGCCCCTGAACCACTCTTATTTTCCTCCTCTACATCACATATATCTATATTCTATCTTCCACCTGCATATATATCTCTCGTTCTGTATAGCAGTCTACTTGAAGTTCATCTACATTTTGCTTTTCCGTTTCTTCAATCCTTGTAAAGCCTTCATTAACGTAAAAGTCCCTGACCATTCCATTTTTTGCTGTAGGATAATAATACCCACGTATTGTCATGATGCCATGTTGTCTGGCTAATCGAACAAGTTTATTCATCATTGCATCTTCCATGCCACGTTTCAGCACACGACAACTCATAAGCCATAATTGAATAGACAAAACCTCATCTTCAATTTTTCCGGCAACAACCGAAACAATTCCATTGTCACCAAATTTATCTTTTAAACGCCCGCACAAACATATATATTCGTCAGATTCCTGCATATGTCTTATATCCTCTTCTGAACACCTTTTTGTCGTTAAATTGAATTGGTTCGATTTGTTCGTCAACTGAGCAATTCGTTGAATATACATCGGCTGAAAATCTGTGAAAACAGCTGTCATTTCTAACGATCTTAGATAATCAGAATAATCGGCAAATGCCGCTACTTGTCTCACCGCCTCAGCCTTCGCCTGATATAATTTTGTCTTTTCGGTATCTTCTTTTGATAATGCGGTAACTTCAAAATATCCACTGTGATCCAATACCGAAATATAATTTTCAGGTTTGTCCATAACAGGTACAGCCACTTCCGGTATTTGCTTTTTTACAATTTCTCGTTCTGCTGGATTATCATCAACAAATACAAAACTATCTAACCCTAGAGCTAATTCCTGTGCCATATTCTGAATATTCTGGTCCTTTGGCTCCCAATTCGCTTTGATACTCACAAAGTCTTCTGGTCGCAATGTACCGCTAGGATGGTTTAGGCCTGCAATAGCATTTTTCTCATCATTCTTAGAGACAACAGATAAAACTACTCCTATATCCTTAAGCCGCTTACAATATGCTTGAAATTCTGAAAACATCTGTCCCACTGGCACTTCTGGTCCGATTTTTATGCCTTCCACACCATCGTCACCTACTACACCGCCCCAAAGCGTATTATCCAAGTCTAAAGAAATGATCTTTTTATTCTTACCATAAATAGACTTAACAATATCTGATATGCTCTTTGCCACATATGGAATAGCCTCTAAATTCATAGCATATTTATACATATTCCAATACAACGTATTGTTCCAATTACTAATGCCATAGTCCTGCGCCAAATAATCTATATCATTGATGTAGAAATTGCTATGTGTTTGCGCATAACTATAAAGTTTTTGATTTAGACGTGAAATATAATTACATGTTCCACGATAATCCCATATATCGCGATTCCCCATCAAGCGATAATTCGGACGTTCAAAATTGTTCTGAATGATCGTACACTGATACTTGTCTGACAGATGTTCCCACATTATATTCCAGCGCTCACCTTCTGCCTCCAACATTGCATTGACCTCATCCACACTATGATCAATTTCCGGGAATTTTTGTATATTTCTCCAATTGGTATGAATATAGATAATATCAGGAGCAAACGTGTCCAACACCTCCGTCCCAAACATAGCATCTTGCCAATACTGTCCATATTCTGATTGATAAAATTCAGCCTTTATACCGCATGTCAGTAGTGCCAATTCTAATTGATCTACCAATTCATTTGTTGTTGATCCACCCAAAACTGCTACCTTTTTCGTTATCCAATTTACCGACTCATTCAAAAGTTCTTTTTTTAGTCCTCTTTTTTTTCGCAATAACATTTTTGTATCTAGCGGATATTCATAACAATTCATAGTTTTCTCCTAATTCGGTCTGTCCTGATCTCCATCGCCTTTAAATAGAATAATATCTTCATCCGACGAAAAATAATATATCTCTATATTCTTCATTTCAAATGGGGAAAAATAATTAGGAATAATATTTGAGGTTTCTTCTCTCTTCACCCATCCTCCCTGTTTGAATAAGTCCTCAGCCACTCCCGTTTCATAGCAATCGATATATTCTGCATTATATTGTTTTAACAAATCATCTAGCAAATTAGCCATACTTTCTATCACAGACACATCTCCGATGATATCTACCAGTCTTATAACCATCGAATAATCAACTGATTGTTTTCTAAAAATTAGCATTGTCCTTATCTTATCTTCGTTATTTTTAATGCCATATACTAGATATGTATATTTTGGATGAGCAAAGTATCTCTTTTTTATATACCATTGTTCCTTTAATGGCTTAGGATTCCCCTTATAGTAACTATCAAAATCAAAATTATTTTCTACTGCGCTCCAATCCTCCAGAAGAACATATTCACATGTTTTGGTTATGATACTGGGGCTATCTTCTTCTATTCTAGCCACCTTATAATGCTCAATATCAGCATTTAGCCTATACCACTGTGTCATTTTTCCAAATGAATACCCCAAATATTTATATATTCCCTTTAATTTCGGGTTGCTACCTGGCGATGCTATAATTCTCACATCGCCATTTTTCTTAAGAAAATCGAACAATTCCAATCCTAGTGCCGGAGATGCTGTATGATTTGCTTTCCACATTACCGTCATCACATCTCGATTTTTCTTTCCATATGGAATATACCCCAGAATTGCATTAATTTTATTTGTCTGTTCATCTACAGAAATGACATATGAAACGCTATCTCCAAATCTATGCTCATACTCAAAAAACATTTTGTCTACTGCCAACAAATGATTCTCTTTCCAATAATCATTTATAAACTGCATGATTTGTAATATATCTTCTTTTGTGGCAAATCTAATCATTGCTTATTCTACTCCTTGTACTAATTCAATGATTCCTATTCTGCTATGCATCAAAAATGCAACCTCTGCATGACTAGAAATAACAGGTGCTTTTTCTATATCCTTAAAAATCAAAAATCCTATCTCTTTTAATTTGCTTATAGCCGCTTGTAGATTGTCCACTTTATAACATATATGATAAGGCGTGTTCACATACTTTTTCATAAGCGGACATAATTCCGATTCTCGAGTCGGTTCTATTAACTCGATACATTCTCCTTTACCTTTTAAAAAACATAAATAAGATTTTCGAATTTCATCATATTTTTTTTCAGTAACTAATTCAAATCCTAACTGTTGATATAGCGAAAGCGTTTTGTCAATATTCTTAACCAAATATCCTATATGATGAGTTTCTCCTATAATAGTTTGCATCATATTTTCTCCCTAATAGCAGCTACAATATCACCGACATTTTTCATTGCGACTATCTCATCAATTTCAAAACTAACATCAAATTCATCCTGCACAGCCGCTAAAATGCTTATCTGCATCAGACTATCCCATTCCTCTATATCAGCAGGGCTCATTTGATCTGATAAAGAAATTTCTTCGTCAAATAAATCCGAAAAAATTTCTTCTAACTTTTTAACTATTTCTTCTCTTCTCATTTTACATATTCTCCTTTATTTTTTTGTAATTTTTACTTTTCGGTGGGAAATCATTGCAATCTAAACGTGGTAATTCTAATGCCTTATCTTTTCCAATCTGTGCCACTCTGGCTTCTGTAGTTAGCCCAACACACGCCCCTTGCGTCTTGATATAGTCCAAAACATCTTGGTTATAATTTCCATATGGGTAATTCATTACCCACCGTTTTCTATCTATAAACTCATCTAATGTATCTAACGCTAATGCGATATCCTGTTGCATTTGATCTTTGGACAAATTTCCTAGCCAATAATGATCATATCCATGCAAACCGATAAACATGCCATGACGCTTCATTGTACGGATCTGTTCTTCTGTCATATATAGTTCATAAGCCAACTGTTCTTCTGTAACACCAACATACTTTTTAAACAGATCACTGGATATCTGATTACGCAATCGCTCCGGCAGAACAGTCTGTAGCATCCTCTTAACAAAAATTGTTTCCTTACAATCCCATCGGTTTGCCACCGCATATTGCTTCCAAAGATCTTCCGTTTCCGGGAAATCGAATTCTTTTCCCCTATAGAAATCCATTTGTTTCTTTACATCTTGGACCAATTCATAAATGTCTGCGCTAGCAAGCATATAATGAATTTTATTTACATCCAATAACTGATGTGTAGCAAAGGTTTTTCCCGGGATGAAAAATGATCCCTGCACGCCAAATTCTTCTAATAAGGGCAATGCATAGATATAGTTGTCCACATAACCATCATCAAACGTCAATAATAACGCTTTTAAAGGTAACTCGCATTTTCCCTCAACAGCATCCATCACCTGTTCCATCGTTACAATGTTAAAAGTCTTCTTCATATATTCCAATTGCCGACGAAACAACGGCTGATCTAGTCCTTTTATTTCCGGATACCGACTATGTGTAATATCTCTTGTATAATGGTACATTGATATATATAGTTCCTGCATCTTTTCCTCCTATCCTACATCTATTGATGTTTCTTTGCCTTTCGCTATTCTAAATTAAAATTTGGCTTGCCATACCGCCTATATAAAACATACGCTATTAACGCAATAATGCCCTCACATATAAGACCAATCACAATTCTGTATAGCAGTGAATCTAAACACGCATGCAAAACAAATGTCATACCCAACATCAATATAACAATGGCTATAACAAAAGCATTATCTGTTACATTTTTCTTTAATACCGAATTGACGATTATCATATGAAAAAACAACAATGCCAAATATGACAACAAGGTTGACACTGCACCAAACTGATACCCAAATCGTTTTAAAAACAATATATTCAAAAAAACATTGACAATAGCTGCCATAATTGTTCCAACTGATATTAGCATTGTCTTTTTATAGAAAAACTCAACATTAACATATAGAGTATATGCAAAATTAATAAATGTAGCATATACAACCCACATGACCATAGGAATACCTTCCCAATAATCTTTTGCTCCAACGACTTTTATAATTTCTGGAGATATTGCTAATACACCAATAGTAACTACACAATACATTAGCAAATAATATTTCTGGACATAGCGGATTGTTTCATTAGCGCCCTTTTTTAACTGGCGAAATAGCCACGGTCCAAACACATTGTTCATTGCTTCCATCATTACCTGTATCATCATTCCCAACGTATAGACCAGACTGTAAATTCCACTGGCAGAAGCACTGATCATACTATTGATCATTACTTTGTCTGCACTTGACAGTACCATATGGGATAAGTTATGCGGAATTAAAGGAACACCAAATTCCAACGCATAGCGCACATGGTCTTTTTTCATAGTCCAATGTCCTCGTCTCGCCAATCGGAAATAAACAAAAATTCCGATAAGCAAAGTCGGCATCATTGCCCCTATAATTCTCCCCCAAAACTTTGAAGTTCTGAATATAGTCTCTATAAGTACAACGGATAATGCAAAATTACCCAGTGCAACGCTTAGACTCATTGCCATATTCTTTTTGTACTCATAATAGAAATTATACTCGGCTGACCTATATGAAATAATAAACAGAGCATAACTGTAGAGCAACATGATATTCGTTGTCAGCCGGTCCATTCCAAGAGCCCCTTGGATAAGCGGAAAAATAAGGTTGATAAGCAGCACTACACCAACAGAAAATATCGTTGTGAATAACAGACTAGATGTAATATATTCATCGGCATCTTCCTCATGGTCTAATCTTCCCTTGCCAACAGCGCCAACGAAATCCAACCCTAAAATGATCATAAAGATATTTACATATGTCATAAAGACATCTACCCGACCATACTCGCTAGTCGTAAGTAGGCGCGAAAATACCGGGATACTAATCAAGTTTACCGCCTTAACTAATACCGTCCCAAGTAAACTAAGCGAACCTGTTTTTAAAACCTTATTTATTAACACATTTCCTTCTTGTTTCATTATTTATGCTCATTTCTTACTTCAATAAAAACAAACCGTTTTGATTTTCCAGATATATCTCTACGCTATAGGTACCCGTTTCATTCTCTGGTAATTCTATTACACTTTCAAATTGTGAATATAGTCCATGATATAAATCTGACTCTTTCTTATCATCATTTCTTGACAATGTAGCCATATACCAACGACTTGTCTCATCATTCTCATTTATAAGTTTAATATATACTTTTTCCAAATATGAATTGGTATCATCTTGATATGCATAGCCCGATATATTTATCATATTATCAATACGTTTTTCATCAATCTGTATGTCAAACGTATCATCACTAACTTCAGTTGTTTCACCAGACAAATCATATTCTTCATAAAATTGATATATATTAAGTTGATCTAATTGCATAACCAGTTGGATTTTTGCATTGGGATTATAATTCTCCCAAATGTACTCCAACATTACATTTTTGTTCTGGTCTGTGTATTTTGATGTAACATAATAAATCACATCACTATCCGTTATTTCTGCATATAGGTTATCAATGTTATATTTCTTCAATTCATCCTCATATATTTTTATATGATTCATATTCTGCCGATAAATATTGCTATAAAAGTTCTTTTCAATCACTTGTAGCGGTAAGAAACACGGATATGTAGTATTTGTATCAGCCGCTTCTACTACATACAAATGCTCTTTGTCATTTGAAAGCAATGAATTATCACGATAATTATTTTTATAATGTTCTTCTTCTATCGTTGAGGGCATGGGTAACGCATTTCCATAATATGAATTTGAAAGCAGTTCACTAGAAAATACATTACAAAATGTGATTCCTACAAGGATTGTAGCAATCCCTAACCCCACTTTTGTTTTCTTTTGGCATTGTGAGAAATCTGCAAAATATAATACAACAAAAACTACCCCAAGCATTAATACGGCATCAATGTGATGCTGCGTTCTTCCCGCCTTCATCATATAGACATAGCAAAAAATAAAATCTGACATCATTACCGCTAGAGTTATGAAATTCCAGCGACAATAAATCAAAAAGCATGCCAGCATTACAACCCCAAATACAAATGTCACCGTATTACTTTCCAAATAATTAAATAGATTTCTTATCGCACTGATAAGAAAATTATTTTGCGATGCTTCATTTTTTGGTATCAATCCTGCGATCCGCTTATACAAATTTTGCGTAAGTCGCTCAGAATCTCCTCTGTTCGCATTGACAAACCACATCGTATAATCATTATAGGAAATTCCTAAGTCTTTGTATCCACTTTCATATGTCTCATAATCTGGTATGATGTAATCAACTACAGATGCTCTAGCCGAATTAAGTTCAAGATAATCCTCCCACTTTTCATCCTGTCCATAATGCCAAAGACTATATTTGGTAATCCCCCAACACATAGTCAAAAGCGCTATTCCAACACACCCAAATGTAACCATTTGTTTTAACACCTGTTTTTTATCTTTTAACTTAATGCTTGAAAGGACAACCGCCCCAAAGAAAATAACTGAAACCATCAAAAAATAGTTCATACTCAAACGTATGATCATTCCCATAAACAGAAAGAACACACCTCCAAGAAAATCCACGTATTTTCTTTTATGTTCTATCGCATTTAAAAGGACTATATAGCCCGCTATCATAAGAATGCCAGCCGTCTTAGAAAACGTCAGGCGGATCATAAATTCATATGTCAAAAATAGTGCCAGACCAAATAACCACGTTCCATAGTTCTTGTTTCTTTTCAACAGAATTACATCCACCCATATCATTGCACATATGATAAGAATGTATTGTAAAATCGCATACCATGCTATAGATGGAAAGATATGTAACAGCCCCACCATCATCTTGCCCCATATAATACTGCTGTATAATAATTGACTTTCATACTGTCCATTAACTCCGCCGTATAACAAGTTGCACATATCATAATCGTCACTTTTCATTGTAGGTTCAAAAAGTAAAAAGATTATAATAACTGCCAGCAAATTAAGCAATATAGATATAAGAAGTGGTGCATTCTTGGTCTTTTTCTCTATTCTCTCATATAGCATGCCATCTAACTTCTCCTATTTTCCTATTATAGATCGTAAAACCTCTTCGGTTCTTTAATATCATCCTGTAAGTTTTCTAATAATTGCTTTGTTTTCTTATAATAATTCTCTGCTGTATGCTCCTTATAGTACGGGTTTACAGGTTTGATCGTCGCATACACCTCAAGTACCTTATCCAAAGCATCCGAAATGTCTTTTTGCTTACAAGGTACATCTATAACACTATTTCCTCTCACACGTCCATCTTGGCGATTCCCTATATTGATTGTGTAAATTCCAAGGCTCGGTGCTTCAATAATACCTGAAGATGAATTACCAACAAGGGCTATACTGTGTTTCAACAAGTAATGATATGCATCCGTATGCAGGTTTTCAAAATACACAGCATTTTTCTTACTTTCCACAAACTCCTTTACTCGTTTGCGTATGATATCAGAATGCGTATCTGCATTAGTTCCCAAAAAAACATACTGATATTCTCTATGTTCCTCCACCGCAGCCAAGACTTGTTCAATTTGTACCAAGGGATTTTCAGCGGTTAAGGTTTCCGGGTGGAATAATACAACAAAATACTGCCGCTCTTGCAAATTCGTCACACTATCCGGAACATTCTTTAAATCTATCTCCAAGCAATTTTCTGCTCCTAGCGCTCCCAAATAGAATACCCGTTCCGGCTGTTCTCCCAGTTGTATCACCCTTTTCCTGTACTCATCCGTAGCAGTATAATGATACAAACTCATTTTAGTAATACTGTGGCGTATAAACTCATCATAATTTGCAAAGGTTGCCTCTCCACCATGAACATGCAAAATCGGTATCTTCTGCATGGCTGCTGCAATAGCAACAGAAAGCATCTCATACCGATCTCCTAAGAGCATCAGCAGGTCCAACTTTGTCTGCGCAAAATAGTCTGCGAAATTCTCCTGTATCTCTGACATCATATGTATGATGCTAACATCCGAACGCGTATCAATATTCGTTTTAACTTCGATATCTACATGAAACCCATCCTGGTATATTAAATCCACCTGATGTCCATATTCATCATCCAAAAGAGCTCCTGTGGTTAATATCTTTAATTCAATTTCTGAATCCTGATCCAATAATTTCAGAAAGTTTTTCATGATACCGTAGTCTGCCCTAGACCCTGTCGCAAAGGCGACTGTATATTTCTTACTCATTCTTTCCTCTCATCATCAAAACTTTTGCCAGTTCGTAATCTATCTGATCGTCAATATCCGCTGAACTATATTTATCCATAATATATCCAACACTTCTTTCTCCAAAAAAGTGCTTTTGTTCCAAATAGGCATCTGGCTTAGCAATAAATATCGCCCCATTCGGACTATATTCCTTATATCCTTGACGGCGATAAGCAGAAAAATCCGTGTCAAAATGTTTCAGACTCATATCCTCTTCAATAGGTTTTACTAAGACCGAAGCATGTTCTGCCTCTTTAACAGATACCAGAAAATCAAAAGTTTCTTTTCTTTCTTCAAATAATTGAACTGCTTCTCTAATATGTTCTTCATTCCTCAGTGGAGAAGTGGGCTGTAATAGGACAAAATAATCCATATCTCCCAGTTTTTTCAAAATGTTTTCCACAACCATATATGTTGTAGCCGTATCCGATGCCAGTTCTTCGTCTCGCATCATTACTTCCGCACCATAGTCTTTTGCAATTTCTGCATATCTTTCCGAGTCGGTAGATACAATAACCCTTGAAAACACTTCAGACTTTAGCGCCGCTTCAATAGCATATGCCATAAGTGGCTTTCCACATAAATCAATAATATTTTTGTTTTTCAGTCCCTTTGATCCCGCTCTCGCCGGAATAATCGCAACGATATTTTTCAATTTTATTCTTCTCCCTGCCACTCAAATTCTGAATGTACGATTAATTCATCCTCTTGAAAATCTTGTTCAGCAACCTTTCCCATGATTTCATCCCATTTCATCGGACTGATCCCATTTCCCGGTCTTTTACAAGTAATCGTCTCTTCTGTAAATCTTTCGCCCTGCTTGATATTTCTCTTGGCAACGATGGACTTTCGAGCAACGGTTTTATTCTTTCTTTCAGAAGGAGTAACTTTCTTTTTTCCATCACCTTTCATTACTTCTATGCGGCGAACATTTTCACATAACTCTTTTAACTCTTCTGGTGTTGCAGAAGCCTTGTGATCCGGTCCCGGAAGATTTTTGTCTAGGGTAAAGTGCTTTTCTATCATGCAAATATCCAACATAGCAGCCCCTACCGCAGCAACCGCTCCAACAGAATGATCTGAAAATCCTATTTTCAAATCTGGAAATTCCTTATGCAAATCACAAATGGCAGAAACGTTCACATCGCAGTCCGGTGTTGGGTATTCTGTATTACAATGCAAAATAACAATATCCTGTTTACAGCCAGCTTCACGCTTTAAAATATCCACACAAGTATGCATTTCATCAATCGTTGCCATTCCTGATGATAAAATAATCATCTTGTGATTACACTTGTACTGTGCAATTTTGCGCAAGTATGGAAGATTCGTCACTTCACCAGATGGTATCTTCCACATCGTTTGCCCGCACTCTTCCAAAAACTCCACTGATCCCATATCAAATGGTGTAGAGAATACTTCCAATCCCAGAGACTGCGCATACTCACGAAGTTCCAGGAAATCCGCCTTGGGAAGTTCCAACTTGCGAGTCATTTCCAATTGTGAATCTTCGGTTCCTGTAGTTTTTTCCTGATATTTTGCCTTAGGAGCATATTTAGAAATCAGCGCATCCGCACTAAATGTTTGAAATTTAATCGCATCAGCCCCACACTCTTTTGCCTTTGCAACCATTTTTCGCGCCAATTCTTTGCTTCCGTTATGATTGCAGCCAATTTCTGCTATTATCTTTATCATATACTTTCCTTTCTCCCAATTACTTTCGCTGGAATCCCTGCTACAGTTGTTTTTGGTTCCACGTTACGAACAACCACTGCACCTGCTCCCACAGTAGACCAAGCCCCTATTTTAAGTTGTCCGATTGTCACAGATGAACTACCAACAAATGCCCCATCCTCAACATAAACATCTCCATTCAATACCGAATTTGTCGAGATATTTACATGCCGTTCCAAATGGCATCCATGTTCTAAAAGAGCCTTCGTATTCACAATGCAGTTATCCCCCACCACTGCATTGCTATTAACAATCGCCATCTTACCTATAAAACATCCATTTCCCACATCAGCATGTGGTGAGACGATAGCCGTTCTATCCACTACATTCACCAGACGTAAATGCAATTTTTGTAATCGTTCAAACCATTCTTTTCTGGCTGCATTATTACCTATTGCAATAATGTAGACATATTTTTCTTTTTGCTCTAATTCTTCTAACGAGTTTGCTAAGATCGGATAGCCCAAATGTTCCTTTTCCTTCTTATACTCATCCAAAAAACCAACCATTTCATAATTGAAATAATCTACAGAATCTAATACCGACTTGGCATATCCACCAGCGCCTATAACAATTAATTTTTCCATGATCTGCTAAGTTCTATCCTTTACTTTATCTTCATATATGTCAATCAAATACTCTGAGCCAAATTCAATGGTTTTCATTGCATCCAAAATCCTTTGCGGGTTATATGTACCGCTTTCTTCCTTTGAATCAAATAATATCTTAGGATTACTCGCCCTCATTTCTTGCATGATTGTTGATGGATATGTAAAATACACTTTAGTTCCATCCAGTATTCCCAGCAATAACTCTGCTGGCACATTCTTCGGTACCTCTATCACTTCTACTCTATCCGGAAATTGATACGACATCTCATCTCTTGGATGTTTCTTAAGCAATAGTCTGCCTTTTCCCATTTTTCCCACAATATACCGGACAAAATCTTGCGTAATCATCTCATCAACCTGAAGATCTTCTTTCAGCGGTGCGGTAAACAATGCATAATCTGCTTGTACTCCCGTGACATCATAATCAAATGTCTTTTCAACTAAGGCTCGATACATTTTCTTGTCTACTAACGACATATCATTTAATTGAAAGATTTTCTTATAGTCTCTATACAACAGTTTTTCCGGTCGTGAAGAAAATTTTACACATCTCTTTGTCGGCGCAAAATTATACATTATTGTCGGATCTGCATATCCCAGTTTTGACAAGATGCATCCTGCAATCTCATGTTGCCAGCCCTCTCTTTTTATCCAATATCTCGTCGGCCAACTACGATGCGGTTCATAATCTCGCGCGCCATCTTCCAGTAAAACTACATTGATATACTTAGCAAGTACTACTAACTCCCCAGACATGATTGTTGGCACAAATACAGTAACAATCTGTCCATACTCTTTATAATCAAACCACGGCTTTAAACTTTCAGCACAATATTGAGGTTGTTTTCCTCTAATAGCAGCTCCTGTCATACTAAGTAGCGTTTTTAGTTGTTTTGAAATCCCTTGATCCACATATGTACCATCATAAATAGAAATTTTTTTGAATATACCCGACTTCACTGCCTGATCATATATGCGAACAGTCCATTTGCCTTCTGCATCCATTCCTGCTGGTACAATCAAAAGATCATATTCATATTTTTTCTTGCCATAGGCCTCATAATACCATAGAAAATCTAATAATGATTTTGGAGAATATAATACTGCTAATGCTTTTTCCATCTTATTCCTACCTTCATCTTACCGTTTTTCTTATTGCTACATTATATATTCTATGTACTATTACTCCCCCAATTAATGCCACGTCCCAGAATACAAACATATTCCATGGTTCAACAATATTTTTCTGTATAATGCCCTTTGCAATTACTTGAATCAAATATATTTCCAGGGTGCTGTCTGCAATGTAATTAATGATATTATTCTTTCCCAACACCATTGGTTTATCATCATTGAGTTTTACAGCAAAAATCAAAATACAATAGGCAAACAACATTCTTGATATCGTGATCATGAATTGAAGCATATATCCTTTGCCCATGAAAATTATAGCAGCATACTCTGTTGCCCATATAATCCCACTGCATATCACTCCTACTAACAAAACCATATAAGAAACTTTCTTTACTTTATCTATATTTTTCTTGACGGCTCCTCCTAACAGCATTACGCCGAAAAAAGCATATATTTTGAACCATGCAAAGGCTGCCTCTTCCACAAAAAAGGTCGCTTCGTATCTGGCAAGATAATATGCAATATATCCAATCCCCCAAAAAGCAAAACCTTTTTCATATCCGTGATCAATTCTGTCAAACAAATAAAAAAAAGGATAATAGATCATCATCGCTGACACAAACCAAAAGCAGGTACATAAGAAGGTTATCAGATTGCCATTTAAGCCATCCAAACAGTACCAAATCAATCCCATCACTACAGTGATTGGTAAAATTCTTATATATCTCTTTTTCATCCATTTCCCTATAGAATCTCGTTTTCCCGAAATGAGAAATCCGCTTACTGCAAAAAAGATGGCATTTCCCCAACCTCCACCTATTTGAAAAATTGAGGATGCTCCCGCGATTGAAAACATAGTCTCAGGATACATGCAATGACTGTTTGTTATTAATATACATGCTATAAATTTTAATAGTTGTAAATAATCATTCTTCTTTGTCATTTCCACACTCGAATGTCCCGTGATAATTCATCGTATATTCCCTTTGGAACTGCAACACCTGTCTGTTCATATATACTTTCATCACACTGAAAAACTCTTTCAATGATATCCGGTTTTTCCGTCAGAAATTCTATCTTGCTTTGCTTATGATAAAAATGATTTAAATCCGCTACGATTTCTGTCAGTGTCTGATTTTCTTTGCATACCACATTATAGATGCCCGTCACATGTTCCCGAATCACTCCTGCTATAACCTCAGACAGAGTGCTTATATGAATGTAATTCCTATGAGCATCACAATTTCCATAAATCATTATCGTATCGCCCTTTTTTACTTTTTCCATCATGCCGTATAGCAGTCTCTGATGAGCTGCAAACGTGTCCTCCCCATAAATAGCCGCTGGTCTTAAAATACACAGATCCACGCACATTCGCTTGCAGTAACATTCCAGAAATTCTTCTGCGCTTTTTTTACTCTGTGCATAAAATCCATAGTATGCATCATCCGCCCTATACGTCGCTGAGATAGATGACATATTTATAAATTGCGGGATCTGATATTGATGGCAAATCTCCGCCAAATAAAGTGCTCCCAGTACATTCACATTTACCAAGTCAAGAATCGCCTGATCCGTTGCATCATCAACCTGCGTAGACAGATTAATCAGAACATCACACCCTCGCAATTTATCTATCTCACCCTTTAACGCGCGTTCTCTTAAATCTAAAGATATATCTGCATCATTTCTTCTGCCCAATTTAACAAATTCAAATTGGGTATCATACCTAGATATGAAGCCCTTTCCTACACTAGACGAATATCCGCAAATAGCAATTCTGCTCATTTTTTCTCCTATTCCAAAATGATTTTGATGCGCTCATTAAATGTCATGGCAGCCTGATGTATCTCTTCGGGCGTATCATATTGATAATAAATATAACCCAGACGTTCACTGAGATATTTTTCAAGCATTTCTCCCTTGGAATACAATTCCACATATTCAAACACATGGCTCATAATATCATCCGGTATTTCTGTTCCCATGTACTTTCCATTTCTGTCTGCCATAATTGCATGATGTCCGGCATATTTTGCCATAGGTTCCTCTGCCTTCAAGTCGCTACAATCCATCCCCAATTCAGCCATTACAAGGGCTTTATGGAATGGGAACCCAGTAACCGCAGTAACCGGTGTCAGAAACCGATTACCTAAGCATCTTCGCATAGTTTCAATCACATAAGGCTTGCTATCTTTCACGATATATTGGATAGTAATAAGACCATCCACTAAATCCAATTCCCGAAACAGTTTCTCCGTTATTCCTATCAATTCATCTCTGACTTCAGAAAAATGATTGCTAGGCATTGTCTCTGTCTGTATCAAATACGGATTGATCGGCGAATAGCAATTGCATGCTGTGCAGGAAACAACTTTTTTATTAACTACAAAAGCCACAAACGATTCCTGATTTCCAATAATAAATGGTTCTATCACTATTCTCTTCATTCGAGATTTTTCAAATGAGTTATGTATTGCCTCTATTGCCTCTGCACGATTGTCTGCGCGACAGATTCCCACACCACTTGTTTGATCTACGGCTTTGCATATAATCGGATACTCAACCCCATCCAAAAAATCAACTGCATCTTTTTCTTCTTCAAAACACGTAGATAGTGGCGAACGGATACCTAATTTTACACACAACTCTTTAAACTGATCCTTCTCATGTAACAACATGGTGTTTTTCAGACTATCGTGTCCTTTCCAACCCATTTGTTCAGCAACATAAGATGCTGTAACCATCCCATAGTCATGTGCACAGGATACAATACCATCGATATTCTCCTCTTTTACAATTTCTAATATCGCATCTTTGTCAGAATAGTCTGCCTGAATATATTGATCTGCCTCTTTATGTCCAGGCAGGTCCGGTCGGTTGCCAGATGTAATAAGATAAACTCCTAACTGTTTCAGTTCTTTTATCAGCGGCTCTTCTGTATGTCCAGCGTTTAACAATAAGACTTTTTTCATACCCTTTATTCCTCATTCTCCCTTGCTACTTCTTTGACAATGTACTGTGGTGTATTGTTGATACACATATAAATTCTTCCAACATATTCGCCTATCATTCCAAGCACACACAGGATAATTCCGCTCATGAACAATAAAATAGCAATAGTAGAACTCCACCCCGCTGGAATATTTGAAGCAACCAATTTCCTTATTATAATAAAAATTCCATACACAAATCCCACCAGTGCACTAAACATCCCCAAATAGGTTGCAATGCGAAGCGGAACTACCGAAAATGCTGTAAAACCATTCATCCAGAGACTCAACAATTTGCGAAAAGAATAGCCTGATACACCATTTTGTCTATCCAATTGTTCAGTCTGCACTACTCCAATATTATGGGAAGTTCTTAAAATCAAGCCAGGAATATGCGGATAGGGATTATCATACTTAATCACTTCATCTATGATAAATCTTTTTGCCATAAAGAAGATGGAAACTGCAACCCCTTTGGGAGCCTTCAACAAGACTTCATTCATCCAATCGCTCAACTTGGTTCCCATCTTTCTTACCAAGGATCTATTAGATTTTGTCGTCCACTCCGTTGTGACCACATCGTACCCCTCTTGAATTTTCTCCAGCATTTCTCCGACCACTTCCATTTTGGTCTGACCATCATCGTCACTCACCACTACATAATCACCTGTCACATAGTGAAATCCAGCCATGATTGCCCCATGCTGTCCGCAGTTCTTTGCCAGATTTACACTGACAATATGTTCGTTTTCCTGCGACATCTGCTTGATCAATTCCCATGTGTTATCTTTTGAGCAATCATTCACCAAGATAAACTCGTATTGTTCCACTGCTAATTCTTTAAAAATTTCTATATCTTTCTGAATAACGCTCTGTATATTTTGTTCGGAATTGTAACATGGTATTACAACTGATAATTTTCCTTTCACAACAATCTCCTTAGGCATTTATTGCGCCACAAATTTTCGTGCTGATTCATAATCATCAAAATACGTCAAACAATATCCCCATCTGCTTGCACTATCTGTCACTGTTTCCCCATCGGCATCCTCTATTTCATATGAGATCACTCTATCCCTGTGCTCATCTATGTATTTATTTATGTCCTCTTTATCAGAATGATTTAATATAAAACGCACCGCAGCAACCTTTTCAGTATCAGCCGGTTTGACATCCGGTTTTTCTCCCAAAGCACTCTTAATCACTGCTTCTACAAAATCAACTCCCGTAGATAATTTCACCAAATGGCTACCTATAAAATCGCCGCCCATACGACCGCCGATCTCTATGATTTTAATATTTCCATCCCCATCAATTTTAACTTCTGAATGAGATGCGCCTACCTGAATACCCAGACTGTCTAGAGCATGGCGAATAACCCTCTCAACCTGCTCTAACTGCGCCCCTTTTATATTAGCTGGCTGAATATGTCCCGTCTCAACATACCCCGGCGCTCCTGTTGTAAATTTTTCTGTAAGAGCTAAAAATGTATGTTTTCCCTGCCAAGAAATAAATTCAACACTATATTCCTGTCCCTCTGCGAATTCTTCGACTAGAGCCTTTTTCTCAAATCCTTGATCTTTTGCCTTTTCAATCGCTGGTGCTAATTCTTCAAAATGATTTATTTTGGTAATACCTCTGCTGCCAGATCGATCCAATGGTTTCACAATTAATGGATACTCTAATTTCACTGTTTTTAAGTCATCCACTGTTTCCACCAAAAAACTTTTTGGCGACGGATCGCTATGCTCTTCAAAACACTTTCTCATTTCATACTTATTTGTGGATACCAGACCTGTTTGCATGGAATTACCTGAAAGTCCCATCTTTTCTGCTACATAGCAAACAGTAATCGACGCCAGATCCGACGCTATTGTGCAAATACCGTCCACGTGTATTTCTTGACATTTCTGTAATATTTCTTCTTTTTCCACAATACTGATGGGATAAAAATAGTCCGCAATTTTTTCGCCTACATCACCTACCTGCCACGCAAATACATGCGTTTCTATTCCCATCTCTTTTGCCTTACTAATTAGGGGCTCCTGTAGATATGAAGCCCCAATAATTGCAATTTTTTTATTCGTCATTTTCCCATACCACATTATTTATAAAATTTCTTTATAAATTCAACTACCAAGTCAATCTCTATATCTTTAAGTCCATAATACATCGGCAACCTCATAAGTCTTTCACTTTCCCTGGTTGTATATGTATCCTGTCCCACAAACTTTCCAAACTTTCTCCCTGCCGGTGCACTATGTAACGGGATGTAATGGAACACTGCCCCAACGCCATGGCTCTTTAGATAATCAATCAATCTTGTTCTCTCTTCCAAGTCCTTCGCCTTAATATAAAACATATGGGCATTATGCACACATCCCTCTGGAACATACGGCAGTTCAATATATCCTGCCTCTGCCAACGGCTTCAGCATTTCATAATACTGATTCCAACTGTTCATGCGATCATCATAAATTTCCTGCGCCTTCTCCAACTGTGCCCAAAGATATGCTGCATTGAGTTCGCTTGGCAGATAAGATGAGCCTGCATCTACCCATGTATATTTATCAATCTGTCCACGGAAGAACTTGCTTCGGTTCGTTCCTTTTTCACGTACAATTTCTGCTCGGTCTATATAATCTGGATTTTTGATTAATAAAAGTCCACCTTCACCCATGCTATAATTCTTTGTTTCATGGAAACTATAACATCCAAAGTCACCAATCGTACCAAGAGCTTTCCCCTTATATGTACTCATGACACCCTGCGCTGCATCTTCTATAACTAACAAATTATGTCTACGTGCAATATCCATGATTGTATCCATTTCACAGGAAACACCTGCATAATGAACCGGTACAATTGCTCTTGTCTTTTTTGTAATCGCATCTTCAATCAGTGTCTCATCTATATTCATCGTGTCCGGTCGGATATCTACAAACTTGACTCTTGCTCCGCGTAATACGAAGGCATCTGCTGTCGATACAAAAGTAAACGACGGCATGATGACTTCATCTCCCGGCTGAATATCTGCCAAAATTGCTGCCATCTCCGTCGCATGTGTACAAGAAGTCGTCAGTAACGCCTTTTCTGTTCCTGTTGTATCTTCAAACCACTTTGCACATCTTTTGCAAAAAGGTCCATCACCGCATATTTTATGATTGCCAATCGCCTCGGCAATATATTTTTCTTCGTCTCCCACATGAGGTGGTACATTAAAATTAATCATAATTTTCTCTCTTTCAGGGTAAACTAACCTCATTGAAAACCAATAAGCACATCTTTACTATACTATTATTGTCGTATTTTGTCTAGTTTGAAAAAATCAGCTAACAATGGAGTTTCCATGATGTCTGATTTCCCTTTTCTAATGTAATATTCACAAAAAATAAGGAGTGCCATATCATTATGGACACACCCTATAAAAGCTATCGCTTTTCAATTGTGCTTATATTATAGCATTCTCTTTCAAATTATCAACAATTTTTCGTATAAAATCATATTGTTTATGAATTACATAGCATTTCCACAATTTCTCTTTTCTGCTCCATTCTGGGATGTACGTAGCGATCCATGGTGATTTTGATAGAACTATGCCCAAGTATTTCACTGACGCATTTATAATCACCGCCATTTTCAACACACCTTGTAGCAAATGTGTGTCTGAGGCAGTGGAAATTACGGTAGGGAATTTCTAGCCTATTCAAAATCTTTTCATATATAGAAGGTACTCTTATCTACACAGACCCTATTGATGAACTGTTTCATTGTGATATTGGGGAACTACCATACCGTTCCTTACGTTTCAAATGGCCGCTTTCACGGTCTTGCATCACGCTTCTTTTTCTCATAATTTATCACCAATATATTTTTGGTGATAAATTATTTATGTTTACAGACATAGGATTTGATACGATTTCCATTATTCATCCCTTTGCATCCGCAGCCGCAGATAGCCATATCGGAAGCCTGAATGACTATTCCTTTCAATCGGGCCTGGGTGGTGGTTTATACACTCTGCTGATTTCCTATCTCAATCCAGCGCAAATATTGACCTATATTGTGCCATCAGCCCTGCTTCCCTATACATATATACTGAGTATGTATATTTCCACTATGCTTGCAGGTATTTACGGTTATCGCATTGGTAACGATTATACTGGGGCATACAATTACTATGAAGGTACAATCCTCTGGTGCTCCCTTCTGTCGATCATGATGCTGATTTTCTGTCTGTTCTTCCGGGGGAACCATAAAAAACGCATCATTTTTTTGCTATGCACTTTGGCTCTGCTCTTTCCGATCGTCACAAAACTCTTTACGTTTGATGCAACCAAGCAGCGCTGGACTTTTGTCTATATCATAGTGCTAATCTGCCTATGTATTTATACATTAGATGATATTACAGAACATACCGACCATATTCCTCTCAAGCGCTGGCTGCTCATCAGCGATGTGATTATTTTACTTTTACTTACACTTGTATTTGGATTTGCCGTGACCGGACAGATAGAGATTAGCAAACATGCCTTTGTAAAGGTAATCTTTATCCTGTTTTTATACAATATGGTTTTTATCGCAATGGTCAAGAAAAACCGGCAATTTGCAGCCCTCAGTTTATTGCTCGTGGTCTGCCTTGATATTGCACTAGAGACTTATCCGATTGCTAATACCAGAACCGCCATTATCAAGGAGAACTATGAAACATCTCTGTATAATGACGGGACAAAAGAGGCTGCTGCTGACATCCAAAGTAAAGACCTCGGGCTCTACCGTATCACCATGCACTTTCCCATGACGGTTACGATAAGCTGAGTCCTGAACAGAAAGCATATGCTATGACTTCCGGCTTTTATCTGACAAAGTCTGAAAATGAGTCTGAGTTGCTCTCACAATATGCTACCATTGACACGTCTTCCCTTTGTGTAGAACAAGCCAATCTCGCATTGGAACAACTGCAAAAAGAATCCTTATATGATATATCCTATGTCGACCATGAACTAAGCGGAAAGATTAATAATACCGAGATAGCCGATGCCATGTTATGCCTCCCTATCTTTTATGATAATCGTTGGTCTACCTATATCGATGGGCAAAAAGTCACAGCATACAATATTAACGGTGGTTTGACAGGCATAAGCATCAGCCCCGGTGAGCATGATGTACGTTTGACCTACAGTGACCCTATGATATATGTCAGCATCTGCATCAGCGGGCTTGCGCTCATGGGCATGGCTCTTTATCTTCTGCTATGCCGCAACGCAATTTAGTTTTTGGACGGTTGAAACAGCAGACTCCTTTTCCATCATTGACGGCGGTATACCAGCTATGGCTGACCTTGTTCGCACAGTTATAAAGGAACATAATAACCATGTGGATAATTGGATTATTACGCACCCACACCCAGATCATATGGGAGCCTTTAATCGTATCATGCAGGATGACGCCGTCTCGATCACAATCGACCATCTGTATACAGTGGAATTTCCATTAGAAGTTTATGAACAGATTGCACGTGATGTTGACGATATTGACACCTACTATACTTTTTTAGATACCACGCAAACACTGGAGGATAAGAATATATTATCTGTCGAATATCTACACGAGGGAGACACCCTGCATCTGGGAGACAGCCAGTTGAAGGTATATAGCGAATACACGCCTGAGATTATAGAACGAAATCTTGATTTGCCGAACAGTAGTTCTCTCATTTTCAAAATATCTGGGAAAAAACAAAGTATGTTATTTTTGGCTGATTTTGAAGATGCCGAATTGGCTGACAAACTGTATGAAAAATACGGACACGCACTGGACGCCACCTATATTCAATTAGGACATCACGGTAACAATGCACTTGCCCCATCCTACTATTTGAATTTGCATCCATCCGCCGTTTACGCAGATGCGCCTTATTTTTTATACACTGGGGAACAATATAAATGTAAGAATACATTAGCATATCTGAAAGATCACGATGTTGCTTGTTATACCTTCCACGGAGCACCACACCGGGTGTATGTGAGGTAACAGTATTCTTCACAAGAAGGGAAATAAAAAGTAAACTTGTTATTTCCCTTCTGTTATAATCACTATACAAATTTTCGTATTACGGGTATTCTTTTTAAAACAAATACTGTAATCCAACTCAGTGTCAATACAATTATTGAAATTACGGGCACAGATATTACTGCATTAAATGAAAACGTTGTAAAATTATGTTTCCATAATTCCAAAATCCAAAACATATGTACTAAATATATTCCCATAGAGCAATTTGCCATATTTTTAATCAGACGTGATGGTTCGGTAACCTCGAGATTGCGGAAACATGCATAAACAGCTACTGCATTCGCTGCTACAAAAATTGATGTATAGCGCATCCAATTTTCATTTGGTATCATATTAACCCTCGATAGAGTAACCGTAATATATATTTCTAATCCTAAAGCAATAACCCCTACTATATTCAAAATACGACAAGGTCTTTTAGGGAGATTATATTTATCAATATAATGTCCCACAAGAAAATAAAAGACATATTTTCCAGATGACAACGTCATTTTTGAAATGTTATTACTCACAATTACAGGTATTGTGCCGGTAAGCATTGACAATGTGTCTATCCCTATTGTTATCATACCTATTATCAATAGTGTGTATACCATACTATTTTTCGAAGCAGAATTGGTATACACTTTTATAATTGGAACCAACAAATAAAAACCTATCGTCACATATAAAAACCACAAATGTGTCTGTGTTTCCCCTAGTAAAACATTTTTTATAGCAACTCTAATTGTAAATACATTGATATTTCCATCCAATGCATATACTTGATAAAACATAGCCCATACAAACAACACAATTATCATTTTGATAATATGGTTTTTAGCAAACTTCATGTACTCTAATTTTTTACTATCGTCTAAAAATAATGCTCCTGAGATCATAAAGAAACAAGGCACTGCCACACGACAAATTGCACTATATATTGTAAAAACTATCCAGCGGTTCGTTTCCACATAGCCATACCAATTATTGGCTGACACATGCAGAATAATAACTCCTATCATTAAAACCACTCTTAAATAATCAATATAATATTTTCTCATTTATACTCCTCTTCGTCCCTCTCGCACACCGTAATTGATGTAATGCGTATAATACGCTTTCCAGTTATTACCATAGGCTCTCTGCAAATCCACATAATTTGCACGATAAGTCTGCACGGAAAATCCTGCGCTTGCTCTTCGTCCTTCCTGCATTCCATAATTTACAAAATGCTGTAATACTGCTACATCATCATTGCCATATGCCTTATATACATCCGGATTGTTGGCTACATAATAAGAAAAATCATAGACCGCAGCATAATTAACACCTCCATAGACGGTTGTCCCGCCCTGTAAGGTTGTACATCCGGTGGCCACACGTCCTTCTTTTCTTCCATAATTGATGTAGTGCATATAATAAGATTTCAGGTCGTTTCCATAGGCTCCTCGCAAATCAGCATACTGCAGGCGATAGGAATTTACGTCAAAACTGCTTTTCGCTTGACGTCCCTCTTTCATCCCATAGTTTACAAAGTGCTGCAATACCGCCAGATCATCATAGCCGTATGCTTTCTTGATGTCTGCGTACTTGTTCACATAATACTGATAATCATATACCGCACTATAATCAACACCGTTCAAAACTATAGCGGCCCCCTGCAAGGTCGTACATCCGACACCGCTTCGTGCTTCTTTTGCACCATAATTGACATAATGCATATAATAAGATTTCAGATCCGATCCATAGGCTCTGCGCAGATCTGCATACTGCAAACGATACGATGTCACATTAAAACTAGTCTTTGCCTGTCGTCCCTCTGCCATGCCATAATTAATAAAATGCTGCAAGAGGCTGTTACAGTCATAACCATATGCCTGCTTCAGATCGCCATAAGTATCTGCATAGTAATATGGATCAAAGATTCTACTATAATCAGTGCCATTATGCACCGCCGTATAGGCGCGATTTTGTGCGCCACTATTACTTGTGCCGCCCGATGATGAACCACCGCTCGTTGTTCCATTATCTGACGAGGTATCTTCCTTACCATAGTCATACTTACACTCCGGACGATTGACCGTACTCCAGAAAGTCTCCGGTACATGTGACCGGTTATTTTTCCGCAAAGTCTCATCACTTACATTGTAATATGCCAAAGTGCCGGATGTATCCGCCCACGTCGGATCTACAGCATACCAATAATTTCCTATATGGATCTGATTCCATTCGTGCGTTGTGCTTGTCACAATGATCGTTTCAATTCCTGCTCCATTGCACAATAATTCAAATGCTTCTGCATAGCCGGCGCATACACTCTGTCCTCTCATAAAAACGCTATAACAAGACTGATTATAGGATGCACCATCCTTATATATCGTATTGGTTATCACCAATTCATGTGCCTTATACTCCTTGTCCAAAACGCTTGCCTGCGCATTGACCTGACTCATCCAGTTATCGATCACACTCTGAAACTGGTCGGTATAATTCTGGCGCGTTGCACCATCTACAAATTCGTCATAGACATCAACATAGATCGTTCCTGCATTCTCCACACCGGCATAATATTCCCTGACATAATCCTCACCATCCAGGAAATAAAATTGCGGATTAGAATTAACAAAGGCAATCGTTGTATTGATTGCCTCTGTGTCTGTCAAGCCGCTATATGACACACCTTGTGTATATTCACGGCTTGCGTTCATGACAGCAGTCTTTCCATTGATATCCCCTGTCCCAGTCAGATATGCCATACACATCTGATAGAGACCATCATAAAGTTTCTTCTGACTCGCTGTCATTTGGTTGTAATAATAATCTGAGCCATACTTTGCCCAGTAACTGCTGCCTGCATTTCTGGTATAACTCGGCTCATATACATCGGTGTACTCTGAAACGACCTGTTCTGTGACTTGCGGTGCATGGTATCCCTCTGCATTTGTTATTTCATTCGCCGCATAAACCGGCAATGCCTCCAGCGCTGACACGGTCACAAATACCGCACTACATAATACCAGCAACAGTTTCTTCATTCGTTTCATAGGTTTTCTCCTCACTTACTATCGCACACCGCTTCTTCCTTCAATCTGTCCATAAGATATGTAATGCATATAATATGCCGGTAAATTATCACCGTACGCAGACTGCAAGTCCGCATATCTGCTTCGATAAGACTGCACTGCAAACGTTTCCTTTGCACATCTGCCTTCTTTCATTCCATAATTAACAAAATGCTGCAAAACTGCCACATCGTTATTGCCAAAGGCTTTTTTCACATCCGCATTATTTGCCACATAATAGTAATAATCATACACCGCAGAATAATCTACACCATTATATATTGTTGTGGCTCCCTGTACCGTCGTGCAGCCCGTTGCAACACGACCTTCCTTTTTGCCGTATCTTATATAATGCTCATAATAGGACTTCAACTGTCCGCCATAAGCATTGCGCAGGTCCGCATATTGCAGGCGATAGGATGTCGCGTTAAAGTTGCTGCTTGCCTGCCGTCCCTCATTCATGCCATAGTTGACAAAATGTTGCAGAACTGCAATATCATCATTTGATCCATAGGCATTTTTCACATCTGCATTATTTGCAAGGTAATAATCACAATTATAAACGGATGCATAATCCACGCCATTGTACTGTGTCACATATCCCTGTCGGGAAGTACAGCCGGTTCCTTTTCTATTTTCACGATATCCATATTTCAGATAATGTTCATAGTATTTCGATAGGTCATTGACATACGCCTGACGCAAATCTGCATATTGCAGTTTATAAGAGTTGACATTAAACGTTGCACAGCCCTGCCGTCCTTCATTCATACCATAAACCGCAAAATGCGTACAATACTTCTTTAAATCATCGCCATATACCGCAGCCAGATCTGGATTGTTCTTCTTATAATATGTAATATCAAAGATCGGGCTTGCGATACGCCCCTCTGCCAGACCATAATTCAGGAAATGGTCAAGCAATGCCTTTTCATCATATCCATAGACCGCTTGCAGATCGGCATAATTATTGTAGTAATATGACGCATCAAAAGCCGCAGAATAATCCTCCTTGGACAAGCCATAATAATTCGCAATACCCGCGGCATCTGCCAGACCAAGTTGCTGCAATCCACTTTCATTTCCCAGGAAACGCTGGATATCTCCGGCATTTGTCAGATAAGCATGCTCTACGATGATACCCGGAAATCCCAACAATTTACTGTTGTGGTTCACACTATAATAGTCCGTCACACTTCCATCCGGATAGGTGCTTCCATCGTCTGAATTGCGGATCTTGACTCCCGCGTTTGACAGACCGATCCACTGTAATACATTGGCTATGCTCTGTGACAGTGAATGGCTCTCCGCACTCAGATCCGGTCGGTAGCCGCTATTTTGTGCATACACTTCCACACCGGATGTCGCCGCTGACTGTGAGACATTCAGATGCAGGCTGATATAAACATCTGCCCCCATATTAGAAGCCCACACCATACGATAGTAATTATCCATGGTAGATGAAGTTCCGGGATTCGGACATGCATTTGATGATCTGGTCAAATACACATCCACGCCTTGATATTGCTCCAACTCCGCTTTACAATACTGGGCAATCTTTAATGTCAGTTCTTCCTCTTTCAAACCGGAACGGGAAGCCCCATGATGTGTACTATCATGTCCCGCATCCAAGACAACTGTCAGTCGTCCCGTATTTGCATATTTTTTGATAGCTGCCTTTTGCAACGCCCAGTCAGCATCACCAAATGCTTCTTCCAACTCCTTGCGCATCTGCGCTGTCGTAGAGTCATCACCCTCTTTTGCATAGACCACGCTTCCTGTCGGCACATACAAGCAAGTGCACATAACAAGAGCAAGCAGTATCGTTATTAGTCTTTTTAAGAATTTATCTTTCATTGTCTCTTCTTTTCTAGTCCTTAAATTCCGCTTCTGCCTTCTTTTTTACCGAAGTTCATATAATGCAGATAGTAACTTTTCAGATCATTTCCATATGCGCTTTGTAAATCCGCATAGTTTCCACGATATGCCCCTACATTGAAATCTGCTTTCGCCTGACGCCCCTCTTTCATTCCATAATTAACAAAATGAGCAAGTACTGCCTGGTCATCATTTCCATAAGCATTCTTTATATCGCTGTTATTTGATACATAGTAGTAGTAATCATACACAGCAGAATAATCTACGCCATTATAGACGGTCGTAGCTCCCTGCACAGTGGTACAACCGGTCCCTTTTCGTCCCTCTTTTGCTCCATAATTCATATAATGCAAATAGTAGTTCTTAAGGTTGCTGCCATATGCATTTCGTAGATCCACATACTGTAAGCGATAAGAGCTTGCATTGAAAGTGGATTTTGCCTGTCTGCCTTCTTTCATACCATAATTGACAAAGTGTGCAAGCACTGCGTTTTCATCATCTCCATAGGCTTTTTTTACATCGACATTATTATTTACATAATAGTTGTAATCATAAACACTGGCGTAATTAATGCCATTATAGACCGTTGTTGCATTTTGCAGCGCCGTACAACCGGTTCCCTTTCGTCCCTCTTTCTGCCCATATTTGACGTAATGCAAATAGTAATTCTTCCAGTTCTTACCATATGCACTACGAAGATCCGCATACTGTAAGCGATAAGACGATACATTGAATGAGGCAATCGCCTGACGTCCTTCGGCCATACCATAATTCACAAAATGCTTCAAAATTGTTGCATCATCCGTACCTAATGCATTTTTCACGTCGACATTGTGCTCCAAGTAGTAGTAATAGTTATATACGCCGGAATAATCAATGCCATTATAGACCGTTGTCGGTCCCTGCATCGTAGTACAACCGGTTCCCTTACGTCCTTCTGCCTTTCCATAAAGCATGTAGTGCTGATAATATAGTGGCCAGTTCGTACCATAAGCATATCGAAGATCTCCATATTGCAGATAATAAGATTTTGGATCAAAGGTTGCGCAACCCTGTCTACCCTCTGCCATGCCATAATTTTTAAAGTGACTCAAAAGAGCCCCTGCATCACTTCCTACTGCACTTACGACATCTGCATTGTGTTCTGCATAATATGTAGCATCAAAGACAGCCGAATAGTCCTGCCCGCTGATGGTTCCATCATCATACCAATAGTCTAAATCTACATAGCCAGTGATGCCTGGTACCGTTCCTTGTGAAGAGAATTGGAAGAAATCATATGGCTGTGCATAAGAAGAAGAAACCCACCATGCATAGTCTGTAACCTGCGGTCTCATATAGTTTGCTAACCAGACACGTCCGTTCACTGCTAGTGATGCTCCATCAAAATAATTTTCTAAAGTTGATTTATTGGCATATAAAGCTCCGGTATAACCATTCACTGCGCATTGATTCATAAATGCATTTGCTACAGCGGTTCTTTGTGCTGCATTCTGTCCTGAATTATATAGGCGACATTCACCTCGATATTGTGACGGGCACCATTCATAATCCATGCAGATTGGAAGTGTAATATTATACATATAGATCAGTCCGGCTACATAGTTAGCCTCTTCTCTCGCCTCAGCCTCTGTAACAGCCTCCGACCAGAAATAAACGCCTACACGAAGTCCTGCCGCAAGCGCTCCCTCGATATTCTTCTTGTAACATTTGTCTGTATAAAAAGAGCCATCGTTATAACGTCCACCAACTTTAACAATAACAAATTCGACCCCGGAATTCTTTACTGCACTCCAGTCAATCGTACCCCGATCGTTCTGCCAATGTGACACATCAATTCCTTTACGAATGGCAGTATATCCTTCACGAGGATTCCCTTTTGTATAACCCATGACACTTGAGGACTCATCATCATAAAATCCCTCATCTACCTGTCCTGACATACGGTAGTCGTTACCGTCAAAATGTGCCACGGCTGCCTTGGTTTCCAAAGTGCCAGCCTGTCCCAGGAGTGTTGTCATAACCATTGCGCATAACAATACTGCTGCCATGATCCTTTTTCTTATTGCTTTTTTCATTTCTTCCTCTTTTCTATGCATTGTTTAACAAAGTATCTAATGCTGCCTCTGCTGATATTTCCGGAATTATAATTCCCTTATCATACTTCTTCAATCTTTCCGCAGGTGCTCCCAGATCAAACGCCGCTACTTTCATCCCCATCTTGATAGCCTCCTCTGTAGTATAGGAGAATGTTTCCGGCCATATCGACGCAATGAAAACAATATCCACTTGATATTCTTTCATCAGTTCTGGTAATTCATCTCGGGAATATTTTCCATGGATAAGCAAATGCTCATTAGCAGAAGTACTCAAATTCGGACCTATCACAACAATTCTTGCATTTAATCCTTGTTCTTCTATCAGTTCCGCCATCCGAATAAGTATCTCAGAGCCCTTGCTAGGCATCATATTCCCAATATATCCTATCGTAATGAGATCTGATGTCTTATCTATCTTCTCCACAGGTTCTATATAGTCCACTTGATGCGGAACCACTTCATAATGTATATCCGGATAACATTGTTCATAGTAAGATTTTGTATTTTCCGAGAAAGTGATCACATGATCACACTGGGATAAAAACTCCGCCCAGATACTTCTCCAAGAAGCAATGGAATTGTATTCCAAATTCATTTTATTCGTGTTGTTGTGATAACACTTCTCACATTCTTCCAAATTGGCTGGTAGGAAACAATGTTTTTGTTGGTCATTTAACAAATAAATACTCGGGCACACCGGATAGAAATCATGGCACAACATGGTAATTTCTGTTTTAAAATTCTTCTTTAAACCAATAATAAATTGCTGAACTTGAGCAATATGCTCATATGCCACTAATTCATTTATCATTACCTGTTGGACTTGATGTCCCGTCAAAATGGAACATGTATCCTCCAACTGATCTACACGGAATGTTGCCTCATATTCATCATAATAAACAACCATTTGCAAACCTACATCTGCATTATCCACAATGCGCATAACAGCAGTGTTATGATCCAACATTGACTGGATGCGATTTTCCATATACTTGCCTGCGCCACCGCCCCAATCATGGTCTAGCACAACAATGAACTGTTCAACGTTATCTTGAATCATACGCATTTTAACATATTCTCGCACCTGACAATTCGGATCCATCGCACAATAAATATCTACATCCTTTTTGTATGTAGGATAACGTTTTTCCAAAATAGCTGAGTTTCTTTCAATATAACGTTTCTTATCCTCACTCAGAAAACTTCCTCCGTGTTTATGCCACACGAATAAGTTTTCCACTTGAACATTATGATACCCTGCACGGATTGCTCTCTGGCACCAATCGTTTTCCTCCCCATATCCCTTATAAAAAGTATCCGCATCTAAGTTGCCAATTTCATCAATCACTTTACGGTTCATTCCCATGCAAAATCCTACACCTGTTGGCATTTCAACATAGTGCGGCTGAACCATCCGAAAATATCGATCTATCTCGCTCTCACTTTTGTCCATAAAAATATGGTTATTTTCACAGAAATTTGGAAATGAACAAATTGTTCCACTATTGGTAAAAGGTGTTGTAGATGCCACTTCATCACTATTCCAAATTGGCAGCATCAATCTTTCCAACCATTGATCCGGCAGCATCACATCTGTATTTACAAGAACAACATGATGGGATGTCTGTGCCAAGGCACGATTAACACTTTGCACGAATCCCAGATTTTCCTCATTTTCCAGCAATACGACATTTTCTCTGCTCTTGGCATACTCACTTAAATACGGCAATACACGTTCATCCGGACTACAATCGTTGACCACATATAATTTGTATGGCACCGCCGTCTTCTCAATTCCGGCAAACATATTTTCCAAAAACTCATATCCGTTATAAACAGGAACAATCAAGTCAACAAACGCATCCTGTGGTATACATATATTTTCTGTATATGTCTCCACAAATTTCTCTACAAATTTATTGTAAGAATAATCTTTTCTCTTTTGTATACAAATTCCTGCTTCTTTTGTATTAGCATTGACATCCGTTATAAATACGCGATTTTTCTGTTCTCCCTGTGTATACTCCAAGAACACGCAGGCATACTCGTTCGTAGAAAATTCTACCTCCTGCGAAAGTCCACAATAAGGATCCGACAGATTATGCGAATTAGCAACATCTGTTCGCTGTACTAACTTTAATCCCACACTATCTTCATAATGGAGGGAATTCACTACCAATCGGACTTTATCTATTGACTGTTTATGCGAAAAAATCCAGCCACGAATATAAAGTCTATTCCCCACTTGGGAAATAGTATCCACATTATACTCTACTCCATCCTCCTCATAGGATTGCCCTACCCGAGGATAAAACCAGGTTTCTTTACATTGTTCCTGTTTTGATAAGGTACAAAGTAACTTTCTTTCCTTGCCTGCCTCCTTAGCATATTGTAAAAATACATCCGTTGTGTCCGCAGATTCATATGCTAGGGTAAATTCAAAGGCTGTCTTTGTTCCTACAGATAACGAAAAAACATCTACAATATCTTTTCGAAACGTTAGTGGCACTTCAATCACTTGTTCCCTCTGCGGCTGACTCAGTATAATCTGGATCTGCTTTAAATCCATCTGCGTAGAAAAGATCCATCCCTTTACCGACATTTTTCCGTCATCATTCACCAATGAATCAATATGATATGTCACCGCATCTTGTTTTTCTGTTATATTGAATTTGCTTTTGATGTTTGTCCAAAAACTCATTTTACCTTCTCCACTTTAACCTGTGAATTCATGTCATAAAAACCAACTGTATTTTTTTCGGAAATGACCGTAATATTGATCAAATCGTACAATCGATGATATACCACAAACTCTCCCTCTCGATACCCGGTACAACTGATGGATAATAAATATTCTCCTCCTTGTAAATTCATCTCCTGCGTAAAGGTACAAGTATATATATCCCCCGGATAAACTACATCTACATTCTTGTTTTCGTACATGGTATTAGTTCCCGTAATGGCTGTTCCATGCACATTTTTGAATGTAAATGTAAAAATCGGATTCTGTATCTTTTCCTCAAATTTCACTTTTGAAGTAATAGAAAAAGTCGTACCTTTTTCTATCGCGTCCGTTATGAGACCACTCTCATCTCGCACTGCAAAGTCAATAATATGTGCCATGCCATTACCATATTCATCCAATGACGGATTGATTTCATAATGGCTTTTCCATGAGGCACTATTATCCGTTTGTTCATTTGTAATACTATAATCCTGCGATTCCGAAACAGATTCTGTAATCGTCTCATTGACAGTCTGCTGTACTTGCTCATCCAGTTGATTCACCAACAATTTTTTATACAGACCTATCATTTCTTTCGGACTACCTTCAGCCTGCTTCTGCCCATGGTTTAATAAGATAACACGATCACAATACTTTGCCACACTTCCCAAATCATGACTTACAAATAAAATCGTCTTCCCCATCTTTTTAAACTCCTCAAACTTGTGATAACATTTTGCCTGAAAGAAAACATCACCGACAGATAATGCCTCATCTACTATAAGGATTTCCGGCTCAATATTGATTGCTACCGCAAATGCTAATCTGACAAACATACCACTGGAATATGTCTTAACTGGCTGATATACAAAATCACCAATGTCTGCAAATGCCAAAATATCATCCATTTTCTTATCGATTTCTTCTCGCGAGAACCCAATCATAGTTCCATTGAGATATATGTTTTCTATGCCGGTGTACTCCATGTTAAAACCTGCACCCAGTTCAAGAAGGGCAGAGATACGCCCATTGATCTCCACTTCACCTTCTGTTGGATTTAATACACCTGTGATAATCTTTAATATGGTTGATTTTCCTGCACCATTCGTACCAATAATGCCGACACATTCTCCCGTCTTTACATCGATATTCAGATTATGAAGGGCATAATGCTCATGGTATCTAGGCGTTTTTGATAAGCCAAATGCATCAATCAATCGATCCTTGTTGCGATCATATAGTTTATACATTTTGCTTACATTCTTTACTCGAATTGCATACTCTTCCATTTTTTCAACCTCATCTATTCGACTCTTATAAAACATCTGCAAAGTGAACTTGCAGTTTTTTAAATATCACGGATCCAATCATAAATAGTACAACTGTCACACCCCAAAAATACAATGTTGTCTCCGGTCTGGTCCAAAACCAAATATGATTGATAACCGAATCTCTATACCCGGAAACAATATAGTACATTGGGTTCATCTTTAAAATCGTTAGGACAATCGGCGAAATTCTATTCTGCATAGCATCCATATTCCACATGATCGGAGTCATCCACATCAAAACCTGCAAAAGAATATTGATCAACTGTGTTAAATCTCGGAAAAATACAGTCATTGCACTGGTGGCATATACAATACCAATACACAAACACATCATCGCAAATGAGTAGTAGATTACCTGTAATGTATATACAGACGGATAAAATCCATAGCATGCAGATAGAATAATCATAAACACTACAAAGAATACATGAACAAAAATACTTGATAAAACCTTTACAAACGGCAAAGCACTAATCTTAAAAACAACCTTTTTGACCAAGTAGTTATACTCAACCAAAGCATTACTTCCTGCACTAAGCACCTCTGAAAAATAAAACCAAGGAACCATACCCGCGGTAAGCCATAATGCAAATGGAGCTTCTATTCCCTCTTTTGTAATCTGCGTCCCAGAATTTAGCGCTTTATCAAAAACAAACCAATACACAACGATCGTCACAACCGGCTGTACAAAAGCCCAAATAATTCCAAAATATGATCCTGCAAACTTCGCCTTAAAATCGTTTTTTGCCAAAGATATGATCAATTTCCTATTTTCTACGATTTCCTTCGGAATGGCAAATAAAATCCTGCGTTTCCACCAGATTACCATGAGTAATAAATCAATGATAATACATAAAAGAATCTCCACTGCCAACATTTTAGGTGCCATAACCTTTGCTACATCAGCCAACACCTGCTCTGTCGGAATTGACCATACAATGTAAGGGTCAGAATCTCCCTTACATGTCTGATACAAGCCTGTTTTTTGTTTCATATTGTTCAATTTTGTCATCTGCATTTCATCTGTCGAAAGCAATACTTGTTTTTTATATGAAACAGATACTTCGGATATAGAAACATCGGCTGTACCCTCGCCCGGATCAATACGTATGGATTGAACCGCTGCAGGTAATACAACAGAACTTGTCTTCTCACCTGATCCCTTGTAATTTATAGTAACACTCTTTGTCTCGCTGAAGTCTTCTTTAGATGCCTGTCCCTTTTCTGTGTAATATACCTTAATATCAACCGCATCCTTCGAGTCTACAGAGAATTCTACATTTATTTTTTCACCTGTTGGTTTTTTTTCATATGTTGCGATTGCAAAATTACTTATGATCATTAATGCTAAAATCAAGCATAATGACAACATCTTTTTTTTCTTCATGCATAGTACCTCTTATTTTTTTACCAATTTTTTTAATTTTTGAATGCCTTGATACCCCCGAGAACTTTTGCTCTCACTCAACTTTTTCTGCCATTCTCGATCTTCCTGTTCCATTTGATTGTGCATTGACAATTCATTTCTTAACCGGTCGCACTCCTCACGGACACGCTGATTTTCGTTCGTGACCGTCTGCAATTGATTTATTAAATAATTTCTTGTTTCGTGTTCACAGTCTATAAGTTCATATTCTACATATATCTCATCTGCATCCTCATCCATTTCTATCATGTATGATGAATCTGTAGATAAGAAATATGCGAATTCTCCCTCTCGTTTATATACATTTTGTGGAAATATACCTTTTATTCCCTTTGTGGATATAATTCTACATTTACAAAACGTTCCTTTCTGGACATCCAATCGTACTTCCGCTCTGCCCTTGAGTTCTTGTTTATAAAATGTTACCGCGTAATGATAATCTCCTTGATCTTCCGCTTCGCGATAAACAGCATTTTCCTCACAAAATTCATCTTCCTTATTTATTTTCCAATACGCAGTAACTAGGATGCGTCTTCCCGGTTGCTGCTTCCACCGTATCTCATTGAGTGACAACAGGTCTGTTTTTTTCTGATTTTGGTTTGCCTGCCCTGCCCCAACATAATCTAATGTAAAATATTGGTTCCACTGCTGGAACTTGTTGCATTTTGCCTCATCCAGTCCATATTTTTCACATATCATCTTGAAGGGTATTACCCCCTCCATCATAGGATGTTTTCCATAGAACTCGTTTAAGGCTCTCCAAAATATCAAGTCTACCGGCACAGCACAATCAAAAATCCATTCTCCATCGATAACACGAATATTTGTCATCTTGTGTGTATCATCCAAAAAATAAATATTATCAAAGATGAGATCTATATTAGCCGGTTGCACACATAATACTTCGGGTTCACTTTGCTTCTCTCCAAAAATCTTTGTGAACAATTCTGAACGATATGACATTACCTGTGCATTTTCAGTCAATAAGGTATAATACTCATGCAACAGCATAAATAACCGTTCTGTATCTCTTTTATTAAGCGCTTTCAGCATGACCGATTCGTAATTTTCGCCCTGTAAAAAATCATAACAGACTGTGTTCTCGCCTTTCAACTTTGCGGACAACAAATGCAAGTTCGTCTGTTTTGTATTCTGCCACATATGATAAATATGACTATTAGCACTGTCATCTGTAGCACTTTTTTCTACCCATTTCTCATTTCCATCTGATATTATGCATGTTTTAATACTATATTGTTTCTTCCTGTCCGTCGAGAATTTTGTATATTCTATATATTCTTTCTTTGCATTTAACTCGATAAGAAACGCATGTGCAAACTCCTGCATGATACGCGCATCTGAGAAAGCCTGTGCTACCTTCTGCTCATTATATAACTCATATCGCCGACCAACCAGATTCGGATATGGTCTCCCATATCCATATTGATTGATCGACATATCGCTAAAGATTTCCTCCGGATAATGATGTTCCGGATATGGATAATAAAACCGATAGGAATAGTGTGTGCCCTCCAGCACATCAACCCATTCCTGACGACCAAAGGTATTATAAGTATTCGATGCATTATAATTTGATATGCCCAGAAAATACTCTCCGGTAAAAGGTTCCGGTGCTCCATTAAAAAAACGAAGTCCCAACCTATTATATGTTGCTATCAAAATATTTCCATCATCAGTCATGACCTGTTGCAACGCTTCTAAAATCCTTATCACTTGCTGTGGGTCATTGGGGAAAATGATATCTTCTAAAACAATAACATCATAAATTTTCTTTTCCGATGCCAGGAGATCGTTCAATTCATCCATATTATGGACGGTAACCATCTGTCCTTTATTTGCATACCACTTTTCCAACCATTTCATGCCTACAATCCTCTATCTAAGAATCCATCTCTCCGTCCACTGCACGAACCAATCCTGGCGCTTATCTCCGGAGATCATAACACCTATCTGATACTTCTGATCTTTCGGATCCAATTTATTCTTGTCTATCAAGATCTCAAATCCTACATTACCGTATCTGCTGTCATAAGTCCGTCTGGCTTCCTCGGAAACAAAGCGTTCCACATCCACCCGGTAACACTTACCCGACTCACCTCGCAAGACCAGATACAGATCACGTTTGCCATCCACCTTCAGACTACCTGTATAGAACCAACCAACAACACGCACAAGTGAATTCAGATATTCCACACTATTAATGCGCGCCATAAAATTGATAGACTCTGTATCAAAATCAATGACAAAATCTTCCATGCTGCTCTCTGTCTGCAGCGGCTCATGATCGCCAGCCCCCTGCATCTGGATACTAAAGGAGATATTATATCCCCCCAGATTGCGATTATAGAAGGGATCATAACCCTCAAATGCAGGATGATTTTTATACAATTTGCTGCGTTCCATCGCAAGTCGAAGCATCTTTTCATCATCCTGATTGTCAAGCCCACGGCTCACAGACTCATAATGATACAAGATGACGTCATTACGACATACATTATAATAACCAGCCTCTGCCAGTTTAAAACACAGGTCAATATCATTGTAGGCAACCGGAAATCCTTCATCAAAGCCGCCAACCTCATAGAACTTTGCCCTATCAACCATCAAACAGGCGCCGGTCACTGCCAGCCAATCATATTCCACACGATTTCTCGCGAAATAATAAGACTGTGCATCATCCATATGACTAAATGCATGAGACGGTCCGCAAGTCAGGTTTAACACACCATCATGCTGGATATCTGTCGAATCCGGATATAAAAGTTTGGCTCCAACGGCACCCACATGTTCCTGGGCGGCATGTCCGGTCAGACGATCCAGCCATCCCTGATGCAGGATTCCAATATCATCATTCAAGAATAAGAAATATTTTCCGGATGCATGCTCCGCACCAATATTGCACATATGTGAAAAGTTAAAGGTCTGCTTTTCATAGATGTAGTGTATATTCTTGCCGGCAATATAATCATTGATCTTGTCCTGCACATCCTGCGCACTGCCATTATCCACAATAATGACCTCATAGTTCGGATAATCCGTAAACTCTGCAATGGTAGCCAGACAATGCTTTAAAATATCAAAATTGTCTTTAGACGGAATGATGATACTTACTTTCTCGTTTGTGTCATTGTGGTAGACCAGACGGTATTGGTACTCGCCGTCCACATACTCCACATCGGCATGCAGTCCGCGTCGTGTGATCATTTCTTCTTTTAATTTCTTTGCCACTTCCAGTGCATACGGCTTGGAATTCGGATCATACGCCACCGATTCTTTTCGTTCGCGCCAATGGTAAAGAATTTTGTCTACATGTCCCACGCGCCGATTTGTCGTATGCTCCATAAAGCGCAAAACAAAATCGTAATCCTGACTGCCATTGTACTTTGTGCGCAGACCGCCTACTTCTTTGACGATCTCGGTTCGATACACAGACAGATGATTGGTATAGTTCAGACACATAAAGGCATCCGGTGACCAATCCGGTTTAAAGAAAGGTGTATGACGATCTTTTACAGGTATTGCAAACGTGCCTTCCCTGTTTGCCTGACACTCCTCGGTAATTTTATCCTCATCACTATAGATAAAGTCCAATTCCTGGTTTTCATTCAAGAGATATGCCACCTCATATAATGCCTGCGGAGCCAGAACGTCATCACAATCCATAAAGGCAATGAACTCCCCTTGCACTTGTGCAAGTCCTGTATTGGTCGCCTCTGAAATATTGCCGTTTTCTTCCCGATAGATCACACGGATCTTCGGCATGTCACTGTACTCAGACAGCACCTGTCGGACATTCTCCCATGAAGAATGATCGTCCACCAGGATGAGTTCCCAGTTTTCATATGTCTGTTTTCTGACAGAATCGATGCAGTCGCGCAGCATCTGGCTTGAAACATTATAAACCGGTACTACAACAGAAATCAGAGGGGCATATGACAAGACCCCCTGATTCCAGACCGTCGGCTCTACTTCTTCTATCCACTGTCGGAATACATCAATATTCTGATAGTTACCAATGCGCAATATTCGTTTTATAATACGTTTTGCTTTTCTCGCTGCTCGTCTAATCATGCCGTAAAACTATAACCCTTCTGCAATCTCCATCAGATACTTTCCGTAATCTGTTTTTAAAAGCGGCTGTGCCAGTTTTACTAGCTGCTCCTTATCAATAAATCCTCTCTTGTATGCAATCTCTTCAATACAAGAAATGTAAAGTCCCTGTCGCTTCTGAAAAGCAGATACAAAGTCTGCTGCTGCAAGAAGCATGTCATGGTTTCCTGTATCAAGCCATGCAAATCCACGTCCCAATGTCTCTACGTGCAAATCTCCACGCTCTAAATAAGCGTTGTTTACTGCTGTGATCTCAAGTTCTCCTCTGGCAGACGGCTTGATTGTCTTTGCAATCTCAACGACCGAATTATCATAGAAATACAGACCCGGAACCGCGTAATTTGACTTTGGATTTTCCGGCTTTTCCTCGATCGAAATAGCCTTACCATTTTCGTCAAACTCAACCACGCCATACTCTCTCGGATCTCTGACATAGTAGCCGAAGATGGTAGCCCCAGGTTCGTTCTCAGTTCTATCTGCTGCACGTCTTAATACCTGTGAAAAACTCTGACCATAGAAGATATTATCGCCAAGTACCAACGCCACTGCATCTTTTCCTATAAAGTCTGCACCGATAATAAACGCTTCTGCAAGTCCATTCGGCTGCTCCTGAATGGCATACTGGATATCCATGCCTAACTGACTACCATCTCCAAGAAGATCCTCAAAGACAACCACATCCCTTGGTGTAGAGATAATTAACACTTCACGAATACCTGCCAACATCAGTGTTGACAGCGGATAGTAAATCATCGGCTTATCATATACCGGCATGATCTGCTTGCTGATTGCCTTGGTCAATGGATATAATCTGGTTCCTGAACCACCTGCTAAAATGATACCTTTCATCTTAAAATTCCTCCTTTACACACTCCAGCGCTGCCATGAGCACCTTGTCCATATCGTAATACTTGTACTGTCCCAAACGTCCGCCAAAGATCACATTGCCTTCCTTGGCAGCAAGTTCTGCATATTTCTCATACAAAGCATTGTTCTTCTCGTTGTTGACCGGATAGTATGGCTCTACGCCCGGCTTCCACTCAGAAGAATATTCTCTTGAAATGATGGTTGTCGGCTGCTTGCCAAACTCAAAATGCTTGTGCTCAATGATACGGGTATATGGAACTTCGCGCTCTGTGTAGTTGACTACAGCGTTGCCCTGGTAGTTTTCCATATCCAGTTTCTCTGTCTCAAAGCGGACAGAACGATACTCCAGTGGTCCAAACTTAGAATCAAAGTATTCATCGATCTGACCGGTAAAGAGTATCCGATCATAAGAGACTTCAGTGCCGTCAGATAACTTTCCGGACTTTTTCAGATCAAAGAAGTCCTCTCCGGTAACGACATCGATGCCATCCAGCATCTTCTCAACGATCTGTGTATAACCGCCCATTGGGATACCCTGAAAACGGTCGTTAAAGTAGTTGTTGTCATAAGTAAAGCGCATCGGCAGTCTCTTGATGATGAATGCCGGAAGTTCTGTACAGTCTCTTCCCCACTGCTTCTCGGTATAACCCTTGACCAGTTTCTCATAGACATCTTTACCGGCAAGAGACAATGCCTGCTCCTCCAAATTCTTTGGCTCGTCTATATCATACTCTGCCTTCTGCTTCTCGATAATATCCTTAGCCTCCTGCGGTGTACGGATGCCCCACATCTTGCTAAAGGTATTCATGTTGAATGGCAGGTTATAAAGTTCGTCCTTGTAAACCGCGATCGGAGAGTTGATATAATTGTTAAATTCTGCAAACTGATTGATGTATTCCCAGATAGCCTTGTCCGAGGTATGGAAGATATGCGCACCGTAAACATGTACGTTGATACCGTCTACTTCCTTGGTATAAATGTTACCCGCGATGTGATCGCGCTTATCGATAACAAGTACTTCCTTTCCTCTCTTTTTTGCTTCGTATGCAAATGTGGCTCCGAAAAGTCCAGCACCTACTACGAGATAGTCATAATGCTTCATGATCTCTGTCTTCCTTTCTTATTTAAATCCGAACATAGTTAATTGTATTGTAGCAATTTTGTAACATTTTGACAACCTTATGCTAGCAATTAGACGGGATAAAGCCTCCTCACCCATATAGAAAAGGCAGAAGTCATCCTTTGACTTCTGCCCTCTGTAAGTTAGTTTCCTTTGCGTCCTTCCTTGTATCCCCAGTTTATATAGTGATTATAATACATGACTGTATTGTTCCCATATGCCTGGCGTAAATCCGCGTAGCGCGCTTTATAATTATTTACAACGAAAGATGCTTTCGCGATACGACCTTCTTTCATACCATAATTTACAAAATGAGCCAGTACTGCCTGATCATCATAGCCATATGCACGGAATACATCCGGGTTTTTATCTATATAGTATTGATAATCATAAACCTTTCCGTAATCAGTACCATTAAGTGTTGTTATCGCCCCCTGCAGGCGTATGCAGCCACTGCCCTTGCGTCCTTCCTGTCTTCCCCACTGCAGATAGTGCAAATAATAAGATTTCAGATTGTTCCCGTAAACACGACGCAGATCGCTATACTGCAGGCGATATGAGGTCACATCAAAAGACGCTTTCGCAATGCGTCCCTCATTCATTCCATAATGGATGAAATGAAGAAGTACCGCCTGATCATCGTAGCCATATGCCCGAAATACATCCGAATACCGGCTCACATAAGTATTATAATCATAAACTGCTGCATAATCGATGCCATCATACCTTGTCAGTCCGTTTTGCAGCACATTACATCCTGTTCCCTGACGCCCTTCGCTTCTTCCCCACTGAAGATAATGCATATAATAAGGCTTCAGATCATTTCCATAAGCGCGACGCAGATCACTGTACTGCAGACGATATGAGGTCGCATTAAAACTTGCCTTGGCCTGACGTCCTTCACTCATGCCATAATTGATAAAGTGCTGTAACAGTTGACTGCAATCATAACCATATGCCTGTTTCAAGTCAGCATACTGATCCGCATAATAGTATGGATCAAAAACACTACTGTAATCCACTCCATTATATACCGCATTGTAGGTTCGCTCCACCGGTGTTGGTGTCGGCTCAGGATTTGGCTTCGGTGTCGGTTCCGGCTTTGGTTCCGGCTCTGGCTCTGGCTCAGGCGTTGGTTCCGGTGTAGATGGTATCTCATCATCCAGAGCCTGATAACGCCTTACATCCATCGTCCCATCACTCTGTGGTGTCGATGCACAGTATAGAATTCCATCCATTCTTCCCAGCGCAGTTCCAAACGCCGGAGAATAAACCGTACTTCCCAGCATTGTCGTGTCGGTCGGATCTGCCACAGTAGAACTATATACATTTACTTTCCCATCTACAGTTACAATGGCATAGTAAAGATTTTGTTTTCCTGCTGTCAGACCGATATCCAGAAGGTTACTGCCCAGTGAAGACATAACCGTTTCTGTAACGCCTCCTGACATATCCATTGTGGTTAATTTGGCACTACCTGTGCTTTCATTACTCAAAAGATATACATGATCCCCTGTTGTTTTGACCACGATCTTCTTCGCATACGCATCGGTATTCTTATGCGTAGAAGTCCATTGATCATTTTTATATACCATCACACTCGTTGTCCGCTCTGTAAAATCACCATATGCCAGAGCAGGAAATCCATTATACGAAAACAATACCGGACTTACCAGATAAGAAACATTTAGCTGCGGTCCCACAGCCTTCCAGGAATCATTCTCTAAAAGATATAACTGTGGATTTTTATTGTCCTTAGCGACGATCGTAGCCAGTTTATCTCCGATCACCCCCAGCACGGGATGATTAGTAGCATATGCATTCATAGTCGTTATTTCCTTCCAGGCATTCCCGCTATATTTTTTCAAGACGCTGCAGTTATTGCGATAATCAGAAATCAACGCATACAAACTACCATTGCAACTCTCTATGCTCACAGATGATGACACATTATCTATAGGCTTGCCTAGATTCGTCCAATTCGCTCCATCATACTGTAAAACAGTCGAAGAATTTGTATTCTGTGCCAAAACATAAATAGCGTTTCCATCTGTAGCCAACTGTGTAGCACTGGCATTCATCGTGGACAATGGTGTCGTCCCATCCTGACTCGTCACCGTCTCCCACAGATTCATATTTGCATAATCTGGAAATGTCACATCGAATGTGATTGAGTCATCCGTCTGCGCAGTCACACTGATTGTCATGCCGGAATTGCGCCCGTCACTGTAACAGATGGCATTATCAACAATCGTTTTTGACAAATCCTCCGATCCGATAGACTGTCTGCCGGATATGTAGGTCGGCATCCCTGCCGCAGCCTTTGTAATATCGCCCGCGGATGCATTCCCCCCGGTATCATCCGGTCGAAATACATAGATATAGTCATTACCACGCAGATTTCCATCCGTAGCATATGCCGGATTCACACGATATACGATAAGCCCGGCTCCTGACATGTTCTGATCCAAGTCCGCTGAATACTTTTTGCCCGGTTTACGATATTCCACCACAAAATATTCACTGGATGAAAATGGTGTATAAAACTTATAAGCCTGACTCTTTCCGCCATTCGCATATGCACTATCCATATCATACAATGTGTAGGTTGAGCTTGTCGCTGTCTTTTGGGCAATCTTTGCCCAGCCTATATTCTCTCTTGTCGTTGCCAAAAGTGATGGTCTGCCCAGTGATCCTGCCATAAGATCCCACATTCCAACCGGTGTTCCATTCATTCCCGATGTACGGTAATAATCCGGCACACCAAATGTGTGCACATACTCATGCGCTGCAGTTGCAATATCAAAAGAATCCCAAAATGTGCCCGACGAAAGTGTCGTTGTACAAGTTTCAAGTATATTATAATAACCTATGGTCTTGCCGGCAAAAGTATAGCTATTTCCGGCATTGGTTGTGTGCGGTGTAAACTGCCCTGTCTTTGGTACAGATGCCAGAATCATCAGGTTGTCGATTGCCCCATCACCGTCCCGATCCAGAAGTGTCCCATCATAAGTTGGATACTTTTCCGTCAGTTTTTGAGCGACCTCAGCAACCAGAGAAATCTCATTTGATCCCTGGTATTCCGCCAGTGTCTTGTCCAACGTGATATATTCCACTCTTTCACCTGACACAGTCTGCGGGAAAAGTGACTCCACCTGATGTGCCCCACCGGAAAGCCTCGACAGATATTCCCGAAATGATCCGATCGCAAAGGTGTCATTCTCTCCATTGAAACGTCTTTGCAACAAGCCCCAATAAGTTGTCGGGGCTCCCGAGATCTGTGAGGTATATGGTGTATTATAACCCGTATCGTCGTCTCCCACAGTATCTCCCTGATAACGTACAATGACAACCAGGTTCGCTGCCCGGCCTGTCGATGGTGCTGCCTGAATCGTCATCATCCCTGCATCCCCCAATAGCATGATCGCACACAGCAGAAAAACTGACATTACACGACCCGATCTTATTTTTTTCCTTCGTCTTACCATATACATCTCCCTTCGTTTATCAAATTCATGTTCACTTTTCTTCACTTTAACCTATGCAACCAGGCTTTTATACCATCAATCGAAGAAATATATACACACTATAGTCACAACCCCAGATACTTCTCCCAGTATCCAAGGCTCGTGATCTCTTTTTTCGCCTCTGCCCACTGCTGCATCATGACATCGTGGTTCTTTCTGATTTTCTTTGTCATCTTCAGATAGTCACAAAAATCTTTCCAGCCTCTTGCATAACTCTTCTCTGTCATATAGCCTTTGCGCTTTTCTTCATCATAGTGGAAGATTTTCTTAGCACCAAAAGCAATGCCACTATCGCGCAGTCCGGCGACCTTGAGTGCCCTTGTGCTCGGAAGAATCCAGCGTATGATCGCCCAGACACTCCATGCCAGATAATGGCTGTGGAATCCATTTTCTTCTACCATATCCTCGGTCAGATCATAGGCAGACAATTCCTCGTATTTATAATTATACTTGGTCAGTGCTGCGTGCTTCTCAAGCGGATCCAATGTCTTAAAGAAGTCCGGTCCCTTGTAAAAATCATCGATAGCCTCATAGATAATCTCTGCATCTTCATAACGATAACGGTTCAAGGCACCGACAATACGGTTTGATAAATGATGGATCACATCGCCTGCTGTTGCACAGGTTTCGGACCCTGCCATGCCGATCAGCATATTGCGGATATCGTAATAGGTCATACGCGTTGCCGCCTTGTTGATCCCCTGTGGATGCCATACACAGATACCGTTCAGAAGAATTGTGCCATTTTTCTCATTTCGCACCCCATATTCCATATCATCATAATGGATAAACAAAGGTATCGGCAGATTATCTTCCGTAATAATAGAGGTCGGGATAACACTGTACCACCAGCCACTGTAATTGATCGGATTTTCACATTCATTGGTGGCAACACATTCCTGTCTGCGCAGATCCCACATCTTATTGTAAAAAGTCACCTGCGTGCCACGCCATCTTGCCCCAGCCTCAAACTGCTTATAGCGAAGATTTAACATGAACATTTCACCGCCAACCATCATATCATGATGCTCTTCATCAACGAATTGCAGGAAATGATAGGTTCTCTCCAACACATCTGTAGAAAGAATAATATCGTCATCCATCAATATGATATGGGTAAATGGCGAGTCCTGGCGATGGAAAAGAGACTCGATCATGGTTCTTGTAAAACCGCCTGCTCCACCGGCATTTTTATTCGGGAAAAGATGCACCTTGTCACTCTGGAAGGTATCCTGCGGCACCGTCTGTCCGTTATCTGATATATAAATTTCTACATGATCGCACAATGGCGACATGGCATTATTGACGACCTTATCCAGTACCAGATTCACATTTTTCTTTAAAAATTCTTCTCTCTGGAAAGTGCAGATGCCAAGTACCAGTTCCACCGGATTGACATCCTCTTTCTCTACGTCTGTGGTATATGCTCCCGACAAAAGAGAAACTGCATCCTCGCACGGCGCCATCGTAATATAGTAAATGCCCTCATCGGCTAATTCGGAGAAATGAATGATCGTCCTGATCGCCTGCTGTCCCCGGTCCGTTACAAATGCTTCTGCTTCCTGTGGGCAGTCCATTTCCCGTCTTTTGTTGTGCAAGAAACTGTACATGGTCTCCTCATCCGGGAACTCCTGCCACATATGCTCTGTTTCTACCATGCCAACCGTCTGATAGGCTCTGACCTCTACCGGACCACTGGTCACGATCTCCAATGCCAGATTCGACAACTTGGTGTATTTCTTCCATTTTCCAATGGAAAAAGCATTGAAATACGTATCCAGGGATAATATCTCTCCCTGCTTGATCTCAAGTGGGAAAGATTCTGCTGCCACTTCCGATGCTTTCACGCCATCGATCAGTTTATGGAACATGACATTCCCATCATCATATGGATAGGTCGTAATATCATTTCCCTCTTTATCCACTTTTCTAAAATACATCCCCCACTCATTGCATACTTCCTTGCTTGGTCCGATCAATTTTTGAATAATCACTGTTTCCATCCTCCTATCTCCGGTGCAAAACGCATCCCAGCCGTCATTCCTTTCCACATCGTAGCAATGCGCATTTTCTTTCCATCCCTGCTCTTAAACAGGATGCGCAGCATATTTAGGAAAAATGCCGCAAAGTAAATACAGACTTCTTTTGTCCCATGCCTTTTTGCCGTGCACAGATCATTACGAAATGCATAAAAATATCTTGGCACACGTTCTATATCATCAATCACAATATTACTTCCGGCATTGGTCTTCATTTTGTGGATAGCCACGCTTTCTTTGACATGATAGCATGGATAAGTCTCCGAAATCCGAAGCGTGTATTCCTTATCATCGCCCCAGATGAAATACTCTTTGACCGGCAGCCCTTTGTTTTCCACTGCCACTCTTGTAAAGAGAAGTGAAACAAAGGTTGCACTATCCACCGCCTGCAGGGTCAAGGCACTTTCTTCTGCACCCTTGCCGGACACAGTCACTTCCTGTCCCACATAATGCTGACGGTTCATCTGGCAAGGACTTCCATCTGTCCAAAGGACCGTTGATGAGACAAAACCAATCTCGTCCTGTGGTGCGACCTCATTTCCAGCGCACATCATGCCATCCAATAATTTTTGCAAGGCATCTGCCTGCGGTATCGTATCATCATCCATGATCCAGATCGCATCTGCCCCATGTTCATACGCCCATTTCATACCGGTATAAAATCCACCGGCTCCACCCGTATTCTCTGCCAGATGGGTCGCATAGATCCGCCTGTCTTCGGCATCGCCTGCCGATACCATGCCATCTATCCACTCTTTTGTGCCATCCGTACTGGCATTATCCACGAGAAAAATATCTAATTGTGTATCCCGGTCTACTTTCTGCTCTCGAAGAGCCTGTAGACACTCTTTCAACAAATCTATCCGATTGTATGTGACTACTACTGCTGTTACATGTTGCATCCTGCTCTCACACTCTTACCTTTCCATCCATTTTCTGCCCTTTTACAAATATGAAATATATAGCGTGTAATAATCCAGCAAAAACACAAGAGATGTCAAACCCAGGGCAGCCATGACCATATGGTTTTTATCAAACTTAATGCTTATGCCATCAATTCCCAGAGAGTAAGCCAATGGGAACAGCACCGGCAATAAATACCTTCCCTGACACCCTTGTAAGACTTGTCCTCCTACCGGTGTATATACAAGATAAAACACGGTTACAATCACCGCCACCAGGATAAGGAACGTCGCCCACTGACTGATCCTAAGCCATGTAACTTTTCGCTTTTCCTCACCACGATCCAGATACAGAATCACCGCAATAAGGATCAGGAGAAGAATTCCATAATCTCCCTGCCCTAAGTATCCCATATTCGTTGTGTAAAGCGGTGCTACATTAAATCCCAGATAACCTGCCATAAACCCGATCAGTTTTTGCAGATAACTGCCCGGAAGTTGTAAGATCCACCATAATTGTTCGCTGGCATTGATCCCCTCCCCGCCTCTTGTGTCTCCCATTCCGAGCCCATGATGCAGAACCGGAAGTACAAGCAGGAAAAATATGATTACCATACCGCCGATCAGAAAAGCGTACCATACCCCTCTCTGCCGCTTATCTTTAAATTTTTCCTTTGGGAAGAAAAACAGTGGCAATAGCATCACACAGTAAACCCACTTGGGCATGATGCCAAGCGCAAAACAGGCGACCATCATAAAGAGATCCCGATATTGCAAGGTCTCCTCCGGTCTTTGCAGATTTCCGATATAGTAGGAGGTTCCCGCCAATGTCAACGCAATCACCCACCAATCATAACTATAGGATGATGCCAGTACCATGGAAGTCGGTAAAAGAGCGATCACAGACATCAGGATCTTCCCATAACGCAAGCGCTTGATCGCATAATAAATGATCATTGTATATGCCAGTAAGATACTTATTTTCCCTAGTAAAAAAACATGGGCGAAACTCAGATGCAGGCCTTTTCCAATAATGATCGCGATCGCCGGCACAATATATGCAATGGAATAAATTCCACCCAGACTTTTATAGCCAATCGTTGCTTCATCATAGGGACGTAAGACTTCCTGATTGTCTGCATGTGCTCTGTCATAAAGCCCATCCAATGTCTGACTGTATTCCCGCAATGACTCATAGGAATATGTTTTATCCGTAATCTGCTGGTTCAACTGCGGAAAATCCTCAACCAACTTGTTCTCTGCTTCATACTTTACAGAATCAAACATACTGACAATAGAGATTGTCCGTACAAAATGTGTTTCGTCATCCCAACACACACCCACAATCCTTGGCGACGACAGGATAAAAGTCAGCCCCAGGATCAGTGCCGTTACAGCAAATGCCCCTTCCGTCTTTTCCGCCATCTGCCTGCGCATGAGCCAGAATGTCAGGATCAGACTGGCACACCCTGCAAAAAAATAGTATTTCCACCATGGGAAAACTGTCCCATGCGTTGCGATCCGGACAATAACTCCCAGCCCAAGCCACAAACCAACATAATAGGCTGCATATTTGATAATCTTTTGATGATCCTTCCTGATCTTCTGCCAGCCTTGTTCCAAATCTGCCAAGGCTTTTTCCACGGCATCGCGTGTCCATGCAAAATGCAGCAAAAGCCATGGAAAGATTATGATCCCCACAACATTAACCAGCACCACCAACACCTTATGGTATGCCAGCATACCGTCCATCCAACACAGGGACAGATCCAATAACCCCACTAAGACAATACAGCATACCTCAACGATCAGTGCTGTACGATCCCATTTTACTTCCTTCTTCAAAACGTTCTTCCCAATCTTACTTTATTTATCTAATAGTGATACTCCGGATGTTTCCCCAGTTTTCCCGCTTTGCAATCCTTTATCACATCATGCAGGATCTTTTGGTTGCTCCTGCCCTGTTCTCTCGTCTCTTTCTTCCAGGTCATAAAAAAACTGAGAAGCCAAAAGACCCGATACTGCCACAAGATCACCCAGGCAGACAGGCTTCCCAAATGCCGTTTTGCCGTATCATAACGATTGCGATAACCATAATACTGCCGCCAGCCGATCCGATGTAAGACCCCTTTGGTCACCATGCCCTCCTTGGAAAGCACTGTTTTATGATGAAGCACCGCTGCCGGCACCACCGTCACACCACCGCACTCCTGCAAGCGCAGGCAATATTCAATATCATCGTACCAAAGAAAATATCCCTTTTGGGGCAGACCAATCTCCCGCATCTTTTTTCCCTGTAGCAAAAGTCCGCAAAAAGTCGCAGCATCGCAGGAGAAACTCTCCTTTTGATATTCCCCGGTAGTGACATTGCTCTCCACATAAAGTAATCGGTTTGTGATCCGCCTTCTATGGCTGACATCAATATGCCCCTCGGTCACAACCTTTCCCGCAAGACCATAAATACCTGTATGCGCATTTGCATAGTCCAGAAGTTTTTCCATGTAGTCCGGTGCGATCATTGCATCATCATCAATGATCAGCACCCAGTCATATTCCCCCTGACTTGCACACTGTAAACCGTCATAAAATCCACCTGCGCCACCAAGATTCTCCGGCTCCCGTATCACGTCCAGATCTTCCCGGGCAGCAAGGAATTCTGCTGTTCCATCCGTACTGTGATTATCCACCACAATAACACGCGAAAAAGGAATGGTTTGCCCACATACGCAGGCAAGACATTCCTTTAATAATTCTACGCGATTATAAGTTACAATAACGACTGCATTATTCATTCTTATACATTTCCTGATAATACTTCTGATAATCACCGGAAGTAACGTTCTTCATCCAATCTTCATGCTCAAAGAACCAGGCGATCGTCTTTTTAATGCCATCCTTAAACATAGTCTCCGGTTCCCAGCCTACTTCCTTCTTGATCTTGTCAGGAGCAATGGCATATCTTCTGTCATGTCCCTTACGATCTTCCACATATGTGATCAGGTCTGTGCTGACATTGGCACGTCTCGGATCATCTACCGGAAGCATTTCCTGCAACGTCTCGATAATGATATTGATGATCTCAATGTTCTGCTTTTCATTGTGGCCACCGATATTGTAAGTCTCGAAAAGTTTACCCTTTTCCTGGACCATATCGATCCCCTTTGCATGATCATCTACATACAACCAGTCACGCACATTCTTGCCATCACCATATACCGGCAACTTCTTGCCCTGTAATGCATTGTTGATGATAAGCGGAATCAACTTCTCCGGGAACTGATAAGGGCCATAGTTGTTGGAGCAGTTTGTAATATTTGCAGGGAACTTGTAGGTATCCATATAAGCCTTTACAAGCATATCAGAAGATGCCTTACTTGCTGAGTATGGGCTATGTGGGTCGTATGGTGTTGTCTCGTAGAAATATGCGTTTGGATCATCATCCAAAGAGCCATATACTTCATCTGTAGACACATGTAAGAATTTCTTACCTTCCTTGAAAGTGCCATCCGGCAACTCCCAAGCAGTCTTAGCACAGTTCAACATAACGGCTGTACCAAGTACGTTTGTCTGTACGAAGACTTCCGGATTCTTAATAGAACGGTCTACGTGAGACTCTGCTGCAAAATGAACCACACGATCAATGTCATTCTCTGCAAAAATCTTGCTGATGGCTTCCTTATCACAGATATCAGCCTTGACAAAGGTGTAATTGTCTCTGTCCTCAATATCTTTTAAATTCTCCAGATTTCCTGCGTAGGTCAACTTGTCCACGTTGATAATACGGATCTCATTGTCATATTTGCGGAACATATAATGAATATAATTGCTTCCAATAAATCCTGCTCCACCTGTTACTAAGTATGTTCTCATAATCTTCTCCTTTTTACGAACCTTATTTTATCTCAACCGGATTTTGCGTTTTCCCCGGCTTTTTGCACTCTCTGTCTGAAACTGCCCTTTCTTCGTGTGCCGTTTCTTCCAAAACCTCTACTTTCTTATACAACAAGCCTACCTCTTGTGTCAAGCGTTTACACTTTCTGGTCAGATTGGAAATGACGATTGTCTGACTGAAAATGATCATCAGTACAAACAAAAGTCCCAAAAATGTCAGCATGTTGATCGGAAGTGTGATCCCCAGTGTCTGCGACATGATCGTCAAAAGTCCCGGAAACAGATCAAAGATCAAAAGCAAAAGACCGACAAAAAACCAGATCAGGGCGTACTTTAATTCCAGCCGCCGGATGCGAACCAGATTTCCAATATATAAAATAGCGATCAGCGCACCAATAGCAATGACCACTTGTAATCTCAGACTCATATAGCCTCCTCTTAATCACCTATGGCAGCCATAATACACGCCAATGGCACCTTAATCATATAGTAAATCGACTTTTTAAAGGATATGGATGACTTGCCGGACTCTCTAGCCTTCATCTCGACCGGGATCTCCTTTACCACAAAGCCTCGCTTCAACACAGTCACAGCCGTCTCTGGCTCTGGGTAATCCTTTGGATAATCGTTGGCAAACATATGCATGACTTCCTTATCCACCATGCGCATACCGCTGGTCGGATCTGTAATGGTCTTCCCCGTCAAAAGGCGGATCAGCCATGTAAAAAAATGGATGCCTACGCGACGAAGTCCTGTCGACTGGAAACCTTCTCCCTCAATAAAACGGGAACCGATCAGCATATTGATCTCCTCAGCCTCCATGACATCTGCCATCTTTTCCAGGAACTTGGCATCGTGCTGCCCATCTCCATCAATCTGGATCGCATAATCATAGCCAAACCGGTGTCCGTACAAGTATCCTGTCTGTACGGCGGCACCAATACCGGAATTGATACTGAGAGTTACCATATTATAGCCCAGCCGATCGCATAGTTCCTTGGTACCATCCATGGAATGATCGTTGATGATGACATAGTCAAAACTCGGCGCATTTTTTTTGATATCTTCTACTGTCCTCTCGATCGAACCGACCTCATTAAATGCCGGTATGATCACCAGTCGTTTCTTCATTGTTACCTCACAAAAATCTTTAGATAAATGCCTCCGAGAAAACTCATCAGCCGGCGTATCATAACACTCAGATTCACCTGCCATCTAGACAGGTGTAGTTCCTTGGCATATCGCTCTACCAATCTTTTATGTTCTTCCAGATAGACATCTTTTTTGTCGCCATTCATAACCTGACTGGTATTCGAATCGTTTCGGATACGGAAGGAATTGAGCGGCTCATGTAATATATAGATCTTTCCCTTACAGCAAATGCGCATAAAGAAATCATAATCAATGATATAGACAAAGGAGGGATCAAAGCCGCCCCATGCCTCATAGGCACTTCTACGGATCAGATTGGCAAGCGGCGCCCCCAGATAATCTCTGGTAAAAGCGGAGAAGCGACAGGCTTTCCTGCCCTCCACAAGACCACTTGCGTGATAGCGCTTATAATAGCCGGTGGTCTTGCCATGCATGTCCACAAAGCGCGTATCCGTCTGCACCAGATTTGCCTCCGGATACCTCTCCATGATCTCCACTTCTCTTGCCAGCAGAGTTTCATGGATCAGATCATCCGCGCATAAGAGTTTGATAAAGTCCCCCTTGCAAAGTTCCATGCAATGGTTCCAGTTGCCTGCCATACCAAGATTTTTTTCATTCTGATAAAGATGCAGGCGATCGTCCCCTGCCTGCTTTGCAAAAGTCTTCACCACCTGATAGGTATCGTCCGTTGACCGATCATCCACAACGATCAATTCGAGATTCTGATAAGTCTGTGTCAGAACGGATTGTATGGTTTCCAGGATCGTATCCGCATTGTTATATGCCGGGATACAAACACTGACGAGTGGTGATTCCATTAGCAATTCTCCATGTCAAAATCTTTTAAATAGACATCTAATGCATCTTCCCAATTTGCCATGGCAAACTGATCTGTTGTCAGACGCAGCATGTAGTTATCCAGATTTGAATATGCCGGACGTTTTGCTGCATCCGGGTTCATATTAGCATACTCCTGACTGGTAATGTGATTGACCTTAGTCTTGATTCCCAGTTTCTTATAGAATGCCTCGGTGAAATCCGCCCAGTTTGTCTCACCTTCACAGGTCGCATGGAAGATACCATAGTTGTCTGTTCCTTCCAGGAAATGGATCATCTTGGCAAGTTCTACTGCTGAAGTCGGAGATCCAAACTGGTCGCACACCACAGACACCTCGTCATGTGTCTTGGATGCACGTACCATAGTCTTAACAAAATTCTTGCCATCGCCATACAGCCATGCGGTACGAAGAATAAAGAACTTCTCTGCAAACTGACGTACAAAATGCTCGCCCTCTAACTTGGTCTTGCCATAGGCACTGATCGGATTCGGCTCATCAAACTCTGTACGTGGCGCACGCTCTGTTCCGGCAAAGACATAGTCGGTAGAAACATGTACCAGTTTTGCCCCTACTGTCGTTGCAGCGATCGCAAGATTACGCGGTCCGATCGCATTAATCTTGTAAGCAAGATCCCACATTTTTTCACAGCCGTCTACATTGGTCAGAGCTGCGCAGTTGATGATGACATCCGGCTTTTTATCCAAAGCCAAGGTCATGACTGCATCAATATCTGTAATATCCAAAGAAGTGATATTCTCTCCCTCTGCTACGTCTGTCAGGATAAATTCCACCTGACCTGCATATTCCTTTTGAATTGCTCGTCCAAGCTGTCCATTACAGCCCGTCACAAGTACCTTTTTCATATCATCTACCCTTTCTGTCTATACATAATCATTTGCCTTTTTTGCAAGCCGGTTCATGGCAGAGAACATACCGCGAATGGATGCTCTCGTAATGTTTGAACTAACGCCCACGCCAAAGGTGATATTTCCGCTGCGGTTGTCACGCATCTCAATGTAGGCTGCTGCCTTTGCACCTGAGCCCTTGCCCAGAGAATGTTCGCTATAATCCAGCACAGAGAAATCAACCTGCGGTACACACTGCTTGACTGCAAGTTTTACCGCATCGATCGGTCCGTTACCATCTGCCTCGGAATGGATTGCCTTGCCATTGTACTTAAAATCGAGAGATACATGTGTCTCATCATTTGCCATATTGTCATCGATATCCACAAAGACGAGTTCAAACGGCATCTTGTTCTCAAAGTATTCTTTTTTGAAGGCTTCCATCATCTTCTGTGGCTCAACCTCGCCGCCTTCCTGCTCGGAAATATACTGGATGACATCTGCAAATTCTCTTTGCATCTTCTTTGGCAGTTTGTAGCCATAGACGGTATCCATCACAAAGGCAACGCCGCCCTTGCCGGACTGGCTGTTGATACGAACCACCGGCTCATATTTTCTGCCAATGTCTGCCGGATCGATCGGAAGATACGGGACTTCCCAATATTCATTTCCGCGCTCCTGCATCGCATGTACGCCCTTATTGATGGCATCCTGATGGGATCCGGAAAAAGCGGTAAATACCAGTTTGCCGGCATAAGGATGACGCATATCTACATGCATCTTGCAGCATCTCTCATAGATCTCAACGATCTCCTTGACATCCTCGATCTCCAATTCCGGATTGATACCCTGGGAGAACATATTGTAAGCAACCGTCAGAATATCCACATTACCGGTACGCTCGCCATTGCCGAGCAAAGTACCCTCAACACGGTCTGCACCGGCAAGCAGTGCTAATTCCGTGATGGCAACACCGGTACCACGGTCGTTGTGCGGATGCACACTTAAGATGATATTATCACGATCCTCAAAATGGGTACTCATCCATTCGATCTGATCGGCATATACGTTCGGTGTATTCATTTCCACTGTTGCAGGCAGGTTAAAGATGATCGGTGCATCCGTCGCATGATCCCATTCTTTCTGCACAGCCGTACAGATGCGAAGGGCAAAATCTACCTCTGTACCGGTAAAACTCTCAGGTGAGTATTCCAGTTGCACATTACCGTCAAAATCTGCCAGATGCTCTTTGACCATACGGGTTCCTGCGATGGCAATGTCAATGATCTCATCCTGACTCTTGTTGAATACCACATCTCTTTGCAGAGTAGATGTGGAGTTGTAGATATGAACCACAACATTCTTGATTCCCTGGATAGCTTCAAAGGTACGATCCACCAGTTCCTGACGACACTGGGTCAGCACCTGTACTTTGACATCATCCGGGATCTTATTCTCTGCTACTAACTTGCGTAAGAAATCATATTCGATCTGTGATGCAGCCGGGAAACCGATCTCGATCTCCTTAAAACCTAAACGAAGCAAAAGATCGAACATTTCCATCTTTTCATCTACATTCATCGGCTCGATCAGCGCCTGGTTACCGTCACGCAGATCAACGCTACACCAGATCGGTGCCTTTTCAATCTGCTTATCCGGCCAGGTACGCTCCGGGAAATTTAAAACCGGGTTTCTCTTATATCTCTTATAATTTAACATTTCTAAATTCCTTCTTTCTTATACTTGCGGCAAGAAATCAGCCTTTTTACCCTTATTCTCCAAATCCGTTTTCTACCAATGCCACCAATGCCTTCAGGGCTTCTTCTTCATCTTCGCCCTCACAGACGATCTCGATCTCATCACCGGATTTGATGCAGGCGCCAAGCACGCTCAAGACACTCTTAGCGTTGGCTGTGCCACTTGCTCCATAATGAAATGTGATACTGGATGTGTATTTCATTGCCTCCTGGCAAAAGATTCCCGCTGGTCTTAAATGAAGGCCTGTGGGATTGATAATCTGTACCTTCTGCGTAACCATGACAACCTCCTATAACATTGTATTCATGATCAGTTCTGCTAATTTCTTGGCTTCTTCTTCAATCTGCTTTTGATCCTTGCCCTCGATCATAACGCGGACAAGCGGTTCGGTTCCGGATGGACGGATCAAGACGCGTCCCTCTCCGGCAAACTTATCCTCCAGTTCTTTCACGGCACTGGCAATCTCCGGATACTCCATAAAACTTTCTTTCTTATGGTTAGGCACCTTGGCATTCACCAGTGCCTGTGGTAGGACTTCCATCACCTTGGCAAGTTCCGATAATGGCTTGCCGGTATCCACCATGACCTGTAACAGATGAAGTGCGCTCAAGAGCCCGTCACCTGTTGTATTGTCATCCAGAAAGATCACATGACCGGATTGCTCGCCACCTAAATTATAACCGTTTGCAAGCATATTTTCCAAAACATAGCGATCGCCTACTTTTGTCTTTTCGATGTGAAGATTCTTCTCCTGCCCCATCAGGGTAAATCCCAGATTTGACATGACCGTAACAACGACCGTATCCTGTTTTAAACTTCCTTTTTCCTTCATATAGTTGGCACAGATCGCCATAATCTCATCGCCATCTACCATCTTGCCATTTTCATCTACGGCAAGCATACGATCTGCGTCCCCGTCAAAAGCCAGACCCAGAGCTGCCTTTTCATAGACAACTCTCGCCTGCAATTCTTCCATATGGGTCGATCCACAATTGGAATTGATGTTGGTTCCATCCGGGTTTGTATGGATGGCTACCAGATCCGCTCCCAGTTCACGCAGGGTCTCCACGGAGGTCTTATAAGACGCGCCCTCTGCACAGTCGATCACGATCTTCATGCCGGAAAGATCAACCGGAACTGTCTTTTTCATAAAGTCCACATACTCGCGGATCATATCGAAGCGGTATTCGATCTTGCCAATACCGGATCCGGTCGGCAGATTGATATCCTTCATATCGTTGGCGATCAGAGCCTCGATCTCATCCTCCAGAGCGTCGGACAACTTATAGCCCTCGCCATTGAAAAATTTGATACCGTTAAATTCCATTGGATTATGAGACGCAGAGATAACAACACCTGCATCCACCTTGTGTTTTCTTGTCAGATACGCGATCGCAGGTGTCGGCATAACACCGGCAAAAATCGCATCTGCACCGACAGAACAGATGCCTGCCATCAGAGCACTTGCCAGCATACCACCGGATATTCTCGTATCACAGCCTACGATGATCGTTGGCTTGTGTGCCTGCTCCTTGGTAAGGACATATGCTCCCGCCTGCCCCAGTTTCGTAGCCAGTTCGATCGTAAGTTCTGAACCGGCAACTCCTCTTACGCCATCTGTTCCAAATAATCTTCCCATGTTTAACTCCTTCTTACTCCGTTGTGATTGTTATATTCGTCGTTGCTGCCGTCGCTGAAATCCCACTGTCCAGATCCAACGTGACAGACACCGTATGCTTACCGGCTCCCAGACCACTGACATCCACCGACCCTGTGATATTCTCTGCGACAAGGTCTGCCAGATCCGATGCCTTTCCGGTAATCTTTACTTCTACTGTTGTAGCATCAAATACTGCCTTGCTGCCATCTTCCAGATTTTTGATCGTCAGATTGGCAGTCGGCACACGATAAGTCTTTGTCTCATCCCCGGATACGTTGACCTTGACCGTCGCCTGCGCAGCATTACTGTCTGCGACCTTGGCTCCGCTCGGCAGATAAGTATTCAGATCCACGGTAGTCGTCAGACTCGATGTGAGTTTGGACAGATCCAGTGCACTGCCACTGATCGTGATCTCCGTGATCTCATTAAGCACATCTGCCTCTCCGGTGATCTCGATTGTGTCCGGATCCACACTGACAGACTCCAGATACAATCCCTGTGGCAGACTTCCTGTCGTCTGCACCTGTACCGCTACTGTCTTGATATGGGAGATCGTAAGACTGACCTTAACCGTCTCATGGTTTACATTCAGTCGGCTCTGATCGATCTCATTACCGTTTTTATCCAGAAAATGCAAGGATGCATCCGTATCAAAATCTTCATTGACACCGTCAACATCAACATATGCAACCACTTTCGCAATGGTGCTGACTACATCTTCCGGTCCCGATACGGTCACGCTGGATGGATCCACTTCCGTCTTGTCGATCACGCAGCCCTCCGCCGGATTGCCGTTGGTCTCGACTTCCACATCATGCTTAGTCGTCATTTTATTACCGATGATAACTTGCAGATACAGCCTCTTGGCTGAGACCGTAATACTGCTGTTGTTATTGTTGACCGTGATCGTCACAGGAACACGGGAATCATCCTCTAAATAGTTCATGTCAGCCGTTGCCGTAAAATCAGATCCCGACAACCGTTCCATCACAGAACGTTTTGCCGTCACACGGAAACTGACGGTATTGCCACCCTCCGGGATCTCATAGTAGCGTCCGGCATCGGTCAGAACATCCGCATTGACCACATTTACACTCGTCGTAAAAGTCTTGGTCTGGGTCGGATCGTCCACATTGACAACGATCAGCCACAATAGGATGGAAAAGAAAAGCGCTAACAGTTTCAGTCCCCAGTTATTTAAAAACATTCGTTTGATCTTAGGAGTTATGCTCTGCTTCATCTTTTACCCTCCTTCCCAAACGCGGTTTGTTATTCTCGTCTACATCTTTTACCGGATTCTGCAACTCGATCAATTTTTCTTTTAACTGATCGTCAGTCACTTTCTCCGTCAGATGTCCGTTCTGCGCTATGGATACCCTGCCAGTCTCCTCGGAAACCACGATCGTCAGCGCATCACAGACCTCGCTGATGCCCAGCGCCGCACGATGCCTTGTACCGAGTGCCTTGCTTAAATTCATATTCTCGGACAACGGCAGATAACAGGTCGCAGCCACGATACGATCGCCTCGTACAATGATCGCGCCGTCATGCAGGGGTGTATTTTTCTCGAAGATATTAATCAGAAGCTGCCTGGTCAGAACGGCATCCAGTGTGATACCGGTTCTTTCCACCTCATCCAGGCGCATCTGGTTTTCTACCACGATCAAGGCTCCCGTCTTGACGGCTCCCATCTCAAAGCATGCCATGACCGTGTCATTGATGGTCTTATCCTCAAAACGCTTGGAAATACTCTTGCCAACACCCAGATTGGCAAGGAAAGTAAACAGCCGTCGTCGCCCCAGGTCTTCCAGAGCCTTACGGAGTTCCGGCTGGAACACAACGATCACCATGATCAGTGCCACATTCAGGAGTTTTTCGCCCAGCCAGAGGATCGTACTCATCTGGAACAGGGCTGCCAAAATAAAGAATGCTACAACAACCAGCAGACCTCGAAAGAGCATCCAAGTCCTTGTGTTCTGCACCCAGATCAAAAGTTGATAAATGAAAAAAGCAATGATGATAATTTCCACGATATCCGTGATCTGCACATTCGGAAAATTGATTCCAAAATAATCTCCAAAGAATGCATCCAGACTATTTATGATGTTGTCCATATCATCTCACCCCTTTCTTAATTGTCCTGTGTCTCTTCTGTTTCTTCCAGATCATCCACCGGGAGCGGTAATGTCTCGGAAGTAATACGCTTGATCTCTTTTTCCTGCTCCGGTATGTGCATCTTTGGCACTGCCGTCACATAGTAATAATATTCATCATCTTCAAACTGTACATGCTCGGTACGTGTATAATCAAATCCTCTGGCAAAAAATACCATGCCAAGTCCCACGATCAGGGTCACAACATTGCCGATCACCAGAAGCGGAATGTTTTCCTTTTCTCCGGTAAAGAGGATGCCTGCCAGCATCAGCACAAATTCAACGACTACACCGGAAAGTACGCCCACCAGCCATGCATGCTCTATGCCCTTAGTCCGCACGGTGTAGACCACCAGAAACATTGCCGTCATCGCCACCAGATAGATGTAAAACATGCTGTTGTTTAGGATCTGGCCCTGTAATAACTCTGCCGCGCTCAGATCCGTATTGGGATCCAGAAAAGATGAGGCATTTTCCACGACCGTCTTCAGATAGTATGATAATACACTTCCGCATATGATCGTAGGCAGTTCATGTATGCTGCGCATCAGACCCGCTTCCATGGGTACGACAAAGGGGATATTGAGATAACGGCAAGCCGGTATAACCATCATATTATAAGCATCATCTGACCGAAAATATGCAGATACCGCATAACTGATCGCCAGCAGAACCAAGGCTATGACCGCTGCATCTGTCGACAAGGTCATCAGATGCATGAGTCCCACAAAAATCACAATAAAAGTAGACCCTGCCAGCGGAAGCAGCATACTGATACCCGCGATCACCACAGAGACCCACCAATGATTCAATATCTTTTGATAACCAAAGCACCGATTCATGACCAAGAGCACAGCCAGCACGATCGCAAAGCGGAGCAAGCGTACCACCCATTCTTCTCTTGTTATGATAAAATGCCTGATCTTCGTTCGTATCTGTATTAAAAATGTCATATTAGTCCCATCCCTCAGGTATTTTCGACAGATCCTCTTCCTGATACATCTCGCGCAGTTCCCGATAGTCCTTGCGCAAGTGGCGCAAAAGCGTCACACCCTCGTCATATCGCTTGGCTGCGTGTCTGCGCACCATACGAAGATAATAGTACATATATAATATATAGAGAACCAATCCCAATAAAATGCCAAGTATCAATCCGACCAGATGGATATTGACTACCAAAGTGCTGACCAGCAGGACAATAAGACCTGCATAAAGTGCCGCATAGATCAAAGTACCCAGAAAGACACCGCCCAAGGTACAAAGAGAAAGATAATCACGTTTGCGATAATGTATTGCCGGACCAAGTTTGCGGCCTTGTTTGTCTTCGATCATCGCCATCTTTGTCATATGCATGACACGCTGTTCGCTTAGCATCTGGCTTCCTCCTGCATTTCCCTTGCTCGTGCGCATACAAACACTGCTCACCACTACATCACATTATAACATAATCAAATCTCGGCGCAACCTCGCAGGGGGAATACACAAGAAAAACACAAAAATACCCCTTCTCCAACCGAGTGAAAAGGGGTATGATCCTGCTCATATTTATTTTTTTAAGAAACGCATCTTGTCTGCATCACGCAGAGCCTTGTTCTTGGATAGATCTTCTTTTGGCTCCGGTTTCTGGATCGCGTTGCTAAAATCCCCACGCATACGGCTCTTGCACGCCTCACAAAAACGTCCGGTACGAATAGAAGCACCACAGCCCTCACATTCGATTCCCACCTGTGAGTCTGCTGAAAACTCCAGGCGTTCTTCACGGATCCACTGACGGATCTGCTGTACCGTGACATCATTATCCTCGGCTACCATCTGGATGTTGGAACCCGGATTATTGCGCACATATTCCTTGACCTGCTGGAACTTCTCCTCTACAGCCTCTCTGCATGCCTGACAAATTGGCGGTCCTCCCAGATAGTTAAATAATCTGCCACATTGTCTGCAATTTCGTACGTCCATATTTTCCTCCTCCCGGTCACACATGTTTTTCCCTGCCGGCGCAGACCGTCAGGCAATAGACCTGACGCACGCCCGATGCCAAAAGAGCCTCGGTCACGCCATCCAATGTGCTCCCTGTCGTATAGATATCATCAATTAACAGAATTTTGTTTAATTTTACACCATTTTTTCTGATTTTAAAAGCATTTTCCAAATTCTTTTTTCTTCTCTGATCATTCAGGTTCTTAAGGGGTGCCGTATTCTTGGTCCGCACGGCCAGTGACCTTTCCATCCTGCAATCCATCAGAACTGCGATCTCCCCTGCAAAAACCTCTGCCTGATTGTAGCCGCGCCGCCGCTCTTTTCCAGCATACATAGGCACCGGAACGACCGCATCCACCTCCAAATTTCTGAGCCAGTCACCGTAGATACGCCAGGCATCCTTTGCAAAAATACGCCGATATGCACGGCAATTACTATATTTAAAGCGATACATAGCCTCTTTCATAGGACCGTCATAGGCATAGACCGCCCTGTTCTGCACAAATGCATGCGCTTTTTTCCCGCAATCCCCGCACAGATCCTGCGTAAGATCTGTCAGGGCTTTCCCGCATTTGACGCAGCCCCCGTCTCCTATATAAATGATTTTCCCGGCACATGCCTGGCAAAAGCCCTTTTCTTTCTCCTTGGCAAACAGGATCTCATTGCATCCCGGACAGCGTTCCGGGAAGATTTCCTGTCGGATCCCCTCCAGCAATTTGCCTGGCAGTGTGTATTTTCTATGACCCCTCATTGACTTTTTTCTCCCCTCTCTTTAAAATGTAATTTCAGAGTTATTTAAAAATGCTGTATAACAGTTTCATATGGAGGTTTTTCTAACTATGCTAAATATAAAACGTTTTGCCTGCACCGGGCTCGCCGCCATTCTGGTAGTATCACTTCCGGCTTGCGGCAAGGACAAGTCCTCCGGCTATACTCCCCTGCCGGAAGAAGATGACACAGTATATAATATCAGTCTCTGTCAGGATGAAGACAGCGACTATTACAACAATATCTCACAGGGCTTTAACGATGCCCTGACAGATCTTTTCGGATCTGCTCATGTCAATGTCACGACCATGGTCGCCAACGATACGATCGGCACGGACAGCATCTGCGCAGATTATGTCACCGGCGGCACAGATCTGATCTTTGCCAATGGCAAAAAGAGCCTGTCTTCCGCTGCCACGGCAACCGAGGACATTCCGATCGTCGGCGCTGCTGTTATGGACTACCAGAGTGTCCTTCACTTAGCCACCGCCTCTGATTCCTCCTGGAACAAAAAAACAGGCACCAATGTGACCGGTATTTCATCCAAGCCAAATCTGGAGGAGCAATTATCACTCCTGATCGAGGCAACACCGGATCTGCAGTCTGTCGGGCTTTTGTATAACCCGGAAGATACGGACGGCATTTACCAGAATGTCCTTTTAGAAAAATATCTGGATCAGGCAGGTATCCCTTGGAAAGAATACGCACTTCCTTCGGATGATATCGACAGCAGCATCAGTGATGAACTGACCGATGCGACCGCCATTGCTCCAACCAAGCAGATCGCTTCTTCTGTCACAGAAGGCAGCAATAATGACGTAGTTTCCTTCGCAGGGAATGATCTTTTGAGTGGTATCTTTTCTCCAAGCAGTGCTCACGTTGCCAGCACTTCTGCTACCTGGACGCCGGACTTATCCATAGCCAACGCAGAACCGCTTGCAGCGGATGCTTCCTTAGAAGACATAGTGCAATACGCCTGCAACGAGTGCAGCGTTCTCTTCCTTCCTGCCGAAAGCCAGTTGACCAGCGAAGTCCGGACGATCGTTGATATCGCCACGGCATCCGGTACCAGAACCGTCGGTGGTGATGCCTCACTCGGACAAGAGACGCTGGTATCTATGTATAAAGACCCTTATGCTATGGGCTATGCCGCAGGCAAGATGGTCTACCGCATTTTAGTCGACGGGGCAGATCCGGGTGATATCAAGATCACCAATTCTCCTGCCGAGAACGTCAAACTCTACAACGCATCTCGTGCCGAAAGTCTTGGAATGACATTTCCAAAATCTTTCCACGAGATCAATGATTATTTTGCAAATTACGAAATTGGATCCACCACTACAAGAATCAGTAGTGATGATACAGCAGAATAAAAGAGATTTTTCAGAGGCTTCGCTTATATGAGCGAGGCCTCTTTTAATCTTTCTTTCAATCCAGAATACCGACGCTGTTGCGTCGTATTATCGATCATCCGGTAAAATACATTTTCATCCCCCACAATGGTAATACACTTGCGCGCCCTGGTCACAGCCGTATATAAAAGATTCCGGTTCATAAGCATACGCGGTCCCGGCAGCAAAGGCATGACCACCGCCGGATACTCGCTTCCCTGCGATTTATGAATGGTGATCGCATAGGCTAATTCCAGTTCGTCCAATCCCTTAAAAGGATATATCACCAATTTATTTTCATCATAGAGTACACTGACCGTGCTGCTGTAGTCATTGATCTCCTGAATGATCCCAACATCCCCATTGAATACGCCCAGTCCTTTGTCGATTGCCAGTCCATAACGGCTGCGGATCTCCCATTCTAACTGGTAATTGTTGCGGATCTGCATGACCTTGTCACCCTCACGGAAGATCCGCTCACCCACCTGATGCTCTTTCTTTCCCTTTCCCGGTGGATTTAAATATTGCTGCAAAATGCCATTGAGACGTTCTACCCCCAGTAACCCCTTGCGGGTCGGTGTCAGCACCTGAACATCATACGGTGTCGCGTCTACGTATTTTGGCATTTTTTGTTTGACCAACTGTAGCATAACACTGATGATGACATCTGCATCATAACGTTTCAGCAGAAAGAAGTCCCGGCTCTTATTATCCAGTACGATATGCTGGCCGTCGTTGATCTTATGCGCATTGACAACAATATCGCTCTGGCTCGCCTGACGAAAGATCTTTTGCAGGGTCACGACCGGAAAGCACTCTGACGCTATGATGTCCCGCAGAACATTGCCCGGTCCAACACTCGGCAACTGGTTGATGTCCCCCACCAGAATCAGACGCGTTCCATGCCCGATCGCCTTTAACAGAGCATACAGGAGAGTGATATCCACCATAGACATCTCATCAATGATTATGACATCCGCCTCCAGAGGATTGGACTCGTTGCGTTCAAACAAACCGCCGACCGCCTTGGCATCATCTTTCACCTCGCTCATCGCCCCATTGACTTCCAGTAAACGGTGGATGGTCTTTGCCTCATATCCGGTAGTCTCACTCATCCGCTTTGCCGCGCGCCCTGTCGGTGCTGCCAGAAAAATATCATAGCCCTCGCCCACGAAATAAGAGATCATGGCTCGGATCGTCGTCGTCTTTCCCGTTCCCGGTCCACCGGTCAGGATAAAGAGGCCATGCGTCGCCGCCTGTCTGACCGCCTCTGCCTGCCACTCATCCAATTCCATATCTTCTTCTTTCTGGATTCTCGCGATCGCCTGGGTCAGTTTGGCAGGTGTCACATCATAGGTCTCATTCAAAGCGTGTAAAAGTCCTGCCGACACCTGTTCCATACGGTAAAAACTCTTGGCATACACGCCCTCATCCTTTAATTCCACCTTGCCATCCATGGCAAGATTCATAACATGTTCCTCAATGTGCTCCGATGCAACGCCAAGCAACTGGTTGGCATAGCGGAGCAATTCTTCCCGCGGCAGATAAGTATGCCCCAGTGTCGATGCCCCTGTCAGGCAATAGAGGATCCCGCACCGGATACGAAAGTCCGAATCGGTACGAATACCCACACGCTCAGCGATCTCATCTGCTATCTTAAAGCCGATCCCCGGCACTTCCTCAGCCATGCGGTAGGGGTTTTCACGAATAACACTGTAAATTTCCTGTCCATATGCCTGATAGATCCTAACCGCCAGATTGCTCGTGATGCCATATTTTTCTAAAAAGATCATAGCATCCCGCAGGTCTTTCTTTTCTACCATCTGACTGGAAATCTCCATCGCCATACGCTCGCTGATCCCCTTGATCTCCGCAAGCCGTTCCGGTTCTTCTTCCATGATGCGGAAGGTGTCCTTTTTGAACCGTCGCACGATACGGGATGCCAGTGCCACACCGATTCCCTTGATGGCACCGGATGCCAGGTAACGCTCCATGGAAAGGACATCTTCCGGCGCCTTTGTTTCATAGGATTTCATCTGAAACTGTTCGCCATAGGTCGGATGTGATGTATATTCCCCATGTAATAAAAGAATCTCCCCCTCCGTGACGACAGGGAAGATTCCTACACATGTAATTTCATCTTCTTCGCTTATTAAATTGAGAACGGTATAACCGTTATCCGCATTGCGGAACACGATGTGTTCCACATAGCCTTGTAAATCTTCCATCGATTATGTAGTCCTATCCTACTCTATTCCGTAATTGCGCTTCATCTGATCGACCAGTTGGTCTGTCAGACTACCGCCATATTCTGATACCATCTCGCCTGCAAGCTGCTGGATCGTCGCATCCATATACATATCGGTATACTGGCTCATGGTCGAATCCTGATCATCATCCGAAGTCACACTGTCCTTCATCTGCTTGATGACCTGTTCTAACATATAGGATTCAAAAGACTCTACGGCATTTACCAGATCCTCCTCTGAGGAATCAGAAGAAAGCCCGGAAAGTGCGCTGGTTGCCTTGTCCGACCTGCTGGACGACTGTGCATTGGAAGAAACCGTATCGTAATAAGAAGATAAACCATCTACTGAAAAACTCATACCCTATCTCCTCCTATCGCTTGAGATTGTTTGCCTGTTCCAACATGGTATCGGAGGTCGTGATCGCCTTGGAGTTCATCTCATAGGCTCTCTGTGCCACGATCAGATTGACCATCTCATCTGCCACATTGACATTGGATGCTTCCAAATAGCCCTGTGCGATCGTACTTCTGGTCACGCCGGCGGTCGCAATCTCACTCAGCGGTACACCCGAAGCCTGGGTTGCCTCAAAAAGGCTGTCCCCGGTCTTTTCCAATCCTTTTGGATTGTTGAATTGGTACAATGCCACCTGCTGCCCGGTCGGTATATAGGTGCCGTCTGCTGCCTTATATGCCACAGAACCATCCGTTCCAAAGGAAACCGCATCACCCGAAGCGCCATCCGGCAACATGATCGGATTGCCCTGATAATCCAAGACTTCCTGTCCCTTAGATGTAGCCAGAACACGATTGCCCATATTATCCAGTGCCCATGTAAAATCACCGCTTCTGGTATAATAGGTTCCATTGTCTGCACCGCGCACTGCGAAAAAGCCGGAACCGGAAATGCACAATGCCGTCTTGCTGGCATTCGCCTGCATGGTTCCCTGTGTATAGTCTGTATTGGTAGATGCCACTCTTGCACCCAACCCCACCTGTGCTGTCGTAGGTTTATTTTCTCCGTTTGCTGTTGTCGTCTCTGTACGAAGGGTTTGGTATAAAAGTGACTTGAACTGCGTAGATTGGGACTTATATCCCACGGTATTGACATTGGCGAGATTGTTGGCGATCGTGTCAACGTTCGTCTGCTGCGCCTTCATTCCTGACGCACCTGTCCATAATGCTCTCATCATAATGAATGCATCTCCTTTCCAAATTCTCTGTCAGCATGACTGAATATTGTCATGCAGTCTCATCGGCATTGTCAAGTTAGGACTTTTACACCTGTCCTACGCTATTGACTGCCTTGTCCAGTGTAGAGTCCTCGGTCTGAATCACCTTTTGCCCAGCCTCATAGGCTCTGGCAACCGTGATCATGTCGACCATTTCATCTATCACATTGACATTGGAAGCTTCGAGGCATCCTTGCTCAACGGAAGCATCGCTGGCGATGACCTGTCCGCCCGGAACCAGATCATATAGATTCTCGCCATATTTTGAAACAAAATTATTATCTACAAACCGCACCACACCGATACGGTCTACAACCTGACCATTTTGATAGATAAATCCCTGTTCATCAATCTCGTAAGACTGATCCGGGTCAATCCGTACATAATTGGCAAGTGCATCATCGGAATTCAGCGCACCGATCCGATTCAGGACATAATCTCCGTCTGATGTGCGCAGATATCCTTGATTATCTACAGAAAAAGCACCATCCCTGGTATATTTGATAGAAGCCTCTCCGTCCTTGGATGTAAAAGCGATGGCAAAAAATCCCTCACCGGAAAGTGCCAGATCAGACATATTGTCTGTGATCTGAAAACTGCCCTGATCCCAGTTTGTAAAGGTCTCTCCCACTTTCACACCCAGACTGATCGAACCGATACGCTGTGGCATATCATAATTCGATGTATCCTTGATCTTGATCGCCAGTTGATGATCAAAAGACTGATTTACCATACCTTCTTTTTTGTACCCGGTCGTCGCGGAATTTGCCAGATTATTGGCAATCACATCCAAGCGTTTCTGTTCGTTGACCATGCCGGTATATCCGGTGTACAGCCCTTTTACCATAATTCCTCCTACGCAAGCAAAACTAGATATTGACTTCTATCTATATATCGGATAGATCTGTCGTATTTTTTATATAAGATCTGAAATTTAATCTTCAGAACGATCGCCAGAAAGGAACTCAACGAACTTACCGGTTCCGATAGCAACACAAGTCGTTGCCTCTTCTGCCGTCATCGTATTGATGCCGGTACGCTCTTCGATCAATTCCTCCAAGCCGCGAAGCAATGCTCCACCACCGGTCAGAACGATACCACGGTCAGCAACATCCGCCGCCAACTCAGGTGGTGTCTTTTCCAGTACAGAGTGGATGGCTTCTACAATCTGTAAGGTTGGCTCACGCAGTGCCTCCTCGGTCTCCTCAGAAGAAACCTCGATGGTCTTTGGCAAACCTGTGACCAGATTACGTCCTCTGACATCCATGGTCTCCGGTGTCGGGAGTGGATAACAGGTACCGATCTTGATCTTGATGTCTTCTGCGGTACGCTCACCGATCAGAAGATTGTGTTTCTTACGCATATAACGGACAATGGCTTCATCAAAGTCATCCCCTGCGATCTTGATGGAAGTGCTGACAACAGAACCACCCAAAGAGATCACAGCGATATCTGCCGTACCACCACCGATATCTACGATCATATTTCCGCATGGTCTGGAAATATCGATTCCGGCTCCGATTGCTGCTGCGATCGGCTCCTCAATGATGGAAACCTCTCTGGCACCTGCTGCATAGGTTGCATCCTCTACCGCTCTCTTTTCTACCTCGGTAGCACCACTCGGGATGCAGACACTGATACGAGGCTTGCGATAACTCTTCTTGCCCATTGCCTTCTGAATGAAGTATTTGATCATTTTTTCTGTTACTGTATAATCTGAAATAACACCCTGACGCAGTGGTCGAACGGCTACGATATTGCCCGGTGTTCTACCTAACATCAGACGTGCTTCTTCACCGATCGCCTTGATCTTGTTGGTATCTCTATCGAAAGCCACCACGGACGGCTCCTTCAATACGACACCTTTTCCTCTAACGTAAACCAGGATGCTTGCTGTACCCAAATCAATTCCGATATCACTTGAAACCATACTGTTTCTCCTTTCAGTTTGTATATGAAACGTGAACCTAGTCCACCTAATGATAGTTTTGCATTCTTATTTCAATTATATACAAATGTTACCATTTTTCAATGAATTTTTTCTGAAGATAACCTTAAACAAATCTTTATATTTATTTTTTATTTTTTTATTCTTTTTTCACATAATGGACACATTTCTTGGATATTATAATAACCGTACTAGCAAATAGTGCTAATATATTTTTCATAACTCAGCTCCGGAGGCTTTGCTTCCGGAGCACTCCCCAAAAATAACGGAATCGCTTTTGCGGTTCCTTTTTTATTGCATCTTGCAGAAAGAACATGGGCAATCCCGGAGTATTTCTTAGGGATTGCCCTTGTTTTGCCCTTATAAGCGCTTCTTATCTGCTTCCAGATAACGTTTTACATATTGTCCTGTATATGAAGTCGGATGCTTTGCCACCTCCTCAGGTGTGCCGCAGGCTACGACCCTGCCTCCGCGGTCTCCGCCATCCGGTCCCATATCAATAATATAATCTGCCGTCTTGATCACATCCAGATTGTGCTCGATCACGACCACCGTATTGCCACCCTCGGATAATTTCCGCAGGATTGTAACGAGTTTATTTACATCATCAAAATGGAGCCCCGTGGTCGGCTCATCTAATACATAGATGGTACGTCCTGTACTCCTGCGGCTGAGTTCGGTCGCCAGTTTGATACGCTGTGCCTCTCCGCCGGAAAGTGTCGTAGACGGCTGTCCCAATTTTACATAGGATAAACCTACATCATAAAGGGTCTGGATCTTACGATGGATAGATGGCACATGTTCAAAGAAATGTAAGGCTTCTTCCACCGTCATATCCAAAACATCATAGATAGACTTGCCCTTGTACTTGACCTCCAGGGTTTCGCGATTGTAGCGCTTGCCACCGCATACCTCGCACGGCACATAGACATCCGGCAGGAAATGCATTTCGATCTTGATGATACCGTCTCCGGAACATGCCTCACAGCGTCCGCCCTTGACATTAAAACTGAAACGTCCCTTGCTGTAACCGCGTGCCTTGGCATCTGCTGTCGCCGCAAAAAGATCACGGATCATATCAAACACACCGGTATAAGTTGCCGGATTGGATCGTGGGGTACGCCCGATCGGCGACTGGTCAATATCAATGATCTTATCCAACTGGTCGATCCCCTCGATATCATCATGCTTGCCCGGCACCTTATGGGCACGGTTTAGTTCTTTTGCCAGACGCTTATATAGGATCTCATTGGTCAGCGAACTCTTTCCCGAACCGGACACACCGGTAATACAGGTCATCACGCCAAGCGGTATCTGCACATCAATATTCTTAAGGTTGTTCTCTTTTGCCCCACGGATGGTCAGATATCCTGTCGGCTGCCGCCTCTCCTTCGGCACCGGAATTGTCTTTTTGCCACTCAGATATGCCCCGGTGATTGAATTCGGATTTGCCATGACTTCCTCCGGCGTACCGATCGCTACGACCTCGCCGCCATGCTTGCCTGCCCCCGGTCCGATATCCACCAGACAGTCTGCCGCCAGCATGGTATCCTCGTCATGTTCGACCACGATCAGGGTATTGCCCAAATCACGCAGACCCTTCAAAGATGCCAGAAGTTTGTCATTATCCTTTTGATGCAGACCGATACTCGGTTCGTCCAAAATATAGGCAACACCTACCAGACCGGAACCGATCTGGGTCGCCAGACGGATACGCTGTGCCTCTCCTCCGGAAAGTGTCCCGGTCGCTCTGGACAAGGACAGGTAATCCAGACCTACGTCCACCAAAAAACCAACGCGTCCCCGGATCTCCTTTAAAATCTGGTGCCCGATCTTTTCCTGCTGATCACTCAACTGCATGTCCTGCAAAAATACCTGCAGGTCGCGGATCGGCAGCTCCGTCATTTCAAAGATATTCTTATCTGCTACAGTGACCGCCAGAGAGGACTTTTTCAGACGTTGTCCCTTACACAGCGGGCACTTACAGATATACATGAATTCCTCATATTCCTTTTTCATGGTCTCCGAATGAGTCTCACGATAGCGGCGGTTCACATTGGCGATCAATCCCTCAAAACAGATATCATAAACGCCTTCACCGCGCTGCCCCTTATAATGCACCGGCACAGTGCGGTCAAATCCATAGATGAACTGATGGCGTATCTCCTCCGGCAGGTCCTTGTAAGGCGTATCCAGAGAAAATCCGTATTCCTTTGCCAGTGCAACCAGGATCGCATGCGTGAAACTCTTTTTGTCGGATGCCGACTGCCATCCCATGACCGTGACACAGCCCTCATTAAAACTCAGGCGTTTGTCCGGGATCATCAGATCCTCATCAAACTCCATCTTAAAGCCAAGTCCGAAGCATTCCGGGCAGGCTCCAAAAGGATTGTTGAAAGAGAAACTACGCGGCTCCACCTCATCTACACTGATACCGCAATCCGGGCAGGCAAAGCCTTCGGACATCATGAAGTTCTCACCGTCGATGACATCCACCTCGACTAATCCCGAGGTCAGGTGCAGGATATTTTCGATCGAATCGGTCAGACGCTTCTCAATGCCCTCTTTGACAACCAGACGGTCGACAACGATCTGGATATTGTGCTTGATATTCTTTTCCAGAACGATATCCTCAGACAGATCATATAAATCGCCATCTACGATCACACGCACATAGCCACTCTTTTTTGCCTTGGTAAAGAGTTTTTCATGGGTTCCCTTTCGCCCGCGCACAACCGGTGCCAATAACTGAATCTTGGTACGTTCCGGCAGTGCCATGATACGATCGACCATCTGATCAACGGTCTGCTTGCGGATCTCCCGTCCACACTTCGGGCAGTGAGGAATACCGATACGCGCATAGAGCAGACGGAAATAATCATAGATCTCCGTCACCGTCCCTACCGTAGAACGCGGGTTGTGGTTGGTCGATTTCTGGTCGATGGATATCGCCGGCGGCAATCCCTCGATCTTCTCCACATCCGGCTTTTCCATCTGTCCCAGAAACTGTCTGGAGTAAGAAGACAAAGACTCCATATATCGTCTCTGTCCTTCTGCAAAGATGGTATCAAAAGCCAAAGATGACTTTCCCGATCCGCTGAGCCCGGTCAATACCGTAAAGGAATCTCTGGGAATATCCAGACTGATATTTTTGAGATTATGCACATTGGCTCCTCTGATCTTGATGTATTTTCTTGTGTCCTTCATGATTCTAAACCTCTATCTTATCTCTATCTTAATATTTATCTGCTACATATCCCGCAGCATATTTTTCAGTTCGATCAGGCGGTCACGATATTCTGCCGCAGCCTCAAAGTTAAGTTCTGCCGCAGCCTTTTCCATCTTCTTCTTGATCTGACCGATATGTTTTTCCAGTTCCCCGCGATCCATCTCTTCCGCATCACGCTCAAACTGCATCTCTTCCTTGGCAACTTCTTTGGAAATACTGATCAGATCACGTACCGATTTCTGGATGGTCTGCGGTGTGATGCCATGCTCCTCATTGTATGCCTGCTGGATCTGCCTACGTCTGGCGGTCTCATCCAATGCCAGCCGCATAGAGTCTGTGATCTTGTCCGCATACATGATAACATGGCCGGATGCATTTCGCGCTGCACGACCGATGGTCTGGATCAGAGAACGTTCGGAACGTAAGAAGCCCTCCTTGTCCGCATCCAGGATCGCCACAAGCGTGATCTCCGGGATATCCAGTCCCTCACGGAGCAGATTGATGCCAACCAGAACATCAAAGACATCCAGTCGCAGATCTCGTATGATCTCCGCGCGCTCCATGGTATCAATGTCGGAATGCATATATTTGACACGGATACCGAGTTCTGCCATATAATCGGTCAGATCCTCCGCCATCCGCTTGGTCAGCGTAGTAATGAGCACCTTGTTGCGCTGTGCCGTTTCCTTGCGGATCTCGCCGATCAGGTCATCGATCTGTCCCTCGATCGGACGCACCTCTACCTCCGGATCCAAAAGACCGGTCGGACGGATAACCTGCTCCGCACGCAACATCTCATGTTCTTCCTCATACTCTGCCGGTGTTGCCGACACAAATAAGATCTGGTCGATCTTGGACTCAAACTCCGAAAAATTCAGAGGGCGGTTGTCCAGCGCCGACGGTAGACGGAAGCCATAATCTACCAGGGTCGTCTTACGCGCCCGGTCTCCGGCATACATACCGCGCACCTGTGGCAGGGTGATATGGGACTCATCCACAATGATCAGAAAATCATCCTTAAAATAGTCCAAAAGGCACTGTGGCGGCTCTCCCGGCTTCTGATTGGTCAGATGACGGGAATAATTCTCAATGCCACTACAAAAGCCTGTCTCACGCAGCATTTCCACATCAAAATTGGTACGCTCCGCGATACGCTGCGCTTCGATCAATTTGTCCTCTCCCTTGAAAAAGCGCACGCGCTCCTCCAACTCTTCCTCAATCTCGACACAGGCTTTGTTGATCTTGTCCTGTGGTACGACGTAATGGGAGGCAGGAAAAATAGCGACATGATTCATCTCACACCGTACTTCCATCGTAAGAGCATCCAGTTCCGTGATACGATCGATCTCATCCCCGAAAAATTCCACACGATAGGCATAATCCGAGGTATCCGCCGGAATGATCTCCAGCACATCACCACGCACCCGAAAAGTACCACGGGTAAAATCCATGTCGTTGCGCATATACTGCATATCTACCAGTTGTCGGATCACCTCATCCCGATCCTTCTCATCCCCCGGCCGCAGGGAAACCATCATATTCTGGTAGTCATCCGGGCTACCAATACCATAGATGCAGGATACCGAAGATATGATAATGACATCGCGCCGCTCTGTCAGGGCTGCCGTAGCCGACAGACGCAACTTGTCGATCTCATCATTGATGGAGGAATCCTTGGCAATATAGGTATCGGTCGAAGGAACATATGCCTCCGGCTGATAGTAATCATAATAGGATACAAAATATTCCACCGCATTATTGGGAAAAAATTCTTTAAACTCTCCATATAACTGCGTTGCCAGCGTCTTATTATGCGCAATGATCAGTGTCGGTTTATTCAATTCCTGTATGACATTCGCCATGGTGAAGGTCTTTCCTGAGCCAGTCACACCAAGCAGGGTCTGACACTGGTTGCCCTCACGAAAGCCCGCGACCAGTTCTGCGATCGCCTGCGGCTGATCTCCGGTCGGTTCAAATTGGGAATGCAGTTCAAAATGATCCATATCCTTCATACTCCTGACTATCTAGTTTGCACATATTCTTCCTATAATATAACATCAAGACTGGCAAAAGTACAGGAAAAATCGAATGTTTGTTCTACTATTGTTATTTTGTACCCATTTGTCATATAATAGCAAACGTGTGGGAAACCATAGCATTCTATCACATATAGTATAGAAAGGGACGTAACATGAATAGGAAATCTAAAGAATTGCTTCGATTACTCATGATCCTGATAGGAAATATCTTAGACGCAGCCGGCTTTGTTTTGTTTGTTTCCGGTTCCGGTCTGATCACCGGCGGCACTTCCGGTATCGGACTGTTTTTGAGCCGGCAGACCGGCATACCGACTTCCGTCTATGTCTTTATCATCAACGCTGTCATGCTGGTTGTAGGGCTCATTTTTCTGGGCAAACGCTTTGCCCTCTCAACGATCCTCAGCACCTTCTGCTATCCGCTGGCAATGGCAATTATGGAACAGGCGCTGCACGGGCATGCAGTTACCAATGATATTTTCTTATGCACCATCATGGGCGGTATCCTGATCGGCGCCGGTGTCGGTCTTGTCCTGCGTGCGGGAGCATCTTCCGGTGGTATGGATATCCCCTCTCTTTTGATGAACAAATACCTGCGCATTCCGCTCTCGGTCGGCGTCTATATCGTCGATGTCATCATCCTCGCCTTACAGGCTTTGCAGACCCCGGGTGACAATGTCTTATATGGTGTCGTACTGGTTATCGTATATTCCGTTCTCATTGATAAGATCAGTCTGATCGGAAAGAACCGTGTGGAAGTCCAGATCGTTTCCGACAAGAGCGACGAGATCCGCCAGTTCATCTTACAAGATCTTGACCGCGGTGTTACCATGATGAAAGGCCGCTCCGGCTATCTGGGCAAGGATGTGGAAGTTGTCATGTCCGTTATTTCCAGCCGTCAGTTGAGCCGCGTTGAGCGTATCGTGCATCAAATGGACCCAACCGCTTTTATGGTCGTCAACCGTGTCAGTGCTGTTGTGGGCGAAGGCTTCACCTATCCGCCAAAGCCGGATCCGGTCGTCGAGGAGACCAGTGCTCCGTAAACATGCAAACATTCCTGCATCTTGCGGATGACCTGCATGCAAAATATCTTGGCTTATGTCAAAAAAGGAACTACACCCCACAGTGGAAATGTAGTTCCTCTTTTTTTGACTCCAATCGTCATTTTCTTCATTCATGGGCTTCACGACTTGCAGGAAGCCCTGCATCTATCCTATGCCTTGCGTCCGCAGCACTGCTTGTACTTCAGACCACTGCCACAAGGACACGGATCATTCGGATATACCTTGACATTTGCCCGCTTCTTTGGTGCCTTTGTTGCTGATTCATCCTTATTGGTACCGGTAACCTTGGCAACTTCCTCGCGCTCTACCTTTTTCTCAATGCGGATGCGGTACAGCATCTGTACCGTCTCGGTACGGATAGCATCATTCATGGCATCCAGCATATCATAACTTGCCATCTTATATTCATCGATCGGATTACGCTGGGCAAAAGCCTGCATACCGATACCCTGGCGCAACTGCTCCATATCGTCAATCTCTTCCATCCACTTGCGGTCGATCACACGCAAAAGAATGACACGCTCGATCTCACGGAAGGCATCCGGCTCCGGGAACTCCGCTTCTTTGGCTGCATATAAGGCATTTGCCTCATCCGTCAGTTTCTCGATCAACTGCCTGGTATTCTTAATACCCTCTAAGGTCTCAGAAGTGATCGGCTGTAATGGGATGATCTGACGGATCACACGGTTTAATTCTGTAAGATCCCAATCCTCGGTTGCAACCTCATCTGTGCAGCACATATTGACACTCTCGCTGACCTTGTCTGCGATCATGGAAAGGATCTGATCCTTCATATTCTCGCCTTCCAGCACACGACGGCGCTGTGCGTAGATCAGTTCTCTCTGCTCGTTCATGACCTGATCGTATTCCAAGAGGTTCTTACGGATACCAAAGTTGTTGCTCTCGATCTTCTTTTGTGCCTTTTCGATGGCATCGCTGAGCATCTTGTGCTGGATCTGTTCGTTCTCAGGAACACCCAGAGAATTGAACATATTTATCAACTTCTCAGATCCAAACAGACGCATCAGATCATCTTCCAGAGAGATAAAGAACTGAGACTGTCCCGGATCTCCCTGTCGACCGGCACGACCGCGCAACTGGTTGTCAATACGGCGAGATTCATGACGCTCTGTTCCGACGATCTTCAGACCACCGGCTGCCTTCGCCTCATCATCCAACTTGATATCCGTACCACGACCCGCCATATTGGTTGCAATGGTAACTGCCCCGTGACGACCTGCCTCTGCGACGATCTGGGCTTCTTTTTCATGGAACTTGGCATTCAATACATTGTGCGGAATGCCCTCTTTGCTGAGGAGTCGGCTGATCTCCTCTGAAATATCAATGGTAATGGTACCAACCAGTACCGGCTGCCCCTTGGCATAAGCCTCTTTGACTTCCTCTACGACTGCATGGTACTTTTCTTTCTTGGTCTTATAAACGGCATCATCCAGATCCTTACGCGCGATCGGCTTGTTGGTCGGGATCTCCACAACGTCCATGCCGTAAATATCACGGAACTCCTGCTCCTCGGTAAGCGCCGTACCGGTCATACCGCTCTTTTTATCATATTTATTAAAGAAATTCTGGAAGGTAATGTTGGCAAGAGTCATACTCTCTCTCTTGACCTGCACATGTTCCTTTGCCTCGATCGCCTGATGCAGACCATCAGAATAACGACGCCCCGGCATGATACGTCCGGTAAAACTGTCTACGATCAAAACCTGATCGTCGGATACGACATAATCCTGATCGCGGAACATAAGGTTGTTGGCGCGCAGTGCCAAAATGACGTTGTGCTGCAATTCCAGATTTTCCGGGTCAGATAAGTTGTCAATATGGAAGAACTCCTCGACCTTCTTGGTTCCTTCCTGGGTCAGGCTGACAACCTTGTCCTTTTCATTGACAATAAAGTCTCCGGTCTCTTCCTGCTCGATTCCCATGATGGCATCCATCTTGGAAAATTCCGGCAGGTCTTCGCCACGCTGTAACTGCTTGGCAAGCATATCGCACAGTTCATATAACTTGGTGGACTTGTTGCTCTGTCCGGAAATGATAAGCGGTGTTCGCGCTTCATCAATCAATACGGAATCGACCTCATCGATGATGGCATAATGCAGACCGCGCTGTACCAGTTGGTTCTCGCGGACTACCATATTGTCACGCAGGTAATCAAATCCCAGTTCATTATTGGTAATGTAGGTAATGTCGCAGTTGTAGGCAGCCTGTCTTTCTTCTCTTGACATATCATTCAAGACAACGCCGACCGTCAATCCTAAAAACTCATGTACCTTTCCCATCCACTCCGCATCACGCTTTGCCAGATAGTCGTTGACCGTGACGATATGCACGCCCTTTCCTTCCAAGGCATTCAGATATGCAGGCAGGGTAGAAACCAAAGTCTTTCCTTCACCTGTCTTCATCTCAGCAATACGTCCCTGGTGCAGGATGACACCACCGATCAACTGCACACGGAAATGTTCCATGCCAAGCACACGGCGCGCTGCTTCACGCACGGTCGCAAAAGCCTCCGGCAAAAGATCATCCAGTGTCTCGCCATCTGCCAGACGCTTTTTGTATTCATCTGTCTTGGCACGCAATTCCTCGTCGCTCAATGCGACCATATCCTCTCGCATCCCCTCGATCTTGTCCACGATCGGATAGATGCGCTTTAACTCATGTTCGCTATGTGTTCCAAATATCTTGTCAAACAGTCCCATGTTCTTCTCCTTAAACACTCATTACTTGCTTGGGGCAGGATTGCACCCATATGGCGTTATTGTAACACTCTTTTTCTATGGAAACAATAAAAAGCCTTGATTTTTACATCTTGCCAATCTCATTCGTCGGCCGTATAATCAGATACATGTATTAAGAAAGAGAGGAAGATCATATGAGTTACTTATATAAGACCAAGGGCACCTGCTCTTCTCAGATCGAAGTCACATTAGATGGCGACATTGTAAAAGATGTCAAATTTACCGGCGGCTGCAACGGCAATCTGCAAGCCATTCCAAAATTGGTAGAGGGCATGACCGTTGACGAAGTCGTACGACGCATCAGCGGAATTTCCTGCAATGGGCGCGGCACTTCCTGCGGCGATCAGTTAGCCAAAGCCGTAACAGAAGCCTACGCTGCATCACAGCAGGCATAATCCTGCATTTTTTCCGGCAATCTCTCATATATTATTCCAGTAATTTTTTATTGGAGGAACTATGAGTAGTATTGCCGGATTTTTTTCGCCTGAATTCAGGCAGGGGCAGCGTCTGGGCGCACTGGAACAGACCGCTGAGAAGATACTAAAGAGCCTGTCCCACCGTGGACCGGATCAGGCATATCGCATGACCACCAGCGATGGCGTGCTCATGTATAATGCCCTATACACCAATCAAATGAGCCGGAAAAATGTCCCAACACAGGGCAAGGGAGGGCTTGGACATCTGCATATCGTCTGCGATGACGGCATCTACAATTATGATGAACTGGCATCCCAGTTGGAGAGTCAGAATATTTCCGCTAGAAATATGAGCCGGCCGGATATCCTGCTTACGCTCTATCATCTTTACGGCGAACGCTTTGCAACACTCTTGCGGGGCGGCTATGCCATTGCCATCGCGGATGTACGGCTCCACAAGGTCGTCCTCTTCCGAGACCCCATGGGGGTAAAGCCTTTATTTTATCACCAGCAGAAAGATCTCTTTTTGTTTGCATCCGAGATCAAGGGCATCTTTGCCCATCCGAGCGTGCATGCCAGCATGGATCTGCGCGGTATGCATCAGGTATTTTCTCTGGGACCTGCACACCTTCCGGGTGCAACCGTCTATCAGGATATCCATGAAGTCCGCCCCGGAAAGACCATCATCTACAGCCAGGGGCGGATCATCGAAAATACCTTCTGGCATTTGCAGGCAAGCCGCCATGAGGAATCCTATGAGGAAACCGTAGACCATGCTTCCCATCTCTTATCCGAAGCCCTGCATCGTCAGTGGAACGAAGATGCTTCCCAATGCTGCCTGCTCTCCGGCGGTCTGGACTCCTCGGTAGTCACCGCCCTTGCCAATCGAGAAAATATGAACAGCGGCGTGCCACTGACCACCTATTCCTTTGACTTTACGGACAGCAGCAAATATTTTTCTGCCAATGACTTCCAGCCAAGTCTGGATCGTCCTTATGTCATTGCCATGGCAGAGCACTTCCATACCAACCACACCTTTTTAGAATGTAACGCCAAGGTGCAGGCATCCCTTCTGGGACAGTCAGTATTGGCGCACGATGGTCCCTGCATGGCTGATATTTCTTCTTCCCTGCTCTATTTCTGCAAGCAGATCGCCCCGCGCTCCAAAGTGGCTTTCACCGGGGAATGCGCGGATGAAATCTTCTGTGGCTACCCTTGGTACCATAAGGAGCCCATGCGGTCTGCTAACACATTTCCCTGGACCATGGATCTGCAGCCAAGACAGATGCTTTTGCGCGACCACTTCTTAGAGCATCTGGGCATGGAGGAATACGTTGCCCAGGTCTATGACGCCTCCTGTTCCCAGGTCTCTTACCTGCCGGATGATACGCCGGAGAACCGCCGCCACCGCCGTCTCTTTGCCCTGACGACACAATATTTCATGCAGACGCTCCTAGACCGCATGGATCGTGTTGCTGCGCTGGCGGGCATGGAAGCCATCTGCCCATTTGCAGACATCCGTCTGGCAGAATATCTCTACAATGTGCCGTGGGAAATGAAGGCAAAGGACGGCGAGGTCAAGCACCTCTTGCGTCAGATCGCCGCCCCACTTTTGCCGAAGGAGGTCGCCGAGCGGAAAAAGAGTCCATATCCTAAGAATTATCACCCGGAATATGAACAGATGCTGTGTAAGGAAATGAAAAAACTGATCGCACAGGGCAATCATCCGATCCTGGATTTCATTGACCCGGATAAGGTCCTGGTCTTCTGCAATGCGCCAAAAGATTACGGCAAGCCTTGGTTCGGTCAACTTATGGCAGGACCGCAACTGCTCGCCTACTATCTGCAGATCGACTTCTGGCTGCGGGAATATCAGGTTTCCTATCAATTACCTTCATAATTTTAAAACAGACAAATCCCATCAGGTCAATCTTTCCTGATGGGATTTTTTCATCGCAGTACCGGCTGGATCTGCCTTCCCCGCAGTGCCTCCTCGATCGTCTCCGGCAGCCATTTGGTCTTTGCCACCATGGAGGACGGCTTCTTGGCATAATCATCCTGTCCGAAAGGCACAAAATATATATTTTTCATGTACATGAGTTTTCCGATATTTTTAAAGTTCATCCCCAAGGCATCATTTGTCGAGATGGAAATGACAAGCGGACGGTTGTTCCGCAAATGCGCCTTTGCCGCCATGAGCACCGGCGTATCCGTGATCCCCGCCTCCAGTTTTGCCAAGGAATTTCCCGTGCATGGCGCAATGACCATGACATCCAAAAGTCCTTTGGGTCCGATGGGTTCTGCCTCCGTAATGGTACGCAGCCCCTTGTTTCCGGTCATCTCGGCGACCTCCTGCATAAAATCAGCCGCCTTTCCGAAACGGGTATCCAAGGACTGTGTCTGATAGGAAAAGACAGGAATGACCGTCGCCCCCAGATCCACCAGCCTCTGTATTTCTTTTTTGATCTTCTCATGCGTACAAAAAGAACCTGTAATACCAAATCCAATGGTGTATTTTGAAAAATCCATTTCTCTTCCTCTCATTTATGACTTCCATTTCTCCCGGTTCGGCTTATAGCCAAAAGGCATGGCTTCTAACAGTATCATGGCGCTGGTCTTAGGGCAATACAGTCCCGGCAGTCCCAATGCCAGTTTGTAAGGCACATGCTTTTCCTTGCAATAGGCACTGTCACATCCTCCCGGCGCTGATGCAATGTCTAACACGACCGCATCCTCATGTAAAAGATCGATCTCCTTTTTTGTGATAACAAGTGCCGGGATCGTATTGATGATGGCATCTGCCTCTGTGTATGGAATGGCTGCATCCATGGGATAATCCATAAAGCCAAAGTAATGCGCCATGGATAAGGCTTTTTCACTCCGTGCCACCACAGAAACATGCGCCCCCATGCAATAAAGTTTCTCCGCGATCGGTTTGCCGCAATTTCCAAAGCCCATGACAATAATGTTGGCATCTTCAATATTGACCGGCATGAGACGGCTGAGTTCAGCAATGCATCCTTCCGCCGTAGCGATCGCATTCTTCATCGCCACCCCAGAATCCATCAGAACATCCATCCATGGGATCTCATATTGATCCAGAAGTTCTTTCAACTCCTGCGGAAATGCCCCGCCAATACACATTTTGATGTCGTATCTGTGCATGATCAGGCATTGTTCCAGACGCGCCAAATCCTGCACACGACTGACCGGGACCGGCAGGATCAGGACTCCCGCGCACCAGATAGGATCTTTGCCCCGCGGCATCTGACCTTCGCGCAGATCCCATGTGATCAGACGATAGCCTCTTTCTTCCAGTAATTTTGCCATGTAGACCTGCCTTTGATCCACGATCAGGATACCTACTCCTGTACTTTTGTCGATGACCTTTTCTTCTGCCACAATCTCCTTTTGCTCCATATGCCACCTCCGTAATCTATCATATGCAATCCCCTTCTTATGGTTCACTCGTAGTTTTCTGAATATTGCGACATCTTAATATTTATTTTAATATTTTCTAATTTATTATTGACAATATGATAATTATGAGATATTATATAGTCACAAACAAAGAACGAGCACAACGAATAGAACGTTTCTCGTATCAGCGATAAAATTTAAGCAAAGGAGGTACAGACCACCAGAATTTTCATCCTTATCTTAACCACTCTGATTGGTATAGATCAGAATCTTATTTAACAAGGTAGTAGCACTTTCAGGCGCGGACAGTCTTAGTCCTTAATAAAATTATTAGAAATTGAGAAGCATATGCAATTACAGGGCTTGTTAGATAGGAGATACATATTAACGAGTGCAATAGATAATTGAAAAGAAAGAGAGGTATCGTCCATTGGACAATACGACAACAGAACATTACTAAAGGCGGGTGCCCATCACAGATGTATGGTTGCCCGCCTTTTGTATGTTTTCCTTTATGGTCTGATCTGCATCAGGTCTAAGAGTTTCTTTGCATGTGCCTGCCAAGAATAATGGTCTACGGCATAGGTCTTTGCCCGCCCAGCCATTTCTTCCTGCTGCCCCAGTGGCATTCCGGTCAGGGCATAACCCAGCGGATCCAGATTCCAGTTACTGTAATGACAGAAATGTCTGCCGTCCCCCATGGCGGAATCCGCAGTCACGGACATGTCGCTGCAGCACAGACAGCCGTTTATCATGGCAGAGGTCACACGATCGTGCACGCCGTCGGCAAAAAGCGGATTGACATCCAGCACCTGTCTGGCATCTGCCAGCAGATCATAGGTCTCCTCGATCCGCTTCGCCCCTAGAATCCTTACCTGTGCCTGCCCTGCCAGCGGCACTTTTTCCCAGCCCTCCCCGACAAGAGTCAGCGGCACTTTCAGGTCTGCCACATAAGAAAGTACCTTGTGTCTTCTGGCATTGCGCACATATTTATCGATCAGGTAAAGATAATTCATAAGAACCGCAAAATCCCTGGTGCCATAAGCCCCTGCCTGCAATTTTTCCTGATCCACAATGCCCGCCAGGGCTTCTTCCATTGGTATCTCTACCCGCTCTCCATTTGCCGATTCCTTTCCCGCCAGCATGACTTCCAAAAGCGCCATGCCAAGATCATAAAATTCCTGCCGGATCTTTAGGTCTGCAAAGGTCTTCCTGCACAAAGCCCTGAACTTTTCCAGCATGCCATCTTTCGATTCATAAGTTCCCAGAAATAAAAGGGGAATCTGCCGTTTTTCGTAAGGGATGACATCTGCAAGTCTGCTCTGCGTCGCCCCGATCGGTAAAAAAGCCACCTGCTGCAAATGCGGATAATACTTTTCCATGTAAGACTTGTGGCAATGATCAATGGCAATGGCATGATAATCTTTCAAAGGAAAAATCAGCCCCGGATGATGATAGAGGGGATGATCCACAATATAATTATAAAAAGGTGCATCCAGAACGTCCAAAAAACGCCGGTCATCCTCCAATACAAAATAGGGTAGTTTGGAATTGATATCCACTACCCCATCATAATGCCTGCCCAGAATTCCCTCCAAAGAGGAAGGATCCTGTCCCAGGCTAAAATATTGGCTTTCTATGCCGAGTTTTGCGACCTCTTTCTGCATCTGCTGCAAAAAGTAAGACCCAGAATAATAACAGAGTTCTCTGGTATGCACAAACAAAATACGCTTGTTCATCTAGTAAGAAAGCACCTCCACGCCGTCTTCTGTCACAGCAACCTGATATTCCCATTGTGCAGACGGCTCTCCGTCTAAAGTGTAGACTTCCCAGCCGTTCTCCTGATCCGTATAAATACGCTCTGTTCCGGCATTAACCATAGGCTCAATGGTAAAGGTCATACCCGGTACGATCAGCATTTCCGTTCCCGGCTTTGTATGATAGCCAATCCATGGTTCCTCATGGAATTCCAGACCACAACCATGTCCACCGATCTCACGCACAACGGTATAACCGTTTTCTGCTGCATGCTGACAAACAACGGCTCCGACATCTCCCATGAATGACCATGGTTTGATCTCTTTTAGCCCCAGTTCCACACACTCCTTTGTAACCTCGACCAGTTTGCGTTTCTCCGGGCTGACATCGCCGATCATAAACATACGGGAAGAATCTGAAAAATAGCCGTTCAAAATAGTAGAACAATCTACATTGATGATATCCCCATCCTGTAAGATCACATCCTCCGACGGAATGCCATGGCATACCTGATCATTGATGGATGTGCAGACACTCTTTGGAAATCCTTCATAGTTCAAAGGTGCCGGGATGCCTCCCATCTCTGTCGTCACGCGATAGACAATATCATCGATTTCCTGTGTACTCATACCGGCATGGATCTGCTTTGCCACCTCATCCAAGCAGGCAATATTGATCTTGGCACTCTCCTTGATCCCCGCGATCTGCTCCGGTGTCTTGATGATCTCATGCGGTGGCACGATATGTCCCGCTCTCTCAAAGGACGCGATCTTGTGATCGAACGCCTCATGACACTGTTTGTACTTTCTTCCGCTTCCACACCAGCATGGATCATTTCTTCCGATTTTCATTTTCATCACTATCCTTTTCATCCTGACCGTTTACATAATTTACTTTGTCGTGTTTTAAGGTGATATTCCCAACCGACACACGGTCCCATATCTTATCATTGATCTCTACATCCTGTTTTGCCAGCCATTTCTTATAGTAGCCGCCATTCCAGGAATAAGAGGTGTATGACCTGTCTTTTTTTGCAGCCAGGGCTGCCTGATATTTTTCTGCCAGCGCAATCCTTTGCATAGTCTCGACGATATACTCATCTGTCACCGGAAGGTTGTCCACCTGATCATCTAAAAGATCCATCCAGAAATCCGAGATCGTATTCTCCAGACTGCGTTGTTCGGAGGCATCCAGCGTCATCCCTTCTGCCTGTGCCTTCTGATAATAAATATAATCATGGATCGCCATCTGCATGATCGTGTCCTTGGCATCCTGCCGGATAAAATGACCATCCACATGGAGATTCCAGTAATCGGCTGTATTGTCGGCATGATAGATCTGCGCCTGCTTTTCTACCTCGCGCTCCTCATAGACAACATAAAATCCCAGCCATTTCATCTGCACCGCCTGACCGTCTACCGTAAATGCCGTTTCTTCCAGACAATCCCGATAGTCCAACTGCTGACGGCTCTGCCAGGAATATACCAGACCGCAGATGACAGCCACTATAATGATCGCAATGATAATATTTCTCGCCATCCGTTTCATCTTATGCGCCTTTCTCCCCATATCCTGCCTTTGTATTATAACACACGTCGAACGGTAATGATATTATGGCAATAGACAGACCGGTTATTGGTGATACCGGCAGAGGTACTCTGTGCCTCAACGATACGACCGCCGCCGGCATAGATCGCCACATGTCCTGCATAACATACAATGTCTCCCGGCTGCATATTGTTGACACTGACTTCTTGTCCGACACTACGCCATCCGTAAGAGGTCAGACGTCCGTAATTGATACCGAAATTTTTGAGAACATAATATACAAATCCACTACAGTCTGCCCCTGTATTCGGATCTGTTCCGCCCCATACATAAGGATAACCGACATACTGATTGGCAAAGGCTACCACGGCGCTTCCGCTGACACCCGTTGTATTTGGCGGATTCAGATTGCCGCCGCTGTTGGTGCTGCCCCCTGTATTGCCTCCCGTATTTCCGCCGGTGTTTCCACTGCCTCCATTATTGGAGCTGTTGGTATTGTTGGTCAGTGCCGCCAACTGACGCTGGCGTTCCAGTTCTGCCTGTCTGGCTGCCAGAGCCTTGGCATCGGCAAGTTCTGACTTGATGTCTGCCATCTCTCCCTGCTTCTCTGAGATCATGGCATTTAACTGTGCCTGCTGGTTGGCAAGTTGTGTCTTATTTGCCTCTAAGGAAGCCTTTTCTTCCTCCAGAGAAGCCTTAAGATCTTCCACCTCATCCTTTGCCGCCTGATAGTTTCCAAGGACCGTACGGTCATAGGTATAGACCGCATTGATATTTTCCAGACGGTTCAAAAAGTCCGAAATACTGCCGGACTCCAGAAGAACCGTCATGATATTTTCGTCACTGTTCTCGTACATATACTGGATACGGACTTTCATGGAAGCATATTGCTGATCTACGGCTGCCTGCGCCTCGGCAAGGGTAGCCTCGGCATCTGCGATCTCCTGTGTTTTGCTGGTGATCTGGGATTCCAGATTGGTCATGTCTGTAACCAGGGAAACCATGTCTGCATCCAGTCCGTTCAATTCTGACTGGATACTGCTTTGCTCTTCCTCGATCTCGGAGATACTGCGGACAGCGCTCACCTGCATTGGACGTGTGAAAAGCATGGATCCTGCCAGACATACCGCCAGCACTCCCCGTCCCCCTTTATGTAAAGTAATTTTTTTCATGTGCACCTCATTTGTTCTTATGCTTGCGCCTCTTTCCTTTCTTTTACAGACGCAGTGTTCCTTATATTATAATAGAAAAAAGCGCAAGCATTTGCAACCGGAAAATACTAGAAAACCATCTTAAGACATCAGATAAATATGTTTCATCACCAGCAGTTTTTGTCCTTTCTGCAAGGTCTCCTGCGTCAGATCGTTGGTTTCCATCAATTCCTGTCTGGTCGTGTGAAAATGTTTGGCGATCGACCACAGATCATCCCCCTCCTGCACGACATAACCGATCATGCCCGGCTCTTTCTGTAATTTTTCCAGATCCAGAGGTTCTTCCACCAGATCATCCGGGATCTGCAAGCGGTTGCGCTCAAACGCCATGATGGTCACCTGGATCTCCACCCGGCATTGCAGTGCCATGGCATCAGCCATGGAAGACTGGGTGCGGTAAACCCGTGCCTCGGCATCTATATAATCTCCCTCACGGACATTTCCGGCTTCGATCTCTCCGGCAAAAGGGATCGTCATGCGCTCATTGGCAAAAGGCTGGGTCTCGCCTGCTGTCGCATATAGGACTTCCACCTCACAGACTCCCTTGATTGCAATGTTGCCTCCTTGCAGATGCACTTCCTGTAAATGCACCTGGCTCTGCGTATCACACAGATAAAGAACTTCCTTTCCGGCGCTGATCGTCTGCCGCCCCTCGGCTGTGAAAAGTGCCTCATTTTTCATTGCCACCTGCCAGAGTTCTTCCTCATGCCGGTGCACATGTAACTCTCTCGCCATACAATAGGCATCCTGTAAAAGGGCGATCTCCTCCTCCTGCCAGATAAAGAGTTCCACCTCCATACTGCACTCTGCCGCCAGATTGCGCAGTTCACCGTCCAGATCCTCTCTCGGTTCCAGCATGGTCTGGGTCCGCACCTGTTTTACCAGAAAGAAGCCATCCGTCAGCGGAATGTCACACTCCATCTGCGCAGAGACCGGCAGGCTGGTCTCATACCAGGCATACTTTTCCTCCTGCCCTGTCTCATACAGGGCAAAAAGATATAACATACCGGCGATCTCCACCCCCTCATTATTCTGTCGTATACTCATCTGCTCCAAACGGACATCCTGCCACAAAAGCATATGGATATCCGGTTTTTCCTTGGGCAGGGTCACTTCCTGTTTAAAGCGCAGACGATCGCCCCGTCCTTCCACGTATTTTAAGATACGTCTTTCTTCTTTTTGCACCTGGTACTCTGCCGGGCACTCACAATAAAGCGGCAGTTCCAGTTCCACGCCCTCGCAGATGCAGACAGTCACATTTGCCAGTCCCCGCAGAGACAACTTGCGTGAATTGATCACAACCACGCCCAGATCTTCCATCTGTGTTCTCACGGTCACGTTTTCCGACCGCATAGCCCCCTCGACATGCAGGCGCTCCGTAAAAGAGATGGATCCGTTTACCTGGTCTACCAGGCTCTCCCCACCTTCTCCCTGATACAAAATGGCAAACTGCATCTTGCCTTTGACGCTGACATATTCCTCCTCCGGCACGACCTCCTCTACCACGATATTTCCATGGCTCTTGATCACATACTTGATGTCCGGCTTATACTCCGGCAGATTGTAATCCTCCTCTGCGATCAACTGCGACATGACCTCGATTGGCATTTTATTTTTATGTATTACCTTTGTCTCTAACTCCATACTATTCCCACCATTTTTCGTATTTGTATATAAGATATGAGACAAAACAGACGGATATGATTATTTTCTTATTGATAAAAAAGAACCGGACAGATCTGCCCGGTTCCCTGCTCTTATGAAATTAACATAACTTCATGCGAATCTCTTTTGTAATGATGTCCGTATAACTGAAAGATAACAACTGAGAAGGCTTCTCCTCGGTATCATCTGTCAGGATCGTAAACACGCTTGGATAGGCTTCCTGAATAATGCCTTCCTGAATGTCTACCTTGTTGCGTCCCTTATCCAGCTGAATCACGACCTTGTTGCCACACTGCTGCTTAACAGAAGCGCGTACTTTATCAAAATCTGAATGTTCCATGAACAATGTACCTCCTAACATGGTCTCGTCTTGCGAAACGCATCTGTGGTATTATATCACTTCTCAGCGTAAAAGTCAAAGACTTCCTCGTAATACGGTAACATGATGTCATAGGTCGCCGTAAAAAGTTCATGCTTGGAGTCCGGAAAACGCACGATCCGGGTATTTCCGCTATTTTTTGCAAAATACTCCTGTCCTTCCGCTCTTACCATGGTGTCCCTGCCTGCCTGACAGAGTAATACCGGGATCTGTACCTTTCCTGCATCCCGTGCGATCTGCTTGGTCGCCTTGATGGACGCCCTGGTCCAGGCATAGGTACCGCCATAACTCGTATATTGCGGCACTTGCTCACGCTGGTTGAAAATATAGGCATAGCGCGGTTCCGAAGTCGAACTGCTGGTTGCGAACACATATACATGGTCAAAGCCTTTTTGGCCCGGCACATATTTTAAGTCCCAGCGCAGGATCTTGGAAAGCACCATCAGCACCTTGACCAGCCAGGTCGGGTTTTTGCCGAAATTCACCTGTAACATTGGGCTGGACAATACTGCCCTCTCAAAGACCTCCGGGTATTTTTCCAAAAACAGGGTTCCAATGGCACCGCCCATGGAATGTGCATACAGATAATACTTATGTGTCAGGCTGTGCTTTTTTACCACCTGTTCCATAAATTCATGCATGTCCTGCACATATTCCCCATAGTCCTTGACATAGACGCGATCCCACTCATGGATGCAGTCCGCACGGTCTGAAAATCCATGTCCCCGGTGCTCGATGAAAAAGACGGAATAGCCCATTTCATACATATAATACATGACCTCGTGAAATTTCCCTGCGAATTCACAAAATCCATGTGAGATCACGATGGATGCCTTTTCCTTTGGATGGATGGCATAATGCGTATGTATGCGCGTACCATCAAAACTGGTAAAGTATTCCTCTTGCAGATGTTCTGCCACCCATGGCTTGATCGTATCTTCCAGTCTTGCTGCAAAATCCTCATCCGAGATCAGCAACGCCTTCACGGCTGCTTTTGTTTCTTCTCTTGTCATCCCTTATCCTCCCTTGTACGTCTCCCTCTATTGCCCTTATCTTATCACGAACGATTTATCTTTACAAATAACTTTGCCCTCTTATGGAAAGACCACCTGACCGTCTAAGATCTCCGTCTTTACCACGATATACGGCGTTGTTTCCCTCCGGCTGACATCCTCCCCTTCCGTCGGGCCGCTGATCTGCGTTTCAAAGACAATGGTATGTTCCGTCAGATATAAATCTTTTACGCTGATATTATAACCGCTGCTCTCGCGCGTACCATAGCCCTTCGCCAGATACAGATACTGTCCGTCATCATAGGTCAGTTGAAATTCCTCCGTCTTGACCTGATCGATCTTTTCCCGCAATTCCTGTGGGATATGGTCGGTTCCCAGAACCGTATATTCCACATCCCGCAGTTTCTTTTCCTTGGTCTGTAAACTGCATCCGCTTGCCATCAGCAAGAGACAAAGGCAGCAAAAAATGAGTAAGCATCTTCGCTTCATAAATTACCCCATGGTTTTTTTCAAATTATATGCGGTGACTTTTTGAATATGAAGATTGTAATTTTGGAATATATGATTTATGATTAAGAAAAAGTTTTTGACACGGAGGGTGGTTACTATGTTACGAGCCATTATGGCATTATTATTTGCCTTTCTCTTTTTAGTCGTTGGCATTCCTGTGCTTGGCATCGAATGGCTTTATGGCAAGATCAATAAAAAAGGAGCCGAGTTGAGCAGTCTGCGCATTGTGCAGTGGGCCTTTTCCACGATCATCGGCATCTGCGGCACTGATGTCATCGTCAAGGGCGCAGAAAATATCCCTGCCGAGGAAGCCGTCGTCTATGTTGGCAACCACCGTAGCATCTTTGATGTCGTGATCGGTTATACACACTGTCCGGGGCTGACCGGATTTATCGCCAAGGATAATCTTGAGAAAATCCCACTCCTGCGCGTATGGATGCGCAGGCTTCACTGCCTTTTTCTGGATCGTACCAATCCCAGAGACGGTCTGCGTGTGATCCTCGCAGCCATCGATGATATCAAGCGTGGTATCTCCATCTTTGTATTCCCGGAGGGAACGCGTACCAAAACCGGTCAGATGGCACCTTTCAAGGAGGGTACTTTCAAGATCTCCACCAAGACCGGTTGTGCCATTATCCCGGTTGCCATCACAGGCACCGATGAGATCCTGCGCAACCATATGCCATTTGTCAAAAAGACGACCGTTGTCTTTCACTATGGCAAGCCGATCTATCCGGATCAGTTAGAAGCGGATCAAAAAAAGCACATCGGCGCTTACACACAAAGTGTTATCGCAGATATGCTTTCTGAAGATAAAGATCTTATTCTGTAATTACTTTTACGATTTCCGTAAAGTTCATAAAGTGAGACGCCTTGATCAAAATGGTGTCTCCTTTTTTTATGTGCTGATCCAGGTCTGCCAAGAGGGCTTCCTTGTCAGCATAGGCGATCGCCTGCGTTTTGTCTCCATGTTCCTGCACATAGCGTACAATCTGTCCGGCAAGTTTTCCTGCTGTCAAAAGCAGGTCAATGCCATTTTCCACAACAACCTGCCCTACCTGATAATGGAGCATCTCTTGGTTCTCACCGAGTTCTCCCATGTCGCCTAAGATAGCGACCTTGCGTCCTGCCGCATGTCCCAGCACCTCTAAGGAAGCGCGCATGGACACCGGGTTGGCATTGTAGCAGTCATCGATCACAGTCATGCCATGTGCCTCGATAAAGTGGTTGCGTCCGGCTATGGTCTCCACCTGCTCTATCCCCGCAAGGATCTCCCGCTCGGACAAGCCCAGAAGTGTGCCTGCTGCGGTCGCCGCCAGTGCATTATAGACATTGTGCTCTCCCGGGATCGGAATGCTGACAGCATGTTCCCACTGCGGTGTATGAAGCAAGGCATCCACATGATCCACATGTCCTGCGATCGCAGATCCAAAAAACTCCTGCCCCTGCAAACCAAAGAAATGCTTCTCCATGCCCAAGGTATCTGCCTGCTGCAATTTGTCGTCATCCCCATTTAAAATGACTCGCCCGCTTGCCGGCATATGGGCAAAAACTTCTGTCTTTGCCTTGAGGATACCATCCCTGGTTTTCAGATTTTCCAGATGGCACTGTCCGATATTGGTCATAATGACCATATCCGGTCTTGCCATGGCACCCAATCGATCCATCTCGCCAAAATCGGAAATTCCCATCTCAACGACTGCAACCTGATGGGATGGACGGATACAAAAGAGGGTCAGCGGTAGACCGATCTCGTTATTAAAATTGCCCTGGGTCTTTAAGACCGAAAAGTGCTGTCCTAAGACGGAAGCAACCATTTCCTTGGTACTGGTCTTGCCCACACTGCCGATAATGCCAATGACATAGGCATCGATCTGTTCCCGGTAATATGCCGCCAGATCTTTCAGTGCCTGCTCGGTATCTTTTACTACAATATAAGGTCCTGCTGCATCTTCTAAGACATGGTCTGATAAGACGCCAAGCACCCCCTTGGCAAAGGCATCCCCAATAAAGGAATGTCCATCCACACGCTCCCCACGGATCGGTATAAAGAGATAATCTTTCTCGACCTGACGGTTATCAATGACAACGCCTTGCACCTCTCGATCGGATAGATCAGATCCCTCTGCGCCGTAAAGCCTGCCGCCCAATGCCTGTGCAATCTTTTCTAATGTCATATTTCTCATGCTATGTCTACCTCTACTTTTCAAATCTCTTGAGCGAGATATCAATGATCTGCTGACAGAGTGCCGGGAAGTCTACGCCTATAACGGCTGCCTCCTGCGGTAAAAGGCTGGTCGGTGTCATGCCTGGCAGTGTATTTGCCTCCAGACAGAAGATCTGATCCTTCTCATTGAGTAAAAAGTCCATACGGGAATAGGTCTCCAAGCCCAGTGCTTCCACGACCATTTCGGCATAGCGCTGCATCTGTGCCGTAATATCCGCCGGTAAATCTGCCGGACAGGTCTCTACCGCACTGCCTGCTGCATACTTGTTCTTATAATCATAAAATCCCTGGATCGGTGCAATCTCAATGACCGGGAGTGCCTTACCCTCGATAACACCGACAGAGAACTCGCGCCCCTGGATATAATCCTCTATGACAACCTGATCTTCCCAGACAAAAGCATCCGCTAATGCCTTTTTGTACTCCGTCTCATTGTGCACGATAGAAACACCGATGGAAGATCCGCCACAAGCCGGCTTTACCACACACGGATAAGCCAGTGGCTGTCTCGGTGCGTCTGCCTCCTCCACGCTCAGGGAAAATCCCTGGGGACAAGGAACACCGTAAGACTTAAAAAATTCTTTGGAAATTCCCTTATCCATAGCGATCGCACTGCTCAAATAGCCATTTCCCGTATAACGGATGCCAAACAGGTCAAAGGCTGCCTGCACCTTACCATTTTCACCGTTCTCGCCGTGCAATGCCATAAAGACCACATCCGCTTTACGGCAGATCGCGATCACATTCGGTCCAAAGAAGCAGTCTGACTGGTCTGCTCTGGAAGCCTTGACCGCCGCGATGTCCGGTGCCGTATCCGGAATATCTGACACCTCCACACTTGCTTCCTCTGTATGTTCAAAAATATCACTAATATCTTCCTCTGTATCATGGTAACCCAGAAATACATCCAACAGCAAAACTCTGTGTCCCAGACTCCGCAAAGCCTTGCAAACCATATCTCCTGATTTAAAGGATACATCTCTCTCAGTACTCAGTCCGCCTGCCAAAACTACGATATTCATATCTTAACTCCTTGCTTTCTTAAAATGATGTCCCTATTATAGCATTTCAAAAAATCACAAACAAGGTTCTTCTATCCCATAGTCTTTTTTCGATCTGTGCCCGGCTTCCCTTTTCCTTGACCAGATGACAGTTCAGGTGATGCAGCAAGGTCTGCGCCCGATAATAAGCATCCATATCCTGCAGCATCCGGTAGGCTTCCATCTGCAGGCGGAGCACATATAATACGGAAGAAAGTCCGCCTTCCTTTTGCAGGATGGCAATCGCCTGATCGCAAAAATACAGAGCCTCCTTGGGCTTTTCCATCTCCAGCAGACAGACCGCCATATTATGGCAGAGCGCTGCCCGCACACTCCAGGACAAGCGCACATCCTCTGCAGACTTCTGCCCATAGCGGCAAAGACGCAGCAAGATGGATGCACTTTCCCGGTATTCCCCACGCCACATATGTCCGATGGCAAGATTGTTGAGGATCCAGAGCTGCACTTCCGACATTTCCGCAAATTCTATCTTATCCATCCCCTGTCGCCTTCTGGCCTTTCCCTGCGCATCACTCTCCCAGATGGTGCGGCAGCAGCCCAGGTAATCTTCCTGTGGGATCGCTTCATTCATATAAAGCCAGATCACATGTGCCATGCCATAGAACTGGCGCTCCCGGATGTCCTGTGCCCCTTTCATTTTTTGTAATTTCAAAAGTTTCTCATCCACATGCTCTTTCTGCCATGTCTGTAAAGCGTGCAAAAGTTCGCGGCAGGTCTGCTCTTTTTCCTCCTCTTCCTGCCAATAGGCATAAGAATAGCCAGACTCCCCCAGACGCTCCATCAATAACTGATAGATCTGTCTGGACGGAATCTGGCTTCCATTTTCTACGCGTGATAAATAACCGGCGGTACAAATACCCTCCACCAATGCTTCCTGTGTCATCCCCTGTTCTATGCGGATCCTGCGTAGAATCCGTCCCATAGACTGTTCTTTCATATGCTCATCCTCCCCCTGATGGGGATATTATAGCATCCCGGGAATCTGCAGACCTAATGGCATTTTGCAAAAGCAGACGACTATTCGCAAGATTTTAAAATTCCGGTTCGATCAAGCCGTATGTATTGCCCTTTCTTTTATAAACAACATTTACTTCCTCTGTCTCTGCGTTCAAGAATACAAAGAAGTCATGTCCCAATAATTCCATCTGCACGCAGGCATCTTCCGGATACATTGGCTTAATACCAAATCTTTTGGTTCTGATGATACGGATCTCATCATCGTCATCCGTATCTTTTTCCAGATATTCCTGTGCAAAGAACTTCTCAGCACTCTGCTGCTTTGTCACGATCTTGTTACGGTATTTCTTTAACTGGCGTTCGATCGTCTCCACAACAACCTCAATGGAAACGTACATATCATTGCTAACCTGCTCTGCACGGATAACGCTGCCCTTGACCGGTATGGTTACCTCTATTTTCTGGCGTTCCTTCTCTACGCTCAATGTCACATGCGCCTCAGTCTCCGGTGCAAAATATTTCTCCAGTTTGGAGAGTCTCTCTGTCACTGCCTCCTTCAGTCCATCGGTAAGTTCAATGTTTTTCCCTGTGATTGTAATTCTCATGATGTCCATCCCCTTTTCACATTATATTTGATACCGTGTGAATATCATGGTTCAATTATAACATATTACGTTTTTAGGACAAGTAGTTTTCAGAAAAATAAAATTTATTTTATAAATTGTTCATACAGTTAGTTACAACATAGCCCCATATTTGCGCTTTATTCCGCTCTTTGTTATAGTGAAAATAAATTTAGATAGTATCAAAAGGAGAACGATCATGTATAAAGTTGCATTTGTATCCGGTGCCTCCCGCGGGATCGGACGCGCCATAGCCACAAGCCTTGCCAAAGAGGGCTATCATCTGGGACTGGTCTGCCGGAAAAATCAAAAGATGCTGGAAGATCTGGCGGAGGATCTGCGCTCCGTCTATCATATCGAAGTCCTGACCTTTACCGGGGATGTCGGTGATCCCTCTTTTGTAAAGGCTCTTGCTGAAGAAATGCTTGCTCATTTTTCGCAGATCGATGTGCTTGTCAATAATGCAGGTATCTCCCATATCGGACTCCTGACCGATATGTCGGTCGAGGAATGGGATCAGATCCTGTCCGTCAATCTGTCCTCCTGCTTCTACACTGCCAAGGCATTTGTGCCCACCATGGTGCAGAAGCAGAGCGGTCGGATCATAAATATTTCTTCCATGTGGGGCAATGTCGGGGCTTCCTGTGAAATCGCTTACTCCGCTTCCAAGGGTGGTATCCATGCTTTTACAAAGGCTCTGGCAAAAGAACTGGCGCCATCCCGGATCGCCGTCAATGCCATTGCCTGCGGTGTCATCGATACCGACATGAACAGTTTCCTAAGCGTAGAAGAACGTACCGACCTGGAGGCAGAAATTCCAGCCGGCCGCTTTGCCCAGCCGGAAGAAGTCGCCGAGGCTGTACTGCAAGTGATAAAGATGCCGACCTATCTGACCGGGCAGGTCATTTCCATGGATGGAGGATATATCTAAATCGCTCGTGGCGTTTTGCGTTCCCCTTATGCGTTATGTGAAATCCGGGCAAATTCAAATTCTCCTGTTCTATCATTTATTTAGTTACTAATGATAAATGATAGGAGAGGCACTTATGTCATCAATGCTTTTAGGGGAACGTATCACCAATCTCATGGAACTGCAAAATACCAGTAAAAAACAGGTTTGTGAATCGCTACATATCCATCCGTCAACTTTCAGCGGATATCTTTCGGGCAAACGTCAGCCAAGTTACGATATTCTTATGCGTATGGCAGCCTATTTCAACACGACCTGCGACTATCTGCTCGGTTACACACCACCACAAAATTCTATGCCGGACCTGTCTGATGATGCCGTTGCCATCTTGCAGGCTTGCGGCAATCTTTCACCAGAGGGACAGGACATCCTAAAGGATGAGATCAAACTGATCCTGCATCACTACCAAAAGCAGCCCAAGTAGTTTGATCCAGAGGCGCATATATAAGGTTGGAACAAGTAATTCAGGCTGCATCCGGTTGTGATGCAGCCTGTTTGTTTTGCCCTATTATGATAGATCGTGATATTTTCCCAAAAATTCCCTCGTCCTTTGATTTTCCGATTTAAAGAGTAATTCCGGTGTCGTTTCCTCAACGATAAGTCCCTTATCCATAAAGATCATCCGGTCAGAGACATCTTTGGCGAAATTCATCTCATGTGTCACAATGACCATAGTCATCTTCTCCGCCGCCAATTCCTTGATGACTTTTAAGATCTCCAGCGTCAGTTCCGGATCCAGTGCACTGGTCGGTTCATCAAAAAAGAGGATCGCCGGTTTGAGTGCCAGCGCACGCGCAATGGAAACGCGCTGTTGCTGCCCGCCGGACAACTGGCAGGGATATGCATCTGCGCGATCCGCAAGCCCCATCTTTTTCAGCAGTTCCCGTGCCTCTGCCTCCACCTGCTCTTTTGGACGCTTTTGCACACGGATCGGTGCATCCGTGATATTTTTTAAGACCGAAAAATGCGGAAAAAGGTTGAAATTCTGGAAAACCAACCCAAAACTTCCCATTGCCTGTTTGATCTGTGCCTTGTTCCCATAGACCGCCCTGCCATTTTCTGAGTGCACGACTTCCTGCCCCTGATAAGACAGACTACCGTCATCCAGCGTCTCCAGAAAAGTCGCACAGCGAAGCAGGGTGGATTTGCCGGAACCGGAAGGTCCTATGATAGAAACCACCTGTCCCTCGGATACCGACAGATCAATGTCTTTTAAAACTTCCACGCCGTCAAAAGACTTTTTTGCGTGTTTTAATTCTAATATATTCATCCAGATATCCTTCCTATCCTATTGGTAATATGCCATCTTCTTCTCGAAGAATTCCATGATCGCCGCCACAACAAAATTGAAAATGTAATAAAAAACGGCTGCAGCCACAAACGGCACCATGCTCTTTTGCGATGCCGCCAGTGCCTTTGCCTGCGTAAACATTTCCGCATAGGCAATGGAAAATGCCAGTGACGTATCCTTTACCAGGGTGATCACTTCATTGGTCACAGATGGCAGGATGCGCTTGATCACCTGTGGCAGGATGATGGTAAAAAAGGTCTGCGTCCTGCTATAGCCCAGCACCTTGGCAGCCTCGTACTGACCTTTTGGCATAGAGGCAATGCCACTGCGGTAGATCTCCGCAAAATAGGCTGCATAATTTAGGGCAAATGCAATGATGACCGCATACGCCCGGTAGGAGGACGAGATACTGATGCCAAAGATATAGTAGGGTCCAAAATAGACCACCAGAAGTTGCAGCATCAGCGGTGTCCCTCGCATGATCGATATGTAGATCCTTGTAATATTGCGCAGGATGACATTGCGTGACATCCGTCCAAACGCGATCACAAGCCCCAAAGGAAGGGAAAAAAGCAGTGTCAGCACGAAGATCCAGATGGTCGATAACATGCCCTCTGACAACTGCAATAGTATCAACTGTAAACTCATTTCATCACCTGATTATTTCAAAATACAAACATCGGAGTCAAACCATTTCTTGGAGATCTCGGCAAAAGTGCCGTCTGCGACCATTTCTTCCAGAGTCTTTTGCACCTGGTCGCGCAACTCTGTATTGCCCTTCAAAAATCCAACCGCATATTTTTCAGATGAGATCTGCTCATCCAGGATCACAAGTTCGTCTCCTTTGTCTGCCAACTGATCCTTGGCAACAAAAATATCCATGGCGATCGCATCCACTGCCCCACTTTCCAGATCCATAATGGCTGTATTATACTCGCCCACTGTCAAAAGTTGTGCAAAGGAACCGGACAAGTCTGTATTTTCTTCCAGGGCTGACTGTGCGCTGGACTCTTTTTGCACTTCCACGATCTTGCCTGCCAGATCATCCAGACCGGAAATACCGGAGTCCTTGCGGACAACGACAACCTGTGAATTATCCATATAAGGATCTGTCCATGTGTATTTGTCCTCACGTCCATCCATGGTAAAGCCATTCCAGATGCAGTCGATCGTTCCCGACTCCAGTTCCATATCCTTGGCGTCCCAATCGATCGGCTGGTAAACGATCTCCTGTCCCATACGCTTTGCGCACTCCGCTGCCAGTTCCAGATCAAAACCTGTATATTCGCCGTCATCACCTACATATCCAAAAGGCGGGAAATCCTGATCAAAACCGACAACAAACTTTCCATCATTGTTGGTGTCCTTTGCATCTGTTTTTTCTGCACTTGCAGACTTATTGCCACATGCCACCATAGAAAATGCCATCAAACCTGCCAAAAGTCCTGCCATAACCTTTTTCATCTTCATACCTGCGTCCTCTTTCTTCCTATACTTATTCCTAGCAGCCTATACACTTTAGCGTGCTAATATGTTAAAAGAGTATCATAAGCAAGTATTGATGTAAAGGATAAATTATTTATAAGCAGAAAGAATTTGTTCCAGATGCTCCTGATAAGACCTGCGCACTGTCTCCGGCCCCAGAATCTGAACCCCCGGTCCCAGACCTGTGATCCAGCCGAAAAACTGCGGACTGACCTCCACCTCGGTACGCACCAGGATATCCTCGTCCTCTCTGCGCATCCTTACCTCTGTGCCAAAGCGGTCGATCATAACGCCTGCCATGTATTTTGGCGCACGCAGGGTCACGATCTCCGCTGCTCCGGCAAACATACTAAAACGCTTCTTGGCATAGTCTGCTTTCTGGTCTTCGATCGCCAGAACTTCTTTGCTGCGTTTATCTTCCATCTCTTTTGCGCCCAGGATCTTGTCTGCACGGTAATGACGTACCGCAGATGCCTCCTCATCCCATGCCACAAGATAATAATATTCATTGTCCCACAGCAAAAAAGCCGGGCTGACCTCATACCATTTTCCTCCATGGCGCAGAGTCTGTTCTTTTTTATCATTCCATTCCAGATACTGAAAGGTCATTTTATGGTTGTTATCAATACACTGATAGATCTCGTCGATCGTGTAGTAGATACGCTCGTTTGCCATTTTGACACGATCCGACACAACGACCTGACGGTGAAGGTGTCTGCCCTGATAGGCGCTTCCCAGATGTTCGATCTTTTGCACCAGTTCGCGCGACTTTTTCTCTGTGATGAACTTTGACGCCGCCACCGCATCTACCAGCAGTTTTAATTCTGCCAGTTCAAAGGTCCGCTCCGCCAGATAAAAGCCATTCTGCTCCGGGGCTTTTTCAATATCCATCCCATAATCCTGTAAGGCACGGATATCGCGATAAATACTTTTCCGCTCTGCCACGATCTCCCTTGCCTCTAATTTCTCAATGATCTGCGCCGCCGTGATCGGATGTTCCTCATCCGTCTCCCGCAGAAAAATCTCCATTATATAAAGAAGTTTTTGCTTCTGATTTCCTACATTTGCCATCTGACACCTCGTTAAAAAAATAACTTTTAGATATGACCCATTTTTTTCCATTTGGGTATTGTAGCCGCCATTTTTACGTGCTATAATCATATCACAAAATAAATAAATTACCAGAGATGAGAGCAAGGTAGATAGGCGAATAGAATTCGCTTTATTTATCTTGCTTTTTTATGCAAAGAAAGGAGTCGTTACATATGTATGATGTAGCAATTGTTGGTGCTGGCGTAGTCGGCAGTGCCATCGCAAGAGAATTATCCAAGTACAAAGTAAACGCATGTGTCATTGAAAGAGACGAAGACGTTTGCAACGGAACATCAAAAGCCAATAGTGCTATCGTTCACGCAGGTTTTGATGCTACCCCGGGAACCTTAAAGGCAAAACTCAATGTCAGAGGAAACGAGATGATGGATCAGTTGTCCAAGGATCTGGATTTCCCATTTAAGAGAAACGGTTCTCTCGTTGTTTGTACCAAGGATCAGGATCCAGCTCTTCTTGACGAATTATTAGAAAAAGGAAAGAAAAACGGTGTTCCGGATCTTCGCATCTTAGACCGTGACGAACTCATCCAGATGGAGCCAAATCTTGCTGATGATGTTGTCAAAGCACTTTTCGCTCCTACCGGTGCCATTGTTTGTCCGTTCCATCTGACCATGGCATTTGCAGAAAATGCAGCCGACAACGGCGTAGAATTTTTCCTAAATACAGAAGTAACAGACATCACAAAGTCTGATGATCATTACCTGATCAAGACCGACAAAGACACGATCGAGGCTAAGGTCGTTGTCAACGCAGCCGGTGTTTACGCTGACAAATTCAACAATATGGTAAGCGAACACAAGTTACAGATCATCGCCCGCCGCGGTCAGTACATGCTGCTTGACAAGAGCGCAGGCAACCATGTCAGCCACACCATCTTCCAGTTGCCTAGCAAGATGGGCAAGGGTGTCCTGGTTACACCTACCGTACACGGCAACCTTTTAGTCGGACCTACCGCAGAAGATGTAGACAATAAAGAAGGTATCAACACGACAGCAGAAGGACTTGGTTCTTTGGGAGCAACCAGTGCACAGTCTGTCAAGAACGTCCCTCTCCGTCAGGTCATCACATCCTTTGCCGGACTTCGTGCTCATGAAATTGGCGGTGATTTCGTTATTGGCGAAGCAGAAGATGCAGAAGGCTTCTTCAACGCAGCCGGTATTGAGTCTCCTGGTCTTTCTTCCGCACCAGCCATCGGCGAAATGGTAGCCACACAGGTTGCAGAAAAGTTGGGATTAGAAAAGAATCCTTCTTTCAACGGACACCGCAAGGGCATCCTCAATCCGGCAACCCTTTCTATCGAAGAAAGAAATGAACTCATCAAAAAGCAGCCGGCATACGGAAACATCATCTGCCGCTGCGAAATGATCACAGAAGGTGAGATCTTAGATGCGATCCACAGAACCTTAGGTGCCAGATCCTTAGACGCTGTAAAGCGTAGAACAAGAGCCGGCATGGGACGTTGTCAGGCAGGCTTCTGCTCACCGAAAACAATGGAGATTTTGGAGCGCGAAGTTCCAATGAGCATGTTTGATGTAACTAAGAATGGTAAAGATGCCAAGATCGTATTTGGTTACAACAAGAAGATATAAGGAGGAGCACGAAAATGAAATATGATTTAGTCATTGTTGGTGGTGGTCCTGCAGGTCTTGCTGCTGCTATCGCTGCAAAAGATAATGGAATTGACAGTATTTTAATTATTGAAAGAGATCGTGAATTAGGTGGTATCTTAAACCAGTGTATCCATAATGGTTTCGGTCTTCACACTTTTAAAGAAGAATTGACCGGTCCGGAGTACGCATCACGTTTCATTGCCCAGGTAGAGGAACGTGGCATCGAGTACAAGTTGAACACCATGGTCATGGATATCTCAAATGACAAGGTTGTTACCGCCATGAATTCTACCGATGGTATGTTTACCGTAGAGGCAAAGGCTGTTGTACTTGCTATGGGATGCCGCGAGCGTTCCCGTGGTGCGCTCAATATCCCGGGCTATCGTCCGGCAGGTATTTTCTCAGCAGGTACCGCCCAGCGTCTTGTTAATATCGAAGGCTATATGCCTGGCCGCCGCGTTGTCATCTTAGGCTCCGGTGATATCGGTCTGATCATGGCACGTCGTATGACTTTAGAGGGAGCAAAGGTTCTCGCTGTTGCCGAACTGATGCCTTATTCCGGTGGTCTGAAGAGAAATATCGTACAGTGCTTAAATGACTTCGATATTCCGCTTTACTTATCTCACACCGTTGTTGACATTCAGGGTAAAGAACGTGTAGAAGGCATTACCATCGCCGAGGTCGGACCGGACCGCAAGCCGATCCCTGGCACAGAGATCCACTACGATTGCGATACCCTGCTTCTGTCTTGTGGACTTTTACCGGAAAACGAACTTTCCAAGACCGCAGGTGTAGACCTCAGTCCTATCACTTCCGGTCCTGTTGTAAATGACAGTTTAGAGACCAACATCCCGGGCGTATTCGCCTGTGGTAACGTACTTCATGTACATGATTTGGTTGACTTTGTTTCACAGGAAGCAACCAATGCCGGAAAGAATGCTGCAAAATACATCAAGGAAGGCGAAGTTACTTCTGCAAAGCAGATCGAGATCCTGCCGGTTGACGGTGTCCGCTATACCGTTCCAAAATATGTACGTCCGGAAGTAATGGATGACACTTTAACGGTTCGTTTCCGTGTAGGTCAGGTCTTCAAGGGCTGCGCGATCGCTACCTACTTTGGAGATACCTTGATCTCCAAGAGAAAACGTCCGGTTATGGCACCGGGTGAAATGGAGCAGGTTGTTCTGAAGAAATCACAGTTGGCAGAGTACCCTGACATTGAGAACATTACAATCAAGATTGAGGAGGCATAAGGATGGAAACAAGAGAATTGATTTGTATCGGCTGTCCTATGGGATGCAGCCTTAAGGTTACATTAGAAAATGGTCAAGTTACAGAAGTGACCGGAAACACTTGTCCAAACGGCGATAAATATGCCAGAAAAGAATGTACGAATCCTACCAGAATCGTAACATCTTCTGTCCGCGTCAAAGGTGGTAAGATCAACATGGTTTCCTGCAAGACCAAAGAAGATATTCCAAAAGGCATGATCTTTGATATCTGCAAGGCTCTGGAAAATGTTGTTGTTCCTGCACCGGTTGCCATTGGTGATGTTGTTCTTGCCAATGTCTGTGACACAGGTGTTGATGTCGTAGCGACAAAGAATGTAGACGTAAAGTAAGAAGTCTTTTTTGAGAAGATACGGAGTAAAATGTAAGGGGTTTTGATAAGGGAGATAAAAGAGAAGCCGTTGGGGGACGGCTTCTCCTTTTTTTATCTAAATACTGTCCAAATCCGGTAAAAAATGTAGGTGTCGTCCTGTGTATCTATGCTATAATAAGATTTATGCGTTTATGGATTTATACAGGAAAGGATAAACACTATGAATCAGAATAAAGAATTTTTAGGAACCGAGCCTATCGGTAAATTGTTATTTAAACTGGCTATCCCAACCGTCATTGCCCAGTTGGTAAATATGCTCTACAACATCGTTGACCGCATTTATATCGGTCACATCCCGGGTGAAGGTAGCCTTGCCCTGACCGGCGTAGGTGTCTGCATGCCTATCATCATGATCGTATCTGCCTTTGCATGCCTTGTCTCTGCCGGTGCTGCACCGCGTGCATCCATCGCTATGGGAAAGGGCGATCACGAATCTGCAGAAAAGATCCTCGGCGGTTGTGTTACACTACAGATCATGATCTCACTGGCACTTACCATCGTCATCCTCATCTGGAACCGTGATCTTCTCCTACTCTTTGGAGCCAGCGAGAACACGATTTCTTATGCGACTTCTTATATGAGCCTTTATGCGCTCGGCACTATCTTTGTCCAGATGACTCTGGGCTTAAATGCCTTTATCACAGCACAGGGCTTTGCCAAAGACGGCATGATGACTGTCCTGATCGGTGCCGTCATCAATATCATATTGGATCCGATCTTTATTTTTGCCCTGCATATGGGTGTTCGCGGTGCTGCCCTTGCTACCATTCTTTCCCAGGCATGCTCCTGTATCTGGTGCATTTATTTTCTGCTCGGTAAAAAGACCTTACTGCGTATCCGCAAGGCAAACTTGCGCAGCGGACTTCCCCTCATGCCGGCTTGTGTTGCCTTAGGGCTTTCTGCCTTTATCATGCAGTCTACAGAGAGTATCATATCCATGTGCTTTAACTCTTCTCTGCTCAAATACGGCGGTGACGTTGCAGTCGGTGCCATGACCATCCTGACCAGTGTCATGCAGTTTGCCATGCTGCCATTGCAGGGTGTCGCACAGGGTGCCCAGCCGATCACCAGTTACAATTTCGGTGCCAAGAACAGTGCCCGTGTCAAAAAGAGTTTCCAACTCCTGCTGATCACCAGCCTGACCTACTCTGTCATCCTCTGGATCTGCGTGCAGGCATTTCCGCAGATTTTTGCCGGTATGTTTACAAATGATGCCAGCCTTTTAGCCTTCTCCGCTAAGGCTCTGCGCATTTACTGTGGTGCACTCTTTATGATGGGTATCCAGATCGCCTGCCAGATGACCTTTGTTTCCACCGGCAATGCAGTCTGCTCCATCATTGTTGCTATCATGCGTAAATTTGTGCTCCTGATCCCGCTCATTTACATTCTGCCACATTTTCTTGCCGACAAGACCAGGGCTGTTTACACTGCGGAACCGATTGCTGACATCTTAGCCGTCACCTTTACGATCATCCTCTTTACCGTCCAATTCAAAAAGGCATTGAAAAATTTAGGGCAGGCATAGATACATGAAACGAACGATTGACTATCAGATCACAAGAGCAGATGAAGGTATACGCATCGAGCAATTTTTAAGGCGGCAGGGCTTCTCCGGACAGAATCTGACACTCATCAAGCGCATGCCTCAAAACATCCTGCTCAACGGTCAATTTGTCTATATGAAGGACAATGTCCATGCCGGCGACCACTTGCGCGTCCAGATCAATGAGGAGGCTTCTTCTGAAAAGATCCCTCCCGTAGACCTGCCACTGGATATTATCTATGAGGATGAGGATATCATTGTTCTCAACAAGGCAGCCGGCATGCCCATTCATCCTTCCATGGCAAATTACGAGAATTCACTTGCAAACGCTTTGGCATATTACTATGAGAAACAGGGCAAGCCTTTTATTTTCCGATGTACCAACCGTCTGGATCGCGACACATCCGGTCTTACCATCGTTGCAAAGCATTTAGTAGCATCCAGTATCCTGTCCGATGCTGTGGCAAAAAAGGAGGTGCGACGGGAATATCTTGCCATTTGCAGTGGCATCCCGGATCCCACCACCGGCACCATTGATGCTCCCCTTGCCCGGGTAGACGGAACCATCCTTGCAAGAGAGGTCGATTTTTCGTGTGGCGATCGTGCCATCACCCATTATAAAGTCGAAAAGGCACTAAACGATCACGCCCTTGTCTCCCTGCAACTGGAAACCGGTCGCACACACCAGATCCGCGTACATATGAAATACATCGGGTATCCTCTGATCGGCGATTATCTCTACAATCCCGATATGCGCTATATGAAGCGGCAGGCACTCCATTCCTATCGCATGTCCTTTATTCATCCGATCACAAAGGAACCTATGACCTTTACCGCAGCTCTGCCACAGGATATGGAGGATGCACTTATTTGTCTTTGTCCAGACAGGTTATAACGCTTTTCTACTTGTTTTGTGCTACAATCATGACAATAGTAGGTTGATTTTACAAGGAGTATTCACATGAAAAAAGAATTTAAAGAGGCATTGGAGGACTCTCCCATCATTGCAGCCATCAAAGATGATGCAGGACTTACCCGCTGTCTGGACTGTGACAGCCAGATCATCTTCATTCTTTACGGCGATATCATTACCATCCCTTCCATCGTAGAAAAGGTAAAAGGCAGTGGCAAACTGGCATTTGTACACATGGATCTGATTCAGGGGCTGAGTTCCAAAGAAGCAGCCGTTGACTATATCTCCAAATTTACCAAAGCTGACGGCATCATTTCCACGAAAGCCCCCCTGATTTCCAGAGCCAAGGATTTGGGCTTGTGTACCATTATGCGTTTCTTTTTTATCGATTCCATGGCATATAACAGCATTGAGAAACAATTAAAAAACACAAAGCCTGACGTTATAGAAGTCTTGCCTGGGCCAATGCCAAGTGTCGTCCGCCGCATCCGTAAAATGAACCACCAGCCGCTGATCTCCAGCGGTCTGATCAGTGAAAAGGAAGACGTCTACGCACTTATCGATGCCGGTGCAACTGCTATTTCAACCACCAATCAGGATGTATGGTTTTTATAGATATAAGATAGGAGAATCATATGAAAAGAATCAAACAATTTGAGCGCACCGACCGGGATATTACCAATGCTCTCTTACTTCTGCTGGAAAAGAACCGTTTTGAAAAAATCACTGTGGCTCAGATTATTGAAGAAGCCGGGATCAACCGTTCTACCTTTTATCAACACTTCAGCGATAAATACGAGATCGTTGAGCGTCTGCAGGCCAAGTACCTAGACGAGTTTGTCGCTGTGGCACAGTCTGTCGGCGCCATGGAAAATCCAGATCTCAATGATTATGCTATCGCACTGCAGGCCTATTTTCAAAAAAACCGCTCCATTTTAAAAAAGATTTTTTCCATACAGTCTAGTTCTCTTCCGCTCAAAGACCGGATCCGTCAATATCTGGAAGAGATGTTGGGGAAAAATCTTCATCAGATTTCACCTTTAGAAGCCAGTCTCTTCGCCGGAATGACCATAGATTATATGCTCTACTATCTGAATCTGGATTCCAGCCTTGACACAGATTTTATCAATCTCTTTTTCCAGACTTTTTATAATATGGCAAAAAACTTCTTCCGTCTGGAGTCACCCGAGGCAGAAGAAGCCTTTCAAAATCTTTTACAGAACTATTCATCCCGTCACTTTTCTGTAGCTGACAAACCTGTCTAAGCCTGTGTTTTGTATTTTTCAAAAAAAGCTATGGTATCGCGCAGAACTTCACGGCTTTCTTCCGTGCCACGTCCTGCTGTTGCAAAGGCATGAAAACAGTCCGGATAAGACTTATACTGACAAGGGCTGCCCTGTTTTTCCAACTTGTCCACAATTATCTTCTGATCCACTGCCAAAGACTCCGATTCATCCCAGGCTAAGAGCACCGGACAAAAGCCATGCAAATCATCCAGATACGGGTTGGCATACACATTATCCAGATCCTTTTCTTCCAAAAGCATATCTTTCAGTGTTTCCAAGCCGTCCGGCGTCACTGTAAAGTCTTTATTGCCCTCAAAATGACGATCAATGCGCCCAGCGAAATCAATCGGTGCAGAATATGGTACAATGCCTGCAGGTTTCTTAACCTCCTCATCACGACACTTCATCATGGTTGTAATACATAGGTAGGCACCTCCTGATTCCCCGATCAGGAAAATCGGTGTATTCTTGTGTTCCTCCCAAACTCCCTGATAAAAAGCAAAGGCATCATCCACAGCCGCCGGGAATCTATTTTCCGGAGCCAGCCGGTAATCCAGTGTATAGACATCCCGCTTCGTTTCTGCCGCCAGCATAGAGGCATAACCTCTGGACGAAAAGGCATTACCACAGATCAACCCGCCGCCATGGATATAGATAATGATATAGTCATCTTTCTTTTGCTCCGGTCGATTGATCTCTCCGGTCACTCCACCGTAGGTAACCGGAAGGAACTCTATGCCTGGTTCTGCCGGCATGCGTTTTTGCGCTGTGAAGACCACTTCACGCAAATTCAAAGGATCCATCTTTCCGTCAAATTTTGGTGCAAAGCCTTTCTCCATCATCATCTTCATTCCTGTTTTTAATGTTTCCATTTCTTGACTTGCCATCATTGACCTCCTAAAAATTATTTTTTCTAGGATTAATATAATAGGTTCTATGACATCTTCCCACCATCAAAAAAGCATTTATGTGTGTTTATCATACACTTTGTTGTTTTTGTATGTTTAAATACATAGAAAGAATGTGCCTTTTATACAAAAAATCCGACAGCCGGGCAATATCACATGCCACATCTGTCGGATTCCATTTCATATTTATTTCCCAGACTTATGCTTTCTCTACTGCACTTTCTGCCGGCTCATCACCCTTAAACACTACCTTCAAAAGGATTGGTGTGATCAGTGTGGTGACAATAACGACCAGAATGATCGGTGCAAACAGATCTTCGCTGATCAGTCCGACCTGACGTCCTTTTTCTGCAACGATCAGGGCAACCTCACCTCGGGAAATCATACCAACACCTGTCTGCAAAGACTCTTTCCATGTAAACTTGCAGATCTTTGCGCCAAGTCCGCATCCTACCATCTTGGAAATGATAGCGATAAGTGTCAGGATCACTGCAAACATCCATACCTTTAAGGTCATACCACCAAGGGTAACCTTTAAACCTACACTGGCAAAGAAGATACATGAGAAGAATACAGTTGATACATCATGGATCTTGACATCAACATAATCTCTGATCTTTGACTGGCATAACATAACACCGGCAAAGTATGCACCGGTAATATCCGCGATACCAAAACCGATCTCTGATACATAGGCTAAGATAAAGCAGAATGCAATGGCAAAGATCGCCACACGTCTCTTGTGGTCATTTTTTTCGATCGCAAACTCCAGACGGCTGGTAACCATAAAGAGGATCAGGATCAATACAAAGTATAATACGATCTTGATCAATACAGTCGTTGGCTTTACAGAAGTATCCTTCATGCTGGAAACAACAGCCAGAACGACCATACCCAGGATATCATCGATAATGGCTGCACCCAAGATGGTCATACCAACCTTGCCGGACAATCTGCCCATCTCTCGCAGAGTTTCTACCGTGATACTAACGGAAGTCGCCGTCAGTACAACACCGACAAACAGACTCTGTAACATCTGATCGTAATTGCTCAGATCTTCTCCAAAGTAAAGGGCATAACCGATCATACCACCGATCAGAGGTACAATAACACCGATCAATGCCGTAACAAAAGAGGCTCCGATATTGGCCTTTAATTCCTTTAAGTCTGTATCCAGACCTGCGGAGAACATAAGGAAAATAACGCCCATCTCTGCCACATATGTAAGCAGTGTACCGGTATCGCCCTCCATAGACATAAGTCCCAGTGCAGAAGGTCCTAAGATCACACCTGCCAAGAGTGCTCCTACAACCTCCGGCAAATGTACTGCCTTACACAGCAGTCCCAATACTTTTGTCGAAATTAAAATCAAAGCAATCCAAAGTAAAAATTCGTAATTCATAACGCTCACCTTTTCTTTCTTTCATTTTATATATTTGTAAAACCATACGGTTTTCTTTGAACCGCAATTATTTTACTCCTATCATATTCCTAATGCAAGCGTTTATGGGTTTTTCCACACCTTGATGAATTCGCCTCTTATTCCCATAATCTTACTGCCTAGTAGTGCAATAATTTTTCAAATAAATCTTCTCTTTCTTTGGTAAGATCACTGTTGTGAAATTCGATTTTTCCTTGTCTTCCGGTCGCTTCCCGCAAAAGACCGTCCACAGCAAGCCGTCTGCGCATTTCCCGCGCTGTCCCGGCACCGCCGTCAAAGATCTCCACCTGATCGCCAACGATCCGTTCGATGACCTTGCGCACAAAAGGATAGTGGGTGCATCCCAAAACGACCGCATCCAGATTCTTTTGATAGGGTTCCAACAGATCGCGCAGGAAACCATAGAGTTCCGGGCTGTCAATATTGCCCGCTTCCACAAAATCCATAAGTCCCGGACAGGCAAGCGGCATCACGTTAGCATGACCGCCAAATTTTTCAATCAAATGATGCAGTTTTTCTTCCCGGATCGTGATCGGTGTCGCCATCACAAGGATATTGCCCTGAGGATACTTTTCTGCTGCTGGTTTGACTGCCGGCTCGATCCCTACCAGCGGCAGTTCCGGGTACATGAGGCGCAAGACGCGCACCGCCGCACTGGTAGCCGTATTGCAGGCGATCACAACGCCCTTGGCTCCCATTTTCATAAAATCTTCTGTATGTGCAATGGTGAGTTCGCGCACTTTTTCTGTACTCTTTGTCCCATACGGTGCATTCTTAGAATCACCAAAATAATAAAAATCTTCTTCCGGCATCGTTTTGATCAGTTCACGCAAAACACTGACTCCACCCATGCCAGAGTCAAACACCGCGATCGGTGCTTCTCTTTTATCCATCATCTGCCCCTTTTCTGTCTGCTTTTCCCAGACTACAAGATATAAATGTAAAAAGCCTTGATCCATATCGAATCAAGGCTTTTCTTAAGAGCGGGTGATGGGAATCGAACCCACGTATTCAGCTTGGAAGGCTGATGTTCTACCATTGAACTACACCCGCAGATGCCCAGTTCCGGAATCGAACCAGAGACACGAGGATTTTCAGTCCTCTGCTCTACCAACTGAGCTAACTGGGCTCGTCGTTTCACAACAACAAGTTGATTTTATCGAAAATCCCCCTGCCTGTCAAGAACTTTTTCGATATCTGACAGGCGGGAAAATCATCATCCCAGACTAAGATGGCATGCGGCTTTCGTGACAGGTAAAGTAAACGATCTGCCGCTCCTTTGCTATGTCAGCAAGAAGTTTTAAGGCATGCGTAATCTTTTGCTGGTCTAAATTGGTAAAAGGATCATCCAGTACGATCACCGGCTGTTCCTTATGATACAAGACATCCACAAGGGCAAATCTGGCACAAAGCCCTACCAGATCCTGATAGCCATGGCTCAAATAATCACTGGAATGGGTGCTTCCCTGACTCAGCACCTGCACGGACAGATCCATGGTAATATCAAAATCCATATCCTTGACGGAGTCCTTATATTTATCATCCAGAATCGCCATATAGTGTTCCATGCCCTGACGCAAAGGCCGCATATAAGTAGACAGGAATTGCTCCTTGGCGATCTTTAAATATTCTTCGGTCTTGGTAAGCAGGTCTACCTTGCGGTCGCACTCTGCCTTTTCCTCCAGAAGTACATCACGACGGTTCTCCGCATCTTCAATGCCGTCCAACTCGACTGACAACTGGTGCAGCGACTCTCGATCCTGTGTGATGCCCTTTTGCATATCCTTGATCTCCTCATCGATCTGTACCTGTTTCTCCTGTAACTGCTCGACGGAAAGCACGGTCTCCTCTACCTGATTATCCTCGGCAAATGCCTGGATCTTTTCCTGCAAACTAGCGATCTCTTCCTGTAACTGACCATAACGCTGCCGTTTGCTCCGGATCAGATGCAGTTGTTCCTGCAGGGAAGTTCCTTCTTCCAACGGAAATCTGCCCAGATATTTTTCCAAAAGCCGCTTCTGTTCCTCCATGGTCAAACGGATCAATTCCAACTGCTTACGGCAGTGAATGTATTCCTCATAGGCATTTTTATCTTTCTTCAACTGTTCTAAAAGGTCTGCCTCATTGCCCTCATGGTAAAGATCCATGTGATATACCTGGGCATATCGGTCTAATATAGTATAAAGTTCCATGCGCAGATCAGCCATTTCCTCTACGGCATCTGTTGTCTGCGCTGTCGCCTGATGCTCCTCATCCCGCAGGCGCACATAATGATCCAGATTAACACGTATCTCATAAACCATCTGCTGCATGCTGTCTGCCGGTGTCAGTTTAAAATCAGCCAAAAATGCTTTACAACGGATTGCTAAGACTTCTCTTGTTTCCCGGCTCTGTGCCAGTGCCTCCGCAGCCTCTGCGAGTTGTCCCTGCAAGTCTTCCTGCTTGTTGCGATGTAAAGATCGTATTCTGCCGATCTGCATAATAGCGGCTACTCCTGTCGCTGCTGCGCCGACAAAGCAAAGAATCTGATAGATCGTACTGCCGTCTGCTTCCGGGGCAAGGATCCGGAAAGAAAATCCTCCCAGGAGTAAGGCTGCAAATAAAATAAAAAGCACTAGAACCCCTGCCGTCTTGCCCGCTGTCCTGCCGGTCTTTTGTGCCATATCCACACGTGCCTTGATGTTTCGATAATTCTCATCCTGCTCCACGATACGACCATCCAGACGCGACAGTTCCACAACGTCCTTTTCTATCTGGGATAATTCTTCCTCCGTCGGAACCTTATTGGCAAAGAAGTATTTTAACTGATCTAACTGTGCCGTTGCCTCCTCAGACAACTTGGAGTGTTCTCCCTGCATCCGCAATTCCTGCACGCGGACAGACATATCCTTCCACTTGGAAAGATCCTCCTCATCCGGTACTTGGTCCCCAAAGAGGTCTTCCCACTTCTTGATCTGCTGCTCCGGCGGCAATTTGATCGCTAAGTCTTTCTCTGTCCGCCGGCTCATGTCATACTGACGCTCCACATCTTCCAGTTTTGCGTGTTCTTCCTCACTTGGCAATCCGGTCGCAAAGAAATCATCCAGGACATTCATTTCTTCCTGCTGTTTTTCCAAAAATTCTTTTTGCTGGCGATATGCCCCCATATCCTGCTCGCGCTTGCTCTGCGTGCGGATGGCTTCCGTGATACGGTTCTTTTCTGCCTCCATCCAATTTAAGGACTTTTTCTTTTCCTCTAACTTGTCAAACTGCTTGCGGTAGCCGTCTAAGATCGCCGCCTTCTTATCGATCACTTCACTGCATCTGCTGATCTCTTCCTTGATGACATTGATCTTGCCGTTGTTGACCTTGCTCCGCCTGGTATAATTTTTACGCACTTCACTGACACGGTTCAAAGCCTCATCAAAATTGTTGATATCGTCCTTTGCCGATGCCAGATTTCCCATCTTGGCATTCAGACTGTCCGTCATCGCCGTCGATACCGATGCCTGCGGGATAAAGATACTTTTTTCAAAAGAATCCCGATCTACCTGAAAGAGTTCCTCACCCAAATTCTGTGAAAAATCGTCACAGGCTGCCCCGGTATTTGTATCGATCAGAGTAAAGGTGTCATCCTTATCCGTCTTGCCAAAACTGCGCTCGACCCGATAGCGCTTGCCTTCTGCCTCAAAGATCAGATAACCGCCACAGACACCGCCATCCCAAGGCATATAATGCTTGCGCTCGGTCAGCATCTTGGTGCGTGCCGAATAGTCCATGCCGTAGAACATGGCTTTCAAAAACACACTAAAGGTCGTCTTTCCCCAGCCATTTTCCTGACACAGGGCATTCATGCCGTCAGAAAAATCGTAAGACCATTCTTTGATTGTCCCAAATCCGGTAATATAACAGGAAATTAACTTCATACTTCTATGTCCTCGCCCATAATTGCTTTCATGCCCAACTCAATAATGGCTGCCCTCTCATCTTCCGACATATGCTGTCTTTCCATCAGACGGACAAACTCTCCTTTGAGAGACTTGTCATTACGGAAACTTTCATAATCGATCTGTACCGATGTGCGATCATAGACCTTGATAAAAAAGAAGTCCTGATCCAGACTGCGGCGCAGGCGCTCGCAATCAATATCGGTATCTATATTTGTCTCACCGGTCACGATGATCTTGATCAGATCCTCCGATGAGATATCTTTCACACATTCCTTGGCAGCACGGATGATCGCCGCCATATCCATCGTCGGATCGACCTCTACTTTGACTTCATGCAGCATCCTTTTTGCGATTGGCACAAATTCCGTATGGATCTTGCCCTCGGTGATATCCAAAAGGACAAAGCCCTTCTCTCCGCACTCATCAAAGCCACGCCCTTCCAGACAACCACTGTAACAATAAACGCCGCGGTCATCCAGCCTTTCCTTTTTGTAGGAATGGATATGTCCCAAAGCAAGATAATCGATATACTTGCCCCGCAGCATGGATAGGTTTACGACCTCTGTCCGGTCATTGCCCTGATAGTCCGATTCCTGCCCATGCAAAGCGACAATATTGACACGGTTCTGATCCAGCACCAGATTCATGCCCAAGGTCTGACTGTTTTCCTTGACCAGTTCCATGCCGGTAATAACCACATCCCCATAATCATAGGATGTCCATTCGTCCGTACCAAAGAGTTTTAAGTTGGTGATATCCTCCTGCTCGGATAATTCCTCCACAAAATCCAATTGATCGTGGTTGCCCCTGATATAGCAAAAATCGATCTGCGGATGCCCTTTGATCTGCTCGATCACACGGGTCTTTGCCGTCTTTCGTACATTGGGCTTATCAAACAGATCTCCGGCGATCAGGATCACACGCACGTTCTGCTCTGCTGCATACGCCACCATACGCTCAAAAGTATCCAGCAATTCATCCCGTCGCATGCCGGCGGCTTCCCGATCCAGATTGCTTTCCATCTTGGAATCCAGATGCAGATCTGCACAATGAATTATTTTCATATTGCTACCTCATTTATAAACGTCTCATACCATGTAGATTAGTATACCACATACTCCTATGGCTTGTCTGTCAAAAATTGTCTCATTCCAGCGGTTTGAATGCTTCCATAGCCTCCCGATTGACGCGTTCTACTTCCTTTTCCAGATCCCTTGCCGAAAATCGCCTTGCCCCTTCGCCAATGACGATCATCTGCTCCCGGCGATCCGATGTTGCCACCGTCACCTCGTATTTATCCGCCATATCATGGGTCGTGCGCTCAATATAGGCATCTGCCGTCTCCGCCTCCCTGGTGTAGACTACATGGATATTATGATAATCCACCACTTCTTCCACATGACCACGCACCCGATAGGCATCGAAAACAACGATCACTTCCTGTCCCACATGTCCCTGATAATTGCACATGATATCCAGCAGTCTGCCTCTGGCTCCGTCAATGCTGGTCTTGGCGATCTCATCCAACTCTTTCCATGCAAAAATGACATTATATCCATCGACCAGAAGATATTTCTTTCTGATCGCAACCTTCTTGTCCCTGGCGTGTGCCTTTTGATAGGCTTCGCGTGCTTCCTGCATCCGGTCTTTTTTGTCTGCATCGATCACACGCTTCTCTGCGCCCGGCAATCGCCGCTTGATCTCCCCAAATTCACGGACAAAAATCTCTTCCAGATCCGATTCCAGTCCGCCGTAACCGTCATAGCCCTGGGGCTGTCCCTGCCGCATGGCTTCCGCCCTCGCCTTGGCTGCCGCAATGACCTGATCCATGCTCGCTTCCTGCTTTTTCTCATACAGATAGGACGCCATTGGCATATGCATCTTGTCCTCGACCTCGTACCAAGGCACCAGATAGCCTGCCCCGTGACCACAAAATACCGAATCACAGGTATTGCGCAGATCCTTATCCGGGTCATAGGCAATCTCTGCTACCACCTCATCCTGATTGTGGCACGGAAAATAGCCTTCCAAAGCAAGTGTCATCTGCCCTAGACCACCGGTTATCTGCGCCAGCACTGCACCATAGTCCCGCATGAGGGCTACCGGCGCGATTCCCTGCAAGACGGCTGTCTCATTTTCTAAGATTGGTGCGTCGAACTTGCCATACATCCTGCTCATATCCGTCATAACACGTCCCAGCGCCTGCTGCGGCATCTCGATCCGCACCCGGTAATATGGCTCTAAGAGCACGCTCTGCGCCTTGCGCAGTCCCTGTCGAACTGCCCGATAGGTTGCCTGTCTAAAATCTCCGCCCTCCGTGTGTTTTTTGTGTGCCTTGCCACTCACAACAGTCAGGCGCACATCTGTAAGAGGAGATCCGGTCAAAACGCCCCGGTGTGTCCGCTCCGCAAGGTGTGTATAGATCAGGCGCTGCCAGTTCAGATCCAGGACATCCGGTGGACAGTTCATGGCGTATTCCATGCCGCTTCCCTGCGGCAGTTCCTCGATCACGATATGCGCCTCCGCATAATGACGCAGGGGTTCAAAATGCCCCACACCCTCTACCGCACCGCGTATCGTCTCCTTATAACGCACTTTTCCTGCACCAAAGGTAACCAGAATACCGTATCTCTTTTTCAACTGCTGCTGCAGGACTTCCGTCTGAACCGGTCCCATAAGATACACATGCACCTGTCTTGCCCTCTCCTGCCAGGTCACACGAAGGGTCGGATCTTCCTCCTCCAACTGCCGCATATAAGATAGCAGGACATGAGGCGCACAACCTTCCGGCGGAATCACTTCATAGGAAAGTACCGGTTCTATGATCGCATGTTCTTCCCGTGCGCAGTCACCCAGTGTCATACCTGCATAAGACCGGCTCAAGCCTAAAATAACGCAAACCTCGCCTGCCTCCACCCGATCTACACACTCGTAACGTTCCCCGGAATACAGGCGGATCTGGTTTACTTTTTCCAGACAGGTCTCCTCCACTGCTTCCTCCTCGGCATCACTGTCTGTCCCCGCAAAAGGAATGGTATATGACAGGTTATCTTTGATATGCATTGCTCCGCCCAGGATCTTGAGATAAGTCAGACGGTTGCCCTTTTCGTCCCGTCCAATCTTAAAGCATCTGGCAGCAAAATCCTGCCCCCAGGACGGCTGACGCATATAGTCCTGCATGAGGCGCAAAAGTTCCTTTACTCCCTGCACTTTGAGGGCAGACCCAAATAAAACCGGAAAGATCTGTCTTTTTGCGATCGCCTCCACCAGGAGTTTCTGATCCAGGTCACCGGTATTTAAAAAAGCATCCAAGAGCGGTTCACTGCACAGGGCGATATGTTCCTTGTCTCGATCGCTCATAGGCGCATTCCCATAAAAAGCCCCAAAGTCCATGCAGGCATCCGCTAGTTTTTCCTGCAAATGAGAAAGTAATTCTTCCTTGCCTCTGTGACTCACATCCATTTTATTGATAAAAAGGATGCATGGAACATTATAATTTTGCAAAAGTTTCCACAGGGTACGCGTATGTCCCTGCACACCATCAATCCCACTGATCACGAGAATGGCATAGTCCAGTACCGACAGGGTACGCTCCATCTCCGCTGTAAAATCCGCATGTCCCGGTGTATCTAAAAGTGCATATTCCGCATCTCCATACGCAAAGCGTGCCATTTTTGAAAAAATGGTGATTCCACGCGCTTTCTCCATGGCATCGGTATCCAGATGGGCATCCCCATGATCTACCCGTCCCATGCTACGGATCGCCCCCGTCTCATACAAAAGGGCTTCCGATAAGGTTGTCTTTCCGGCATCCACATGTGCCAGAATACCTATGGTCAATCGTTTCATTCGCTACATTTCCTTTTCAAAATGTTGATAATCTTTTGTTCCCTTCCAATCGCCGCCCCAGGTAAAACCATGCCTTGTAAAAATCTGATAGCAGATATCCTCATGCGTGATCATGTGCGGACGAAGATTGCTTCGATCCTTATAAAGATCATACTGCAAGTAAGGGCTGGCTCCCGCCGCCGTCACATCATTTGCAGGCACATAAGGATTTTCCAGAGGGTTGATATCGATCGCCATGCCATATGCATGCTCAGATGTGACATTTGTCCCTGCGATCTTACGATAATGAAAAGCGGAGGTATTATCCTGATTGATAGAGTCGATATCAGCCTGCTCGGCATCACGCGTCGTATCGTCTCCGTAAAACTGATCGATCCGATACATGGAATGGATCTCATATCCCTCCTGAAAAAGTTCTAAAAAGATCTGTCGGCAATCCTCTGCGACCTTTGTATTCACAACGATCTCTCCCACCTGTATCTCATGCTCATAATTATAATGTAAGACCTTAAGGTAAGACAGGTCGTCGTAAGAAATATCCGGGTTATCTATATAAGATTTTCCCTTCATATCTTCTTTTTGTTCCTCAGTAAGCTGACTTGAAGTAAAATATTTGTCCGGATCATTCAGATCAAGGCTTGCCGCATCTAGAATCTGCCCTGCTTTCAGATCCTCGATGCTCTCTAAGATGGTCGTCTCCTGCCCCGCTCCGGGCGTTTCACTCTGACTTGCCGGCGCTTTTTCTTCCGACCTTTGCACCATTCCGTGCAGATATACGATGCCCAAAATCAGTACCGCCAGCATGACGATAAGGCTTCCGTAGCGTATCCGATGGGAAGTTTTTTCTTTCCGATTGTCTGCGCCTTTTTCTGCCATGCGCCGATCCCTCCTATTGCTATAAATTGCCTATTATACAAAAGAGGACCTCTTTCTATTCAGAAAGAAGTCCTCCTTACAGAAACTGCCGCAGACCGGAATCGAACCGGTACGATGTCACCACCACAGGATTTTAAGTCCTGCGCGTCTGCCAGTTCCGCCACTGCGGCCTGTTAGAGCACTTAGATGACAACAAGTGAAACGCCGTTGACATCTTACGTGCGATACGTACTTGACCCTTAGTGAGAACGAACGCAAGTGAAGTTCGAACTTAGTAGTCAAGTGTTGTTACGAGCACTTAGATGGTAACGAGTCGTCAGACGAAGTTAGCATCTTATGTGCAATGGGTGGTGGTGGATTCGAACCACCGAAGCAAGATGCAGCAGATTTACAGTCTGTCCCCTTTGGCCACTCGGGAAACCACCCATTTCAAAACAAATTCATGTCCTGACAAAATAAGATTATAGCACAGGCTTTTTACGCACGCAAGAATTTTTTTATTCGTCTTGTGGGTCTTTCATCCCATATTTTTCCAGATCGACTCTGCCATTTTCTACCACAATACCATCCGCCCGAAGTCTCCTTGCCTGCTCCTCTAGTCCATCAAAAGCAAATGCACCGGAGAGTTGTCCTTTGGCATTGACAACACGAAAACAGGGAATATGGTCCGGATCCGGGTTCTTGTGCAGGGCATTTCCGACCGCCCGGCACATTTTCTCATTGCCAGCCATCTTTGCCACCTGTGCATAAGTTGCCACATGCCCCTTTGGGATCCGCTTGACGGCTTCATATATACGCTTGGTCGGACTGTCCGTCACCAGATCATAACTTTCAGCGATCATTCGCTTGATATCGTCATCTGGTATGGTTCCATCCAGCCGTATGGTATTCCAGTGCTCTTTATTCTGATGATAGCCGGGCAGGACAGCCTCGTAAGCATCCCGCCAGAAATCCCGCCACTGGGGATCCACCTTGACATTCAAATGGATGAGTCCATCCATTTCATAAGTCCATAGAAACGCCTTTTTACTGCCCTGCACCCGCACCAACTGCCAATTCGGATCATGGAAGGGTGCTTCCTGATAAGTTCCCGGAAATGACAGCCCATAGGCTAAGGCTTCTTCTCTTGTCCTCACTTCGCCACCTGCACTTTCTTCTCTATACTTCCTGCTTAAAGACCATACCGCTATTTGCCGTTAGGCTGACATGCATCATACCGTCCTTGACGGCATACTTGGTTGGCATGATCGAATATCCTTTTTCGTTGGTGAGCATCGCCTGTACCATAAAACCATCTGCCACCTCAGCCAGATAGACCGGTACATCTGCCTCTAGGGTCTCCGCGCCTACATTGACAGCCACCACATAGCGCTCCTGCTCGTTAAAACGTCCATAGGAGATAAAGTTCTTCATCCGCTTTAGGAATTTAAAGGAGCCACGCCGCAAGGCACTGCTGCACTTATGCACCATGATCATATCCCGATGATAATCAACCAGAGGATAATCCGCCTTTCCCCACGGATAGGTACGACGGTTATCCGGGTCGGTAAAGCCACACACGCCCGCCTCGTCCCCATAGTATAAGGTCGGTGCTCCAGGCCAGGTCATCTGCATCAGGACTGCCACCTTATAAAGCGGTATATTGATATCCTCGGATGCTGCCGCCACCCCCAGCGCAGAGGCTCTGCCCACCTTATGATTGGTTCTGGTCAAAAAGCGAGAATGGTCGTGATTTGACAACTGGTTCATGGCTGTATAAAGAGAGGAACCTGTAAATTTGGTCATATAATAACGCATGGCATTTTCAAACCGCTCACTGTCGCCCTGTGCTCCCGGCTCATAGGCATCACTGTGTTTCTCCATTCCAGTCACAAAATAAGAAATCGGCTCCATAAAAGCATCATAATTCATGACCGTATCCCAGGCATCGCCCTGTAACCAGGAAGACGCATCCCCATAATGCTCTGCCAAAATGATGGCATCCGGGTTTGCACTCTTGACTGCTTTACGGAAATCACGCCAGAACTGATGGTTGAATTCCGGACTGTGCCCCAGATCTGCTGCAACATCAAGTCGCCAGCCATCTACATTGTAAGGCGGAGAAACCCATTTTTTCCCGATCTCCAAGATATAGCGGTAGAGATCCTCCGAGCCCTCGTAATTGAGTTTCGGCAGTGTATCATGCCCCCACCAGCCTTCGTAAGTACCATTATCCGGCCACTGGTTTTCATCATAAAAATGAAAATAATCGTGATATGGGCTGTCTGCTGCTTCATAGGCTCCCGGTGCATAGCCCTTGTCAGGGCGATAGATCTTTTCCCGATTCAGCCATTTATTAAAGGAACCACAATGATTAAAGACACCATCCAGAATCACACGGATGCCTCTGGCGTGTGCCTCTGCGATAAAATCCGCAAAGAACTGATTGGAGGCCTCCAGATTTTCCTTTGCCGTCACACGATTGATAAAACGACTTGCCCCGGCATTGTCCCTTGCACCTTCCGGCAGGGTCTGCCCTTGGTCTAAGACAATCTTGCCATAATGGGGATCGATATGGTCATAATCTGCAATATCATATTTGTGGTTGGAAGGAGAGACAAACAACGGGTTGAAGTAGATAACCTCTACTCCCAGACTTTTCAGATAGTATAATTTCTGCCGCACCCCTTCCAGATCTCCGCCATAGAACTCAGCCACACCAAAATCGGCATTTGGCAGCTGGTTCCAATCCCTGATCTGTCGGCTCATAGTCTTAATGTAATGGTACTCATTGTCCAGCACATCATTGGTCGGATCTCCGTTGGCAAAACGGTCGACCAGGATTTGATACATGATAGCGCCCTTTGCCCAATCCGGCGTTGCAAAGCCCGGCAGGATGCGAAAGGCATACTCCGGTCGGATCTCCTGACTCACGCCGTATTTATCAAAATAGCATTGCTCCTGCTCATTCTCCCGAATTGAAAAACAATAGGAAAATGACTGGTCTCCCAACTGCACCTGTGTCTCATAGTAATCAAAACGCTCGCCTGCCTGTGCCGGGCGCATCAGGTAATGCGTATCCTGCGCCAGCAGATAGATCTCCCTTGCATGCCCATGTGCGACACGCAGACGAATGGTGACCCGGTCGCCCGGATTTGCCTCCATAGGGATCACATACTGTCCTGTCTCATCGCTGTAAATTGCTTCTGTATTCATACTCTTATCCTCTTATCTCGCATGTTATCTTCTTTTATCATACTCAGTTTATCTTGTCTTTTCTAGGGATTTTTGTAGATTTTTCTCAAATACAGAAAAAATAAAATAGAAAGTAAAAAAGACAGCTATCGAACGCTGTCTTTTTAGGAGAAGGTATTTTTACTATGGGGTTAGCAAAAATATTTATATAATGTATTGGGGGGTTTTTACGATTGTTATTATATAATGCGTCCACCCATAAGTGTTCACAAAGTTACTAATTTTGCATAGATGTTTTTGTGCAACATGTACAAAAATGTCTTTCAAATAACAATCATAAGCCCTTTTCCCAACTTAAATTCCTTCCACAACCACGCCTTCTTCTTCCGGCTGCGGGATCGGATCACCGCCAAAGAGAGCCTCAAACTCTGCACGTCCGATCTTTTCTTTTTCCAGAAGGAGTTCTGCACACTTGTGTAAAACATCTTCATGCTCTTTGATCAGTCCAGTTGCCTTGGCATAACATTCCTGAATGATGCGCTTGACTTCGCCATCAATGGTCGATGCAACCTGCTCACCATAGCCTCTGGTATGTGCCAAGTCCCTGCCGATAAAAACTTCATCCTCATCATTATCGTAGTTGATCGGTCCGACTTCTGCGGAGAAACCATACTTGGTGACCATATCCTTGGCTGTCTGGGTCGCCTTCTTGATATCCGAAGATGCCCCTGTCGTGATGTCGTCAAAAATGATCTCCTCCGCCACACGACCGCCCAGAGAAACGATGATATCCTGTAACATCTTACCCTTGGTGTTGAACATTTCATCCTTTTCCGGCAGCGGCATAGTATAACCCGCTGCTCCCTGTCCGGTCGGAATGATGGATACCGAATAGACCGGTCCGACATCCGGGAGGACATGGAAGAGAATGGCATGTCCAGCCTCGTGGTATGCCGTGATCTTCTTCTCTTTTTCGGAAATGATACGGCTCTTTTTCTCCGTACCCAGACCTACTTTGACAAAAGATCTCTTGATATCATTCTGGCAGATATAAACTTTGCCCTCTTTTGCCGCTAAGATTGCCGCCTCATTTAAGAGATTTTCCAGATCGGCTCCGGTAAAGCCTGCGGTCGTCTGTGCGATCTGCTTGAGATCCACATCATCCCCCAAAGGCTTGTTCTTGGCATGCACATGCAGGATCTCCTCACGTCCGCCAACATCCGGTCGTCCAACAAAGACTTTGCGGTCAAATCGTCCCGGACGCATGATCGCCGGATCCAGAATATCAACACGGTTGGTCGCTGCCATCACGATAATACCCTCGTTGACACCAAAACCATCCATCTCGACCAGCATCTGGTTCAAGGTCTGCTCACGCTCGTCATGTCCGCCGCCCATACCGGTTCCGCGTCGTCTTGCCACGGCATCGATCTCGTCGATAAAGACGATACAAGGCGCATTCTTCTTTGCCTCTGCAAAAAGGTCACGCACACGGGATGCACCGACACCTACAAACATTTCAACAAAATCAGATCCCGAAATACTGAAAAACGGCACGCCTGCCTCTCCGGCAACTGCCTTGGCAAGCAAAGTCTTACCGGTTCCCGGAGGTCCGACTAAGATCAGTCCCTTAGGAATACGGGCACCCACCTTGGTGTATTTTGCCGGATCTTTCAGAAAATCTACAATCTCTTCTAACTCTTCTTTTTCTTCTCTCAGACCTGCTACCTGTGCAAAACGCACCGGCATCTTGTCCTGCGTTGTCATCGTAGCACGGCTCTTGCCAAAATTCATCATCTTGGTATTGGCTCCGCCACCCACCTGTGCCTGTGCATTCATCATCATCATAAAGAGGATGAATACGACCGCAACAACGATCAGCATTGGGAGCAGGCTCTCCATGAAGCCGCTGTTGGGAACATCATTTAAACTGTAGTCAACGCCTGCCTCATCCAGGGTATCCTGCAACTCGCCTACATCAGACACATAGACGGTAAATTTCCCACCGGCAGTCGTTGTGATCGTCACCGATCCGGTCGGCACCTGTTCATTCTGGTGAATGACTGCGGATGCCACTTCGCCCTTTGCCAATGCCTTGTCAAACTGGCTGGAAGTATAAGTTGCCGTCTGTGGATTGGAAATGGAATACCAGATAAATACCACGATCAGGATCAGCACAACATATAAGCCCAGACCCACTCTATTCTTTTTCAATGATTGCCTCCTTTATAACTCTACAACCCCGATGTATGGCAGATTACGATACTTCTGGTCATAATCCAGACCATAGCCTACAACAAACTCATCCGGAATCGTGAATCCGACATAATCAACGTCCACATCTACCTCACGGCGATCCGGCTTATCTAACATGGTGCACAGACGAACGCTCTTGGCATTGCGCTCCTTAAATACATCCTGTAAAAAGTGCAGAGTGTTGCCGCTGTCGATGATATCCTCCACGATCAGGACATTGCGTCCATCTACCGGAATCTCGACATCACTCTTGATCTTGACCTCACCGGTAGATACGGTACCGGAACCATAACTGGAAGTTGTCATAAAATCGATCGTTACCGGAACGGTGATCCTTTTTGCCAGTTCGCAGGCAAAGAAAGATGCGCCGCGCAGAATACAGATCACATATACGCTCTCTCCTTCATAGTCTTTGCTGATCTGCGCTCCTAACTCTGCAATTCTTGCTGCCAGATCCGCCTCAGGGATCATCTCTCTGATTGTCTCACTCATTTTCATTTTCCTCCAAAATCTGTATTTTTAATATTCTTTTTGTATGATCGTCTACTTTATAATACGTACTGATCCGATAACCAACCGCCCAGATCACATGGTCGCCATCGCATAAAAGCGGAACCCGATCACGTTCCCACCTGGATACCTTTTCGTTGACAAAATAATCCTGTAATGACTTGCGACCACCGGACGCCGTCACAGTCAGATAGTCTCCCTTACGCCTATAGCGTAATTGAATAGCATTCTTTATCTTATCATAATCGAACCATTTCGTATAGAATTTTCTAGGAATTTCCATCTTGGGATCATAGGAAAAACTCGATACCTCTATATATTTTCCTGTCTCCGGCAAAGGGATACGGATTCCTTCTTGGATCTCCTCCGCCGAAAAAGTATGGCAAAGATCCTCTTTTTCAAGGCCACTGTCCCCACATCGCATTTCCAAGCCTTCGTATGTGCGGGCAACGCTCAAGCCATAAGGCAGTTCCACTCTGCGCCCCGTCTGCGCCGCAAAGAGTTGATCCAAGGCTTCCAAATGTGCCGTGCTGATGTCCCGCAGACCGGCTACATAAGCCGCCAGCCACAGGTATAGGACCTGACACCGCAAAAAGGAAGGCTGGTCTTTCAAAGGTTCTGCCAAGAGCAGATCTCCCTGCCTAGACTGGGCAAGCAGGTCTTTTGCCACCTGTCGGATATAATCTGCCACCTGCCCCAGATATAAGGCTTCCCTGCCCAGATGATCGCCTGCCTGAGCATTGATCTTTTGCAGTTCCGGCATGACCTGATGACGCAGGCGGTTCCTGTCATAATGGATATCCGTATTCGTGCTGTCCTGGCAGTAGGTCTGCCCCAGACCCGCCAGATAGGCTTCCACTTGTGCCCGGCTTGAGGATAGGAAAGGACGGATGATACGTCCCCTTTTGACCGGCATGCCCCGCATGCCCTCCAGTCCCGTACCCCGCACCAGATGAAAAAGCATGGTCTCTCCGTTGTCTCCGGCATGATGGGCTAAGGCAATGCGCACCGGGTGCCCCAGTTCTTTTTCCCAAGCCTCGGCTTCCTGCGTAAGAACCGCATAACGCGCCTCCCGCGCTGCTTCCTCCACAGCCGTCTGCGCTAAAACCGCATCCTGCAGGCGGTCTTTGACCGATATGGTCCGCTCCTCTATTCCCAGATCCCGGCACAGTTCTTCTACGAAATATTGATCCCGCAGGCTCTCCTGTCCCCGGATGCCATGTTCTACATGAATACAGCGCAGACAGATTCCCAGACGGTCACGCATCTGCCATAGAAAGCGTAAGAGCGCCACAGAATCTGCCCCACCCGACACGCCGACCAAGACACCGTCACCCGGATGTATGAGGTCTTCCTGCTCTATGAATCTGCAAACACTTTCTTCCCATTTTGCCTGCTGCATTTCTTACCTTTCCAACGCCTTCAAGACCAGCACGGTCATATCATCCGCCGCTGTCCCTCCGGTAAAGAGCAGGACACGCTCTATGATCTTTCGTGCAAATGTCACGGCATCTGTATCTGCCAGTTCTTCGATCAACTGACGCAGCATCTCTACCGCGTCCTCAACCTGCAAATATTCTAACACACCATCCGTAACGAGTACAAGATAGTCCCCTGCTTCCAGATAGGACCGAAAAGGCAGTGCCTCCAGGGAAGCACTGGCTCCCATAGGCAGGCTGTCCGCCTCGATCACTTCCGTCCGCCTTTTATGGCGCACAAAGGAGACATGTGCCCCCACCTTATAACAATCCACGATCCCGGTATATTCGTCCACCAGGCAGGCATCCAGCGTCGAAAATCGTTCTGCCTCCGCGCCAAAGATCATTGCCGCATTCATCAGGCGCAATGCCATATCTATGGTAAAACCGGCTTCGGCAAACTGCAAAAAAAGGCTGACGACCGTATCACTCTCCTCGTGTGCCTGTCTTCCGCTGCCCATCCCATCGGATAGTGCCATAACAAAGACTCCCTGCTCCAAGCGTCTGGTGCCGAAACTGTCCCCGGAGATCGTCTGCCCCCGCTGTAACATCTTGGCAACGCCATAGGTGCACTCCAGTTTCGGTCTTGTCACAAAAACATAGTCTGCCCGCTCGCGCCCCACAATACTGCGGTTCTGTTCAACCATCATAAGAGTTTGTCCGGTACAGGTCTCTATGATCGCCAGCACCTCCTTGCTGGTCATGCAGACACCGGCGCGCGCCGCCAGTTCCATAAGGATCCGACAGGTTCCGTTTTTCCGCCGGTAAAAATGCAGATTCCATACCCTAAGCCCGACCTCGCGCAAATGGAAACGGATCTTTGCCAAAAGCCAGCGTTCTTTATCATCGCAAAGCCTGTCCGCCTCCATACAGTCTTCCATCACATATGCCATGGCATCGATCTGTCCGGCGATCATTTCCCTATGCTCACACAGGCGGCGATACCATGCCAGATTTAACTCGGTACGCTCAAAGATTCCCAGTGCTTCCCGGATCAAAAGTTCCGCCCGCTCGCACTGCCGCCCGATCTTCTCCTGTAAGACCGGATCGATCTTTTGTCCTTTTTCTGCCTGGGCAAACAACTGCTCCATGGCAAGTGACATGGCACTCCCCTGTGCCAGACATGTCTCGTAGCGTCCACAATCTCCGCAGATCCGTCCCCGCAACTCCTGCTGCATGGCGACAAATCCCATGCCTGCTTCCCCTTCTTTCGGTCTTACCAGCGCCTCCATGCTCTGTGCCAGCCCACTCATGGCTCTGGAATATTCTCTTGCCTGGAGGGGAAGGACACGGGTACCGGTCTTTTTTTGCATACTGTGCCAGACCTCCTCCAAAAGATCCATCCCCCGACAGGTAAAATAGGCTCCACCAGCCACCAAAAGCCCCTCCAGCACTGGCAGGATCCCATAAGGAAAGGTCATGGTCTGTGTCGCCGTCATCACGCGTCCGCCATAGGTGATCGCCACCAGGATCATGCCCAAAAGGCTTGTCTGCCCCATGCGACGCACCAATATATGCATATGCCAGAAGATCGCAAGTACCACCATCCAGACTAAAAATGTCACGCCGTAGCGAAAGAGGGCTGCGATCGGCAAAAAGAGTACCATCCACAAATAGGAAAACGGCACACACAATCGCCTGTTCTCCTCGTTCAGATAACACGCCCCAAATATGACTGCCACAAAAGGATAGCATCCCAGCATCTTAATATGGCAGGCCAACAGCCCCAGAAGCAGATAAATCAAAGTTCTTGCAATCTTGTCTTTCATAATGTGCCTCCTATTTCACTTGCAGAGGCTATTATAAAAGGACTTCCCTGCATTATTTGTCAAAGGAAGTCCTGCTTATCTTTTTTCTATCATCTTTATGTTCTATTTTTCGCGAAAAATCGTCTCATTATCATAAACCAAGCCCAATTTATCCTTGGCAACTTTTTCTTTGTATTCATCCGACTGGATATACTGTTCCTGTTCCTCCAGTTCCTTTTGCTTGTCCTCTTGCTCGCTCAGTTCATTCTGCTTGGTCTGCTCCGTCTGCACCAAGGCCTCATTCTTCTGGTATAGGCGCACCATCTGCACGGAGAGCACCAGCACTAAGAATATACCAATGCAGAGAAAAGAGATCCTTCCTGCGCTATTTTTATTTTTCTTTTTCTTTCTCGGTCTTCTACTCATATATCGTCCCTTTTTTCTTTTTGTTCTGTCCATTTTGCCAGAAAGGCAAACAGACGATCACAGCCTTTCCCCATATAGCGGTAAAGGCTTGAAAAAAATTTACAGATGACAGCAAGTGGGACATACAATATCCGTCTTACCAACTTACTACCTATAGCATAATACAAAATCATCCCGGCTGCACCTATAAATAATTGACAAAAACGTAAAATTCCCTCCGTTTCTGCATTTTGTACCTGCCAAATAACAAGACCTGCAACGATCCAATAGAAAAAATCGCCCAGAGCCGCCCCCTCTTTGGTAATTTTGCTGATGCGTCGCAGGGTGCGGATCAGATCGTATCCCAATCCCAGACCTATGCCCAGAAGAAACATGACCCAGAGGATATGTCCCTGTTCCGTCACAAAAGAATACAAATGCATTATTTAAACATCCGTCCTAAAAAACTCTCGCCCATCGCCTTAGCGGAGACAACTTCGGAATAGAGCAAGGCGTCTACCCTGCCTTCTACTTCCAGATCGCCTTTTTCCACAGACAGGCGGTTGATATGGAGATCATTGCCCTTGATGGTAAGCATCCCCTCCGAGGTTTCCAATAAGATCTCCCGCAGATCAAAGGAGATCACATCTAAAATCCCGGTAAGGCTGATTCCTTTCCGGTTCGTCATCAATAATTTGTGGTTGGTCATGACCTGTTTTTCTTCCATAGGATCTCCTCCTGATACATTCTTATATCTCTATCCTATGTCAGAAATCTAACTTTATGACAGCAATTCCTATAGGTAACGGAACATGTCCTTTGCCTCTTCCTTTTTGGTCGTATCTAAGAGTGCCAGCACCTCGACCTTGACCGGCTTGTTGCCAAAGGCGATCTCAATGATGTCTCCTACCTTGACCTTGACCGAAGCCTTTGCCTCTTTGCCATTGACCATGACACGCCCTGCATCACACGCCTCGTTTGCCACAGTGCGGCGTTTGATCAGACGGGACACCTTCAAAAACTTATCTAAGCGCATTGTCCTTACTTCCTTCCTGCTTATACAAAAAAGGCTCAAAACCGAAGTTTTGAGCCAGATGTTCATAAAACAATATGAATTAGTTCATCATATCCTTTAAAGCCTTACCAGCCTTGAACTTAGGAGCCTTAGAAGCCGGGATCTTCATCTCAGCGCCAGTCTGAGGATTTCTTCCTGTTCTAGCAGCTCTCTCAGATACTTCAAAAGTACCGAATCCAACTAACTGGATCTTCTCACCCTTCTTGAGTTCTTCTGCAACAACATCTGTAAATGCCTTTAATGCTGCTTCTGCATCCTTTTTTGAAAGATCTGCCTTGCTAGCCATAGCTGCAACTAATTCTGTTTTGTTCATATTAACTTCCTCCTATGGAATATAAAATAAAATATTATGTCAGAGGTCTGCCTCCAAAATAACTACAAAAATATTTATAAAGGTTTTACCTATTTTTGTCAAGGCAAAGCCCTTATATTTTCAAGGTTTCCCGACGTTTTGCCATATTATACAAAATAATAAATAATCTTTGTGTAAGAATACTACAACATCTTTTCTACCAAGGCATTGACAGCCGCTTTCATAGCCTCTGCCTTAGCATCTGCATCCGCCAGGGAACTTCCCTTGATACCAAAATAGAATTTAACCTTTGGCTCTGTACCGGAAGGACGGACGCATACCCATGCATCATCCGTCAGTTCATAATAAAGCACATTGGAACTTGGAAGTCCGGTCGGGCGTACGGCACCGGTAGCAATATCAGTGATCGTATCGTTCTTATAATCGCGGACGGCTGTCACCTGATAAGCACCGATCTCCTTTGGTGCCTCTGCACGCAGGGTATTCATGATCTGTCCGATCTTTTCCAAGCCCTCGATGCCCTTTAAGGTAATGGCTGTAATGCCATCCTGATAATAACCATAACGCTCATACATAGCGATCATAGCATCCCAGAGGGTCATATTCTTGGTCTTATAATATGCGGCAGCCTCACAAAGAGCCATAGAAGCCACAACCGCATCCTTATCTCTTGCATAGGTGCCTGTCAGACAGCCGTAACTTTCTTCCATACCAAAGAGGTAAGTTCCCTTGCCTGTCTTTTCCATTTCTAAGATCTTCTGACCGATGAACTTAAATCCGGTCAAAACTTCAACCAATTCGATGCCGTAGTAGTCTGCGATCGCATCTGCCATGTTGGTAGAGACGATTGAACGCACAAAGACACCATCTTCCGGCAGTCCCTGTAACTCTTTCTTTTGTCCGATCAGATAATCGCCGATCAGACAGCCTGACATATTACCGGTCAGAGGATGATACTCGCCGGTCTTGGCATCCTTGACATATACGCCAAGTCGGTCAGCATCCGGGTCTGTCGCAAGAACAAGATCAGCATCCACTTTCTTTGCCAATGCCAGTCCCAAAGTGAAGGCTTCCTTTGCCTCCGGGTTCGGATAGGAAACGGTAGGGAAATCTCCATCCGGCAATTCCTGCTCCGGTACCACATAGACATTGGTAAAGCCAAGTTCTTTTAAGACACGTCGCACCGGGATGTTTCCGGTACCATGCAGTGGTGTGTAAACGACCTTGATCTGAGATCCCACTGCATCAATGGCATCCTGATGTACGACTAATTTCTTTAACTCTTCGATATAAGGATCGTCGATATCCGCACCGATCGTCTGATACAGACCTGCTGCAATGGCTGCATCCTTGTCCATCTTCTTGCATACAGCGTAGTCTGAGATCGCCTTAACCTCGTTCATGATGCCGCTGTCATGTGGCGGTGTGATCTGCGCACCATCTTCCCAATATACTTTGTAGCCATTGTACTCTGGTGGATTATGACTTGCAGTAATATTAATACCAGCAATTGTATGTAATTTACGTACAGCATAAGATAATTCCGGTGTTGGACGAAGGGATTCAAACACATATGCCTTAATGCCGTTTGCTGCTAAGCAAAGTGCTGCTACATCTGCGAATTCCGGTGACATATGTCTGGAATCGTAGGCGATCGCTACGCCGCGATCCTGACCGCCGACCTTTAAGATGTAGTTGGCAAGCCCCTGTGTTGCCTTGCGCACGGTATATTCATTCATACGATTACAGCCTGCACCGATAATACCACGGAGACCTGCGGTGCCAAATTCCAATTCCGTGTAGAATCTCTCCTCGATCTCCTTCTCATCTCCTGCGATCTGACGCAGTTCTTCCTTTGTAGCCTCATCCATGTAGTCGCTTTCCAGCCACTGCATATACTGCTCTTTGTAACCCATAGTATCCTCCTTATATGTGTTCTGTTTTTATGATAATTGCCAGACTAATTTTCGTCAAGCAATGTAGATAACATCTTTGAAATGGTCGTCAGGTAGTCCGTATCCGTAAGACTGGAAGAACTGCTGTCCGAAGTCTTGGACGAACTGCTCCTACTTGATGAACTCTTGCTGGTCGATCCGGTAGACTTGTTACTATTGGTACTGCTGTTTGATGAACCGCTGCTCTTACCGGTATCGGAAGATGTTGATGTATCTTCTTCACTCTGCTTATCCCCTGTCGTGCTCTCACTTTCTGCCAGATCCAGTGAGATCGTCGCACTTTCGGAATTGACGATCAGTGTCTTTTGCCAGTCATCATATCCCTCTGCCACAACCTTTAGGGTATGAGATCCATAGGTAACCGGCACTGCCTGTCCGACCGTGATCTGCTGTCCGTCAATGTAGACCGATGCACCTGCCACTTCAGATGTAACCGTCAACTGACATACTTTTGGTCCACTGCCTTTTAACTGATCAAGATCAACTAACGTTGTCTCTCCGCGTGCCACGGTATATGTCCCGGTTCCGCCATAGCCCTTGTTGGCAACCGTGATGGCATAGGTTCCTTCCGGCACCTCCAGAAGCATATCCCCAGTGATCTTAGTAAAGATCCGGTTGCCGATACAGATCATACTATCCACAAAGATGGAAGAATTCTGCAATTGGATATACCCATGCCCAGTCGTCACAATGACGGACCAGACCTCTTTGTCCTTGCCGATAACCTGCAAGGTGTCATCCGTCCCGATCATATCCAAACTAATGCTTGCATCCTGAGAAAAAGCCATAGTATTGGAAGTGATCCGGTACTGGGTCTGCCCGATCGTAAAGATCCCTTTTTCCATGTCGATCTTGTAATTGGTGACATCTGTCTGATTCCAGACCTGATCAGACATCTTCACGCTGCTCAGGGCAGATGCCGCCGTAATGTCCCCGATTTGTACAACCTGCCCTGGTGTAAAATGGATCGAACTATAAGAATCCCCATACTTATCCATAAAACGGGTTCCCAGCGTATAAGCATAGCGCACCTGACGTTCAGACTCCGGCGCATACAGGGTCATCGTCTCTCCCACCATATCCATTTGTTCAATAACAAAATCCTGCGTATCTTCTTCCGTGTCTGCCTTCTCCTCCTCTTGCTTTGCGGCAGGCGCACGATAGGTAAAAGGTTCGTTCGATTCCTCTTTCCCACAGGCACTCAGAGCGCCAAGACAAGCAAGCAGACACAGCAGAATACCGCTTGTTTTTCTTATGTTTTTCATAGGTCGATTATAAACTATTCCGCCAGATTATACAATAAGACCAGAAATTCCTGACGTGCCTTCTCCTGCGCCAGGATCTGCCGCAATTTGTCACCGTCACGCTTGGACGACCATGTCTTTTTGTTGTTATTGTAATGATTGGCGATCTTCCAGAATTTTTCCGGATACAAAAGGCGCAGATAGAGTTGCTGCAATTCCCCCGTGCGGAAAGGGCGGACTCTCTGGTAGGTCATGAGCATCTGCCTGCCCAGTTCCGCGTTCCAGCGGTTCTTTTCCAGGGCTTTTCTCGTATATTTTGCCAGATCGCTCATGGCGCTGTCCATGCGCATGCTCTCAAAATGCTGTATGTGCGAAGTTCCGCTGCAATCCAAGACATTGTGATGGTGATAATCGCCATGGCATAACTGTAATTCTTCCTTTAGGGAAAGTATCTCTTCTTCCACTTGCTCCCCCTGTCCGTAAAAAGTCCCGTATGCCTGCTCGTACAAGTCTTCAAATCCCGTCTTCTTTTTCTTCTTGCGGATATAATTCCGCAGGTTCTTAAGTTCCCGGTTATGCCGTCTGACTTCCTCCGCCAGCAGATGCTGCGGCGCAAAAAAGACCTCCTTTTTGTCTGTCTCTATCGTTTCCAACTGCAAGTGCAGGTCTGCCAGTTTTCTTGCCCCCTCCAAGACCTCAAAGGCATTTTTGACGTCACACTCCCGCCCGGGCTGGTAAGACTTTAAAACATAGGTCGGTCCGCCTTCTTCCCGGACCGCATATGCCCCCTCCTGTGTCGGCAGGATCTGCTCCACCGCAGGATCCCAGGCCTTTAGTTCTGCCAGCACCTGCGCCAGTCCTTGTGCTTTTTCCATGGATCCGGTAAAAGACTTTAACATATAGACCGCCCCTGCCGTATGTATAAAAAGACTCCCCCTTCCTTTTGTCACGCCCGTAACTTCCAGAGCATAGGCTCCCAGCAAATTTTCTCCCTGTCCCAGACGCGGAATAACAACCTGTGTTTTCTCTATATTTTCACACATAAAAAAATCCTCCATAAGACGAACATGATGCTTCGATATCTGTTCATCTTATGAAGGAATCCTTCAGATTATACCTATCTATCCCTGCTGTTCCAACTCTTTTCTTGCCTCTGCAAGCAGGATCTCTTTGGTATTACATGCCGGGTCTTCGACCACCTTGGCAAAAAGTTTATCCAGGACCTGACCGATCTGTTTTCCCTGTGGCAGACCCAATGCCAAAAGTTCCTTGCCGTTGATAGCTAGATCCTTTTTCTGTATGCAGGCATGGTCTGCTAAGATCTCCTCGTAGAGTTCTTCAAAACGGTCGATCGCCTCTAATTTTTCCGCCCGCATATAGGTACTCTGCGCCAGAGCGTCTGCACGCTTGACCGTAAAGATCTGTGGGAAACATTCCAGCCCCATCTTTACCATACTGCGCCGGATGCTCTTTTTGGTCAGCGCCGGACGCAGATCATGAAAACGGACCAGGCGCTTGACCGCGCGGATCGTATCATTATCAAACTTGAGTCGGTGCAAAATCTGCCCTGTCATCTCCGCCCCCACTTCCGGGTGTCCGTGGAAATGATCGATGCCATCCGCATCGGTCGTACGGCACTGGGGCTTTCCGATATCATGAAAAAGCATGGTCAGTCGTAAGATACGGTCTGGCGGAACCCCCATGATGGCATGTATGGTATGTTCTCCCACCGAATACTGATGGTGGATGGTATGCTGGGGTGTCTGCATCATTGCATCAAACTCCGGCAGAAATACGCGGCTGAGTCCACTCTCATAGACAGCCCGCATCTCCTCCGGGTGGTCTGATGTTAATAGTTTGACCAGTTCTACCATAATGCGCTCTGTACTCACCTTGGCAATGGTCGATGCCAGAGTGCAGATCGCTTCATAGGTCTGTCGCTCGATCGTAAATCCCAACTGTGCTGCAAAACGCACGGCACGGAGCATCCGCAGGGCATCCTCAGAAAATCGCTCACTCGCACATCCCACACAGCGTATAAGACCACGTTTCAGATCGCCCACGCCGTCAAAGAGATCTACCAAGCCCTGACTGTCATTGTAAGCCATGGCATTGATGGTAAAATCGCGCCGCTTGAGATCTTCGGATAAGAGATTGGTAAAGGCGACACTCTCTGGGTGTCTGCCGTCCTTGTATTCGCCGTCAATGCGATAGGTCGTCACCTCATAGCCGGTCTTTCCACACATGATCGTCACAGTCCCGTGTGCAATACCGGTATCGATGGTATGAGAAAACAAGTCCTTGACTTCCTGGGGGGATGCCGAGGTCGTGATATCCCAATCCGCCGGTTCTTTCCCTAAAATGCTGTCGCGGACACAGCCACCTACCGCGTAGGCTTCGTGTCCGCAACTTTCCAAACGATCTATAATTGTGATTACGTCCTGTGGTAATACGATCTTCATTAATATGCTTTGCCCCAATAAACTAACTTCTTAGCCGGTTTTCCACAACATACACAGACATCTGAAATCTTTTCCTGTGTAAATGGCATACATCTGCTGGTCGCTGTTGTCTCTTCTTTGATCTTGTCTTCACAAGCCTGCTCACCACACCACATTCCGCGGATAAATCCCGGCTTGTTGGCTACGATGTCCTTGAACTCCTCGTAGTTGTGTGCGTCGTAGGTATGCGCATCTCTGTGTGCTCTTGCACGCTCTAACATCTCTGTTTGCATGGTATCCAAGATCTCTGTGATCTTTTCTGCCAATGTATCCAGAGATACCTTGATCTTTTCTCTGGTATCACGACGAACAAGGATCGCCTGATTTGCCTCGATATCACGAGGTCCCATCTCTACTCTTACCGGAATACCGCGCATCTCCTGCTCAGAGAACTTCCATCCCGGAGACTTGTCCGTATCATCTAACTTGGCACGGAGTCCTGCTGCACGCAAGGTCTCCAATACTTCGTGTGCCTTATCCAGCACGCCTTCTTTATTCTGCATGATTGGAATGACATCCACCTGAACCGGAGCGATCCTTGGTGGCAGTACCAGACCGGAATCATCCCCATGTACCATGATGATAGCACCGATCAGACGGGTGGTCATACCCCAGGAAGTCTGATGTACATACTTTAACTGGTTGTCCTTATCGGTATATTGGATCTCAAATGCCTTGGCAAAACCATCCCCAAAGTTGTGGCTGGTACCGGACTGTAAAGCCTTGCCGTCATGCATGAGTGCCTCGATCGTATAAGTTGCCTCTGCACCTGCGAACTTTTCCTTGTCTGTCTTACGTCCGCGGATGACCGGCATAGCCAGAACTTCTTCACAGAAGTCTGCATAGAGGTTCAGCATCTGCTGTGTACGCTCCTCAGCCTCCTCTGCTGTTGCATGTGCTGTGTGACCTTCCTGCCACAAGAACTCTCTGGAACGAAGGAAAGGTCTGGTCTCCTTTTCCCAACGGACAACAGAGCACCACTGGTTATATACCTTTGGCAGGTCTCTGTATGACTGGATCTCATCCTTATAGAAATCGCAGAACAAAGTCTCTGAGGTCGGTCTGACACAAAGTCTTTCCTGTAATGGATTGAGTCCTCCATAGGTGACCCATGCAACTTCCGGTGCAAATCCCTCGACATGATCCTTTTCTCTCTCTAACAGACTCTCCGGGATGAACATTGGCATGTAGACATTCTCTACACCCGTCTCCTTAAATCTACGATCCAGTTCATGCTGGATATTCTCCCAGATCGCATAACCGGCAGGTTTGAAGATCATACATCCCTTGACACTGGAATAGCCCATCAATTCTGCTTTTTTTACAACATCCGTATACCACTGTGCGAAGTCAACATCCATAGATGTAATGGCTTCTACTAATTTTTTATCCTTTGCCATCATGGCCTCCTTCATCTTTCATCAATACCATTTATTCTAAAAAAATCCACAAGTCTTGTCAAGGCTTGACATCAGCGGACTTTGCCTTATTTTTTTAGGTAAAACGGTAGATCTCCCAGATCAAAAATGCACTTGCCGGTCCTAAGATCACACCCCAGATCCCATAGATCTCCAGTCCCAGATAAATACATGCCAGAACAATGAGAGGATCAGCACCGACGCTCCTGCCGATGAGTTTTGGTTCCAGATACTGACGGAGCAGGCTGGTGCCCCCTGCCAAAAAAAGATAATAGATGCCAAGCCCGATCTTCTTTTGCAGGAACATGACGACCGCCCAGGGCAAAAAGATCAGTGATGTTCCGATAAAAGGCAGGGCATCACAAAAACCGATAAAAACGCCCACCAAAACCGCATAGGAGTTGCCCGTCAAGAGCAGGGCAACAATACAGATCGCCGTGATGATCAGCATGATGATCCCCTGGGCGCGCAGATAATCGCCGCCTACCACGGACAGATCTTTTGCCAGAGACACAACCACCTGCCCGAAGGTATTCTTTTTAATCTGCTCCTGTAAAAGGGCATAATCCTTGGTCATAAGGATGGTCGCCACCAAGGTCACCGCCAGAGCCACCATGCCGCCCAAGGTATCCTGCATGCCGCCGAAAGGTGACGCCACGTTGTCTACAAAATGGTCAAGCATCTGTTCTGTGTTAAATTTTGCCATGAGTTTTTCGTAGGCTTCCCCGAACAGACCGGACTCCTTTGCCCCCTCCCAATACAAGAGTTCTTCCCGCCGCCCCCACAGATCCATAAATTCCTTTACCAGATACCAGAGCAGCAGGCAGACACCGCCCACGATCAAGAGATTGCGCAGGATCAGAAGAGTCTTATGCTCTTTTTTCCTGCATGCCGACCGCCGAAAAGCGCCCGCCAGATAAAAGGCTACAAAAAAGGGAAGCACCATCGGCAGCAGCCACTTCATAAAGGCATATACCAAGAGGGTGATTCCCAGTAGTTTAATTGTATTTCTGATAAAATGATAATTCTGCTCCATAGGATCAGTATGTAGCAAATTCTTCCTTTTTATGCAAAGAAGTCACCGAACTCTCTGCCACGAGGCTTGATGGAAAAATCCATGCCCTCCTCGCTGACCGGATGCGTAAACTGCAGGCGGTAGGAGCAGAGACAAAGCGGTTCTCCGGTACGGCTGCCACCGTATTTGACATCGCCTAAGATCGGTGCCGTACGGCTTGCCAGTTGTACGCGGATCTGGTGGAAACGACCGGTATCCAGATGGATATCCAAGAGGCTGCGATCATCCAGACGCTTGACCACTTCATAGAAAAGGCGCGCTTTCTTTGCCCTTGGGTTACTTTCCGTAACCACCATGGCACGGTTCTTTCTCCCATCTTTTACAACATAATCTTCCAAAACGCCTGCCTCCGGTATATTCTCTCTGGTCACGATGGCGTAATAATATTTGGCAAACTGCCTTGCCTTTAATTCTTTGCCAAGAATGGCTGCCGCCGCCGCATTTTTTGCAAAGACCAATACTCCCTCGACCGGCTGATCCAGACGGTGGATCACCCCTACATAGTCGCTCTCGCCCTTTGCCACACGATAATTGCGGATCATGCTGACCATATCCGGCTCTGTCATCTTGGCGGTCTGCGTTGCGACCCCTGCCGGCTTATAACAGACCAGCACATCCTCATCCTCAAATAATACCTCTAACTCCATACTTTCTCCTTCCGCGCCAAGCCGCTATGCCCCCATAGGCGGCTGCGCTTTCTTTATACCTTGAACCGATATCCCACGCCCCAGATCGTCTCGATGTATTGTGGTTTATTGGTATTCAATTCTATCTTTTCACGGATCTTCTTGATATGAACGGTGACCGTCGCGATGTCTCCGACCGAATCCATATCCCAGATCTCCTTGAACAATTCCTGCTTGCTAAAGACATGATTTGGATGCTCTGCCAGAAATGCCAGAAGTTCGAACTCCTTGGTCGTAAACTGTGTTTCCTCGCCCCGGATCCATACACGTCTTGCCGACTTGTCGATCTTGATATCACGGATCTGGAAGGTATCGCCCTGGGTCTGCTGATTGCTGCCCACCAGACGGTCATAGCGTGCCAGATGAGCCTTTACCCTTGCAACTAATTCGCTCGGTGAAAACGGCTTGGTGATATAGTCATCCGCTCCAAGTCCCAGTCCTCGGATCTTGTCGATATCCTCTTTCTTGGCAGAAACCATAAGGATCGGCGTATTCTTGACCTGACGGATCCTGCGGCAGATCTCAAAGCCATCCATATCCGGCAGCATGAGATCCAGCACAAAGATATCAAAATCTTCTGCTAGGGCACGCTCGCATCCCTTGACGCCATTCTCCTCGATCACGACCTCAAAATCCGATAACTCCAGATAGTCCTTTTCCAGTTCCGCGATCGCTAGTTCATCCTCGATAATAAGTACTCTACTCATTTGGTACCTCCTGATATTTTCGTAAAACAAAGTACATGACTGTACCTACATTCTCTTTGCTGGTTGCCCAGATTTTTCCACCATGATCCTCAATGATCTTTTTGACAATGGAAAGTCCGATACCGCTTCCGCCTGCCGCAGAATTGCGCGAAGCATCTGCCCGGTAAAAGCGGTCAAAAATATATGGCAGGTCTTTGTTGGAAATACCCTTGCCGTTGTCCTCGATCTCGACCTGGATAAAGTCGCCCACATCCTTGATCCGCATACTGATAAAGGACGGCTCCTCTGCCCGCATATACTTGATGGCATTGCCGATGATATTGTGGATGACCCTGCCAAGCTGCTCCGGGTCAGCAATCATCAGGGTATCTTCATCTACATAATTAAAGAAAGTCAGCTGCATGTGCTGATTTTCCAGATCCATTTCCAACTCTTCCATACAGTCGGTGAAGTAGTCCTTGACGTTTAGTTTGTGGAAATTGTATGGGATCTTATTGGTATCGATATTGCTGTATAAGGTCAGTTCATTGATGAGGGTGTTCATCTCATTTGCCTTGTTGTAGATGGTCTTTAGATAGCGTTCCTGCTTCTCCGGTGTGTCCGCCACCCCATCTAAAATCCCCTCCGAATAACCCTTGATCGCCGTGATCGGCGTCTTTAGGTCATGGGCGATATTTGAGATCAGCATACGGTGTTCCTGCTCCGCATCCAGTTTCTCCTGCGCATTCATCTGCAAGCGCTTGCGCATGGCCTCAAAACTCTCACTGAGTTCACTGATCTCATCATGTCCCTTGGTATCAATGGAAAAATCCAGATTGCCGTCCCGGATATTCTCTGCCGCCTTATTGAGTTGGCGCAGACGGGAAATGATACCGCTGTATGTCCAGATCACTAAGATCGCCGCTGTAAAAAAGAGGATCAGGATCACAGAGATCATAACATCGACCACCAGATTCTTAAAATCCGGCAAATGGGCGATATACTCATAACTGGTACTGGACCATTGGATGTTCAGCGTTGGCAAGATCGTGTTGATGGCATATAGCCCTATGGCTGCCATGATAATCGGTACAAATATGATAATGCAAAAGGATATGACAAGTCGCGTCCGTAACTTCATAAACCATTCCATCCTTTATATAGAAAAAAGTCGTGGGATGTCTCATTCATCCCACGACTTCATTATATCACTTCATCCCCTCAAAAAAAGCATTCCATCAAAGTTTTATACTTTTTTTAGAATCTTAAAGATATTTTTTCAAATCCTCAACTTTGTCTAAAGCTTCCCAAGGAAGGTTCAGATCATTACGTCCAAAGTGACCGTATGCTGCTGTCTGCTTGTAGATCGGTCTTCTCAGATCCAGCATCTTGATGATACCAGCCGGACGAAGATCGAAATGATTACGAACGATCTCAACTAACTTCTCATCAGATAACTTGCCTGTACCGAAAGTATCTACCATGATAGATGTAGGCTGTGCAACACCGATCGCATAAGACAACTGGATCTCGCACCTGTCAGCCAGACCTGCTGCAACGATGTTCTTTGCAACGTAACGTGCTGCATATGCTGCGGAACGGTCAACCTTTGTGCAGTCCTTTCCGGAGAAAGCACCGCCGCCGTGACGAGCCATTCCACCGTAGGTATCTACGATGATCTTACGTCCGGTAAGACCTGCATCACCGTGAGGTCCACCGATAACGAAACGTCCGGTCGGGTTGATAAAGAACTTTGTCTCATCATCTACCAGTTCAGCCGGCAGGATCGGGTCAAAGACATATTTCTTGATGTCTTCATGGATCTGTTCTTGTGTTACATCTTCGTCATGCTGTGTAGAAAGAACAACAGCCTCAAGTCTCTTTGGCTTACCAGCCTCATCATATTCTACAGAAACCTGTGTCTTTCCGTCTGGTCTTAAGTAAGAAAGTGTACCATCTTTACGTACCTTAGTAAGTTGAAGTGCCAACTTATGAGCCAAAGAAATCGGATAAGGCATGTAATCTTCTGTCTCGTTGGTAGCATAACCAAACATCATACCCTGATCTCCGGCACCGGTATCCAGATCATCTGTCAAAGAACCCTTCTTTGCCTCTAAAGCCTTATCAACACCCATAGCAATATCTGCTGACTGCTGGTCTAATGCAACCATAACAGCACAGGAATTGCCATCGATACCCTTCTTACCATCATCATAACCGATATCAAGAACCGTCTTACGAACGATTGCAGGAATATCAAGTTGTGCCTTTGTGGTTATCTCGCCTGTTACAAGTACAAATCCGGTACATGCTGCTGTCTCGCAGGCAACACGGCTCATCGGATCCTGTTCCATACAAGCATCTAAGATTGCATCTGATACAGCATCACAGACCTTGTCCGGATGTCCTTCTGTAACAGACTCTGAAGTAAATAATAATTTTTCCATTTTCTTCTTCCTTTCTGTATTACCCTTTGGTTCCTTTTTAACGCCTTAAAAGAAGCATTAAAAAAATCCGCCATAAGCGGATTTAATTGTCTAAGATAATCAAATCCCTTATTGTTCGAGTTACTCGCTCAGGTAGGCACCTTCCATCTTCCGGGGTTGCCGTGGTTTCATCGATCCTATGTATCTCCACCACTCTGAATAAGAGAAAATACGATATGGAATTTTCAAATCTGTGACTTTCATCAGTGATGACTTTACACCCCATATGGGTATTTGTCAAGAAATCCCCCTATACAATTCCTGCATTTTGTAGTCGTCCCCTAGTCTTACCCCGCAATCTGTATATATTTGCCCATTTTGGCATTTTTCTTTGGCTTTCGACGCAAATCGTCAGAAAACTATTGCCAGATGGGAGATATTACATATATAATATTTCTGTGTGTATAATTTTCTTTCATTTACGAAGCAATTACACACCTTTGGGGGAAGAACATAATATGATAAAAGTAAGCGTAAACCGATTACAAGCCGGCATGGTCGTTGCCAAGCCGATCGTTACAAAAAGAGGACAGACCATCGCATCTGCCGGGGCCAGTCTGACATCACAGTTGATCGCCAAGTTATCCTTTTACCGGATCCAGACCGTTATGATCGATGAAAATTCGATCCCACAGGAGATCCGCGAACAGGCAGTCACACTGGAAGTTGCCGAGCCAAAGCCGGAGGCTCCTGCCCAAAAGCCGGTCGCAAAACCGGTCACAGAGCAAAAGACAGAGACTCCGCACCCGCAGGTCCATCCGCTCGAGACAACGTCGCATAGACAGCGCATACAGTCTACGCCGCAGTTTCAGGCATTTCAGACCTCTTATACACGCAATATGATCTCTCTGAAAGAGGATTTTGATCTCATCATTGCAGGACAGGTTGACGGTGCATGTGACCATCTTCTGTCCGAGGCAGCATCCTTATTTGCTTCCAAGACTTCCTTGGAACTTTTTGACATGATACATACCATGCGTTCTGTCGATGATTCCGTCTACGCCCATTCTTTGAATGTCGCTTTGATCTCCAGAGCCATCGGTAAATGGATGCAGTTCTCCAAGGAAGATTTGAACACCCTGACCTTGGCAGGGCTTTTACATGATATCGGCAAGACCCAGATCCCTTCTGAGATCTTAAATAAACAGGGCAAACTGACCGATGAGGAATTTGACATCATCCGTTCCCATGCCAAACTGGGACACAAGATCTTAAAGGACACCGACCTGGATCTTCGTATCAAGTTGGCAGCCTTACAACATCACGAACGTTATGACGGATCCGGTTATCCACGCGGTCTGGAATCCGATGAAATCGATACTTTTGCTTCCATCGTTGCCATCGCTGATGTATATGATGCCATGACGGCAGCACGCTCTTACCGTGCTCCCAAATGTGCTTTTCAGGTCATTGCCGCTTTTGAAGATGACGGTTTCCAGAAGTACAACCCAAAAGTCATCTTTACCTTTTTGCAGCGTGTGGCAGCCTGCTACAACAACAGCCGTGTCCTTCTAAGTGACGGCACCGCCGGACAGATCGTGTATCTCAACAAAAATACCTTATCCCGTCCGATCGTCGACACTGTCGAGCATGGCTTGATTGACTTATCCCAGTCTGCCAACAAGGATCTGTTCATCAAGGCAATCCTTTAACATTTCTTATAAAATCAAAAACGGCTATCTTTATCACATACATGACAAAGATAGCCGTCTTTTTATCTTTTGATCTAGGAAACCCGAAGCATAAACTTCTGGATCTCTTTTTCGCAATTTGTCCGTTCGATCTGTGCGCCCAGACTGCGCAACTTGATCTCGAAATCCTCATAACCGCGCTGGATGAAATGAATATCTTCCACGATGGTAATGCCATCTGCTGCAAGCCCGGCGATCACAAGGGCTGCACCTGCACGCAGATCCGGTGCACTCACGCGCGCACCTGTGTATTCCTTAATGCCACGGATAATGGCAATATTGCTCTCCACCTTGATATCTGCTCCCATGCGGGAAAGTTCATCCACGTACTTGAAGCGGTTCTCAAAAATGCTCTCGGTAACGGTAGACGTACCATCCGCCATACCAAGCACAACCGTCATCTGCGGCTGCATATCTGTCGGAAATCCCGGATACGGAAGCGTCGTGATCTGGGTATGAGTCAAGCCCTTGTTGGCAACAATACGAACAGCATCATCAAATTCCTCGATCATACAGCCTGCCTCGATCAACTTGGCAGATGTAGCTTCCAAATGCTTTGGAATAACATTTTTGATCAGGACATCACCCTTGGTCGCTGCTGCCGCGCACATAAAGGTTCCCGCCTCGATCTGATCCGGAATGACAGAATAAGATGTCTTGTGTAACTTTTCCACACCTACGATACGGATCACATCCGTACCTGCACCACGTATATTGGCACCCATGCTGTTTAAGAAGTTGGCAACATCTACGACATGCGGCTCCTTAGCGGCATTTTCGATCACGGTCTTGCCCTCGGCAAGTGCCGCTGCCATAAGTACATTGATCGTAGCACCGACAGATACCTTATCCATGTAGATATGGCTGCCTACCAGATGGTCTGCCTTTGCAGAGATCAAGCCATAACTGATGTCCACATCAGCGCCCAGTGCCTTGAATCCTTTGACATGCAGGTCGATCGGTCGGCTGCCGATCACGCAGCCACCCGGCAATGCTACTTCTGCTCTTTTGTATTTTCCAAGTAAGGCTCCCAGAAGATAATAGGAAGCACGGATCTTTTTGATGTATTCATAATCTACGTTCAACTGTCCGATGGTTGATCCGTTGATGCGCGCTGTGTGTCGGTCTACGCGCTCTACCACTGCGCCGATATCGCTCAAAGCATCCAGCATGATGTTGATATCCCGCACATCCGGCAGATTATCTATGGTCACTGTCTCATCCGTCATAATGGACGCTGCAAGAATTGCGAGCGCTGCATTCTTGGCACCACCGATCTCTACTTCCCCTACGATCGGATTTCCCCCCTTGATTACGAATTGTTCCATATAACACCTCGTTACTCATTTATTCCAAAGGCTCTCGCCTATATTTACCCATTGATAAAAGACATTATAGCACATACTACATCATATGCACCAGTAAATCTTGCGTCACTTGAAAAAGTCAATCTATTTGCCACATACAAACTGACTGCGATACAATTTCGCATAATATCCGTTCTTCTCCAACAATTCCTGATGATTTCCCTGTTCTAAGACCTTACCGTCCTGCATATAGAGGATCACATCTGCTTCGCGGATCGTGGAAAGTCTGTGTGCTACGACAAAGGTTGTTCTGCCTTCCATCATGGTCTGGAAAGCCTCCTGTATCTTCATCTCCGTACGCGTATCAATGGAAGATGTCGCCTCATCCAAGATCAGCATAGGCGGCAATGCCAGCATCAGGCGGGCAATACAAAGAAGTTGCTTTTCTCCCTGCGAAAGACTGCCGTCATCGCCCTTGATATAAGTATCATACCCATTTGGCAAACGTTTGATAAATTCATGCGCATGGGAAGTTCTGGCTGCCTGCACCATCTCTTCTTCTGTCGCATCCGGGTTGGCAAACAAAAGGTTTTCCCGGATAGTGCCCTCTTTCAGCCAGGTCTCCTGTAAAACCATGCCGAATTTTTCACGCAGGTTGGCACGCGGAATAGACCGGATATCGACACCATCAATGGTGATCTTGCCATGTGTCGTATCATAGAAGCGCATAAGCAGGTTGATAAGCGTCGTCTTACCGCTTCCGGTCGGTCCGACAATAGCAATACGCTGTCCCGGCTCAACGGTCAGATTTAAGTGCTCAATGAGCGGTTTGCTCGGATCATAGGAAAACGCCACATCCTCAAATACGATCTTTCCTTCCACATCTGACAGATGATTTACCCGGCTCTCCTCCACTGCCGGTGCATCAATGATCTCAAAAATACGTGCCGCGCAGGCAATGGCGTTCTGTAATTCCGTGACAACGCCGGAGATTTCATTGAAAGGCTTGGCATACTGGCTTGCATAGCCTAAGAAACTGGTCAGTCCACCGACCGTGATGCCGCCGAAGATCGCAAGAATGGCACCTGCGACACCCACACCACTGTAGATCAGACTGTTGACAAAACGTGTTGTCGGGTTGGTGATGGAAGAATAAAAAGTCGCCTTTAAGGAACTGTCTGCCAGGCGGTCATTCAAGACATCAAATTCCTCTTTTGCCTTCTCATTATAAGAAAAAGCAGATACAACCGACTGGTTTTCGATCATTTCATCTGCATATGCAGTCTGTTCGCCGCGGTGCTTCGCCTGCAACTGGAACATAGCATAAGTCCTGCTTGCGACAAACTTTGCCACCAGAAGGGATACCGGAGTCAGGACAATAACTACCAATGCGATCGGCAAGCTGACACGCACCATAAAAAAGATCGTTCCCAGAATGGTCAGTACACCGGTAAACAACTGGGTAAATCCCATCAAAAGACCATCGGAAAAGACATCCGCATCCGTAGCGATACGACTCATATAATCACCATGGGAATGGGAATCAATATTTTTGATCGGCATGACTAACATCTTCTCGAAAGCCTTTTGCCGCATGTTTTTTGTAATGTCATAAGTAATGTAATTATTGATACGGTTCATAAGCCACTGGAAAAAGCAGGTACCCACGATCGCCAGTGCCATCTTTTCTAATATCTGATACAGTCCATCCCATTGGATCTGCCCGCTGCCGATCATACAATCGACCGCCTTTCCCGTAAGTACCGGAACCAGCAGGGTGAAGATGACTGTCAGTACCGCACAGATCAGGCTGAGAACGATCTGTAAACGGTAGGTCTTTAATTCCACCAGAACACGTTTGATTACTTGAGATTGTTTGATTTCATTTTTTGTACTCATGATTGCTGACCCTTCCTCTTACGAGTTTTGCTCTTTTTCGTCTTTTGGAAACTGTGAATAGTATATTTCCTGATAAATGGCATTGTCCCGCAGCAGGTCTTCGTGTTTGCCCTTGCCTACGATACAGCCATCTTCCATGACTAAGATCTGATCCGCTTCCATCACAGAGGAAGCACGCTGCGATACGATAAAGGTCGTCGGATGCCAAGGCAGCCCGCGGATCGCCTTGCGCAGTGCTGCGTCCGTTGCCACATCCAGTGCAGAAGCCGAATCGTCCAGGACCAGGATCTTCGGCTGTCCCGCCAGGGCTCTGGCAATCGTCAGTCTCTGTCTCTGTCCGCCGGAAAGATTTCTGGCATCCTGTAGGATCTCCTCATCCAGACCATGCTCTTTGCTTTCGATGACGTTGTCTGCCTGGGCTGCATGGACGGCTGTCGCGATCATATCATCTGTAATATCCTCCCGTCCGAAACGGATATTGTCCCGGATGCTTCCATGGAAAAGCACACCGCGCTGCGGTACCAGACCTACGATCTTTGTCAGTTCTTTTTCCTTGTAACTGCGTACATCCTTGCCGTAGATCAATACTTTTCCCTTGCTGGCATCATACATATGGTTGAGTAGGTGCAAAACGGTAGACTTACCGGAGCCGGTGCCGCCGATGATACCAACGGTTCCATGATCCGGCACCTTAAAATCAATATCCCGGATCGCCATCTCGCCCGCCTGTGGATAAGCAAAGGATACCTGCTCATAAGATACTGCATCCGCCTCTGATGCCTTTTGTGTCTCTGTCACATAAGTCCGCTCATCATATGGCATTTCCATGATCTGCTCCACTCTGGTAACCGAAGCGTAGGCACGCATAAGTACCACGATCAGGTTTGCCAGTTTGATCAGTTCTACCAAAATCTGTGACATGTAGTTGACAAGTGCTACGACCTGTCCCTTGGCAAGGATCCCCATATCGACCTGGGTAGAGCCAAACCAGATGACTGCCACAACACCAAGATTGACGATCACATAGGTGATCGGGTTCAGAAGTGCAGAAACCTTGCCGGCACGCATCTGGTCGGCATACAGGTCTTCTGTCTGCGTCCCAAATGCCTGCTTCTGCTGATCCTGATTACCAAAGGCACGGATCACACGGGCTCCCTCTAAGTTTTCACCGACTGCCAAAAAGACGCGTTCCATCTTCTTTTGGATCCGGCTAAAGATCGGCAGGGTCGACTTGGTGATACCATAGACGACCAGCCCTAAGAGGGCGATCACGATCACAAAGATCAGGGTCGACTTGACATCAACGATCAGTGCCATGATCATCGCACCAAACACGATAAACGGAGAGCGCAGGAAAAGACGCAGGAACATATTGATACCACTCTGTATCTGGTTGATATCCGATGTGATACGTGTTGTAAGTGCCGATGTTCCCACACGGCCATGGCTTGCCGCTGACATATCCATGATGCGGTGAAAAAGATCTGCACGCATCTTAGAAGCCGTGTAGATGGCTGCTTTTGCCGCAAAATACTGTGCCGTGATGGCAAATGCCAGACCCAAGATGGCAAACAAGATCAAAAGCAGGCACATATGGATCACATAGTCCCTATCCCGGTTTGCGATTCCTACGTCGATAATGGATGCCATTACCAGCGGAACCAGGAGTTCAAAAATTGCCTCCAGCATCTTAAAGAGCGGTGCAAATATACTTTCTTTTTTATAATCTTTTAAATATTTTCCCAAGAACTTCATTTTCTATCCCTTACTTCAAAAAAAGCAAAAGCAAGGACTGCGCCTTGCTTTTGCCTGTCATTATTCTGCCGTTGTGTCTGCTGCCGTTACCTTTTCAAAGAAAGTATCGAACTGTACTTTCTTCCATTGCTTCTTATCGGTCGTCCAGGTAATTTCCTTTTTCCAGCCCTTCAAGACAGACTCTAAATAGTCACTGCGCTTTTTCTCCTCAAGCGTTGTCATCGCTTTTTGGGTTGCTTCTTCATCATACGCGCTATCTAAGCGGATGACATAGTAACCATCGTTTCCTACATCTACAACAGATGAGATCTGTCCCTCGGAAAGAGCATCTGCGGCTGCGATCACGGCTTCATCCAAAGAAGTGTCATCCTTTCCGTAGGATGCTGTCTTGATGGTCGCACCCGCTGCCTCACCGTCTGTCTCCAGATCGGTTGAAGTCGTAAGGGCTTCTGCCTTTGCCTTTAATTCCTTTTTCTGGTCATCGGTATAATATCCGGTATTGCCAGAGGAATCTTTATAAGTCACGGATCCGAAATAAGCATAAGTGATCGTGCGCTGTGCAGCCTCCTCCTCGGTCACTGTCACATCTGCCGACTCCTTGATGGCTTCGGATACCTTGGATGCGATCGTCTGATTAGTCAGATACTTTTCTACGATCTCCTCGGTCGCCGTCATAGCGTCCAGTGTATCTTCCGAATTGTTCTTGATAAATGCCTTAGCTGCCTTTTTGATGGACTTTTTCTCATCATCGGAAAGGGTCACATCATAATCAGAGGCATGCTGTTCCAAGAGGTAATCTTCCTTCATGGACTTCATGACATTTTTCTTGACGTTATCCTCAAGCGTCGTGCCATCATCTTCCTTTGTCCACATATCCGTACCCATATACTGTAAATATGTGGCATCATACAAGGACTGTGTATATCTGGCAACGAAATTGCCGTAACCCAGTGATATGCTGTCCTCTCCTTTATTGATATTTACAAGTGTTGCATCTGCATTCAGACCGCATCCGGAAAGCAGGGTCGCTCCCGCAAGCGTCAACGTCATTGCAGCAACAAGAATATTTCTTTTTTTCATACTGACTTTATCTCCTTGTTTTCGGCTTACCTTGCTATTATAGCCATTTTGCAGGTAAGGGGCAACCTCTAAACCTTTGAATATTTTGTGTCGCCTAATTCTCCGATTTTTGATTTAATGCCAAGCCCTGCAATTCTTTTACAAATGTCATGACCAGATCCGGCAGATCCTTGGGCTTGATCCTTGAATTTTTCTTGTAAAAATAATGGAAAGCCGGATGTTTGGCATCCGCCGTAAAGGTCACATAAGGTTTATTCTTCTCAATGACTGCCGGGATCCCGCTGGCATCGATCGCCGCGCGTTCAAAGAGGGTAAAAACGATCTCCTCCGGTCTTTGTACAATGTCTGTGACAAATGCCTTGTGAGCCTCCATACGGAGCATGGCAATAAACAAAAGGTTTTGCACAGACCGGGATGGTTCTCCGAAACGGTCGATCAACTCATCTAACATCTCATCGCGTCCTTCCTCGGAATCGATGAGTGCGATCCTCTTATAAAGATCCAGGCGCTGTTCCTCACTGACAACATAAGTCTCCGGCAGATAGGCATCGATATCCAGATCGATCGTCGTGTCAAAGTGCTCCTCCACCATGCCGCCTTTTTCTTTTTTCACAGCCTCGCCCAGCATCTTACAGTAGAGGTCATAGCCGACCGCCGCCATGTGTCCGTGCTGTTCCTGTCCCAGAAGGTTGCCTGCCCCGCGGATCTCCAGATCCCGCATAGCGATCTTGAAGCCGCTTCCCAGATCCGTAAATTCCTTGATGGCAGCCAGACGTTTCTCTGCCACTTCTTTTAACATTTTGTCCCTTTTATACATCAAAAATGCATAGGCACTGCGATTACTTCTTCCCACACGACCGCGCAGCTGATACAACTGGGACAGTCCCAACTGGTCGGCATCATGGATGATAATAGTATTGACATTGGAAATATCCAACCCGATCTCTATGATAGTCGTTGATACCAGAACATCGATCTCTTGATTGATAAAGCCATACATGATCTTTTCCAGACGGCTCTCCGTCATCTTGCCATGCGCATATGCCACATTGGCTTCCGGCACCAGTTCTTCGATCTTTGCCGCAACATCCGCGATCTGCTTTACCCGGTTAAAGACATAGTAGACCTGCCCGCCACGCGCCATTTCACGGACGATGGCTTCCCGGATCATTTCTTCATTGTATTCAAAAACAAAAGTCTGGATGGGCTGGCGCTCCATAGGTGCCTCTTCCAAGACACTCATATCCCGGATGCCGATCAGGCTCATATGCAAGGTTCGCGGTATCGGTGTCGCTGATAAGGAGAGCACGTCGACCGTCTTTTTCATCTGCTTGATCTGCTCTTTGTGGTTGACACCAAAACGCTGTTCCTCGTCAATGATCAAAAGTCCCAGATCCTTATAGGAAACATCTTTGGAGAGCAGGCGGTGGGTTCCGATGACAATATCGATCTGTCCGGTCTTTAGACCTTCGATCGTCTTTTTCTGTTCTGCTGCACCGACAAAGCGGCAAAGCAGTCCAATATTGACCGGATAGTGGGACATACGCTTTAAAAAGGTATTGTAATGCTGCTGCGCCAGGATGGTCGTCGGCACCAGATAAACGACCTGCTTGCCGTCCTGCACTGCCTTAAAGGCTGCACGGATAGCGATCTCCGTCTTGCCATAGCCGACGTCCCCACAGATCAGGCGGTCCATGATCTTGCTGCTCATCATGTCCTGCTTGACTGCCGCGATCGCCTCCAACTGTCCGTCAGTCTCCTCGTAAGGGAAAGTTTCCTCAAATTCCTGCTGCCAGACGGTATCCGGTCCATAGACATAGCCCTGATTCTGCTCGCGCAGGGCATAAAGATCCACCAATTCCTTGGCAACCACGCCGACTGCTGCACGCACACGATTTTTGGTGTTGACCCAGTCCTGGGTTCCCAGTGTATTTAATTTTGGCTTTTTGCCATCCTGGCTGCCGTATTTTTGAATAGCATCCAACTGGGTCGCCGGAATATAGAGATTGCCGCCCTTGGCATAAGAAATCTTGATATAATCCTTGACGACCTTATCCACTTCGATCTTTTCAAATCCCTGATAGATACCCAAGCCATGATTTTCATGAACAACATAGTCCCCAATCGTCAGATCTGACAGACCGGCGATCTGTTCACCCTCATATTTGCGGGTTTTCTTCTTTTTCCGCCGTGCCCTGCTGCCAAAAATGTCCTGCTCCGACAAAATGACAAAAGATGACTCCGGGAACTCATAGCCCCGCGCCAGATTTCCCACAGATACCATAATCTCACCCGGATAGATTTCATGGTCGTAGTCTTCCGAGAAAAAGGCATTCAGATCCTGATCCATGAGGTTTTCTGCCAGATGATTACCACGGGTCCGCGATGGGCTGAGCAAAAGGATACGGTATTTGCGGTCTTTAAATCTTTTCAGGTCTTTGACCAGAAGTTCAAACTGATTGTTGTAGGCGCCCACAGAGACCGCACGCACGCCGGTATGCCCTGCAATGGAAAGCAGTCCCTCGCGGCTATCCAAAGTTGACAAGACCACACCCGGATGTTTTTGCAGCATAGCAAAGACGCTCTTGGTAGTCAGCAGCATTTCCAGTTGTCCCGGCAGGCAGTAGCCCTTTTCCAGACGGCTGGTCATACTGTCCGAAAACTCCTGTTCAATAACCTTTCCCTTTTCGTCCAGATGCACCAGTTCATCTAAAAAGACCAGAGTCTCCGGCGGAAAATAGGAAAGCAGACTTTCCGTCTGGCTGACAAAGTAATTCAGATGTGTCTCCAGACCAAGCCCCAGTCCCCATTCTCTGGTCTCGGTCGCCAGTTGTTCCACACCGGTCTTGATCCGGTGTGCTTCTTCCGTGCGCATCAGACTGCGATACTTCTGATACAGTTCTTCCGCATCCGCCTCCATATGCTTTAGACCGGTCTCGATCTCCTCCTGGGTCAGCACAAGTTCCATCGCCGGATAGACCGTCACATGTTCTACGGAGTCGATGGACTTTTGCGTTGCGACATCAAAATAACGGAGCGAATCGATCTCATCGCCCCACAACTCCATACGGATGGGATGTTCTTCTGTCAAAGGAAAGATATCCACGATCCCTCCACGCACGGCAAACTCTCCCGGATGTTCCACCTGGGTCACATTTTCATAGCCCAGCATGACCAGTTTCTTTCGCATTTCATCCAGATCCACCGTCTCTTCCAGATCAATGGTAAAAATGCCCCGTTCATAAGAGGAAAGGGGCGGCACACGGTTCATCAGGGCATCCATAGTCGTTACGACCGTGACCGGTCTATGCTCAATGAGTGCCTGTACGACAGAAAGACGCTCTCTGGTAAGAGCGTTGCTGTGAATGTCCGACTGATAAAAGAGCAGATCTCTTGCCGGATAATACAGAGTGTTTTCATCAAAAAACTGATAACCCTCATAGATCTGCTTTGCCCGCATCTCGTCAAAGGTAACGATCAGTTTGATCGGCACATCATAACCGATGCCATAGATCAGATGCGGTTTCAGACTGTCGATCAGCCCCGATACCTCGTAGATGCGTTTATCTTTTTTTAGATGTTCCCGCAGTTCCTCGATCTGCGGCATCTCCTCAAAAGGTTTTAAAAATGTTTTCATGATACTTCCACTTTTCCATTATAGCGGCTCATCGCCTTATCCACGTCTTCCGACAAGATACAGTCGATCGCCTGCGCCGCGCGCTCATAGGACAATTCCACCAGACGTCTGTCCTCCGGTGCAAAACGTCCCAGCACATGTGCGATCATATCTCCGTTTGGCGGCAATTTGCCTACACCGATGCGCACGCGCATAAATTCCTCGGTATGACAGTGGGCGATGATATTCTTCAAGCCGTTGTGACCGCCCGCACTTCCTTTTTTGCGGATACGCAGGGTTCCCGGATCCAGTGCCACATCATCTGAGATCACGATCAGATCCTGTGCCGGATCCAACTTGTAAAAATGCAGGATATCGCCCACACTCTCGCCACTTAAATTCATAAAGGTCTGCGGTTTGACCAGAATGACCGCCTGTCCTGCGATCCTACCCTTTCCGATCAGAGCTTTGTGTTTTCGTTCCGTCACAGAAATACCATTCTGTTCTGCCAATAAGTCTATGACATCAAAGCCAACATTATGTCTGGTTCTTGCATATTTATCTCCCGGATTTCCCAATCCAACTATTACATACATACGATCATCCTCATTTCCTGCCTGATAACGTGATTTCTACTGATATACAATTTAGCTGACCGTGCCAAAAATTGCAAGATGACAAAAATACAAAAACGCAGGTCAAGGCTGCCCTCGACCTGCGTTCATCCCCATATACATTCCTATGCGGATCTTCTATACTGCTTCGCTATGTAACAACTCCTCGTTGTACTTTTGCAAGATCAGATTCTGGATCAGTTCTCTCGTAGAGGACTTGATCGGATGGGCAATGTCTTTGTACTCGCCCTCAGCTGTCTTGCGGCTTGGCATGGCGATAAACATGCCTTTTTCGCCCTCAATGATCTTGATATCATGGATCACAAATTCCTCGTCGATCGTAATGGATACCACAGCCTTCATCTTGCCTTCTTTTTCAATCTTACGAATTCGTACATCTGTAATCTGCATATCTTACCCCTCCCCATTTGCCTGGTGTGCTTCGTAACGTTTTTTCTTTTCGGAAACGATCCTGATCTGACCTTCACCGACATACTTGCTGCCACTCAGCAGGGTCTCCGAACTCTCCACAATACAATTCTCAATATATACATTGTCACCGATATAGGCTCCATTCATAATGATGGAGTTCTTGATGACACTGTTGTTGCCCACAAAGACTTTCTTGAACAGTACGGAATCCTCCACTGTACTGTTAATGATACAGCCACTCGCGATCAGACTGTTGCTGACCTTGGAGCCTGCATTGTATTTGGCTGGCGGCAGATCATATGCCTTGGAGTAGATCTGCGGTTCCTGATGGAAGAAGTAATCGCGGATATCCTTTTTCAAAAAGTCCATATTGGTGCGATAGTAACTCTCCACAGATGCGATATTGCTCCAATAACCGTCCAGCATGTATCCATAGATCTTTTTCAAGCCCTTCTGGCGGATCAAGACATCGGTAACGAAATTGTAACGTCCCTCCTCATTGCTCTGCTCTAACAACTCGATCAGGGTTCTGCGGCGGATCACATAAACACCGGTAGATACGATATCGGAGTCTGCAACCATAGGCTTTTCGTCAAACTCCATGATCCTGCCTTCCATATCCAGTTTGACCAGGCCGAAACGCTTTGGATCTTCCCACTCCGGCAGTTTTGCACAGACAACGGTAATGTCTGACTGCTTTGCGATGTGATATTCCAGGATCTCATTGAAATCCATCTTGGATACACAATCACCGCTGGCGATGACTACATATGGCTCATGGCGTTTCTTGAGGAAATCAATATTCTGCCACATAGCATCTGCCGTGCCGCGATACCACCAAGAGTTGTCTGAGGTGACGGTCGGTGTAAAGAGGAAAAGCCCTCCCTGTTTTCTACCAAAATTCCACCATTTAGAGGAATTGAGATGCTCATTCAAAGACCGGGCATTATACTGGCTCAGGACTGCCACCGTCTGAATGTTGGAATTGGTCATGTTACTGAGTACAAAATCAATACAGCGATAACTGCATGCTACCGACATTGCAGAAATGGCTCTCTTTTCTGAAAGGTTCTGCATTCTGCTGCTATTGCCGCCCGCTAAAATAATTCCTAATGCTTTCATGATGTTTCACCTGCCTTAATGATGTATCCGCCACTTGGAAGTGCTGCGTCCGGATAATCGTCCATTGTTGTCTTACCCTTGATGGCTGTATTCTTTCCGATCTTTACATGCGGCGGAATCACAGAATGTTCCCCAATCGTCGCCAGTCCAAAGGCATAGATCTTTGCATTTAACTTGCTCTCGGCTTCTTCTCCCACACCGATCTCATCGCCCTCACCGATCGTACAGTTCTCTGCGATGATCGCCTTTTCCACATAGGCGTCCTTACCGATATAGGTATTTTTCATGATGATGGAATCCTTTAACACGGCTCCCTCTTCTACGGTAACGCCGGCACCAAGCACACAGTTGAATACCTGTCCGTAAATCTGCGCTCCTGCACCGATGATCGAGCGTTCCACCACTGCATCCTTTGCAATGTACTGTGGCTCGATGATGTCCTGCTTGGTGTAGATCTTCCAATATTCTTCATATAAGTTGAACTCCGGGATCAGATCGATCAATTCCATATTGGCTTCCCAATAAGATCCAAGTGTTCCGACATCTTTCCAATAATCATTAAATTCATATGCAAACAGTCGCTTGCCGCCCTCATGACAATAAGGAATGATGTGCTTGCCAAAATCACAGTTGCTCTGATCTTTCATGGCGATCAAAGAATCCCGTAAGACCGGCCAACTAAATATGTAGATACCCATAGATGCCAGATTGCTTCTCGGATGCTCCGGCTTTTCCTCAAACTCTGTGATCTGCTTATCCTCGTCCGTCAAGACAACTCCAAAGCGGCTTGCCTCCTCCATAGGAACCGGTATGGCTGCGATCGTCACATCCGCATTCTTTTGCTTGTGGAAATCCAGCATAGCCTCATAATCCATCTTGTAAATATGATCGCCGGATAAGATCAGAACATATTCCGGATTGTAACGCTCCATGTATTTGAGGTTCTGGTAAATGGCATTTGCCGTTCCTGTGTACCATTCACTCGTATCGCTCCTCTCATATGGCGGCAGCACTGCCACGCCACCATTGTTACGATCCAGATCCCACGGAATACCGATACCGATATGTGAATTCAGCACCAACGGCTGGTACTGGGTCAAAACACCAACGGTATCAATCCCCGAATTGATACAATTACTCAGCGGAAAATCAATTATGCGGTACTTCCCCCCAAAAGACACCGCAGGTTTTGCCACGTCAGAAGTCAGCACTCCTAATCTGCTTCCTTGTCCACCTGCCAGAAGCATGGCAATCATCTCTTTGCGAATCATAGTCTGTCACCTCACGTCTTTCCTCATGTCTGTCAGCTCACTTTATAGCCTTCCCTAAACTACAGGTGTAATTTGTATATAAAGTATAGCATATTGACTATTTTTTCTGCAACAATATTCCTAAATTCTTGTAATTTTCTGAAATTTTTTGGATAATTTATACAATTACAGGAACATCATTCCATATATCTCTCCTAAAATATGTGGATCCTGTCAAAAAAATGATAGGTTGTTGCAAATTAAAGAGAGAAAGTTATAATATAAGAGCAATATAAATAAGAAATCAAAGAAAACGGACGGTCAAAATTATGTATACAATAGATTTTTCAAAACCAACTTCAGTACACTTTATCGGTATCGGCGGTATCAGCATGAGCGGACTTGCAGAGATCCTTTTAAAAGAGGGCTTTCGTGTATCCGGTTCTGACAGCAAGGAGTCTCCTCTAACTCAGCATCTGACAGAACTGGGCGCACAGATCGCTTATCCGCAGGCGGCTGCCAATATCCCGGACGATACCAAGATCATCGTCTACACGGCTGCCATCCATCCGGACAATCCGGAGTTTATCCGCGCCAAGGAATTAGACGTGCCTATGCTGACACGCGCGCAGTTACTCGGACAGATCATGGCTCACTATGCCCGCTCGATCGCGGTTGCCGGAACCCATGGCAAGACAACAACGACCTCTATGATCAGTCAGGTACTCCTGTGCGGACAGGAAGATCCTACGATCTCTGTCGGCGGTATCCTAAAGGCGATCGGCAGCAACATCCATGTTGGCAACTCTGACCTCTTTATCACAGAGGCATGCGAGTACACCAACAGTTACCACTCTTTCTTCCCGAAATACAGCATTATTTTAAATATAGAAGCAGAACATCTGGATTTCTTCAAAGATCTGGCAGATGTGCGTTCCTCTTTCCACAAGTTTGCAGGCAATACCAAGGCAGGCGGTGCTTTGATCATCAACGGTGAGATCCCGGACTATCAAGAGATCACAGAAGGTCTTTCCTGCCAGGTCATCACCTTTGGCTTTACCGATGCCTGTGATTATTATCCAAAGGACATTACTTATAATGAACTGGGTTGTGCCACTTTTACACCGGTACACAAGGGCGAGGATCTTCCTCGCGTGTCCCTTTCCGTTCCGGGTCTGCACAATGTCGGCAATGCCCTTTCCTGCATTGCGCTTTGTCAGGATATGGATCTTCCTTGGGAGCAGATTGCAGAAGGACTGCATCGTTTCGGTGGTGCTGACCGTCGTTTCCAGTACAAGGGCAAATTCCATGGAGCGACCGTCATTGACGACTATGCACATCATCCGACAGAGATCCGCGCATCTTTGAGTGCAGCGCAGAACTATCCGCACGAGCGTATCATCTGCGTATTCCAGCCGCATACCTATACACGTACCAAGGCATTCTTATCTGATTTTGCAGATGCACTTTCCCTTGCAGATGTAGTCGTACTGGCTGATATCTATGCTGCAAGAGAGCAGGACATTTACGGCGTAAGTTCCAAGGATATCCTGCGCCTGCTGGAAGAAAAACAGGTAGAAGCCTATTACTTCCCTTCTTTTGCGGAGATCGAGGACTTTTTAAGAGAAAAATGTATGAACGGCGATTTGTTGATAACTATGGGTGCCGGAAACGTTGTAAATATTGGAGAAGACCTCTTAAAATAAGAGTTATCCACATAATCCACAATTTTTGTGGGTAAGTTATCCCCACAGAATTGTGGATTATTTATGCCCTTAAGCCCGCTCTTTTTTTTACTTATCCACAAAAGTCAAGTTCCCGCCAGCCCTTGATTTTACTGGATTTGTGGATTACTTTTTTCTTCTCAACCCATATTTTATATGCTATAATTCTGATTGCTAATGAAGAGAGGTTATGATATGACAGACATACAGATACATGTTGCCACAAGTCATCAATCCACTTGTGTGTCAAATACATTTATAGATTGTTTTATGCCGGATGCCAGCGGCGAGTTCGTAAAGATCTATCTTTACCTGCTTCGGGTACTTTCCTCCGGTGACAGACACTTTAATCCTTCTGCCATGGCGGACAAGTTCCACTACACGGAAAATGACATCCGCCGCGGACTTTCCTATTGGGAACAGATGCATTTATTGCAATTAGAATACAACGATGCCAATCAACTGACAGGCATCTGTCTTTTAGAACCGGGACAGGATGAGCATAAGGCTCCTGCGCCTACAGAGTCCTCTGCCACCATCAAGATGATGCTGCTTCCTTCTGACAGACAGGACAAGTCTGCGGCAGACCTAAATGTGCATCAGCCTAAGACAGAGGAAAAGGCTTTGCAGATCCCACCGGACGAGCCACGCCATTATTCGCCACGTCAGATCGCCGCTTTCAAAAAGCAGGATGATGTTGCCGAACTCCTCTATATCTCAGAGCGTTATGTCGGACATCCGCTCAACCTGACCGAAGTAGAAAAAATCCTCTTTTGGGCAGAAGAATTGCATTTTCCGGTTGATATGATCGAGTATCTTGTGGAATGCTGTGTAGAGAAGGGACATCCAAACTTCCATTATATGAACAAGGTTGCCCTGAATTGGAAGGAAAGTGGGATCTCCTCTTTGCAGGAAGCCAAGGATTCCACCAATATCCATTCACAGTCTTACTATGCGATCATGAAAGCCTTTGGTATTTCCGGTCGTAATCTGACCGAGCGCGAGACTGCTTTTATCAACAAATGGACAAGTTCTTACGGCTTTTCGCTGGATATCATCCGCGAAGCCTGTGAGCGCACGATCCGCAACACCGGCAAAGTCAATTTTGAATACGCCGACTCCATTCTGGGCAGTTGGAGCAAAAAGGGCATCCGCCAGTTGGATGACATCGCCCGCTTAGACGAGGCATTCGCTTCCGCCAAGCAGGCAAAGGTGGCTTCCGCTCCGGTCGCACGCACCAAGACCAACCGCTTCCACAATTTTGAACAGCGTCAATATGATGACGACTATTACGAAGCATTAGAACAACAATTACTGCGAAAGTAGAAGGATGATCCATGGCACTGACCAATGCACAATATGACTCGCTCATGCGGGAATACAACAATAAACAAATGCGCAATCACCAGATCGTGATACAGCGTGAAGAAGAACTCTACCGGGCAGTTCCGGAATTGTCCCGATTGGATGATGATGTCAGCCGCTTATCGGTTGAGAGCATAGACAGGCTTTTAAATGGCGATGCTGCCGGCTCTGCCGCCCTCAAGGAGAAGTTAGGCGATATCCGCAAGCAGCGTGAAACTCTTATCCAAGAGCATGGATATCCTCTGGATTATCTGACACCGCCATATGATTGTCCGCTTTGTCAGGATACCGGCTTTGTGGATGGCAAACGCTGTCGCTGTTTTGTGCAGGCATCCATTGATCTGGTCTATTCCCAGTCTCATTTAGACGACATTTTAGACCAGGAGAACTTCGACGTTTTCTCTTTCGACTACTACTCCAAAGACATCGTAGATGCCAAGTCCGGGCGGTCTTCTTTGGATTTTGCTAAGGATGCTTATGAAACAGCACAAAATTTTGTGCAGAATTTTTCTACAGAAGGTGGTAGTCTACTTCTGTATGGCGATACGGGGACAGGCAAGACCTTTCTTTCCAACTGTATCGCTAAGTCTCTGTTAGATCAGGGACATTCTGTGATTTATTTTACAGCCTTCCAGTTTTTCGATATCTTTGAAAAAGATGTCTTCCAGAAAGATGAAGACGCAATGGAGGCTCATGAGCAAATATTCCAATGTGACTTGCTGATCATTGACGATCTGGGTACGGAATTTTCCAATTCCTTTACGACATCCCAGTTATTCCTATGTTTAAATGAGAGACTATTGCGTGGCAAATCCACTGTGATCTCCACCAATCTTTCCATGAAACAACTGCGTGAGATCTACTCAGAACGTACATCTTCCCGCATTTTCAGCAATTATCAACCTTGTAAACTTTTTGGTGACGATATTCGCATCAAGAAAAAATTATCCAATAAATCATAACAAACAAAGGAGTAAAAGATTCATGCCAAACGAAGAAATCTGCTTAAAAGAAAGCACACCTGTAGGTACTTTGGGTATCATCCCACTGGAGAGTTGTAAGGAACTCGGTGCCAAAGTCAACAATTACCTGGTGAATTGGAGACAGGATCGCGATGCTGAGCATTACGATCACATCACACTTGCCGGATACAAGAGTGATTCTTACATTGTAAAGGCTGCTGTTCCGAGATTCGGTTCCGGCGAGGCCAAGGGTTCCATCTTACAGTCTGTCCGTGGACTGGACATCTTTTTGATCGTTGATGTAACCAACTACAGCCTGACCTATTCTCTCTGTGGTCAGACCAATCACATGTCACCGGATGATCACTATTCTGACTTAAAGCGTATCATCGCTGCTATCGAAGGTAAGGCAAAGAGAATTACCGTTATCATGCCATTCCTCTATGAGAGTCGTCAGCATAAGCGTTCTTCCCGTGAGTCCCTCGACTGTGCTATCGCATTGCAGGAACTGATCAACATGGGTGTTGACAATATCATTACCTTTGATGCACATGATCCTCGTGTGCAGAACGCTATCCCGCTTCATGGATTTGAGACAGTACAGCCTGCATACCAGTTTATCAAGAACATCTTAAAGAACGTCAAGGATATCCAGATCGACAACGACCACCTAATGATCATCAGCCCGGATGAAGGTGGTACCAACCGTGCCGTTTACATGGCTGGCGTGCTTGGTGTAGATATGGGCATGTTCTACAAGAGACGTGATTACAGCATGATCGTAGACGGACGTAACCCAATCGTTGCTCATGAATTTCTGGGATCTTCCGTAGAAGGAAAGGACGTCATCATCGTTGATGATATGATCTCTTCCGGCGAGAGTATGATCGATGTAGCAACCGAATTAAAGAAGCGTAAAGCAAAGAGAATCTTCGTTGTGGCAACCTTTGGTCTTTTCACCAATGGTCTGGAGAAATTCGATGAAGCCGTAGAAAAAGGCATCATCTATCGTGTTGTAACTACAAACCTGACCTATCAGACACCGGAACTTTTGAGCCGTCCTTACTATATCAACTGCGATATGAGCAAGTACATCGCTTATATCATTGATACTTTGAACCATGACTGCTCTATCTCCGGATTGTTAGATCCATACGAGCGTATCCACAAGGTCGTAAACAAATACAACAATGGCGAACTGTAAGATTCGTCCTTATAAGACAAATAAAGAAGGCATCCCGGATATGGGATGCCTTCTTTTTGTCTGCATTTATATTCTTTAATTCTGTGAAGATTCATCGTCTGCTTCCAGATCATCCTCATCCGGCTGCTCTGCGCTTCCCGGCGTATCGGATACATAATTCGGATCTACGACCGTGAACTCATTGGATTCACGGAAGATTGTATTGCTGGATCCTACCTGGCATACCGTGATGGTATCGCCATTTTGTACCGCAGATGCCTTGATCGTCAGGCACTGCCCACTCTCGTAATTGGTCGTAACCTTTTCTCCATTGACATAGACTTTACTCCACTTGGTAAAGTTGGAACCATAAATGTGCAACTTGCCGTCAAAGAAGTATGCACGGTCGATCACAACATCAGATACACCCATTTCCAGATCGGTGGCAGGATATTTATCCTCGCCGTTATAAGCGTAGCGCTTTCCGTATAAGATATCATACTGCAGGGCTTCCAGATCTGTCATATATTCCGGTGTTCCGGCTTTGACACCTGCTGCTATCTTGCTCTGATGATAATTGGTCATGGTACCTTCATGGATACCCAGACGATTGAGATATTCAGAAACCAACTGATAAGAAGTCAGATCCTGATCCTCTTTTGACATGCCAAAGTTGTTCCAGGTGAAATATTTGGTCTGGAAAAGATCTCCGGTAGCCACTTCGCTCTCAGTCAATCCCATGGTCGGCAGATGATCGCCAAACATGATGACCAATGTATCTTCATCACGTTTACTCAGTTCCTCGATATAGGACTGGATAAATTCATCTACGTTGTGAATCTGGTTGATGTAATATTCCCAAGCATAGGTCTGTTCCTGGGTTTTACCCTCGCAGGTAACACCAATGGCAGGATTTTCAATGACCTTGTAGGTCGGATAATCACCATGTGCCTCTACGGTAATGGTATAGACGAAATCCGGTCCCTCGGTAGAGTCCATTGCCTCTGTGGTGGCAGGTGTTAAGATATCATCGGTCGGCCAGGAGCCCAGCGGTGTATAATCGGTAATATCCAACATTTCCTTACTCTGGAAAGTGTCAAAGCCCATCATGGAAAAGGCATTGGCACGGCTGTAGAAATTACCACCGTTATTGTGTACGACATGGCTGCTGTAACCAAGGTTGCGCAGATCGCCTGCAAAACTTTCACAGTCTGTCTTCTTTAAGATCGTCTTTTGCGGATATTCACCAGGTCCAAAGAAGCGGCAGGACATACCGGTCAGAACTTCAAACTCGGAATTGCAGGTGCCGGCACCAACAACTGGCACTGTCAGATGCCCGGTCGAGAAATTCTGTTCCAGATAATGCACATATGGGATCGGGTCCTCGGAAGTCTCGATAAAGTTTGCCTCACTGACATCAAAGAAAGACTCCAGAAGGATAACGACGATATTCGGTCGGTCTTCTTCCTTGATCGTGGATGCGCCCTGCTTGGTCTCGTCTACGATCGCAGAAATGGACTCCTGATCATAATTCTTAGGCTCGGACATACCACGATTAAAGATACTGGTAGAAAATCCATACAGATATCCATAATCCAGATAGCCCTGTGCTAAGTTACCAAAATAACAGGAAAGTACGCCCTGGCCCTGCAAAGTAGAAGTCGTCACCGGAACACTGGCAAAACATCCCACGATAAAGAGCAATTTGACCCAATACGGAAAACGCGGCTTTAACTTTTTGCCTTTGATAAAGATGCGGACCATCCAAAGTGTATATAATAAAAGTGCTACTACCGAAATGGCTGCCTGCTGCGAGGTAAAATAATTGGTATTCTGCATGGTAAGCAGATCACCGATCATGGAAATATCCGTAAATCCAAATGGTGTTACACGGTTGAGCAGGATAATGCAGTTGGTGATACCCAGTGCAACAAATACGGCACTGATACACATACGCATAAAGGTCTGTCTGCTGATAAGGTAACATAGCGAATAACACACAAAGATCAGATAGGAGTTATACAGATAGGCTCCGGTATGATTGGTGACAAATCCCCACGCTTCTATAAAAGAGTGACGAGACAACCATTCCATGACAAAACACATGATCAAAGATAATGGGATGTGCTCGATCAGAGAATAGCGGTTCAACCAATCGTTTATCCTTTGCAACCGCTCGTTTTCACGGATCTTTTGTACGAATTTCGGTGTCGGTATCCTGGACTTGACTGCCGACCACTTATTGCCAAGAGATTTAAAGAAACCTCCGATTTTTGAAAATACTGCTTTCATATTGCCTCCAAACAAAAATACTCTTTTGCGTCACATCTTTTAAGTATAGTTAAAAATGTGACAAAAATGTGAAAGTCCAAAATCGAACAAGACACATTTCGCAAAGAGTGATAAAATTATAGCATGTTGGCTTGTCATTTGCAAGGAAGCCAGCGAAACTAGAACATTGGCCCCCGGGTCATAGAGCATAAAATAGGGATAAGGAATTATGAAATTAAATTTTAGAGAAAAAGGTATACCAAAATGGATTCGTCATAGATTGTTGGTATTATTTCTTATATTTACAGGAGCACTGGTCGTTTTCCAGATCCTCCTGAATTTGGGCGAGGAAGAAAAAAAGGTCACGATGGCAGAAGCTACACTTCCTCTTGTTGGTGTGCAGACTTACGATCACACCATGGGGGAACTGCATGGCTACCGTACCCAGATGGACGCCTGCTATATGCGTGATGCCCTGATTCCGCTTGACTCCAAGCGAAGAATGGATCTGACCATCAACACCTATGGCTATGATGTGGACAGCGTCTCCTATGAAGTGCGCAGTCTAGATACCCAGCGCAAGATCGCAGACACCAAGGTTTCCGATTGGAACAAGGATGGCAATACCTGGACCAAATCTTTACAGATTGAAAATCTGGTGGATGAGGGGCAGGAATACCTCTTTATCCTAAAATTACACTGTAAGAGTGATGATCTTTACTATTATACCCGTATCACGCTGCCTGAGGAGACCTACGCCAAGAAGTGTCTGGAATTTACCGATAGTTTCCATAACGTGTCCATGAGCGACCAATACGAACTCCTGGCATCTTATATAGAGCCAGCAGACTATACAGACAAAAACGATCTGGGTAACGTCAATATCAATTCTTCCATCGATCAGATCGGCTGGCGTGGATTTGCAGGCAAACAGGTGGGCGATCCGCTGGTATCCTTTACCGACATCAACGACACCTACGCTTCCCTTGTCTATACCTACCAGATGGCTGAGGAGGCTGACGGCGCGACCAATTATTATAATGTAGAAGAATATTATAAAGTCCGCTATACCGACCAGCAGATCTACCTGCTGGATTATCAGCGCAGCATGGAGCAGATCATCGATACGGCATCTGTGAACGTGAGCGGCAATATCTTATCGGTCGGCGTGACCAGTGATACTACCGGGTACCTGTCCAATGAGACCGGCACGATCGTTAGTTTTGTGCAGTCCGGTCAACTCTTTGAATACAACCAGAACAAGCAGACCTTTACCAAAGTCTATGGCTTTATTGATGATCCGACAGATGCCAGACAAAGTTACGGACAGCACAATATCCGCATCTTAAATATTGATGAGACCGGAAATATGGACTTTGTTGTTTACGGCTATATGAACCGCGGTCAACACGAAGGCGAAAGCGGCATTGATCTCTACCATTATGACAGCATCAAGCAGGAAGCTATTGAACAGGTATTTATTGCGACCACACATTCTTATCAGATCTTAAACGCAGATTTCAGTGATCTGCTTTACGAAAATGCTGATGGTGACTTTTATATCATGATGGGCGGCACCCTTGCCAAAGTCGGTCTGGATGACCTGTCCACCAAGGAACTGATCACAAACCTGAAATCCGACCAGTATGCCGTGTCTTCCTCCGGCCGTTATGTAGCATGGATGACAGAAGATGATGTAGCAGACCAGATCTCCATCATGGATCTGGAAACAGAAAAAGTACGCACGATCGATGCTGCCAAGGGAACCAAGATCAAGCCACTGGCATTTATGACAGAAGATTTTGTATATGGGATTGCAAACGAAAGCGATATTTCAACAGATGCAGCCGGAAGTGCCGTCTATCCAATGGCAAAAGTTGAGATCATCGATACGTCCAGTGACAATTTCACACAGTTAAAAGAATATGCCAAGGACGGTATCTATGTGACCAGTGCGACCAAGTCCTCCTATACCCTTTATCTGGATCGCGTAACAAAACAGGATGGCACATATGTGACAACCACCCAGGATACTATAAAAGATACTGCAGGCGAGCAGAATAAGACGGTATCCCTGGTAAAGACCGCCAGCGATACGCAGGGGCTGGCTACAACCTATGTCATGGCAGATCTGGAAGATGGACAGTCTATCCATAGTCTGGCAGCCAGGGATGCAAGCCTGGCGACCATCAACGACATCAAGAGCATTTCTATTTCTACGACCGAGGAACAGGAAACCTACTTTGTGTATGTCGGCAACCGTGTTACTCTGACAACGCAGAACCTGAACAAAGCCATTATGGCTGCAGATGCGGATATGGGACTGGTCGTTGACAACCAGCAGCGCTATATCTGGAACCGTGGCAAGAAATCCTACGTCAACGCTTTCAACGACATTGAAGCCAGCGCATCCGACCGAAAGGCAAGCACATCCGCCGGCTGTATCAGCGCCATCCTGCAAAGCGAAGGCATCAGCGGCGAAGTACACGCTCTTTTAGACCGAGGCGAAACACCAATGTCCGTATTGCAGACTTCCCTCAAGGATAAACTGGTCTTAGACCTGACCGGATGTACCTTGAGCCAAGCATTGTATTATGTCAGTCAGGGAACGCCGGTCTATGCGAGAACCGGGGATGACGCCGCCCTGCTGATCATTGGCTATGATGCCGCCAATATCATCGTTTATCATTCCGATACCGATCAATACACCAAGATGTCGACAGACAATGCATCTCAGGTCTTTGAAAGCGCAGGAAATGTATTTATTAGTTATGTAGATTAAAAGAGAAGGTTTGGCAAATAAAAACTTTGTCAAACCTTCTTTGTATTTTATATATATTTACGATCGATATTGATTGCTATAAAGTACTCTTTGCCGATTTGCTCCGAGACTCTCTTTTGCAGTTGCACTGTGATCTCATGTTCTGTCATCTTGACCTGATAAGGCACGACCACATCAAAGACCAGATTCGTATGCGTATGTCCGAAAACAACTCGAAAATCGTGAATAGAAGCCTTTTCATTCCAGTCCTCCACGATCTTTTTTACCGACTCGCGCAACTGATCCAAACGGGGATCATCGGTCACTACCGGATCCATATGGATAACTGCCTCGCAATGCAATTCTTCTTTCAAAATGTGTTCTGTCCGATCGATCACATCATGCGAGATCATAACATCTACGCTTGCCGGAACTTCTGCATGTAGAGAGATCATAAGGCGTCCCGGTCCATAATCATGTACCACAAGGTCATGCACACCTATGATTCCATCTTGCGCCATTACAATCTCCTCTATGCGATCAACAAAGCCTGCTTCCGGCGCCTGCCCTAAAAGTGGGTCTACGGTCTCCTTCCCGGCAGATAAACCTGCCCAGATAACGATCAGGGCAACAATCAAGCCGCAATAACCATCAATATGTAAGGAACTGAATTCACAAAAGATCGTAGATACCAGGACAATAAAAGTTGCCAGAGTATCACTCATACTGTCAGTTGCCGTTGCTCTCATGGCAGCAGAATCCAATTTATCTGCCAAGGATCGATTATAATACGCCATATAGAGTTTTACAGCAATGGACACAAGCAGGATAATGATCACCAGCGGTGAAAAATCCATGTCTTGTGGATGGATAATCTTCTCTACAGAATCCCTCAAAAGTTCAAAGCCCATGATCACAATAATGGCTGATACCAATAGGCCTGACAGATATTCGAGTCTGCCATGTCCAAAAGGATGCTCGGGATCCGGATCCGCAGACGATAATTTAAAGCCAAGCAGGGTGATCACGGAAGACCCGGCATCAGATAAGTTATTAAAGGCATCTGCTGTGATCGCAATCGAATGGCTCATCAATCCTGCAAAAAATTTAATCCCAAAGAGCATGGCATTGAGCAGGATACCTACACAGCCACTCAGTATGCCATAACGTTCCCGCACATTTATATCTTCGTAGTTTTTATAATCTTTGATAAACATCTTTGCCAATAGTCTGACCATATATTTTCCTCTTTTCTATAGGATATGCCTGTTTATCCATCCTGCATCTCCTATTGCGTCGGTTGACTTTCTAATGAACTACTGCTATACTAACAAACGACAAAAAACAAATCAATACAAAATCTATGCTAGGGGTGCCTTTGGGGCTGAGAGATGTCTTGACATCGACCCTTATTACTTGAACCGGGTAATACCGGCGTAAGGAAGCTTAGTTCCTGACTGATCTCCTAGCATGTACAAATGAAGGGAGATTTTTTTATGAGTTTTTTTGTAACAGCAAACGCAGATGGTGCTTATGATCTCACCACTGCCGGCTACACCGCACTGATCTTAGTATTCATTGCACTTCTTCTCGCAGGTGCTGCTGTCTTTGGCACCAAGAAGAAGATGAGCACCAAGCAGTTGGTATTTTCCGCTATGGCGATTGCACTTGCTGTAGTTACCTCTATGATCAAATTATTTGACCTGCCTATGGGCGGCTCTGTCACACTCTTTTCCATGCTCTTTATCGTCCTGATCGGTTACTGGTATGGATTTGGCGGCGGTCTTACAGCAGCCCTGGCTTACGGCGTATTACAACTTCTGATCGATCCGTATATCCTGAGTTTCCCACAGATGCTGGTTGATTACATCTTAGCATTTGGTGCTCTTGGTCTTGCAGGTCTTTTCCACAATTCCAAGCACGGGCTCATCAAGGGTTATATCGTCGCCGTATTAGGACGTTACTTCTTCGCTTTCCTGTCCGGCTGGATCTTCTTTGGCATGTATGCACCGGATACCTTCCCAAATGCCGTTGTTTACTCACTGGTTTACAATGGTTCTTATCTGGGAGCAGAGGCAATCATCACTTTGATCGTGATCGCTATCCCACCGGTTGCAAAGGCATTGGAAACCGTGAAAAAACAAGCCATTTCCTAATATGTTTTCTATAAAGACTCTGAAAAAAGAACTTCCCACAATATGGGAAGTTCTTTTGCTTGTGTTCTATTCTCTTAAAAGGCTGCAAAATATAAAATGCTGATATCAAATGCCAAAATACCATAATAATAAGTTGCCAGATTTAAATAGTGGATCTTGCCACGATTTTCCGGCTTACGGAACTTGTAAAAGTACAAAAAGATGATCGTAAAATCGGAGATAAAAAAGGCGATACCTCCAAAGCCGATCCAGCCGGAAGCAAGTCCCGGGCAGAGTGCCATATATTGTGTGCTCTTGGATAGCATGAGCGACAGAAAGACGCAATATATCGCTGCCGGAATCGCCAGTCTTCCCATGTGCAGATGCATCAGACGCTTCACAAAGAAGAAGGCTGCCAGCGATACGACCGGCAGGAAGATGTTCCACCATGTGAGCCTTGCATCTATACGGAAGAAGCAGATCAAAAATCCCATATGTGCCAGAAGAAAGACAATCATGCCTGCCAGCATATGCTTGCGCCTGCTCCTGATCTGGTATAGCCCCATAAAGAGATCTCCGACCGCACACAGAACCAATGGCACCAGCATCATATAAAAATACTGCATATGGTCGCTGATAAAGGCAAACATGACTGCGATCACAACAAAGGATACACTACACAACATCTTGACCGGTACATAGTATTTCTGCTTGTAGCGCGGCAAAGCCGCTACCAAAAGCCCGGCAAATTCCAGCGTATAGATTATTGTCACAATCCCTTGTGCCATCATTCTTGTAAACATGTTTATGATCTATCCTTATGATTCTGGCTTAAATATTTCATCTTGTTGAAACGGCTGTAAAGAATAACCCCAATACCACCGGCAAAGATTGCAATGCAAAGGAAGTATCTCGGATCAATACCATCTGCGGTCGTTGGTGTCGCATCTTTTGTATGGGATGCAGTGCCCCCGTTTGTCGCGCTCTTGATTACTCTGCCGTCCGCGGTTGTCACAGAACCGTCTGCGTGGGTAATGGATCCGTCCGGGTTCACAACATCGCCGTCGGAAGTACCATTATTGCTGCCGTTGTCTCCATTATTGGCACCATTGTTGTTGCCATTATTATCGCCGTTGGTGTTACCACTGTTATTATTGTTATTATTATCGTCATTATTGTCATCGTTGTTATCATCATCCTGGTTATCCCCCAAGACAACAAAGACAATATTGTTATCCTTAGCATACTTTTCTGCTGCGGAACCGGAAACACCATAAATAGTAGATGGTGTCCACGAACTCTGCGCCGCGATCGATGTCACGGATGCAGGGATGGTGATAGTCTCAACACCACTGTCAGTAAAAGCATTGGCTTCGATCGTGGTCACACTATTTGGAAGGGACACGGTAGAAATACCGGTGCAGTCCTGAAGCGCGCCTGCGCCGATCGTTGTCGTGCCTGCTGCTATTGCCAAAGAAGTCTTGCCTTCCGGAACTAACAAAAGGCGGGTCTTTGACGCATTGTATAAACATCCATCCGAAGATGCATAAGCACCATTGCCGGATGCCACTGAGATATTGGAAAGATTGCCGCATCCGCTGAAAGCATCCGTAGAAATACTGCTGACACTTGCCGGAATGCTGACAGAACTAAGCGATGCACATCCGTAAAAAGCATTGCTGCCGATCGAGGTTGCACTATCCGGGAGCGTAACAGATCCAAGGGATAAACACTCACGGAAGGTCTCTTCCGGGATCCCATTCAAAGAAGAACTGAGGGATACTGACGCAAGAGAAGTACATCCGCTAAATACACCTGTTCCCATACTGGTCACCGAACTCGGCATAACAACCGATGTAATGTCTTTTGATGCAAAGACTCCGGCATTGATTGTAGTCACACCATCCGGGATCGTAACGGCTCCGCCATTTCCCGTGTAATCTTCCAGAACTGTGCCATCATCACTCAGCACCAATCCGGATTCTGTCGCCTGGCTTGCATCTGAACTCTGACTGACGATCACCCAAACGGATAAGATCACAGACAGTGCGATCAGAAACCATCCAATTTTTGTACCTCTTTTCATTCTCTTATCTCCGTATAACTCTATTTCGAAATAAAAATCTACAACATCTAGTATATTATACACCTATTGTACTTGTTTGGCTACTACAAATAATCGTCCATCCTCGGTATAACTGTTACAGGTCGACAAGGTCAAAAGTTTATCCTGTAGTGTCAGACCATCCGCATTTCCATATACGGCAAGGGAATCTACATTTTGGATAAAATCTTCCAGATCCTGTGCGGAAGTCGAGGTGATGAAATCATAATAACGGTAAGCATCTTCATCCTGGTATTGGACTTTGGACAGCCCTACCGCAACGATCTCATAGGTTCTTTTCTCGTAGATGGTATTAAAATTGATGTATTTATGAGCATCCAGATAACCCTCTTGCAGATAATTTTTCAGCCCACCAAACATCATCCCGCTTTTCATGTTATGCCCATAGATAATGGTATTGATTGTCGGTTTTAAGATACTGCACCGCTCGTCCATGAAAATACTGCCGTTGGAGTTGGTCGCCTGGTCAAATCCATGGGTCAGATAGTAGGTGTTATCCTTCTGTACGACCGGATAATTGATCTCGGTATCGTCAATGGAGAGCCAGCCTACCATTTCCGGGTTCTGCTGTAAGAGTTCCGCATATTCTGGCAAAACACTTAAATTCTGCGTCTGCTCTTCCTGATCGGATGACGTATCTCCATTTTCTATAGAAGTATCTTCCTTCTTGGCATCGTCATTTTTGGAAGCATTATCCTGACTCTTTGGCGTTTCCACCTGATCTGCCAGTTTCTGCATCTGCCTTGTCGTCACAATGTCCCGGATCTCAGCAATTCCAAACACAGCAAAAGAGACAAGTGCCAAGATAATAAATGCAACACCAAGTATCTTCTGGTATTTTACCTTGCCCTCTGCCTCTTCTACAACGGCTTTGTCCTCCAACAGATCTACGGACTTATCCGCAACGATATCTGCCAGATGCGCAAAAAACTGATCGCCGATCGGTGACTTGAATACAATCTTGCCGCTTCGAATGTCATTGTAAAGACGCACTGCCACCTCGGGATCCTGTATATTTAATTCTTTGTTGATACATTCGATCTTGCGAACATCTTCCTGACCATCACGATATTCGTGAAAGGTCTGGAAGGTGTATTCGCCGATCTTATATTTTCCTTGTTCCTGCATGAAATATTCCTACTTTATAGTGATCGCTATTGTCTTTGAGTAATCTCCATAAACATAAGAACCATCCACCGGCTTGTATGCACGTACCTTGTAATAGTAAGTCCTGTTGCTGCCTACCTTGGTATCGGTATAGGCACCCTTGCCATTTGGTACAACGGCGATCTTCTTGTAAGTACCGTCTGCACTTGAACTACGATAGATCTCATAACCTGCTACCGTGTTGCTGCGGTTCCATGTAAGCGTCGCACTTCTCTTTGCCGTTGATGTGCCGACAAGATCATTGGTAGACGCCACCTTGGTATAAGCCGTTACCGACTGCATTTCGCCATAGGTCGTATTTCCACCTGCGGTCACATAAGATCTCACGTGGAAGGTATAGGTCGTTGAGTTCTTCAAGCCATTTGCCACAAAGGATGTAGCCGATGTTGAGCCGTACTTGGTACGGTTGTCCTCACTGTAGATCTCATAACCGGTAGCCTTTCCGTTTTTCAGCCATGAGATCTGAATACCTGTCTCACTGGCTGCCTGAGCCTTTAATCCTACCATGACCGGGGCGATGATATTGAATTTCAATACGCTGGTTCCTGTGTAGTTGCCAAGTCCCTGTACGGTTGCTGTAGCAACGCCAGGATTTACATTGTTGTTGTAAGTAACACTGTATTCTTTTCCCTGGATCAACTCTTTACCATCATACAACAAGGTTGCTTTTGGTTCAATGGCTTTTCCGGTGTAGGTATTCTTGTTCAACTGAATGATATTGCATGCGTTGATATTCTTTGGAATGATCTCATAAGTTGCCTGTAAGACTTCTTTATTGCCAGCAAGTTCTACCGGAATAAAGGCTGTGATCGTTCCGACCGCAATGCAATCATCATTTGTAACATCCGCAATATCGGTCGTCTCCGCCTCTTCTGCACTCATACGTCCATAGACGATCTGGTCTGCATCATAAGCCACCTGGTTGCCGCTCGGATCCTCGATGACAAAGTCCGGTCGGATCGCTTTTCCGGTGTAGGTGTACTGGTTTGCATAACCTTTGACACGAAGCAGTGACATATCTGCGCTGATGGTGTAAGCACATCTTGCACTATCACTATAGTAAGATACCAGCGGTGTGATAATGACATAACCGCCTGTCGTGTAATTGTCATCAGAATAGTAGTCTACCTTGTAATCTACATCCTGTTCCAATACGTTGCCGCCACATTCTACGGTAACCGGTGGCTCTACTGCCTTTCCGGTGTAAAACTGCGGTTCAATGGTGACAATGGCATCTTTTAAGGATGCTACAATGTCAAATGCCTCGGTCACCTGACCGGTGTAATTGCCCTTTGCTACGGCTGTTACCGTCGCATGACCAGCCTTGGTATTATCTGTCAGTTCCAGATCATAATCGACGCCTGCCACCAAGGTCCATACCGGATCCACACCATTGTCATAGATCACGGATACGTCCGGTGTGATAGCACTTCCGGTGTAGGTAACGCGTTTATCATTTAATACCAGTTTAAAGTCTGAAATATCTTTTGCCCCAATGATGAATGCCTGGCTCTTGGTCTCAGATCCCAATGCATAGTTGCCTTTCAGAGAAACCACAACAAATGCCGGACTGTTGATATTTCCGATATTCTCATTGTTGACATAAGTAATGCTATAGTTGACCGGATCAATCTCTGTCTTTGTGGAGATCGCGGTATCATATACCTTTACGCCCGGTGTGATGGCACTACCGGTGTAAGTCGTCACATAATTGCCATCCTCGTCCTGTGGCAGGTCTAATACCACATTGATCTCGGATGCCTTTGCGACCTTTTGGTTAATGCGGTAATAAGTAAACGGCTTGCCATAGTAATTGCCAATTCCCTTGACCGCCAAGGTCTTTGTACCGGCGTTGACACTATCCTCAATGTCGATCATTTCATAATCGGTACCTTCCTGTAATAAAGTGCCGTCTGAAAGATAGACTGCATAGGTCGGTACGTGAGACTTACCGTCATAGGTAAATTCCTGCTGATCCTGTGCAATACGCACCTGTGCATCTGCAAGAGATTTTCCTATATTAAAGGTTGCTTCTCGGCTTTCTCCATAATTACCTTTACCAGTAATTTTCACAGTTGGTGCCGCATCTGCATCATCCTTTGACGCAGAGTTTGTATTATTTTTAAAGGTCACATCATAATCTGTTCCCTTCGTAAGTTCAACACCTCTTGTTGTATCTGTAACAACTAACTTCGGTTCTACTGCAGATCCGGTATAATCCATATCCGGAACGGATACCGTAATATCCTCTGCAGCAATGGATTTTGGTTCTACCGTAAAGGTAGGGTTCAAAGAGCCATAGAAGTTATCTTTTCCAACAATTGAAATATTGTACTTTCCTGCATCTCTGATGCCGTTGCCATAATTGATTGTATAGTCGATATCTTTCTGCAGGATATAAGTGGTACCATCACCAATTGGACAGCTCACTTCTACTTCCGGTGTGATTACTTCACCTGTATAAATGACAGATGTCTTATCTAATTTTACGGTTCCACCGGCAAGATTTACCTTTGTTACTTCAAATTCGGCACTTCTTGTTCCCATGTAATTGCCCATACCGGTAAATGTCGCGGATGCTTTACTGCCAGCAGAAACCTGCTCATTGTTGGAAAGTGTATAAGTGTAATCCGTTCCTTCCTGTAACGTATGACCGTTATAAGTAATACTCATCTGTGGCACTACCTTATGACCTCCGGCATAACCGGTGTCTGAAACCTTGACATTAATGTCACTTGCAGAAAGATCTTTCTGTGTGATCGTAAAGTATTTTGTCACGGCACCATAATAACTTCCTGCACCACTGATGGTCACAGATGCGGTTCCTACATTGAGGTTCTCTGCATAACTTACATTATAGTCCTTGGTCAGTGTCAGTGTCTTGCCACCATAGGTCACAACTACATTTGGCTGGATGTAATCTCCGGTGTAAGTCGTAGTCAAACCGGACAACTGACCGTCTAAGGTAATGTTCATGCCCGGATCTGCCAGATTGATACCCTTGATCTCGAAGTTTACAACCTGATTGCCGATAGATGCGCCATCTATGCTATTGATAACCACGGATGCTGTACCCGCGTCGATATTATTGGTATAGGTAAGACTATAGTCAACGCCTTCCTGCAAGACTTTTCCTGCACATGTTACCTGTGGTATCGGCTTGACCTCGCTGCCGGTATAAGAATAGGTATCATTCAAACCGGTAACCGTCGCCTTGGACAGATTATAATAAATATTAAAACGTGCTGTCTTGGAGCCGGTATAGTAAGTATCTGTACCGGAAACCTGGCGGATCACAATACTACCACTATTCGTACCAACATCTACATTGTTGCCGTACTCTATGGTATAATCTTCGCCCTCTTCCAATACCTGTGAACCAAACTGGACGATCGGTGTCGGCTTGATCTGCTTTCCGGTATAGTCATACTGATCATTGACATTGATCACTTCCACATTTTTCAGATCTCCAACAACCCTGATCGGGATCGTCTGACTTCCGATGCAGTAGTTCTTTCCGACAAAGATCAGTTGTCCCTCACCCGGTCTGTCACAGTTATACTGCTGGATCTCATAATTGGAAGAATCCAGATACATGGTATTCATATTTCCCGAACTGTCTACATTAGACTGGTTCTGATAGGTAATGCTGATACCGGCATCGGAGAACTGTAAGGTTCCGTTTGCCTGTAAACTATAGGTGGTCTGATATCCGCCAATGGTAAACTGACTGGTATTGCTCAAATTACCAATGATATTAAATCGCGCCGTCAGGGTTCCGCTGTAAGCACCTATTCCTTCAATCGCAATGGTCGCTCTACCCGGATTGACATTGTTACTATAAGTCAATGTATAATCTGTATTTTCTTTTAATACCACATCCCCATACATAAGGGAAAGGCTTGGCGTGATCTTATCTCCGGTATACATCTGATCCGGGATCGCCTCTACTGTCACATTATCAGAAATACTCTTGGTAACAATAGAGAACTTCAAGTTGATCGTTCCGCTGTAGTTACCAATACCCACAATCATAACGGTAGGTGCATCTGCATCGCTCTTATCTGCAATGTTGATATTGTTCTTGTAGCCCTGTACCTTGTAATCCACATCCTGTATCAAGACAGTTCCTGCGGTATTTGTGATTGTAATGCCACTGATATCCGGCTTGATCTCTTTTCCGGTGTATGTATAATCCGGCAGGGTGGTTGCGGACGGTGTACATGCGCTCAGGTCACTTGCCACGATCGTATAGGTCTGGCTCAGGGTTCCGCTGTAATGTCCGATACCCTTTGCCTGTACGGTATATGTACCAACATTTGGTCCTACCTCCGTCGCCGTGAACTGATAATCGGTCCCCTCAACCAACTGAATGGTCTTGCCGGATGCATTGTAGGTCACCTGGATCTGTGGTGTGATCTTATTTCCATCATAGACATACTCAAAGCCTGCCTCCGGATGGTTCGGATCAATGTTTGTAACGGTTACGGAAGACTCATTATCCAAAACAACCATGGTCACATAGTAGCGCTTGGTAATGGTTCCATAGTAGTCGCCAATACCTGTATAAGTGATAACAACGCTCTCTGTAGATCCCATACCACCGGCCTCGGTCGTATAGGTGACGGTGTAATCGGTATCTTCTTCCAGATCTGTTTCCTTGCCGTCTGCATCCGTGTAGGTCAGTTTCGATACCGGTTTGATGCTGTTGCCATCTGTATCTCTGCCCCAATATGGTACATAGTAGTCCCCGGAAGATGCCGGTTTTAGGGTAGAGTCATCATAAGGGTTATGCAGTTCTACTACTCCGCCCAGTGCCAGATTGCTTCCGATCGTATAGGTGATATTTCTGCTTCCGGTATAATTGCCAATACCTGTGATGGTTGCAATCTTTCCCTCGCCGGAAGTCTTACTGTCCTCACCTACGGATACAGTGTAATCGGTATCCTGTGTCAGAACCTTATTATTTAAGTTGGTGTTTACTACATTTACAACCGGCAGGCGATAGTCACCATTCTTAACCAGTTTCTGTGTATCTGTGATCGTAACACCGCTTGCTTCGGATGTAATGTCCTTTGGTGCGATCGTGTAGTAAATGGTCACGGTAGAACCACCATAATTTCCTTTTCCGGTCACCACGATTGCCGGTGTCTTGGATGTGTTATTCTCATCATAACCTGCCGCGTTGATCGCATTCACGGAACTTGTCTTATAGTTTCCGCTCTTAGCGACTGTAGCGTCCCCATCCTTAACGGTCAGACTTGGCGAGATCGTTCTTCCTGTATATTCTGCAACATAGGTTGCCAGATAAGTATTCTCTGCAATCTGCTTGACCTCCTGTCCGCCCAGGATAAAGGTCAGATTTGAAAGCGACTTGGCAACAATGGAGAAATACTCGTCTCGTTCCTCCGTCAGGTTCTTCTCACCTGTGATGGTGATGGTTGCCTGACCAATGTTCTTATTATTACTGTAAGACAAGGAATAGTTTGCGTTTGAAATTTCACGCTTCGTTCCATCATCATCCTGATAATATAAGGTAATATCCGGTTTGATCTGATTTCCGGTATAAATCTGATCTGCGATCTTTTCCGGTTCTACAACCACATGACTATCTGTCAGACTCAGTTTTTGGATGGTAAAGGTAGCCTTTACACTACCGGTATAATTGCCAATACCATTTGCATAAACAGTTGCTGTTCCAGCATTGGTGTTATCCTCGTAGGAAAGTTCAAAATCCTGTCCTTCGACATAGGTCTTACCTATCTTGGTCAGAGTATATTCACCGGAAGATAAGGTAATCTCTTTTCCTGTATAGGTCTTCTTTGTAGAAACATTCAAAGTACCACTGATAGTCTGTGGCTTGATGGTAAAGGTCACGCGGATCTCTTTACCACTGTAATTGCCTGCACCCTTGATGACGGCAACCGCCTTCTGGTCATCTGTGCTTGCATTGATATTATTCTCATAGGAAACGGTATAGTCTGTTTTTGCTTTTAGCCAACTGCTGCCCATTTTTACGGAGACCGTTGGCTGGATCTCAGAACCTGTGTAGGTTGCTGTATAATCACTGGCATATCCATCATCATATGTGACGCTGTTATTTCCAATGCTGACAACCGCAGCCGTCTCAAAATCACCAAGGATCTGATACTGCTTTGTCACAGTACCCTGGAAGTTATTTCCGGCACCTGAGATTTCCACACTCATGGTACCAATGGCTGTATTATTGCTATAGGTTACTGTATAATCCTGATCCTGAACCAGGGTATAAACAGAGTTGTCACGTGTTAAAGTAACTGTCATGACCGGCTCGATCTTCTTACCGGTATAGGCAAATGTAGTAGCAGCCACGCCATCGATGCTTGCCGTAATATCCAGTTTATCATCATCCTGTGCCTGCTCCAGATCACAACGGTTGATGTCAAAGCCTAAAACGATCGTTCCGGTATAGCCGTTTGCTTCCTTACCGGTGATGGTCACAGTTGCCCTGCCAACTTCTACATTGTTGGTATATTCAACATTACAATTATCGCCAAAGCCTTCGATCGCTTCGTTTGTTGTGGCATTCTTAAAGGTAACCGCCGGTTCCTTTGTCAAGCCGTCATAAGTAAAAGAAGTCTGTGACAACTCAGCGCTTACGATCTGGCTGATATCAAACTTATTGTCAGATCCTGCCTTGATCTCATAATTATTGTAAATCTGTGCTCCTGTATAATTGCCAATACCGGTTACGGTAATATCGTACAGATAAACCAGTTGTCCGCTTTCTACCTGATTTCCTTTTAATACTGCTTCCGCTGTATAGTCCGTTCCAAAAGTAAGAGTCTTGCCCTCATCGGAATAGATACCGTTAGTGACCGTGTTGGATGCAATATCTACACTAAACTGTGCACCCGCATCCTTTGGCAGAGCCTTTGTACCGATCGTATAGGTCAGTTCCTTGCTATAGCCTGCATAATCACCAATACCTGTGATCTTTGCGACTGCTTCCCCTGCGCTGGTACTGCCATTATAGGTCACATTATACTGACTTCCCTGTGTTAAAACTGTACTACCGCATTTTACAGTAACTGCCGGTTCTACCGCTTCTCCTGTATAAGTATAAGTTCCTTCTGCGATGGATGCCTCTAAGATATTGACCTTGATACTTGCAGTACTGCTTGTTCCGACTGCTGATACTGTCACATTTCCGCTGCCACTGGTCACATCGGCATTAAGAGAAATCGTTCCATCTGCATTTACCGTAAATGGCGCACCTGCATCTGCTGTATAGGTAAGTGTACGTTTCAAGGCTGGTGAAAGGCTTGCCTGAACCGCTGTCTGTGTGTCCGTTGCGTCTATGGCGATGGTAGATTGACCGGCGGTGACAGTGGTGTTATCTGAAACTGCATCCGCGCCTACATCAGAAAGCCCGGTCTCTATCATACCGTCACGTCCATCCCAGGCGCTTTCATAATAATAGCCGCTACCGGATACCGTATAGTAATAGATAGCATCGCTGACACTGGTGAAGTTAAAGACAACCGCATAGGTCTCACCGGAAGATAAATAAATTCCCGCTCCGCTCAGATCCAGAGAAAGTTCTCTTGCAGATGCGCTCTCCGATGTTCCATCCATATGCTGCTGGGCACTGGTATAGCGTAAGACTCCACTGGTCGGATCACTGGCATCTGCCAGATTTTGATAGACCGAAACGGTGTAATCTACGCTCTGCGCCACATCCATGTCCACTTTCATGGCTGCACGATCCAGCCTCTGATAATCTTTTGTCGCGCTGCCAATCTGTGCATATTGTCCTTCTTCCAGCAATGTTTCGCCAATATTTGACGTGTAGTCCGCGAACAGATTGCTGCCGATCGACAATGTCGATACGACCATAAGCGCCGCCAATACTCCTGCTAAAATTCTTTTCTTTACATCCTTGTACATACTCATAGAGCCCCTTTCACCAAGTTCTTCTCTATTTTTCACGCCCATCCAAGGGCATAGTTAGACTTATTCTATTTCCATATCGACCTATCCTATTCAAAACTTTACCTTTTTCTGTAAAATTATCTTCCACAGCAAATAAAAACCATGCCGGGAGCACAAAGCCCCTGACATGGTTCCTATGGTCATTTCTATTATGCGTTCACGATCTTTCCGGTATATAACTGGTAGTATTTACCGCCCTCGGCGATCAATTCGTCGTGGTTGCCGCGCTCAATGATACGTCCCTGGTCTAAGACCATGATACAATCACTGTTTCGGATCGTTGACAGACGATGGGCAATGACAAAGGTCGTTCTGCCTGCCATCAATTTATCCATACCATCCTGTACAATCTTCTCTGTTCTCGTATCGATCGAACTTGTCGCCTCATCAAGGATCAGTACCGGCGGATCTGCAATGGCTGCTCTAGCGATCGCCAAAAGCTGTCTCTGCCCCTGACTCAAGTTAGCACCGTCACCGGTCAGTACCGTATCATAGCCATTCGGCAGTTTGTGAATAAAACTGTCTGCATTGGCAAGTTTTGCTGCTGCATGCACTTCCTCATCCGTTGCATCCAGTTTACCGTAGCGGATATTATCCGCCACCGTACCGGTAAAGAGGTGGGTATCCTGCAATACGATACCAAGTGAATGACGCAGATCATCTTTTTTGATCTTATTGATATTGATACCATCGTAGCGGATCTTGCCGTCTGCAATATCGTAGAAACGGTTGATCAGATTGGTGATCGTCGTCTTTCCGGCACCGGTCGCACCGACAAAGGCGATCTTCTGTCCCGGTGTCGCAAACATCTTGATATTGTGCAATACCGTCTTGCCCGGTTCATAGGCAAAATCAACATCATCAAAGACCACATCGCCTTCCAATTTTACATAAGATGTCGTGCCGTCTGCCTGATGGTAATGTTTCCAAGCCCACATACCGGTACGCTCGCTTGTCTCAACGATCTGTCCGTTTTCTTCCTTGGCATTGACCAGAGTAACATAACCTTCGTCATCTTCCGGCTTTTCATCCAAAAGTCCAAAGACACGTTCTGCACCCGCCATAGCCATAACGATAAAGTTCAACTGCTGGCTGACCTGCATGATCGGCATATTCAGACTCTTATTAAAGGTAAGGAAACTTGCCAGACCACCCAGGGTAAAGCCGCCAAATCCACCGATAGCAAGGATACCGCCGACAACGGCAACGATCACATAACTGACATTACCAATCTGTGCATTGGCAGGTCCCAACATATTAGAATACATATTTGCCTGATAAGCACTGTCAAAAAGTTCATCATTCAAGGCATTAAATTCTTCGATTGCTTCTTCCTCGTGGCAGAATACCTTGACAACCTTCTGGCCGTTCATCATTTCCTCGATGTTACCATTGACACGTCCCAGGTTTCTCTGCTGCTTGCCAAAATATTTGCCGGAATTTCCTGCCAAGAACTTTGTCACCAAAAGCATGATGGCTACCATGCCAAGTGTGACCAGGGTCAGCGGGATACTCAGTCTGATCATACAGACGATAACACCGATAACGGTGACGCCGGAGTTGACCATCTGCGGAATACTCTGGCTGATCATCTGACGCAGGGCATCAATATCGTTGGTATAGATGGACATGATATCACCGTGCTGATGGGTATCAAAATAGCGAATCGGTAATTCTTCCATATGAACGAACATCTCATCACGCAGGGCGCGCAGTGTACCCTGTGTCACCTGTGCCATGATAAAGTTGTAAAGGAAGGCACATACCACGCCCAGTGCGTAAAAGCCTGCCACGCGTCCGATTGCTGCCAAAAGTGGTCCAAAGTCCACACTGTGTGCTTCGACCATCGGTGTAATGTAATCATCGATCAAATTCTGCATGAACATGGTTCCCTGCAAAGAACAGAGCACACTTGCCAGAATACATACTAAAACAATGATCAAATGGATGCCGTACATCTTAAAGATGTAGCGTGCCAGTCTGCCCATAATATGTTTGTTTGCCTTGAGGCTTCCCTTGCCTCTCGGAGCCGCCTGTTGTCTTGGCATATTACTCACCCTCCTTCTCATCAAAATCGCCCGAACCGCCGCCGGTCTGGGATTCATATACATCACGATAGATCGCATTGCTTTCCAGTAATTCCTCATGGGTACCAATGCCATCAATGCGGCCATTATCCATCACAACGATACGGTCTGCATCCTGTACGGAGGAGATACGCTGTGCGATGATCAGTTTGGTCGTACCCGGGATCTCCTCACGGAAAGCCTTACGAATCTTGGCATCTGTCGCCGTATCGACCGCACTGGTACTGTCATCCAAGATCAATACCTTGGGCTGCTTCAACAAGGCTCTGGCAATACAAAGTCTCTGACGCTGTCCACCGGAAACATTGCTGCCTCCCTGCTCGATATAGGTATCATAGCCGTCCGGGAAACGCTCGATAAACTCGTCTGCACAAGCAAGTTTACAAGCCTTTTGGCACTCCTCGTCCGTCGCATTTTCACTTCCCCAGCGCAGGTTCTCATAGATGGTTCCTGAGAAAAGGACATTGTTCTGTAAAACAACAGATACCTGATTACGGATGACTTCCAGATCGTAGTCGCGCACATCAATATCGCCGACCCGGACTTTTCCTTCCGTCACATCATACAGACGCGAGATCAGGTTGACCAGTGTAGATTTGGCACTACCGGTTCCACCCAAAATGCCGATGGTCTCACCACGTTTAATATGAAGGTCGATATCTTCCAACACAAATTCTTCTGCATCCTTTTTGTATGCAAAATTGACATGATCGAAATCAATATCTCCGTTTGGCACTTCCATGACCGGATTTTCCGGATTCACGATCGTTGCTTTTTCATTTAAAACTTCTGCCACACGGTTGGCATTTGCCACACTCATGGTGATCATAACAAATACCATAGAGAGCATCATCAGACTGCCTAGGATATTCATACAATAGGTAAGCATACTCATGAGTTCACCTGTGGTAAAGGTAGAGGTCACGATCATCTTTGCTCCCAGCCAACTGATAAGCAGGATACAGGTATAAACCGTTGTCATCATGACCGGTGCATTGCAGGCAAGGATACGTTCTGCTTTTAATAAGAACTTGTAGATATTTCCACTTGCCTTCTGAAATTTTTCTTTTTCAAAATCTTCTCGCACATATGCCTTAACAACACGGATACCGGAAATATTTTCCTGCACGCTGGCATTCAAGTCATCATATTTCTTAAATACATAATCGAAGATCTTGGTCACGCGTGAAATGATCAAAAAGAGGACACAAGCAAGAATCAAAACTGCGATCAGATATACACTTGCCAGACGCGGGCTGATGTAAAAGGACATGATCATGGCAACGATCAGACTTGCAGGTGCACGCATACCCATACGCAGGATCATCTGATAAGAGTTCTGTAAGTTTGTCACATCGGTTGTCAGTCTGGTGACCAGACCCGCCGTAGAATATTTATCGATATTCTCAAAGGAGAAGGTCTGGATATTGGCAAACATGGATTTACGCAGGTTTCTGGCAAATCCGGCAGACGCCCTTGCTCCGTATTTTCCTCCCATCATACCAGCCCAAAGTCCAACGAGGGCTGCTAAGATCATGTAAGCACCAATGACAAAGATATGGTGCATATCTCCCTTGTTGACACCTTCATCAATGATGGATGCCATCAATAGCGGGATGACCATTTCCATTGCCACTTCCACAAGCATAAAGATCGGTGTCAGTATCGAATCTCTGGTAAATTCTTTTACCTGTGCAAGTAATGTTTTTAATACATGCATTATTTTTCCCTTTCCTTTCCTATTTTTTCTCCATCGGAAGCGATTTCCACCTCCAGTTGTTTCTTAATCTGGCTCAACATGGCAAAGAGATCTTTCTTTTGTTGTTTGCTCAGCCCGACCACCAGTCTTTCTTCCATGCTGTCAATACTGATCTCAATATTGTCATGGAACTTAATCCCGGCCTCGGTCAGTTCAATCTTTTTCAGACGGGCATCCCGCTCCACAGAAACACGCTTGATGTAACCGTTCTTCTCAAGACTCTGTAAGGCTGCTGTCACAGAGGACTTTGCCATATGAAAATCAGCCTCCATATCCTTTTGAAAAATCTCCCGATCCCTGTGATGATAAAGATAACCGATCATCCAGCCATGTGTGGCTGTGACCGTATCCACACCGGCATTCAGGATGCTTTTCTGCCAGATATTCTTATCCAAAAGACGACTTAATTCTTTGATCTGATAGCCTATCTGTTCTTCATTTCTCACTTTCTCCTCCTTGATGCCAAGCACCCGTTTCTTAATCTTTGTTAATAGTTCAACACCAAACTGTTCGTTTCTGAACTGTTCGGTTTCGAACTATTATAGAGCGATTGCCTTTTCTTTGCAAGAGGATAATTTCTACAAAAACTTATTTTTTCTTCCTTGTCTCTTGGTCAAATTGCCATAAGCCCCTGTCGGATTCTATACATTTCTTTTTCTTATGATACTTTCTACTCACTTGTTGTATATTTGGGCAAAATAATGTATAATGCCTATATTATTATTTGCAAAATGCAGGAGGGGTACCAATGGAACACACAAGCAAGGACTTACGTGTCCGCAGAACACTGAAAGCCATTCGTAGTGCATTTTACGAGTTGGTATTGACCAAGAACTATTCTGACATTTCCATTACCGAGTTGACAGATCTGGCTGAGATCAACCGCAAGACATTTTATTTACACTATTCTTCTTTGGACGATCTGGTCAAAGAAGTAGAGCAGGAGATCGTAGACCACATTTTACAAAATGTCCGCATGAGTGCAGAGCAGATGGATGTTGCAGGCTGTGTCGACAATTTTTATCACTATCTGGATGAATGTGATGAGGTACAGCAGAAACTCCTCTGTGATTCCCATTATTATTTCTTCTATGAGGATGTCACAGATGCTGTGTTAAAGAGCAATGCCTTTTCCAGGTTCTTTGAGATGACAAAGCACCCGGATATCGTTCGTTCTTATTCAATCTGTATTACCTTTATCTACCGTAACTGGTTAAAGAACGGCAGACCGATTCCGCTCGACGAACTCATCGAATACGCCAGCATGATCATTGCCAAAGGCTACAGCGGCATCATCGAAAAAGAAGCCTAAAATTCTTACATAGACAAACGAAACCCCACAGATCTGATACAATCTGTGGGGTTTTTAAAATCGGCGCGACAGGATTTGAACCTGCGACCTCTGCGTCCCGAACGCAGCGCTCTACCAAACTGAGCCACGCGCCGTCTTGTATATGCAAGACAGTCCTTATCGCGAACTGCCTTGCTATTATAATACATCTAAAAATAAATTTCCAGCCTTTTTCCTAATTTTTTTCATTAAGATAAAAGCATACGAACGGCTCCATAGATACCGGCGTCATTTCCAAGTGTTGCAAGTACGATCGGTGTGTCCTTGCAGGCATGGAAGACCTGTGCCTTAAACGGCTCCTGCAAAGCGTCGATCAGAATCTGTCCTGCGCGGGATACACCGCCTCCGATGATAAAGGCATCCGGGTTGACAACGCAACCGATCTTTGCCAGCGTTGCGCCAAGCATACCGCAGACCTGGTCAACCACGTCGCAAGCCACCTTATCTCCTGCTCTTGCACAGTCAAAAACATCCTTTGCGGAAACAGCTTCCCCAAAAGTGCGAAGTTTACTGTCTTCTGACGTTCCGGCAAGGGCACGCTTTGCCATACGTACGATACCGGTTGCAGATGCATACTGCTCAATACAACCGTAATGACCGCAGTTGCACGCCTCGATCTCCTGCTCATTGACAACGATATGACCGATCTCTCCTGCGGCTCCGTTTGCTCCGGTAAGGATATTGCCGTCGATGATGATACCACCGCCAATACCGGTTCCCAGTGTTACCATAACAATGCTGTTGTAGCCTTTTCCACTGCCCATCCAGTTTTCACCCAGGGCTGCCACATTGGCATCATTTCCAACTTTTACTTTCATACCGGACAACTTGCCCAGTTCCTCAGCCAGCGGTACGATATCCCAGCCAAGATTGACGGCACGGTTGACCACGCCATCCTTGTCTACGGCTCCCGGTACACCGATACCGATACCCTCAACCATATCCTTTGTCAGATCATTTTCTACCATCTTGCCATGTACTGTGGCTGCGATATCCTGTAAGATGTGTGCGCCTTTTTCTGTCGTATCTGTCGGGATCTCCCACTTTTCCACTAAGGTGCCATCCATCTCGAAAAGTCCCATTTTGATCGTAGTTCCGCCTACGTCTGCGCCAAATCCGTATTTTTTCATGCTATCTTCCTCCGTCTTTCTCACTCATGCCTTTCATTGTATGTCATTCGCCCGTCTCTGGCAAGGCATTTTCTGCTGTATTCGTCTGTCCCAGATCGGTCAGGGTCTGATCCAGCGGATGCACAAAGTCGATCGGCTCCAATCCCTCATGCAGCCAGGACATAAAGGAGTACCAGATCTTGCCCGGATAGGTGCCTCCGCCCAGTCCCGGCACTTCTTTTGGGATGTCATAGCCCACCCAAACACTGGTCGTATAGTATGGCGTGTAGCCGACGAACCAGCCATCCTTGTTATCGTTGGTCGTTCCCGTCTTACCGGCGCATGGCATATTGCCAAGTGAATAGCCCCGTCCGGTGCCGGAAGTGATGACCGTCTGCAGCATATCCGTCATCTGACGGCAGGCGTTTTCTTTATAAACGACACTGGCGGTCTGGTCTGCCTGATAGAGCACCTGTCCATCCGCATCCGTGATCTTGATGATACAGGTCGGATTGCGGTAGCCGCCATCATTTTTGATCGTTGCATATCCCTTTGCCATTTCCAGCGCAGATACCCCATTGGTAAAACCGCCCACAGATGCCGGCAGACGCTTGTCATTGGCATCCAGATTGGAAAACTGCATGGATTCCAGATAGGAGATCCCCACTTCCGGTGTGATCTCTTCAAAGATCTTCCAGGCAATCGTATTCTTGGAAAGGGCAACCGCCTGCCGGAGGGTCATTGCCCCGGAATAAGTACCATCGCCATTGACCGGTCCATTCTCGATCGGTTCGTCGACCACAATGGTATCCGGTGTATAGCCCCGCTCCAATGCCGGCGTATAAACAATCAAAGGCTTGATCGCACTTCCCGGCTGTCGGAAACTCTGAAAAGCGCGGTTTAAGGTATAGCCCTCGACATCATCCTGACTGCGCCCGCCCACAATAGCACGCACCATGCCGGTCGTATTGTCAATGCAGACCGATGCCCCCTGCAAGGTATAGATACCCTCATCATTTTTTTCATCAAAGCCACCTAAAATATAGTCGATCGATGCCTGCAACCGGCTCTGCGCCTCCAGATCCAGTGAGGTATAAATGCGGTAGCCTCCGGTAAATAATTTGGCATTACATTCATCATAGAGCGTCTGATACTCGCGGTCGTAGGCTTCTTTTTCCGCATCATCCGAAAATACCGTCTGAAACTCAAAGCCCTCCAGTTCCATCAGCGCGCGGGTCGCACAATAATAGGTAAAGGTCTCCGCGTAGTTATTCTTGATCTCATCCTTTTGCACCGTCTCGATCTTTTCCGCCTTTGCCGTCTCGTAGGAATTTTCCGAGATGACCTTGTCTTCCAGCATGGATTTTAAGATACGATCCCGTCTTGCTTCCGTCTTATCCGGGTTGGTCAAAGGATTGTATAAGGTCGGATTGTTGGGAATGGCGCACAGATAGATCATCTGTGAAAGGGACAGATGGCTGACATCTGTGCCAAAATAGCCCTGCGCCGCCGCCTCGATCCCATAGTAACCATTGGCAAAATACACATTATTGAGGTAGAACTCCAAAATATCCTCTTTGGTATATTTCTTTTCCAGTTCTACCGCAATATACATTTCCTCGATCTTTCGTTCCCAGGTCTTTTCGTTGGAAAGAAAGACCGTACGCGCCAACTGCTGGGTAATGGTACTTCCGCCCTGGGTCACCTCACCGTCCTGGATCATGGCGATAATGGCACGCATAATGCCCCGGTAATCAATTCCCTTGTGCTTGTAAAAGCGCTTATCCTCGGTACTGATGATTGCCTGCTTGATGTAGACAGGAATGTCTTCGTATTCTATGTAGTAGACATCCTTTTCCCCTTTGAGCACCGACAGGGTAGTACCATTGACATCGTAGGCAATACTGGTCTGGTTCTTGCGGAAAGTATCCTTGGAGGAATGGGAAACCAGGCTGACCGCCTCCGTTTTCATGGCACTGACCTTGGCAGCATAGCCTCCCGCATAATAATAAGCCACTGCCGCTACCACCAGCAACATCAATATCATTTGAAATTTTAAAAAGCCCCATATCTTTTGGGAACGTGTTTTTTTCCTGCGTTTTTTCATGCTCTTATTTTACACGTTAGCCCCAAACGACACAAGGCATTAAAATTAGTCTTTTTTACAGATGATCTTTGTCTTTGATGGGTCGACCTTATCTTTTTCCAGAATCAGTTCGTCGATGGATTCTGCTGTGATCTGCCCTGATGTCGGGTTGATCACACTGTCGATCTTGCTGGTGATCTCTGCGTCCACCGTAGAATATTCAAAAGCAAGCGTCGTATGCAGAAGTTTGCAGTTCTTCATGACCAGATTGTCAATATAACACATACCCTGTAAACTCTCGATCGTACAGTTGATCAGTGTCAGATTTTTGGCATTCCAGCCCAGATATTCTCCTGAGATAAAGGAGTCATAGACCGTGATATTTTCACTGTTCCAAAAAGCATCCTTAGACAGGATATTAGAATTACGGATAGTCACATTGTGACAGCCGTCAAAACTATAATTTCCGACCAGATGCAAGCCATCGATCTCCATATTGTCGGTTCCCATGGCAAAATAATCGCCTTTGGCGCTGACCTGGTTCATGACAACATGATCGCAGTTCCAAAGTGTCTCCTCCGCATGTGGGAAAAATACATTATTTAAGGTCACGTCATTGGCGCGGCGCAAATTCTTCGGTGCCTCAATGGTCGTATTGGTCATGCTGATATGATCGGTATACCAGATGCCTGCTCTTGCCATGTCATACCAGGTACAGTCCTTGACTTCGACATTTTTACAATACCAGAGCGGGTATTTCCACTGGAACAATACATGCTCTAAATACAGGTCGGAACTCTCCTTGAGCGGCGATTCACCTTCACCGAATACCGTATCGTATATGTTGACATGATGGGAACCGAATAAAGAACGTTCGCCCTCATAATATGCCTGTCTGATCTCTTTTACATCACTCATTCTTTCTACCTCTTTTGTCTTTTCTATCTTCTTATTTCTATCTTTCTTATCTTTGCTCTTTATAGGATAGGACACCTGCTTTTAAACGTGCCAGTCCATCCAGAAGCGTCGCTTTCGGGCAGGCGATATTAAGACGCAGGAAGGATCTTCCGTCCCCGCGGTACTGGACACCGTGGGAAACAAAAAGTCCGGTCTCCTCGCGCAGATAATCTGCAAATTCCTGACTGTCTGCCGCGATCTTACTGCAATCCAGCCACAAAAGATAGGTTGCCTCCGATGGCAGCAGATACAGATCCGGTATCTGATTTTCCACAAATTCTGCGACTGTTTTCTTATTTTCATAAATGTAATTCCGCAACTGATCCAACCAGTCTGCCCCCTGGTCAAATGCTGCTACAGCCCCTGTCACCGCAAATACATTTGGCTCAGCGACTTCATCCGTATTGATGCCACGCCATACCTTATGACGGATCCAAGGATTTGGCACGACGATAGCAGATGTCTGCAAGCCTGCCAGATTGAAGGTCTTGGTCGGTGCGATACAGGTAATGCTATTATCCCGGCATGTCTCATTTACGGACGCAAAAGGAATGTATTCCTTGCCCGGATCGGTCAGATCGCAGTGGATCTCATCGGAAACCACAAGCACACCGTGCTTGGCACAAAGTTCTCCGATACGCGCCAAGGTCGCACGATCCCAGATGATGCCTGCCGGATTTTGCGGGTTGCAAAGGATCATCATGGACGTCTGCGGATCTGCAAGTTTTGCCTCCAGATCTGCAAAGTCAATATGATAGGCTCCATCTTCATAAACCAGAAGGCTCTCCAGTGCATTTCTTCCATTATTTAATATAGAAGAAAAGAAATGATTATAAACCGGTGTCATGACGAGAACATTCTCCGCCGGTGTCGTCAATTTGCACACAATGGACGAAAGGGATGGCAGGACTCCTGTAGAAAAAAGCAGCCAGTCCTTTTCGATCGTAAAGCCATGACGTCTGCCCCACCAGTTGATATAAGCATCATACCACTCCTCCGGCAGATCAGCATAGCCAAACACTCCATGATCCAGGCGTTCCTGCAAAGCCTTGCGGATCTCCGGTGCTGCCGGAAAGTCCATATCTGCGACCCACATCGGCAGTTCATTTTCTTTTACATTCCATTTATAACTATTGGTATTTCGTCTGTCTACCACTTGATCAAAATCGTACTTCATCGTAAACCTCCTCTGTTCCTTACCTATATAGGTTTGCCTGCTATTTTGTCAGCACTTTATACTATACCACAACTATAGGATAACAAGGCTACGAATTTTTCTATATGTCCGTCCTAATCTTCCATAATACTGCCCAAAAATTCGGCAGTCGTGCGTACCAAAGTGATCTCCAGGGAAGAAATCTCATCCTGCCCTAAAAGGACAACGGCACCCATGATATCCCCGTGCACATTGACAACGGCAATCGCCTGCTCGGCATATTCCGTCTGGGCTTTGTCAACCAGTGGAATGACATCCTCTGCTTTTTTTGCATGATAATCCTGCCGTCCTGCGATCAGGCTTTCCAACTCTCCCGTGATGGGCTGGTTCTCATATGCCTTCTTGCCATTGCCAGCAGCCGCGATCACATGATCCATGTCTGTGATACAGACCAGTTTACCGGTCGTCTCCGCCAGCACCTTTGCATACTGGGCTGCAAAATTTGCCAGTTCTCCCACCGGAGAATACTTTTTCAAAATGATCTCACCCTCACGGTCCGTATAAACTTCCAGCGGGTCGCCCTCCCGGATCCGCAGCGTTCTTCTGATCTCTTTTGGCACAACAATTCTCCCCAGTTCATCTATACGCCGAACAATACCTGTGGCTTTCATCAACATCTTCCTCCAACATCCAAATTTTCTGTGTTATCACTTTTGCGTTAGTATGTGGAAAAAATGAGAATATATGCTATGATATGAATAGAAAATAACAGAAAGGTTATGACCTTATGAATTTTAAATTACAATATGGCGAAGATTTTGACGAAAATTACCTGAAACGCATCATGGAGATCGACGAGATCGTCTATGCAGAAGATGGTTATGTCGGCGAACTGAAAAACATGGTTGCCCGTTATCTGGTCGATCCCCGACAGTTTGTATGTATCGAAGATACCGAGAGCGGACGTCTGGCGGGATATATCAATTTTATCCCCTGTACCAAGGCGCTCTACGAAGATATCCGCTACCAAAGCGAGCATATCCGCGATGACGATATCAGACCGCAGGAGTTAGAACCCCTGAAACAGACCGGCAATGATCTTTTTATCATATCCATTGCCCTGCACCCGGATTTCAAGGATACCGATGCCATCAAGGATCTGTCCAACGGCTGGATCGACTATCTGAACCGCTTGGAAACTTCCGGCTATCCGATCACAAGCATCACCGCAACCGCCGTATCGCCCGATGGGCGCAAGGCGCTGCACCGCATGCAGTTTGAACAGGAGCGCATCTTAAGAGAGGATGGCAACATTGTTTACGTCTGTGAGGGACAAAACCTCCAAAAACTAAAGAAAAAGGAATTACGATTACATGGCCAATTACGAAAATGATATTTATCTGATGCTCCCGCTGGCGGACAATCAGAAAAACTGGCGTTTGGACGAACTCGGGGTCTTAAAACAGGCATCCTTAGATAAGCAGACAGCATATGCAAGCGTGGCTGATGACTTCTCCCGAAGCCTTTTAAACAATTTACAATCTTATCTGGAATATGAATGCAACAACGTGGTTGTGGATGAGTTGCGAATGGCATATCTGGGACAGTACGAATTTTTACATTCTACGGATGACTATCCCAAGCACGGGGAAGATCCAGATGTGGTCGGGACATCTACTTGCCAGTTGATACTGACGGCACACCAGCCAACCCATATGTATATTCTTACTGTGGTTCTGCCAAAAGATACTGTCAAAGATTTTTCCACCACACAGGTGCTGGATCAGTTGAGCCACGAAAGCCTGTGGATCGCCCGTCCCAAGGATGCCGGGCAATATTTAGGCATCAACACAAAAAAATATACAGCCATCCCGGACTACGTCGATCTATACGACTACCTCAAGTATAAATACGGACTGCTCAAATGCGGTTCCGGCAAGGCTTTTCTCCTGCTTTCCGATCGCCCGGAAAAGGAAGACGAATTTCGCTGTATGATGGCGGGCGAAACCTACGACAGCCAGCATCAGGATTTCCATATCGCCAGCGACAATATTTCCCAGATCTGTCAGACCAATCATGCACAGTATGACTATTATCAGGTCTATATGTCAGAAATGGTCGTCGCCTGTATCATGGAAAACTTTTCTGAAAATATGGAAGAAAGAATTGATATCACGGCAACTTATGCCTTTATCGTAATCCTCGCCATGTTCCAGAATACTTCGATCGAAAAGGTCAATATGCAGATCTCCAATGCTCTGGCCAATGACGGCGACATTTCCCACCAGGAGATCCTGGGACTCTACCGCAATTTCGGAAAGACTGTCCGTTTCTGGGAAAAGAACAACTATAAGTATTGGGGGACACAACAGGAAGCCCAGTGTATCGTGGAAGCCCTTGGCAATAAAGAACTAAAAGAAACCTACTACGAACATCAGGAATTTTTGGAACATATCGTTGAGTTAAAGGGTGCGCAGACAGAAGAACGTAACGGCACCATCTTAAACATCGTTGCCACCATCCTTGCCGTAATCCAGGTACAGGATTTTGTTGTAGAACTCTTGGAAGGTTTTTACAAAAAAGCCGGAATTGACGTTACATACGCCGGCAGCACCTTTTCTACCCTGATCATCTGCGGTACCTTTTCCTTTGTTCTGGTACTCATCATCATCAACCGTATGCGCAGCAAGATGCGTAAAGGCAGCATGCATATAAAGGAGTTAAAAGACTATGACATCTAAAGAAAAAGGAATTTGGAACAATAAGCCCTTCTGGTGCATCCTCTTATTCGGACTGGCTGTCCTTTGTTCCAGTATCAAAGTTTTGGTCCTGCCACAGGGCGGAAGTCTGACCTATTTCAGCCTCATGATCCTTTGGCTTATGACCTTTATCTACGGACCACGCTATGGTCTGATCGCCTCCGTTTTATTTGGCTTTGTCCGCTTGGGCATCACCCATCTGACCGGAGAATATATCAATCCCAACATCTGGTCTATCCTATTAGAATACCCGATCGCACATGGTGTTTTCTGTCTGGGTGGATTTCTACAGGAACGAGGGCAAAAGAACGATTATACGATTGACGATCACGAACGGATCCAGGCGGAACCATATAAATTACGCATGGGATATGTCATCGGCGTAGCCGCCATGCTCGCCTGCTATGTCATTTCCGCAGAACTTTTCTATCCGCCTTACCGCGATGGATTTTTCAGCAACTTATTTTACAATATCGTCTATGATAGCAGTTATCTTTTGATCGAGGGCAGTTTTTCCCTGCTCCTCTTATGTGTCCCAAAAGTAGCAGATGCCATCTACTACATCAAACATGTGGCGACACACATGGATGAGGATGACACCTTAGAATGTTTCTAAAGCAGGACATCTGCCATCACTTTTCAGTCCAGATTATAAGACCATAACCAGTGTGCCCACACCGATCAGGATACAACCGATCAAAGATTTGGCTGTAAATTCCTCGTGCAGAAATACAAATGCCAGTACCAAGGTGATAACGACGCTCAACTTATCGATCGGTACAACCTTAGATGCCTCTCCCATCTGCAAAGCCCTGTAATAGCACAGCCAGGATGCACCGGTTGCCAGACCGGATAAGATCAAAAACAGCCAGGACTTCTTGCTGATCTCCGTGATCCCACTCTGTGTATGGGTCAAAAATACCATCCACCATGCCATGACAACGACCACCATGGTACGGATTGCCGTCGCCAGATTGGAATTGACTCCATCAATACCGATCTTTGCCAAAATAGACGTCAAAGCTGCGAACACTGCCGAAAGAACTGCAAATACTGCCCACACAAAAATCATCTCCTCTTACTTACATTTAACTTTTCCTCTTATCTGTAAATAATTATATGCCTATTTTTCCAAATGAACAGCGTTTATATAAAATGCTTTTCTTTGCAATAGTGATAGATCTCCTGCTTCTGCACTTCCGCAAAATCTTGGGCAACCTCCACTTCCATATTGGCAATGGCATAATAATCTACCAGATCCCGGTCTTTTGTTGCCAGAGAAACCGGTCGTCCCATCAATATCAAAAAAGATAATCTTCGCCATATCCACTTTCTCCTATGCTTCGTTTAAGCAACCACAGCAAGCAGGCGATCCAAAAGTCCGGTTGACTGTAGGAAGAGAATTACCATGATGACCGGTGCCACATACTTGATCATAATGTTGTATAAATGCTTTCTGGAAAACTTGCCGTTCGGGTGCTCCATCTCCTCTGCGATCCATTTTGGACCGACGATCCAGCCGACCAATATGGTAGAAAATACCGAAATGAGCGGCATTAGGAAACTGTTGCTGATGTAATCCATAATATCAAGTAACTGTCCGGTCGAGCCATTCGGCAATTTGACTTCGACATAAAATACACTGTAGCCCAGTGCGATCACTGCTGTTGCAATCAGGTAAATGATGGTAAGGACGCCTGTCGTTTTCTTTCTCTCAGTGTGAAATACTTCCATGCAGTTTGCCGTGATGGCTTCCAAAACGGAAATGCAGGAAGTCAGCGCCGCAAATGCTGTCAAAAGGAAAAATACCAATCCGATCACATAGCCCGCTTTTCCCATGGCGTAAAAGGTCTTTGGCAATGCCACGAACATAAGGCTAGGTCCGGCAGACATGCCATCAATACCGGAAAAGACAAAGATGGCAGGAATGATCATCATACCGGCAAGAATAGCTACACCGGTATCTACGATCTCGATCTGTGCAACCGATTTATTGAGATCCACTTCCTTTTGCACATAGGAACCATAGGTGATCATGATGCCCATGGAAACGCTAAGGGAAAAGAACAACTGGCTCATAGCATCCAAGGTGATCTGCAGGAAACGCGATAGCGTCAACCCAGACATATCCGGCATCAGATAGACTTTGAGTCCATCCAGACCTGTCCGCACGGCTCCACTCTCATCCCCTGATCTTAAAGCCAGGGAGAAGATGGCAATACCAACGACCAGCACAAGCAAGATCGGCATAACAAATTTGGAGCATCGTTCAATGCCGCCCTCAACACCATTATAAACGATAAAGCCGGTAAGCAGCATGAAGATCAAGCCAAACCAGACCGATGATGGGTCTGTGATAAAATCTGTAAAATAATCATCCTTTGCTGCAGCCGCAAAATCGCCTGTCAGATAGACCGTAAAATATTTGAGGATCCATCCTCCGATCACGGCATAATAAGTCATAATGAGCATTGGGACGCAGAAAGTCAGAATACCCAGTTTTTTCCATCCCGGTCGCATGGTCTCATAAGCGGCAACGGCACTCTTACCTGTCTTACGACCGATTGCGATATCTGTTGTAAGCAGCGTAAAACCAAAGGTCAACACCAGTACAATATAGATAATCAAAAACAAGCCACCGCCGTCTTTTGCAACTAAATACGGAAATCGCCATAAGTTTCCCACGCCCACGGCACTTCCTGCTGCCGCCAGAACAAATCCAATCTGGCCGCTAAAACTACTCTTCTTTTTCATCTTTTTAATTTCTCCTGTTTTTATCGTTATTTTGTATTTTTCCGAAATAGAAAATAACCACTGCGTAAAAATACACAGTGGTTATATTATAGCAAGAATATTCTGTTGTGCCTAGGAATTTCTTCCTTAATTTCCGTTAATTTCCACTACATCCGTGCTTATCTTCGCCACAAGAATGACCACCACAAGAATGACCTTCTCCATGACCATGATGTGAGCACTCTACATTTGGGTTGTATCCCAGATTATTTGCCAAAAGTGCCTCTACTGCTGCATCACAAGATCCTGCCACTCCACCGTACAACTGGATACCAGCCTGTGCCAATGCATTCTGTGCACCGCCACCAATACCTCCACAGATAAGCACATCTACCTTTGCACCTGTAAGAAATCCTGCAAGTGCTCCATGTCCCTGTCCGTTTGTATCCACAACCTGGGTATTTACAATCTTACCATCTTCTACATCGTAAAGTTTAAACTGCTCGGAATGTCCAAAATGCTGAAAAATATTTCCATCCTCATATGTAACTGCGATTCTCATTTGCTTTTCTCCCTTCTCTTGAAACCGGGCACCATACTTATGTCTCTGGCAACCGCCACAATGACATACGTCTTCCTTGCCTTCACAAAGGCGGTAGTCTCCTCCCTCAATACGAAGGGGCATGCCTTCTACGAGTGCTGTCGCAATTTTTGCTCTGGCAGTATTGTAAATCGCCTGCGCTGTTGTCCTTGCCACCTGCATATAACTACTGCATTCTTCCTGTGAAAAACCCTGCTCATCAATCAAGCGGATTGCTTCAAACTCATCAACCGTCAAAACGACTGTTGCCTGATTTTCATCCTGTCCTACAGGCACAAAGTTACATACCTTTGGCATGTGGCATACTTTTCTGCACTTTCTCGGTCTTGGCATGCTACGGCTCCTTTGTTATTGGCATATGCCAGTTAATATTTCCATTCTTACTCTACTCTCATTTATGGCATATGTCAATTACTATTGTAAGTATTTTCCTCTTGAAATGAATATTTTTTACAAATGTTTATCCGTGCAATCCTGCGGACTGACGGATCATATCCTCGACTACGATATCGTAGATTTCCCCGATACTATTACAGTATTCCAAAACCTTCCACGGCTCATTTGTGTGAAAATGTATCTTGATCAGATCTTCGTCTCCTGCTGCGATCAAACAATTTCCTTCAAAATGATCAGTTATATAATCTGCGATCTCATCTTCATCAAGATCTTCATCTCTACGATCGATCAGAAGCTGCGTATCATACCGATAAGCAAACTGATCATCCTCTACATCAACACTATGAATCTCTCCCATGTCGTCCTCCTTCATTATCTTTCATTCTTCTGAATAGGAAGATACCACAAAATCATCCTGAGTGCAATTTTTTCCGCTATTGCCCTGTGTTTATGATCCATACGCTTTAACAAAACTTTAACATCAGAAAAATATTTGCGAAACAGGAAGTGTGTATTCTTTCATCATCAAACAACCGTGTAATCACACACAAAAATTGTTGAAATATGGAAAGGAAGGTTTATGATAATGAAAAAAGTACATTTATAACTATGCTGTTGGGAACACTCGGAGGCCTGCTTTTTGCCATCTTATGCTTTCTCTTAGCGGTGGCGTTATCAGTCTTATCGTACTTGGCATGGCATTTTATATGATCATCCATGCATCGCGCATACTAAAAAATACAGATCTGATCATTCCAGCATCTGCTTCCAGATAGAAACCAGTCGTTCCACGGAGTATGCCGCATTTGCCGGGCTGGTGGAGGGAAGCGTAACCGCCTCCATACCAAGTACATTCTGCTGGTACTTCTTAAAATATTTTCCCGAGATTGCACCATTACAGTAAACCCTTTTGATCTGCGATCGCTCAATGATGGGCTGCAGGTCTGTCGGCGTGACATTGCGGATACTGCTGTCGCTCGATCCAATGATATCGCAACTATAGATGGTATCCCAAAGTGCAATATGATTTTCATGCAGCATTTTCTTTTTTTCGTCTATGCTGATTGGGACTTCCACCTGTAATACCGCAGCCATCACTTTCCAGAAACGGTTCTGCGGATGCCCATAGAAAAACATCTGCTCTCTGGATTTCACTGAGGGAAGACTTCCCAAAATCAAAATCTTTGATGCTTCGTCATATAAGGGCGGAAAGGGATGTACGATGTGTTCATAATTTGTATTCATGAGTGTTCCCCCAATCCATGCAAATCCAAACGATATATGGTCTGTTCCAGTGTTTCCTCTTCCAGAAACATAATCATATAGATAGGCAAATACACCTTTTTCCCTGCTTTTTGCTATTAAAGTAATGCTCCTGAAATCCTTTTGCCAACAACTCCTGCGCCACCACATTCTCAAACAAAGCGCCATTGTTGATGGCTTTATCCTTATTTAAAATGGACATTTTCACCCTAATAATACATTGTTTTTTCAACTTTTCCAACCAGATTTTACGATTTTTTTCAACTTTTCCAACCTGCTACATGCCAATCAGATCAAATGCTTCAAAAGAAACTACAACCTGATAATCCCTGTGGATATTCGGATACTTGATCTGGACAGATTTTAAGGTCTGACTATAGTACCAGCCACTCTCTGCCGCCTCATAGTCCGAACGATTGAGAAAATGTGGCACTTCCATACCATCAACCCTAACCCAGTAAGGCGACTTTTCACGATGCACCATATCAATATGCATACGCTCGACCGGACTTTCATAACTTCCTGTCTTTACAAAGTTAAGTATGGTCTGCTCTCCCGCTTTCATCTCAATATGTATATTAGCGTAGACGCCCTGCTCATAGTCCATGCTTGCGCCGTCATCATCATAGAGATCAAAGGCTGCATCCTGATCCGGCACGCAAAGAATCTTTAACTCCCTGACTTTCTCCGTCGCAAGATTAAAAAGCTGGTTTTCCGCAATTGACACAATAGAGCCACTCTTTAAAAACATAGGAATGCTTTCCAGTGTAACCGGAATCGCAATGGTCTGTCCACCCTCATAAGCTTCTCTGGTATAAAAATCATAAAATATCGTTCCTTCTGGCAAATAGATTTCTCTCTCGCGCGCACCTTTCTCGACCACATTTGCCACCAGAATCGAATCACCTAACATAAACTCGATTCCTTCATTATAGCAATTCTCATCCCGCTGAAATGCATAGACCAGCGGCTCCATGATCGGCGCGCCCGTCCTTGCCGCTCTTGCCATGAGCGCATACATATAAGGAGACAGGCGATAGCGGAACTGGATAGCATCGCGGATCAGATGCTTGGTGCCGCTATACATCCAAGGCTCCGTTACCGTGTTGTCCGTATTGGTCGAATGGATGGAAAAACGCGGCTGGAAAATGCCATTTTGTACCCAACGCACAAAAAGTTCTTCCTCCGGTGCCGTGCCGTAAAATCCGCCAATGTCGCAACCATGATTTGCCACACCGGAAAGCCCCATACCGAGAATTGTTGCTATATTATATTTCAGACTTTCCCAACAGGTAAGGTTATCGCCAGCCCATGTCTGCGCATAACGCTGGATGCCTGCATGACCTGATCGACACACTGCAAAAGCTCTGGTGTTCGGAAATTCCTCATGCACCGCTTCCTGCGTCAACTGACACATGAGGTTGCTCATAACCGGTTTTACCTGCCCGATCGTAGCCCCTTTTCCCTCAAAGAACACGCGGGCATCCTTATCCACAAGCCCTTCGTATTCGCAGTTGTCATTCCAGACGGAAGTCACACCGTAAGACAAGAGATTTTCCTTTAAATATTGCTTCCAGTCCTGACGCACGCTCTCCTTGGTATAGTCGATATAATTTCCCATACCGCCCCACCAGAGTCCGACTGCCGGCTTATCTTCCTGAGAGTCTTTGACAAACATGCCCTTTTCTTCCATATCTTTTTTATAAGGATGGGATAAAAGCATTCCCGGCTTCACATTTGGCGAAACCGTAATCCCACGTTCTGTCATTTTTTTGAAATGGTCTGCCGGATCCTTGAACTTGTCCTTATTCCAGGTGAAGGTATAACGTTTCATACCCTCCCCGGCATCAATCTCGCAATAGCCGGAGGACAACTGGAATCCATCGATCGGGATTTCTTCTGCCTTTGCGGTGTCGATAAATCCAACGATCGCATCATCTGCATCTTTCGGCAATTCCGGATAATACATGGAAGATCCGAGATATCCCAGTGCCGTCTTTGGCAGCATAACCGATTTTCCTGTCAAATCCGTATAGCGCGAAACAATTTCTTTCATCGTCGGCCCCGCAATAAAGAAAAGATCAATGTCACCGCCATCTATGCGAACGGTGCTGTGGTGCTTGGTATAATTGCTGTGGGATCTTCCCATGTTAAAATCACATTCCCAGGTCGTATGATAAAAATAACCGACTGCCTTTTTCGTCTTTTCATTCAGTTTCAGATAGAATGGGATGTGCTTATAAAGGGCATCTGTCTTTTCCGGGTTATAGCCCATGCAGTCTCCCGGTGCCGTCTGCATAAATGCTTCTCTCTTGTTGATCTGCCCCGTACGCTCGCCAAAGCCATAGTAATCATCTTCTGCTTCCATGACACAGGTATGGATACGCCGTCCGTTGCTGTCACAGAGCCAACCGCGATATGGGATATCCTCATGCAAAAGACTGCCCTCTGCATCAAAGATCTGTAAGATAAAAGGATCTTTCTGTACGACGATCCTTAATTTTTTGCCCTGCAAAATAACTTTATCTCCATCCTCTGACATGGCAGCGTCTGCCGGTGTGATCCTGTGGCGATAGTCCTTTAAGATGCCATCCATGCGGTCCTCCCAAGCCGTCATGACAAGTGAATAGGATTCCTCCGCGAAATCCCCGTCGAAGCCTGCGCGGATACGCACAATATCATCTGTCAAAAAGAGGATGCGCATTTCCACTGCATTGGTAGACAGGATAAAATCCTCTCCCCTTTTTTCTATTCCCAATAATTTCTCAATAATCTTCATGGTAAATCCCCTTTCCCATATCTTTTCTATATTTTCATACTAGCAAAGAAAAGACAGCAAATCCACACGAATTCTGCTGTCTTTTCAAATATTTCTTTACATATCTTGCTATCTCATTGATTTATGGTAGTTTTTAGTTTTCATTGCGTGATGCAAGCGCATCTACATTATTTTTGCTCATCTTCCTTTTCCTCCCAATTACTGTAAAAGCCAGTCTAAAATATCCTGAATGTACTTATCCCAGAAATTCCAATCATGACCGCCCTTGTCCTCTTTGTAGATCAGATCTGCGTGTTTTGCCTCCAAGACTTCTTTTACATGCAGATTGGACTGGTATAAAAAGTCCTCCGTGCCGACTGCCTGATACAACTTGGGCACACAGCCACCCTTCACATCCTGATCATAAAGGGCAAAGAGATCGTATTTGCTTCCGGACAATTTCTTCGGATCTCCGAAAGAATCCTCCCAGGAAAAAGGATTGTTCTCATTTTCCTGAATAGTCGCACTCTCATAAAGTCCTGCGATGTCTAAGGCTCCCGACATGCTCGCCGCCTTGGCATAAAGATCCGGGCGGCTGAGTCCCAGATACCATGCCCCATAACCTCCCATGGAAAATCCGGCAATATAGGTCTTTTCACGATCCTTTGTGACCGGGAATACACTCTGTATGAAAACCGGTAATTCCTCTGTAAAGAATGTCTTATACTTTTTACCGCTCTTTAGATCCTGATAAAAAGAATTTTCTGCGGATGCCATGACGACAACCATGCCACGCTCCTGCGCGTAGCGATCGATATTACTGTAACGCACCCAGGAAAACGCATCCCCATAGGCACCATGCAACAGATAGAGTACCGGAAGTCCCGCCTCATAATCATACTTTTGGGTATGGTTGATCTGGGTGATCTCCTCACTGCTTCCCGGCGTTGGCACGAACACATTTAAAGTGATGTTGCTTCCCAGAGAGAAACTGTAATAATGTGTCTCCATCAATGCCATCTCATCTTCACCTCCTCGTTTTTAACAAGTTCCATTCGAAATTTGTCTCTTGCGTTTCTGGGAAAATGGTAGCAAAATGGCAATAGCAAAACTACACCATTTTTGTTTTATGCGTGACATTTTTTTACAAATCTTGTTGTTTCGTGACAGATCTGTAGATAAAACTAACAATTTTTCTTATGATGATGCCAAGTTTTTGGGTAAAAATTTGGGTAAAAAGGAGGTCAAAAATGATCGATCGTGCCGCTATCTTAATGGAACAGGGTGCCTCCATTGCCTGTCATCGCGTGGAGGGCATGAATGACAATATGTCACATTCCCATTACCATACTTACTTTGAACTCTATTTTTTAGAGGGAGGCGAGCGTCACCACGTCATGCAGGATCAACAGTATGAGACCAAGGTCGGCTCTTTTATGATCTTTGCACCTTATATCATGCATTATTCTTTTTCCGATCATGATGTATCTTTCAAGCGGACAGTCCTCTATTTTAAAGATGAGGCAGTCGCATCCCCGGTGCTTCTGGATCTTTTAAAAAATGGAAGCGGCTTGTATGAACCGGAGCAGAAGATCTCCTCCTCCATTCATTTTTTATTAAATGAACTGCAAAAAGAGCAGGAAAGGGATGATCCTTTGCATGAAACAGCTATGGAAAATCTGCTCAATACTCTGCTGCTTACCATCATGCGCAGCACCCAGGTATCGCCAAAGCCGGAAACCCAGAGCCGCATGGCAAAGGTGATCTCTTATATTGAGAAAAACTATCAGCACGAATTGCGTTTACAAGATATCGCGGCTGAATTTTATGTGAGCGAATATTATCTCTGCCATGAATTCAAGAAGTACACCAACCGCACCATCGTCCAGTACATCAATGCCCTGCGCATCCTGCACGCCCAGCGCCTGATCACAGAAAGTGACCTGAATTTTACCAAGATTGCCGAGCAGACCGGATTTTCTTCCCTGACACATTTTAACCGGACCTTTAAATCCGTCGTGGGAACCTCACCATCCGCCTACCGCAAGGCAAACCCAAAACATGAATAGATCATAAGAAAAAGGAGTGACGCACAATGCAGATTTGGAAAAGCAGGCGGACACAGTTTCGGACTGGGAAAGGGACTTGCCGTAGAAGGATGGCTGGAAGATGCTCTGGCATTCTGGCAGTCTCTGCCCTCATAAATCTATGGCAAAATAGCAAGTCAGGTATTGCATCCATTTCATATATTCATTAAAATATACATAAGTATAAGTTGATCCAGAGACCGTGCCAACTCCACGTTTTTGGTCCACAAAGGAGAATAAATATATGGAATACGACGAAAACCTTTTTAAAGCAAAAGCGAATCGACGAGCACGCAACATCTGGCTTGTTTTTTCTCTCTTGCTGACTGCCAACTATGGTGCTGATGTTGCTAACGGTCTGAACACACCGATCTATTATCTGATGTTCTTACTTCTCTGCTGGGTGCCATTTTTATCCGGTCAGATCCTTATGAAAGTAAAGGGTGCCGACACCGACCTCTATCGCTATGATCTTGCGATCGGTTATGGCATATTTTATCTCTTTGTTATCTGTACTACAGAGTCACCGATCGCCTTTACCTATGCCCTTCCGGTGACCAGCCTTTTAGTACTCTATAAAGACAAAAAATTTATGAAATACTGCGGTATCATCAATACCGGCATGGTCATCTTCAGTTGCGCATATCATTATCTGCACGGTTTTAACTCCGCAGCAGACACCAAGAACTACCAATTGCAGATTGCCTGCATCATCCTCTGCTATATATGCTATGTCCGTTCTATCCAGCATCTGAATGAGTCAGACGGAGCTATGACCGACAGCATCAAGTCAGATCTGCACCGCGTTGTTACCACAGTGGACAAGGTAAAGTCTGCCAGCAACTCTATCTTGGACGGCGTGACGGTTGTCCGCGAACTTGCTTCCGAGAATAAGCACGGCGCTGATGTCGTTATGCTGGGCATGAACGAATTAACCGGCAACAACACACAGTTGCAGGATCGCACGACTTCCTCTATGGATATGACGACCGACATCAATGCACAGGTACAACATGTTGCCGCCATGATCGAGGAAATGGTGGAACTGACCCGCGAGTCCGGTGTCCATGCACAGAGCAGTTCTTCCGACCTGGATAGTTTGATCGAGACAACGCAAGTCATGTCCAACTTATCAAACGAAGTAGACCATATATTACATGATTTCAAAAGTGAATTTGAGATGGTAAAGGAAGAGACCGGTACCATTGACAATATTTCCAGCCAGACCAACCTGTTGGCTCTCAACGCTTCCATCGAAGCAGCCAGAGCCGGAGAAGCAGGCAAAGGTTTTGCCGTTGTTGCCGAGGAGATCCGCAAGTTGAGTTCCGAAACCAGCGCATCTTCCGGTCAGATCCAGAATGCTCTGGTCCGTCTGGAAGAGACCTCTGCCAAGATGATGACCTCCATGGAAAAGACACTGGAACTCATCCAGCAGACCATGGAAAAGGTGACACAGACCGGCGAGAATGTCAAAAAGATCAACGAAGATTCTTCCCAGTTGGGCGATCATATCCAGGATATCGATTCTGCTATGCGTGAGGTCGAGACATCCAACTCACAACTGGTAGAGAATATGGAGCAGGTTTCTGACATCATGAGCCATATGACCAACTGCATCAATGACTCCGATGAGACCAGCAAGCGTATGCTCAGTAAATACGAAGAAAGTGCCAACAATATCAATTCCATCGAGTCCGTCATTGAAAGCCTCATGTGTGAACTCGGTTTTGGCGGATTTATGGGAATCGAGGATGTGGAAGCCGGCATGAAAGTTCTCTTTACCTTAGAGGGAGAGACTGAGCCGCATCACGGCGAATTGGTAGAGCAGACACAGGACGGACTCCTTATTAAGACAAGCGAGATCCTTAGCCCGCATATGGTTACCGGTTGCGAGGTTCAGGTCGTTGTCGGCAATGTCCTCTATTGCTGGAACAAGGCAAGTCTGGATCCAAATACCGACCACAACCGCAATTACAGCATCCGCATTACCGGTCGCCCACGCATCAACAATCGCCGTAAATATCCGCGTATTGATGCCAGCAACACCTGTACGATCACCATGGCTGACAGCGGAAAGACCTATTCCGGCAAACTGGACAACATCAGTGCCAATGGCTTTGCTTTCCTGTCCAGCGATCCGGTCTTTACCGATGCCAAGGGACAATCCCTTACCATCACGATCAATGACTTTGCACTGGCATCTCACAACGTGTTGGATGGACGGATCATTCGCTGTTCCGATCACGATGGCACCTACATCGTTGGCTGTCAGATGCCTGACGACAATGTTTATATCATGGAATATATCGAAAGCCGCCTGCGTGATGGGGCTACGAGTTTTCAGTAAGTCTTCAGACTTCCTAAATATCAAAAATGTGCTAAAAAGTCCGGGATAACCTTTTTTCTTACGGTCATCCCGGACTTTCTTACAGCCACAACTTCTTAACAACGCGTTTCAAACGGAATAGCAGGAATTCCTGCTGCATTAAACAAATTCACCTGATACCAGGCATCTCTTGCAAAACGAATCTGTAAAGAACCCTCTGTCATTTCTTCCAATCTCAAAACCAGACTGTCTCCGTCTACCAAAGCCTGATAAGAAATTTCTCTGCCATTCTCAAGCACTGACAAGGCATTGATGGAATCTCCTGCGATCTCAAGCCCTTCTTTTGCATATGCCATCTTTATACGGATCGTATCACCCTCACGTTTTATCCCTTCCGGTCTCGGTGCCTCGCAGAGGATATCCTCTCCATATAGATATTTTCTTGCCAAAAGCGCCAAGCGATGTCCCACCGTGCGCTTATCTTTCGGATGAATATCATGTTCTTCGCCGACATCAGCAATAGATGCCATATATAGGCCATCGACTGTTTTTGCTGCTTCTTCCTGACAGCGACGGATTGTCGCATAATCCAGATTGGTCTGCATCATCCAGTCTCTCCAGCCCGGCAACTGCACCTCAAAAAACGGAAGTGCTTCGTCCTTCCATAATTTGCGCCAATCACTGACCAGTCCCTTCATCATATCGGTATAAAGCGACTGCAAGCCCGGCACATCATCGCTCTCGCCCTGATACCAAAGTACCCCACGTGCAGAAAATGGGGCAATCTGCTTTACCATATGCTCATATAAAATTCCCGGCATAGTTCTGGCGTCTACATATTCTATACGATAGGCTTCCATTGTTTTTGCCATCATCTCCTGCAGCGATGCATTCTCATCGAGTCCCAATGCCTTTTTCTGCTCTGCCAGTGCCTCAGGTGACATACTTTCCAGCCCCTTTTGTGCCATATCCATCATGGCTTTTCCGATTTCTTCCATGGATGGTGTTCTCGGAAGAACCACCTGATCAAAAGGACTCAGGCAAGGCTTTCCTGCATCGCTCTGCGGATCTGCCTTCCTCTCCGCCCAGAACTGCTCCATATCCTTGCCTTCCACTGACTTTTCCCACTTTTCCATCCATGGTTTTCCTACACGTTCCACAGTATCCTGGTCCATCCATGCACAACTGTAGGTACCGCCCCAGTTGCATCCTATAATACCGACCGGAACGCCGACCTTTTCTCTGATCTCCTTGGCAAAGTAAAAAGCAACCGCAGAAAAATATCCCAGATTCTCCTCGGATGTGGCTCTGCGCCATCTGCCTACTGCACTGTAATCAAAGTCGCTATCCTGTTCCTCATAAAACTTCTTTGGTACATCAAAAAAGCGCAACTCATGATCATCCAGCCCCATGACCTGCTCATGATATTTTTCATAGCGCAGAGGGAATTCCATATTAGACTGTCCGCCGGCAATGTAAACCTCACCGATTGCTATATCTTCCAGAGTCATTGTCTCTATCCCATCACTCACCTGCAGCATCTCTGACGCAGAAGCCTCGAGGGGCTCGATTTTCAGGCAAAAATGACCTGTTTCATCTGCCATTACCTCAGCGCTCTTTCCCTGAATCTCAGCCCTTACCATCTGATTTGGCTGACTCTCTCCCCAGATATATACTGGTTTTTGTCTCTGTAAAACCATCCCATTTGAAAATACTTTTGCAAGTTTCATTTCCTACCTCCATCTGACTCTATTTGTGTGGTATCTCCACCTTAATCATACAATACTGATCTTTACTTGTTCGGAATCTGACGCAATTGCTCATCCACCTGATCGATCAAATCTTGCGACATTCCCGCATAAGTAACAGCATAGGATAACAAATGTCGCAGGGTCATAAGTTTTAACGCCTCCATCATGGCTGCTCCATCTACCTGGGCTGCCTGCTCCTGACCTTGTCCTGCACTCATATGCATAATTGGCTCAATGATCTTCATCGCTTCCGGCTTTCCGGACAAATAGGCCATGGTACAGTCAACATTTAAGAATGGCTCACGATTTCCATTGATACTTTTTGAAAAACGTGGCTGCTTCATCTGCCCATTCGCAAAATCTCCCATAATATCCTTAAGCCACTCAATCGAATCTGCCACCCAGTGTGGCACGCGATTGCAGTATTCCTCCGGATTTGGAACTACCGATGTATTACATACGCTATAGCCATGCGCTCCATGGGAATAAATATGACTTTCAAACATGATCTCATGCTTCTCCAGCGCATCAAGCAAATGAATAGTATTCTTAACCGGTACCACATTGTCTGTTCTCGTTGCAAACACAAAGCAAGGACAGGTATTATCATCCACGGCTGCAATAACATCCGGTGCCGTCTTCTCATAAATCTTAGCACAATCTCCTTCAATAACGGGATAGCCCAGAATCGCCGCATATGGACGATGCTGACTCATCGTTGCCGCACTGGCCGCCAGATGTCCACCGGCGGAGAACCCGATTACCACGATCTTATCCGTCAGGACTTTCCACTCATCTGCCCGCTCCTCAATCAAAGCCATGGCCTGCTCATAATCATCTAATGGATTCGGCCAGACAGAATCCTCTCCCACCGAATAGCGCAGGATAAAAGCCTGATAGCCTGCCTCAAGATAAGGAAAGGCTACCGGATCTGCCTCTCTGTCAGAACACATAGAATAGCCCCCGCCCGGCAAAATCAACACAGCAGGCCGCTTACTGATATGATTAAATTCTCCTTCCACCGGCTGTGTGTATGCTGTCAGCGTCACATTTCTTTCCCCATTCAATACGATTTTCTCTACGTCCATTATCTTCTCCTTTTCGTTTTATAAAATGAATTAACATTATATTAACTCGTTTTACACTGTGTTGCAAGATATATTTGTTTTTTTCACAAGTAACGTGTTATACTAATGTAGCATTGTAGTAATTTTATACAAAATCAAACATTTTCCAAAAGTTAAAAGGGGATATTATATATGGATCAAACTGCTTATTTTGAACAGATGCGCCAGAAACGGCGCAGTGAAATCTTAGAAACGGCACGCCGGATGATACTGGATCAGGGACTTTTTTCATTCTCTATGCAGGGATTGGCACAGACGCTGGATGTATCTACGGTCACATTGTATAAATATTATAAGAATAGTATTGCGATCATTGAAGACCTTTACCAGACAACCACCGGCACCTTATTCCGGTTCCCGGATCTTTTTCCCACACAAAAAAAGCCAGAAGATCTGGCTTTGGAGTATATTTCCCTGATTCTTGACGACATGATCTGCCGCCGGGAGGATTTTCGTCTGGTCATGACCCTTGGGCTCTACATCTATCCTGCCGATCCGGTAACAGAGATCCTGCCGGCAGAGCCTTTCTTGCAATATCTGCAAGAGACTCTGCCGCCGGAAGTCTGCGCTCTTTCGCGTGATAATTCGGACTTTCTCTCCTTTGCCACAGATGCCTGCCTATCTTTTATGCAGTCTGTTGCCACCCAGAACAAGCCGGATCTCAGACAGATGAAAAGTCAATTATTATTGTCTTTGTCACTGTGGTTTTAGCGCACAAAGGCATAACTACTTTACTGCTCTTTCATTTCTGCAATATTCTTCTGTACCTGAACCATACGGTCTTTGTCCAGTTCATAGAACTTCATGGCAACGATATTACACAACCAACCGATAATCGGAAGTCCAAAACTTAGAAACATTGCCATCCAGAAAACACCACTTGTAGCCTTATCGCCCATCTGCGGCATGGTATTCTTATAACCGATGGCTGCCACACAAAGGGTCGCAATGGTCGTAGCAAGTGCTGCCATCAACTTATCAATAAAAGAATAGACACCACCTACCACTGCCGGCATATACTTTCCGGAACGCTCCAACTCATAGTCAACAACATCCGAACGCATGGCACCTGCTGTGGTCGTCAAAATCATACGCGTTGCAGTCGTTGCCAACATAAAGATACAATAAATAACTGTTGGAACAACAGCCACAGAAATCTGACTCATACCATCTTTTCCTAAAATAATACAGAAACCACAAGTCATAGCAGCAACGCCAATGGAAACCCATGACCAGAAAGTAGTTGACTTCTTAACACCATGCTTGGATACATACATACCGCCCAGGAAGGCAAATGCAATACCTACAATCATAGTAAAATTATTGATCATGGTCGTTGTCTTGTAACTGCCGATCAGAATACCATTTAACAAAGTAAGAATGATAGACTGACTTGCTGCGGTCTGCGCCAGTTTGTCCGTTGCACAGGAAACAATATACATCTGCGCCGGTCGATTGTCACGAAGTACATGCCACATGTCGCTCCACTTGATCTTGTCGTCCTTTTTCTTGCTGCCAATAGATTCATAAGATTCCTTTACATCCGCATGACGCAGACCAATGATAGCAAGAAGGGTCAAAACTCCTGCAAAAGCCACAAAGAAGAAACAAGAATTTTTGAGCATTGCTGCGTTGTACTGGTTATCATATTTTGGCAAAATTGCAAATGCAATTACCGTATTGAATACCATCGGTGTAATATAACTGTAAACAGTACCAATAAAACCCATCATTGGCCGCTGATGTGGATCGTTTGTAAGGATGGTCGGTCCGACTGCTGCAGCTGTAGAACACAAAGTATAGCCCAGCGTGTACATCACATAGGTAATCGTAAACACGACAATTCCGGCAATACCGCTAAATTTACCTACACACCAGTTGTACAGGCAAAGCACGGCAAGCGATTCAATGATAAATCCTGCGGCAACACAGATCCTTATCTTTCCATGCGTGCCCGGCATCTTCTCTATCAGTGCTGCCGCCAATGCATCTGTAACTCCATCAAAGACCTTAGTGATGGATAGGATGACTCCGACAGTTGCGACAGCAATCCCATACCCTTCCGTTCCTATATAACTCGCATACATGATCAGGATGTAAAAACACATCTGACCTCCATTTGTTGCCACACTGGCAATCATGTCAAATAAAGATGCCTTACGGTATTGGACCCCATCCGTCACACTGGCATCCTGCATTTTCATTTTCTCTTTTAACCCTCTCATACTTTTCCTCCTACTCTTCGTTCATTTCTTGAAATAAGTTTTCCCAACGTTCCTCGGGAAGCATTGGCAACATTCGTTTTATCGTCTGTAATGGTTCCGACAAAAGTCCTAATTCTTTTGGCATTTCCTCTGCATACGGCATCTGCGCTGACGCTTTTCCCATATCCATTCTGGCGATAACAGCATCGATCATCGGCTGAACTTCTTCCATAAATTCCTTGCCCAGCGGATGTTTCTGCACATCCACGATCGGTGTCATCAGATCATACTTTTGTCCACTTGCTATGTACTCATCTTCTACCGTGATCTCCTGCTGCAACAAGACTGTCGCTGCATCCTGACAGATCTCGATCGTATAATCTCCGCCCGGAACACGGAAAGCATGCGCGCCCTCATCCCAATAAGAAAAACATCTCTGATCCAAGGTAAATATCACGGTCTTACTCTCACCCGGCTGTAAACTAACCTTTTCAAAGCGACGAAGTTCACGCACAGGCCGGTTGATAGCCGTCGCGCCCTTTTTACAACCGACATACAGCTGCACCAAAGCCTTTCCGGCACGTTTTCCAGTATTTTCCACTGTAACCCTAGCCTCCAGCGTTTGTCCGGCTACATAACGATTCCTTTCCACAAACAGATCACGATAGGAAAATGTCGTGTATGACAATCCGTGTCCAAATGGGAATCTCACTCTCTGCTTCCGGCTGCTGTAATTGCGATACCCAACAAAGATGTCCTCACCATAGGTCACCTCATTTCCCTCGCCCGGCCAGGTCAGATATGCAGAAGAGTCTTCATAACACAGTGGGAAAGATTCTGCCAGATGCCCTGACGGATTGGTCTGACCGGTAAGGACTGACCAGATAGCCTCATTTACTCCTTCTCCCGCCAAATAGGCTTCTACGATAGCCGGGACTTCATCTGCCCATGGCATCTCCACGACACCGCCGTTTTCCAATACCACCGTTATGTTTTTCTGCACAGATGCAAGTTCTGTAATCAGACGATTCTGACATCTTGGGAGTTTCATGGTATAACGGTCAAACCCCTCGGACTCCATGATCGGCGGCAATCCCGCCATAACCACAACAACATCCGCCTTCTTTGCTGCATTTACGACTTCCTGCGCCTTTTTTTCGTCGTAGGAATCTTCCATACCAAAACCTTCCACAAAAGAAACATTTGGACAATTTCCAACGACTTCCTGTAAAGTTGGCACTTTATAGGCATTTACATGGGACGACCCTGCCCCTTGATATCTTGCTTTCTCTGCAAAGGCACCAACTACAAGCACTTTCTTATCCGCATCCAACGGAAGAAGATCTCCTTCGTTTTTCAAAAGGACAAGAGACTCCTTTGCCAGTTCTACTGCAAGTCTGTGTCCTTCTTCCATGTCATAGGAAGTTTTTTTACGGTTTGCCTGCGCTTTCAGTGACAGCGCAACGATCTGCTCACAAGCCTCGTCCAAAAGTCTTTCCTCTAATGCCCCGCTTTTGACCGCATCCACAATGACATGATCGTGCAGAGAATCTCCCGGCATAGTCAGCGCGCAGCCCCCTTTGACAGCAGCAATCCGGTCATGCACAGCCGCCCAGTCACTGACCACCATACCATCAAATCCCCACTCTTTGCGCAAGATATCGACAAGATATTTTCGGTTTTCTGTCAGATAGGTGCCCTCTACCTTGTTATAGGAAGCCATGACCGTCCAAGGCTTTGCCTCTTTGACAACCTTTTCAAAAGCGGACAGATAAATCTCACGCATGGCGCGCTCAGATACCTTGCTATTGCTGGTTCTTCTTCGTGTCTCCTGATTGTTCGCCACATAATGCTTAAGGGATGCGCCGATTCCTTCTGCCTGTAAGGCTTTGACATAGGCAGATCCCATACTGCCAGCCAGATAAGGGTCTTCTGAAAAATATTCAAAATTTCGACCACACAAAGGACTTCTCTTGATATTGATGCCCGGTCCTAAGAGCACATCAACAGACTCTGCCTGACAATTTTTTGCAAGTCCCCGCCCCAGTTTCTCTGCTACTTCCACATCAAAAGAACTCGCCACACAGCAGGCTGCCGGAAAACAGGTCGCCGTCACACTCTCGTTTTTCCCCATGAAATCCTGCTTTCCTTCCTGCTTACGCAGTCCGTGCGGTCCATCCGACATGAAAACGGACGCAATCCCCTTTTCCTCTAAACAGCTAGTTGCAAACATCTCTGCCCCGGATGTCAGTGACGCTTTTTCTTCCAGAGTCAACGTTTTTACTATCTCTTTTGCCTTTGTCTCATACAATTTTTGCCTACCTCCTCCTTTTTTCTTTGGTCATATTGTTGCATGCTCTGCGCCAAAAACAAATGTACACTATCACGATGCTGTCCCATCACCATACATACATGATATATCATCCCACAACTATACATTGTGTTCGGTTCGTGTTATAATATACGAAAAATTCGGCACTGAATGAACAACATGGTTTGAGAAGAAATTCATGTGATTTTAGGAGGAATAAAATGGAAAAAGGCTTACAATACCGGCGCACAGACCGCGCCATCATGAATGCATTTATCAAATTGGTCAATCAAGGTTCTTTTGAAAAACTGACAGTACAGGAGATTTTGGATGAGGCACTTGTCAGCCGCAATACCTTTTACGCGCATTATCGTGATAAATACGACATTGCAGAGCAATTATTTAAAAAATATAAAGAAGATTTTCTGAAACTTCTAAAAGAATCTTATACAGATATCGGAAAGGAATGGGCAGGCACCAGTCAGTTCCAAGAATTTTCCGATCTTCCTGCCCGCTTGTTTTTTCAGTTCTATCAGGAACATAAGGATCTCATTTATGCACTCAATAAGATCAAAACAGATAAAGTAGATATGGATCAGTTTGTTTCCCAACTTTTCCGGGAACGCTATCTTTGCGCCCCAAGCAACCAGACCAGACAAAATCCGGAGCGCAACCTGGAACTGGAAGCTGAGATCTATGCTTCCGTCTACAATGCCATTGCCCATTATTACTCTTTTTCCGGTTCAAACGTCACGCTCCCCATCCCTCACATGGAGGAAGCACTTTGTCACGTTTTTTTGTACTCCATAGGAATTATCGAAAAACACTGTGAAGAGGATGCTTTTTCCTATGTCATGGATACTGCAAAACAAGCGAAAGAAAGAAAAGAAAACTACCAATAAAAAGATCGCTTAGGCTTGTTTTTATAGGCTTAAGCGATCTTCTTTATGCTATGCAGGATATGCTAATCTATTCTGCTTGCCAGAACTGCGATACCTTCTTTGCCCGGCATCTTGATGTCAAACTTGCCACTGACACCTGTCATGGTGACTTCTCTTGTCATATTCCACATATCAATGATCTCTATCTTATACTGATGGTCTTCCGGCAGTTTCCATGGGGCAATACCATTACAATGTCTGCCATAGTAACCGATGTAATAATCCTCACCCACGTGACCGAAGGCATTGTAGTCTTTCATCTTAGAAACAATGTCATCAACCTCATTCGGATTCATAAATCGACTTATCAGGGGACTATTCTGTAATTCTTCCATGCTCTCCAGATGATGTTTTTCCATGTATGCCTGAATATCAAAATCATGATATTCCTGCCACGGCTCGATCGCTCCCGGAATGGCATCTACGATCTCCTTCAGATAGGCAATACGCTTTGGGCTTTCTCCCTTGAGGACACCACCCTTTGCCCACCAGAGCACTTCATCATCGGATAAGAATACTTCACCATGTGTTGCATATGCCCCTTGACAGACAGCCATCCAAAAACGGTTTGCCATTTCCCAGCCGGAAATATTGCCCCAGGTCAAAGGCAGGTTTCCTTCATAACAGCACTCGTCATAGCAGAGCGGTTTTTCAAATTCCTTCATCCAATCAGCCGCCTTTTGTACCAGGATGGTCTGCACGCACTGGTGGGTAATATTCTCTCTGGAGAAATCATAGAATCCAAAACAGTTGTGGTTGCTGAGTAAATGATGGTATGGATCATTTTCCACAATAAAGGACTCTATATCGTACCAGTCTTCCATCGTCCGATCCATAACAAGATCATACTCATTTGCCATAGACCACCAGATCTGCGGAATGGCTGCAAAACGACGGAGCAGGTAATCCAGATAGATGAGATTTTCCTCCATGGTCATATGAGAGAAGCCCCATTTATCATATGGATGAAAAAGGATCAGGTCTGACTGGATCCCCATGTCTGCCAGCGCAAAGATCTGTTTTTCCAGATGCTCCCAGAAAGCAAAACAAGGACGGTTGACATCCCACTTGCCATCGGCATCCTTTTCAAATGCATATAATTCCGGATCATTGTGGTTGTAATCATAATGTTTCGGGAATACGCAGTGGCGCACCTTGTTAAATGGTGCAGTCGATAAAGTTTCCATGGTCTGTGCGATTCTTTCTTCTTCCTGATGACTCAAAGCATAAATGGTCGTTCCAAATGGTTTGAAGATCTCCCCGCCATCATATACAAAATGTGTCCCCTCGGCACGCACGATACCGGCCTTTTTATCCTCATTCGGCAGACATACCAGACTGCCCTCTGCCTGCATCAGACCGCTCACACGATAGGTATAAGCGCCTGCCAGACTTGGGTAAAAGCGCACCTTGTAGTTTCCATCCCCGGCATAAAAGCCCTTGACCTTGGTAGTCTGACCGCCGCAGGTAAATTCTGCCGTCACATCTACCAGAGCCTGCGAGCCCTGTGGCTCCTCTCCTTTGATGGTCAGTTCATACATTTCAAATTGTTTCATTGTCTCGTCCTCCTTTTTGAAATTCATTCATATACACATTTATCACATTACTTTTTAACGCAAGACTTTCTCCATGGCATTGCGCCAGCCCTGCCATTTTTCCTGTCGCTTGCTTTCCGGCATTTTAGGCTCATAAACCTGGCACGCTCTTAAATCAGAAAGCACCTTGTCATCATAAATTTCGGCTTTTTCTCCTGACAAAAGTGCTGCTCCATAAGCCGATGCCTCCTGACAGGCAGATACTTCTACCTTTTTCTGCAAGATATCGCTCTGAAACTGCATGAGATAGGCATTCTCTGTGGCTCCTCCATCGACCCGAAGCACTGACTTTGATATACCTTTATCATACTGCATTCCTTCCACAATGTCTGCAATCTGATAAGCGATGGATTCCAATGCCGCACACACGATCTCATTTTTTCCGGTTGTACGGCTCATGCCATATAGCATCGCCTTAGCATCTACTTTCCAATAAGGTGCGCCCAGACCGCTGAACGCCGGGATGAGATATGTCTCATCGGTCGGATTTGCAGCAAATGCCATCGCCTCTGTCTCACCTGCACTTGTGATTATCCCCAGATTGTCCTTTAACCAACTGACCGTTGCCCCGGCATAATTGATATTGCCTTCCAAAACATAAGATACCTTTCCATCCATGCCCCAGGCGATCGATGTTACCATACCATTATCCAAGACGATCGGCTTATCTCCCGCATGCATCATGACAGAAGAACCCGTCCCATATGTCGCTTTTACCAGTCCCTTTTCCCGACAATTCTGCCCATATAAGGCTCCCTGCGAATCACCGATCACTCCCAGAATCGGGATCGGCTCCGCAAAAAATCCTTCAAAGTCCGTCTTGCCATAAAAAGCATTGCTGTCTCTTACTTCCGGAAGTGTTTTGGCATCCACGGAAAACCAACCGCATATCTCTTCATCCCACTTTAAATCCGTGATGTTAAAAAGTTGTGTGCGTGATGCATTTGATACATCGGTTGCAAAGGCTTCTCCTTTTGTCAGTTTAAATACCAGCCAAGAGTCGATCGTACCCAGACAAAGACGATTTTCCTGTTTGGCACGCGCTACCTCCGGCTCATTTTCCTGCAGCCATGCATATTTTGCCGCCGGAAAATAAGGAGATAACTGCATGCCGGTCTTTTGTCGAATGGCTTCGCCGACACCACCGGATACCTTCTGCTCCTGCTTGGTATCCAGAATAACGTTATTTTCTATTCGTTTACAAATATCCTCCGCACGCGAGCATTGCCAGACGATTGCTTTCGCCAGCGGCTCTTTTGTCTTGCGATCCCACGCAGCTGATGTTTCACGCTGGTTGCTGATGCCAAGACAGGCTATTTCTTCTTTTGCAATGCCAGCCTCTGTCACCACATCTTGCACGACCTGAAGCGTATTTCGATAAATCTCATCGAGATCATGGGAAACCCAGCCTTTTTCATTTACGATCTGCTCATGCGCAATATCACGCCGACAGATCAATCGCCCTTCTGCATCAAACAGAATACCTTTGGTTCCCTGTGTACTCTGATCGATTGCCAATACATACTTTTTTCCTGCCATGCTATTCCCTCTTTACTCAGCAAAAAGCGCCTGTCTTGCTGACTTTGCAATACCTTCGCCATCCATGCCATAGTAGGCAAATACCTCTTGGGAGTTACCGGTAATGACAGGTGCATCCGGCAAGGCAATGTTGATGACTTTCTTTGAGCATTCCGCAGCAACCACCTGGCTCACCATAGATCCAAGCCCGCCAAATGGCGCATGTTCTTCCACGGTAACTACAAGTTTTGTATTCTGTGCCGCCTCAACGACTGCCTTTTTATCCAGCGGTTTCACACAGTACATATCAATGACACTTGCACTGATACCCTCTTTTGCAAGGATTTCTGCTGCATCCACTGCTTTTTTTACCATTTCACCACAGGCGATCAGGGTCACATCGCTTCCCTCTTGTAAAATCACAGCCTGATCCATGGTAAAGGGGCAATTTTTCTCATCGTAAATATCCCCGACCGGATTTCTCCCTACACGAACATAAGCCGGTTCTTTATCCTGTAACAGATGCTCCATAAGTTTTTTTGTCTGGAAACGGTCGCTCGGCAGATAGACGCGCATCCCCGGGATAGCACTCATAGCGGCAATGTCCTGCGCAGAATGATGACTCATGCCAAGCGCGCCATAGGAAATGCCTCCACTGATCCCAATGAGTTTTACGTTGGTATGGGAATATGCCACATCAATCTTGCACTGCTCATAGGATCTGGTAGAAAGAAAGCAGGCAGGCGAAAAAGCGTAAGGCTTCTTTCCACAGTGCGCCATGCCGGCTGCCACCGAAACCAGATCCTGCTCCGCGATCCCCATCTCCACAAACTGGTCCGGGTAGGCATCCGCAAAAGGTGTCATGGAAGCAGAGCCTCTGGAATCACTGCAAAGCACCGTGATCTGCTTATCCATTTTTGCATGTTCTAACAATACATCGCAAATGACCTTTCGATTTGCCACAGTATTCTTATCTGCTGTCATTTAAATCGCCTCCTCTCTCTTTTTTAGATCTGCCATGATCGTCGCATATTCTTCCTGACTCGGCACATGATGATGCCAGGATGCCTTATTTTCCATGACCGGCGACCCCTTGCCCTTAATGGTATTGGCAATGATGACCGTCGGCTGGTTCTTAGTATTTTTTGCTTCTATAAATGCCATTTGCAAAGCATCAATATCATTTCCATCGGAAACATCTATGACATGCCAGCCGAAACTTGCGAAACGGTCATGTAGGTTGTCATGACCCATGACATCTTCCGTATTACCGGAGATCTGCAAGTGATTACGGTCGATGACTGCACAAAGATTGTCCAGATGATACTGGTGTGCCGCCATGGCTGCTTCCCAGATGGAGCCCTCTGCCAGTTCTCCGTCACCCATGACCGTGTAAACGCGGTAGTCTCTGCCATCACGTTTCCCTGCCAAAGCCATGCCGACACAGACCGGAAGCCCATGTCCCAGAGAACCGGAATTCATCTCAATTCCCGGCAATTTGTTGTTGGGATGTCCGATATATGGGGAGCCGAATTTAGAAAACTGATCTTTTACCTCCTGTAAAGGGAAAAATCCCTTTTTTGCCAGAACACTGTAATAGGCTTCCACTGAATGTCCTTTGCTAAGGACAAAGAGATCCCGATCCGGGTCGTTCTGGTTTTCCGAAGAAATATTCATCTGATCAAAGTAAAGTTCCACCAGAATTTCCACAATAGACATATCGCCGCCGATATGACCGCCGCCCCCTGCCATAATGATATCCACAGTATCCTGACGCAGTTCATAGGCGAGTTTTTTTAATTCTTTATTTTTCATTTTCCTGCCCTTCTTTCATTCCCCTCGCAAGTAGGCTTTGACTTCTTCCTCGATTGGATCGTACAGATCCGGTTTGACGCCAATGTATTTGCATGCTTCATAAAGCACCGGAACAACATCCTTATGAATACCCACGCAGTGATGGATATATGGTCCTTCCACCAGTTTTGCTTCCAGACGCTTGATGTTATCCACCTCTACCCAAAGATAGGTACCCATACCCTTTGGTCCGTCAATGCCCTTGGCATGTCCAAGTAACAAAGAATACTGCCCCAGATCTCCGTCAAAACGCACCAGTGAGACATCTCCGTGTTTTGCCTCCGCGGTAATACTTCCCGGATGGTCAAATGCCAAAGGATAGGTAATGGTCGGCTTTTCGCCTGCCACAGAGATCGGCCATGGTCCACAGTGCTGCAAGAGTTCTCCGTTCGGACAATCCGGATGACGGATGGTCCAATCCGCAAAGAAAGACCGCACCTGCCCCATGCCTGCTGCCTCTACCAGAAGTGCTGTAATGGCTCCGTGAATGTCCGTCTCACAGACCGTCGGAATACCCTCTTCGTTTAAAAGCGCATTTGCCGCACATGGCATGATCCCAAGTTCCGTCTGCAACTGATTCCAACACTGGATAGCAATGGCATTGCAGCCATATTTTTCTGCAAGATGTTTCATGGCTACCTTCATGGCTGCCACTTTTTCCAGTTCATCGTCCTTGATGGCAATATTCATATTGGCTCTGCAATAAGTCATGACTTCTTGTGTCTCGGCGACATTTCCCAGATTTTTCCTGACTTCGTCCACCAATTCGCCCATAGGAATGGGTGCCAGTTGGATATTGAATTTTTCCAGAAGTTCGCCTTCATTACACATGGTCGACCAGAAATCAAAAGGTCTGGTCGAAATCTGTAAGATACGGATATGGCGGAAGGTCTTGACTACGTTGCAGACCGCCATAAAGTCACGAAGTCCGCGCTCAAATACCGGATCTTCCAGACGGCAATTTGTCATGTAGGTAAATGGCACGCCAAAGCGTCTTAATACCTTTCCGGTTGCAAATAGCCCGCACTGGGTATCCCGAAGTCGTGTACCATCCGGCTCCGGGCGCTCATCCAAAGGTCCCCATAAAAGAACCGGCACCCCCAGTTCCTTTGCCAGCCTTGCACATTCGTATTCCGTCCCAAAATTGCAGTGTGGTAAAAACAGACCATCTATTTTTTCTGCCTTAAACTTTTCAGCGATCTTAAGCATATCGGCATCATTATAAAGAAGCCCCTCCTCATTGATGTCCGTGATATCTACAAAATCTACGCCAAGTTCTGTCAGCCTCTGTGCGGTCAGTCCCCGGTACTTGATCGCGTCCGGTGCACTGAAAATACTGCGTCTGGTCGGCGCGTAACCCAATTTAATATGATCCATAAAAATGCTCCTTTCCTCCGATTTACGACTTTTTCTATAAAATACCTTGTCTCTTTCTTTATTGAAACGTAAAATAAAGTAAATATAACTTTATTTTTACTTTATTTATGAAATCGATCAAAGAAGGTAAAATATATGGGGATCACAGGAAAAGAACTGGCTGAAAAATTAAATATCTCGGCTACCGCCGTTTCAATGGCTTTGAATGGAAAACCGGGCGTTTCTACCGAGATGCGCAAACGCATTATCGCAGAGGCAGAAAAAGCCGGCTATGACTTTAGCCGACTGCAATTAAAGAAAAATCATTCGGGGGATATCTACTGCATCATTTACCGCGCCCACAACGCCATCCTAAATTACACGCCTATCTTTTCCGAACTGACGGAAGGGATCGAAGCAGAGTGCCGCCATAAGGGCTATGGTCTGAAAACTTTGCAGGTCTATGAAAATACGGATGACCTGACACAGGTTGTGGAGGAACTGCGCATTTGCGGTTGTGTCGGCATAATCCTGCTCGGCACCGAACTCTCAGCAGGCATCTGCCGTCGCTTTCTCGAAGCATCCCTGCCTATGGTGCTTTTGGACGCCAGTTTCGATGCCATCGACTGTAGCAGCGTCCTTATCAACAACGTGCAGGGGACTTACCTTGCCACCGGCTATCTGATCGACCGTTGCAACGAACAGCCCGGTCACCTTTGCTCCTCCTATTCGATTGCCAATTTTTCCGAACGCAAGACCGGTTTTCAAAAGGCAGTGCGCGAACACGGCATGTCCGTCAGCAAGTCCCTTTCCCATGAATTAGCCCCATCCATCGAGGGTGCCTTTTCGGATATGCTGGAGATCATTGACAGTGGCACACCGCTTGCCAAATGCTATTTTGCGGACAATGATCTGATCGCCATCGGCGCCATCAAGGCTCTCAAACTGCGTGGATACAAGATCCCGGATGATATTGCCATTATCGGATTTGACAATATTTCCGAGGGACGTATTTTAGATCCTTCACTGACGACCATTGATATTCCAAGACGTTTCATGGGTCAGACCGCCGTCGACCAGTTGATCCGCCAGATGGAAGATCCTGCCAGTCATACCGTCAAATTGCAGATCTCCACATCGCTCATTAAGCGTTTTTCGGTGTAGGCCGCTATCGTTTCTGCTTTTTCCTATCAATTTAAACAAATTTCTTATATAAAATTTATGTAAAGTTTCCAAGGATCAATGGTTCTATTGCCTCTCTTTTTATGCTAAAATAGAGCAAGGTCGAGATGCTCTGGGGAGGGCATCTTCTTACATTTATCAATAGGGGGTATTTTACATGAACAAAACACTCAAAAAGGTTCTTAAGACCATCCTCATCATTCTTTTGGTCTTGGTAGCCGCAGTCATTCTTTTTATCGGGTATCTGACCATCACGGAGTACAAGCCGAAGGATACCGAGTCTCTGGACATTGACGGATCTTCTTCCGAGACACTCGCCGCAGGTGATGACTTTACCATTATGACATGGAATATGGGCTATGCCGGACTTGGCGAAAACGCTGATTTCTTTATGGATGGCGGTGAACACGTCCGCTCCTGCACCGAGTCACAGGTCAATGACAATATCGATGCTGTTGTGGCACAGATCCAGAAGGAGAATGCCGATGTTGTCTTTTTACAGGAGGTCGATCGTGATTCCAAGAGATCTTACGGCATTGATGAATTAGAAAAGATCACTTCTTCTCTGGATGGTTACAATTCTACCTTTGCCAGAAACTACAAGGTAGCCTACGTTCCTTATCCGCTTCCTACCATTGGCAAGGTCGATTGTGGTATCTCCACTTTATCTGCTTTTAGCGTAGATGATTCCCAGCGTATCTCTCTGCCATGTCCGTTCAAGTACCCGATCCGCCTCGGCAACCTCAAGCGTTGTCTCATGGTCGATCGCGTTGCCATTGAGGGCAGTGACAAAGAACTGGTGCTGGTCAACCTGCACCTGGAGGCCTATGACGATGGCGAAGGCAAGGCTGCACAGACCAAGCAGTTGCGCGAACTCTTACAGGAAGAAGCAGAAAAGGGCAACTATGTCATTGCCGGTGGTGATTTCAACCAGGCATTCTCAAACTATGACAACAGCGCTTATCCGCTTGTCAGCGAAGATATGTGGACACCGGGCGTCATTGATGTCGATGAATTTGGCGACAATCTGACTTTTGTAACCGACAACTCCACACCGTCCTGCCGCTCTCTGGATCGTCCACTTGCCGGCAACGACAGTGATCCAAGTGTATTCCAGTATTACATGATTGACGGATTTATCGTTTCTGATAATCTTACCATCAACACAGTTGAGACAAGAGATCTTGGATTTAAGAACTCTGATCATAACCCAATCGTTATGAACGTAACCGTAACCAAATAAGAAATGACAAAAAGGCGAGAGCACATTTGCTCCCGCCTTTTTACTATGGTAACATTTCATCTTCTATATTAGTTTCAACCTTCAACATGCGATATCCAATCCCTACGTGGGTCTGAATATAAGAATTTGAATCATTTCCCAGTTTTTTTCTCAAAGTTGCCATGAATACTCTAAGAGACGCAACATTGCTATCCCATGCACTTCCCCAAATTTTCTGCGTTATATATTTGTGTGTAAGTACTTTCCCTGTATTTTTTGCAAGAATACATAACAATTTATATTCTATCGGCGTAAGCTTTAATTCTTCATCATCTTTGTATGCACATCCTGCCACATAATCAATTTTAAGCTTTCCATTCGTATATATTGAACTTTTGTTTACATTATTGTCTACTTGAAGTAACGCAATTCTGCGTTGCATAACTCTTAGTCTTGCCAACAACTCTTCGACAGAAAATGGTTTTGTAAGATAGTCATCTGCCCCTGCATCTAAAGCCTCTATTTTATCTTCATCTTCACTCCTTGCGCTAATAACAATAATAGGCATATTTGACCATTCCCGAATCTTTTTTATAATTTCAACTCCATCCATATCAGGGAGCCCCAAATCCAAAAAGACCACATCAGGATCATGCGTTGATGCCTGTATAATAGCTTCTTCTCCATTTTGCGCCAGCAAATATTTATAATTATGTGTTTTCAAGGTAGTTGCAATTAAATTTCTAATAGGAGAATCATCTTCAACTACAAGTATCTGAAACTTATTCATTTATTATTACCTCTCCTTTTTTTAAGTAAAAAGTAAATATACAGCCAAATGGAATATTATCTTTTACTTCTATACTTCCACCATGTGCCTCTACTACAGATTTACACAATGCAAGTCCCAGGCCCATGCTTCTCTTACTATCAGCAATTTTATTTTGTCCCGTATAGAACATATCAAATACATGTTCCTTTATTGTATCATCCATTCCTGGTCCATTATCTGATATATTAACATAAACCATGTCATTTTTATTTCCATATGCAATCTTAATAATCGAACCTGCTTGTGTATATTTTATTGCATTATTCACAATATTTATAACAACCTGCATAATCAACTTCGCATCGATATTAGCAATAATCAGCTCCTCTGGACGACAAACTTCTATATCATGCTCCACCTTATTTCTATCAATGTGTTTTAGTGCCTCGTCTATGACATCATCCATAATCTCTATTGATTGATTCAATTTCATTTCACCATTTTCAATGCGAGTGACAGATAAAAGATTTTCTACAAGTTGTATCAACCATTCCGAATCGTCATATATATCCGAAAATATTTGTTTCCTTGTTTCATTATCTAACATTTCATAATGGTTACACAAGTTACATGCATTACCTGATATAGAGGTAAGAGGCGTTCTTAAATCATGTGATATCGTACGCAAAAGATTTGCTCTGAGCTTTTCCTTACGGGCAATCATTGATGCCTCTTCCTTAGCTTTCTCATTATCAAGATTTACGAAAGCCAATGCACATTCACCCAAAATTGATAACAACACGCTATATTCAAAAGAACTCAGCGATTCATGTTCCACTAAAATCCCAAGGATTCCATATACAATGTCATTGTTCCGAACTGCCAGATATAAATGTTTGGCTTCTGAAAATTTTTCTGTTGTAGCACCTGCTCTCTTTTTATTTTTCAACACCCACTGCACCACTTCATCTTCTGAATCATCCATATATATAGCACTGTTTCCATATACTTCTTTTTCATAAATATAACCTTTATCAATCCTTCCATTTTTAACGGGATAAATAACGATATCTTTGTCCAATAATAGAACCACTTGGTTTGCCATTACCTGTAATACATCATCATACGTTCTACTTTTCTGTAGAAGTTGATTTGTGTCAAATAATACTTTTGTCCGATAAGCAGCGCGAGCAGACTCTCTTGCGCTGTCTTTCAGGCGATATGCCAATGAGCCTGTGAGTAATGCGGCAAGTAGCATGATAATAAACGTCACATAATATCCTGGTTCATATGCATGAAAGGTATATCTCGGCTCCGTAAAAATATAATTAAAAAGAAGTACACTACACAACGAACTAATTAAGCTGCAAAAATGACTTTTTGTTAAGACAGCATTAAGCAAAACCCCAAAGATATACACCGTAATAATGTTAGCCTCTGTAAATCCGCTACGACTAAAACACAATCCCAACACTGTCGTAACCAGCAACAGTGTTACGGTAATCAAAATATCCTTTTTGGTTGGTATAATATACTCCGTCAGTCTTATCTTTCGGTTTTCCTTTATGTCCATTTTTGAATCCGGGATAATATAGATGTCTACATTAGGAGCAGTCATAATAAGTTGCTCGGTTAAAGTCTGCTTCTCCCAAAAATAAAATTTTTTTGTGTTGCTTCTACCAATCACAATTTTTGTGACACCAGAGATTCTGGCAAATTCCGCTATCTGAAATGAGATATTTTCCCCAATAACAGTCGTAATTTCCGCTCCTTTATCCTCTGCATATCTTATGTTATTTTGTAATCTCTCCCGATCCACCTCATTGAGTGAATTCTGCCTTACATTTGATACATATAAAGCTGTAAATTCTGCATGAAATGCATTTGCAAGATTTGCCGCTTCATCAATAATCCTTTTGTTAGAAGGTGACGATGACAGACATACCAAGATATGTTGCTGTTTTTCTCTTACTATACTATCATTTTGACTCATTCAGTTTATGCTCCAATTTTTTCTTACATCATACCACTTTTTTCTATTAAGATAATCTCAAAATTTATATGATCCTTTCTAAACTTGTCAATTTCCTTGTCAATCTCCTCAAGTGACATGTTTCCAGATAAACGAACGACCAATGGCTTCCTTTTTTCCATTTCTTTTGTCATTCTTCTCTCATTTTCTAATAGAAAACGATCTACAGCCCTCATCACATAATATCCAAAAACAAAAACTGCCGTAATTACCAATACTACTATGATATTTCCCAATCAAATCGCCTCATTTCATATGTGAAAACATTTTTGAATTGCTTTATGTTCGCCAACCACAAGAAGTGTTTGTCCCTCGTTCAAAATATCTTCTGGAGATATCGCCAATTTCATACTCCCCTTCTCCTTAATTGCCATAATATTAATCCCATATCTCTGTCTGAGATTGACTTCTCGTATATTCTTTCCAATCCAGGCATCTGGCAGTTCCACTTCGAAAATCGCATAATTGTCATCTAGCTTTACATAGTCCAAAATGTAATTTGATGTATACCTTATTGCTGTCCACTTTGCAATTTGTTTCTCTGGATTCACTACTTCATCCGCGCCATTTCGTAAGAGAAATTTTTCCTGAACTTCACGATTTGCCCTTGAAACAACCATCTTTCCACCAAGTTCTTTTAATAGCGATGTTGTTTCAAGAGAACTTTGAAAATCATTTCCAATAGTTTCAATGCATACATCGTAGTTATTAATTCCTAAAGATTCCAAAAAGTTAGCATTCGTACTATCTCCTATCAACGCATTTGTTACATATGGCAATGCCTCGTTTACTCTGCTCTCGTTCTTATCTATAGCCATGACTTGATGTCCCAATTCATGAATTTGTTTCACAATCAACATCCCAAAATTGCCAAGCCCTATTACCAATACTGATTTCATTTTTTCTCTCCTTATCCTACTGTAATGTTTTCTATTGGATACTTTAATGTACTTGTATCCTTATGCGAAAAAGCTGCATATATAATTGTCAAACCTCCCACACGTCCAAAAAACATAAGCAAAATCAATATGATATGCGAGATTTGTGAAAGGCTTGTCGTGATTCCAAGAGTAAGCCCCACGGTACCAATAGCTGAAAAGCTTTCAAACATACAATCCAATATCGGCAAGCTTTCAACCATACTGATGATAACAGCAGCTGACACTGCAAAAAACTGATACATAAACATAATGGTTGCTGCGCTTTTTACAATGGAATCATCTATTCTTCGTCCATAAAAATTTGCATTCTGCCTTCTCCGAAATACTGCAACGGCATTTGCAAATAAAACAGCAACCGTTGTTGTTTTCATTCCTCCTGCTGTAGAACCCGGAGATCCACCTATTAACATTAGAATCATTGTCATAGTTTTTCCTGCATCAGACATTTTTGATAAATCTGCTGTATTAAATCCCGCCGTTCTTGGCGTTACAGCCTGAAAGATAGACATACAAATACGTTTTTCCAAAGGATTGTCATAAAATTCTACAAAAAAGAATAAAATCGCGGGTACGAAAATCAATATTATTGTCGTTACTAGAATCACTTTCGTCTGCATTTTATATTCCTTAAGGCGTGTTTTCTTCGTTGCAATATCCCTCCATGTAAGAAATCCCATTCCTCCCAGAATAATCAAAATACATACCACCATATTTAGATATACATTTCCTGAAAATGAGGTTAACGAACTAAACTTCCCTGTCTTATCTCCCATAAGGTCAAATCCTGCATTGCAGAACGCAGATATAGAATGAAAGACGGATAGCCATATTCCTTTTAGCCCATATCGTGGCACGAATACTGGAAATAACAATAATGCGCCGATCCCCTCAATTGCAAATGATGTCAAAAAAATAAATCGCGTCAGCTTGACAATACCACCAACCTGTGGTGCTGAGAGTGCATTTTGCATGGTCTGACGTTGCATTAAACTAATTTTTCTTCCTGCAATCATAGAAAGAAATGAAGCTACAGAGATAACTCCTAGTCCACCAACTTGTATCAGTATTAAAATCACTGTTTGTCCAAAATATGACCAATATGTAGCCGTATCATATACCACTAATCCTGTAACACAAACCGCAGATGTGGCTGTAAATAAAGCGTTTCCAAAGGTAGTAATCTCACCTCTTTGCGACGAAATAGGCAACATCAATAACATTGCACCTAATAAAATTACCCCCACAAATCCTAATGTTATAATTCGGAAAGATGTTAACTCTTCTTTTATTCTTACAAGATCTGACACCTATACTTCCTCCGTTCTTTCTTTTTCTACAAATATTTTACGTCATAAAAAATAAGGTGCCATAAATTGTTTTTTTCTGATATAAAGATTGTATAAAGATGAAAAAAGCCATCCGGTTTAACCCAGATGACTCTTTTTACATCTTAATATATCCACTGTGTGCGCCCCGGCGCCAAGCAGCTCCGGACGTTCACATGTTGACAAGTGATACTCGATAAATTTCGCAAACATCTCTTCCGACATAGCATTTAATTCCCTGCGCATATAGTCTGCAGGTCCATCCGCAGAGATTGTCTGCACATGTTCCAGTCCTGCTGCATGACGCAATGCCTCCATATCCTCCAGACGCACATAATCGTATAGATCTTCTTCCTTAGAATGGCAGTGATAATCCTCGTCCAATCTCCCATCTGCCATACACTCCAACGCATGCCCCTCTTTAAAACCATAGGTGAGTACGCCGTATTCGTTCATCAGATAGGCGACCAGAATATAACCCCCCGGTCTTGTCACACGTTTTGCTTCCATCAACGCCTGCAGCTTGTCCTCAAAGGAATACAGATGATACATAGGTCCAAACAAAAGCGTCAGATCAAAGGTATCCTCGGCAAAGCGTTTTAGCTTTCTTGCATCGCCCTGATAAGCCTGCAGCAAAAATTCCTGGCCAGCCTCCTGACATTCTTTTTTCGCCACGTTCGCATTCTGCTTTAAACGTCCTAGATTATATTTCACATACTCCACAGCCGTCACATCATAGCCCTCTTTTGCCAGTTCCACCGCATAGCGTCCGGTTCCGGCACCAATATCCAGAATCTGTAATGTTGTATCCTTTGCATTTTCCCCTTGCAGAATCTCCAGATACTTATGGATATATTTCATGGAAGTAATATACTCCACCTGCCCGTGCCTGCGCATCAGGCGCTTATCCTCATTAAATTTATTATAGTGAGCCGTCAACTCATCCATACTCAGTTCATCTCCAATAGTTTATCTGTCAGTTTGCGCAGTGGCACAAGAGGATCCCATTTCTTCTTAAAGAGCAGGATCCATAGGAAGATCGTTGCAAAAACGCCAATAAGTGTGACGATCATGCCCTCTTTAAAATATGCGTAAACGTAATGGATCCGTGTTGTTCCAGCCTTAACCGTGATCAGTTCATTCTTTACACCGAATTTCCGGTCAGACACAAAATTGTCCTGGTATGCTACATTGGTGCATACATCCTGGTCCGTCTTGATCGTCATGCCATTTGCATCATAAGTGATCGTCAGCGGAACGATCTCATAAGAAACATTGGTATCTGCCTCTTTCATGGCAAACATCTTTTCCACCAGGGTCCGCAGGTCTGCCTGTGGGTCCTCTGCCAGCATATAAGGCAGGCTCATGCCCACGACATGAATATTCTTGTCGTAGGTCGCAAAATATCCCAGTTCCAAGCCATCTGTCACAAAATTTTCCATCGCCACGTCATCATTGCTGCTCGTCAGATATTGGGAAACCCACTTATATGGCAGATCAAATGTATAAGTATCATCCCCATACCGCCACTCGGAAACCTTTGTCAAAGTGATATCCTGAACCTCAATACCAAAGAGATTTCCTATACCATAACGATTCTTCGGAATACTTCTGGCATCGATATACACCTCTGTCCCGGCATCTGCCAAAGATGTCAACAATTCCTCGAACTTTTGTTGATCACTATAGGTAAATCCGGACAGATAGATCTTTTTGTACTGTTTGAGATCATCCAGAGAATAGTCATCCAGATCCTCACTTGCACCAGCCACAAAGGACGGATACATGTAGGAAACATACAAGGCAGACGATCCGATCGCCAGATTGTCAGCCGATATATTCACACCGAACTGTCCGTCTACCCCCTCCAGATCAAAGAGGATCACATCTGCATTTTCGTCCACAAAGGTATAGCCATATCTCTTTGCCGCCGCTACAATGTCCTCTGTCGAAAATCCCTTTGGCAGGATAGATTTTTTCAAAAGCGCACTGTCACAGCCCAATTCCAGCAATTCCTGGAAAGTATAATCATAATATCCATAGCGCGCTGCCTCCGTCATATGCACGATCCGCACATTGGTCGTCGCGCCCTGAATATCCCAGCCCTGCACATAATCCACATTCTTTTCCAGTACAAAATAGGAAACATAGGATTTCAGCGTACTTTCATCCACAAGGCCCATACGGTTTGAAGTCAGGTCTGCCGCCTCGTCCAAGAGGTTTTCCCCGGATACCGGCTCCTCGATCTGGGTAAAATAGAAATAGGACGGCGCCGTATCTAAAAGCACCGCAACCAGTGTCAGCCAGATCAGCCCCTTCTTCTTAAATTCCAGAAAGCCCCACTCATAGCAGATCAAAACATAACACATCTGCACATAACGTAGCATCCACCATGCCTGCGGCAAAGGCATATGACTCACCAATGGCAAAAATGCATCTGCCGATAAGACAAAGAAGATCAGACCGATGATCGCGCCCGCCTTTCGCTTACCAAAGATGATAATGACAATGGCGATCGCAAACATCGCCAGCCCAAAGGTACAGGATGTCTCGCCCTGCTGTCTGGTTGTCACACTTAAAGACAAGAGCAGGTTCTGGCTCCAATCCGACATACGGTTTGCCGTCGAAGAAGAGGATCCCGTCACAACGTCACCCAAAAGCGCTGGCAGGAGAACGATCCCGGAAGTCAGGATTCCCAGTACAAAAGCTAAAGGTCCTAAATACCATGTTCCTTTTTTTACTCCGGCAAAAATACTATACAGTGAAAAAATAATGGCACACATAGCAGTCAACATGATATGAGTCGCAACAAACAAAAATACCATGATCACTGTCGGAATCAAAGATTTTTTCTTTTCGATCAGATTCGTATAAAAATAAAAGAAAAGCGGCAGCATACCCGACATAAAGGCACGGGCAAGATTTCCCTCACCAAACATCAGACGCACGTTATCCGGCAAAAAGAAATAACAAATGCCGATCACGATAAAGAAAAACCGTTGCTCACGATTGGCGATCAGACAAAATCCGATATAACCAACCGCAAAAATGATCACAAAGAGCAGATAGTAAGATAAGAGCAGACTACCTGTCAGCAGATAGCCGATCGCCATCACATAATAAGCAAAGATCGGCCAATAGCGGAACATCTGAAATCCATTGTACCAGTCCTCTGTATAGAGGGGAAAAAGCACACCTTTTTTGATGTTTTCTCCTAAGAATTCCACCTTATACAAGTGTCCATAGACATCTTCTCCTGCCGGCTGATAACCTCTCAGATACAAGAACAAAAAGATCCCGAGAGAAACCAGTATGCCGACCAAAATTTCAATGGCAATATATTTTTTATTGTGGTTCTGTTCTTTGTTTTTTTGTTTCATAAGCCTCTAAACTCGTTCTAATTGCTTTTTTCCGTGCTTTCTTACATCGATCAATAACAGTATCGCTGCCACAAGTGCTCCCGCAGACAAGAGCATACCCTGCGTAAAATATGGATAATACAGGATGATCGTCGTCGTACCTTTGTTGACATAAACCTGATGCCCATTGATGTCATAATCGTCAGATGCAAGCATATTATCCGTGTCGGCAAGTGTCGTGTTGACATTGTCATATTGGGATGTGATCGTCACTTCCTTATTCTGCACATCTACGGTCAGCGGCACGATCTTATGATCCGGCTCCTTGGTCACATAAGAACCGATCAGATCGTCTATGATCTTTTTGCTGCCATCCTCATCCAGTGTCCGGTAATAATGATATGCCAGACTGATACCGATAAAAGTAATATTTTCATTCTTGGCTGTTCCGGCAAACGCCATCTGTACGCCGTTTTCATACAAATAACCCTTGACGTTGGTCAGACCGTTCATACAGACGGTCTTCCACTCTGTCTCGTCTTTCGGGAAGAGTTCGCACAGAACTTCCTGATCGTTGTAATAAAGGATAGGATAACCATTTTCAAACTTGACACTCTGGCAATCCACACCTAAAAATTCCTGGATACCCGTGTAGGTATCGGTTGGAATACTGCTGGCATCGACCACGACTTTAACCCCTGCCTTTGCCAGTTTCATGACCAGATTTTCCGCGCTGGTCTGATCGTCATAGGTAAAACCGGACAGATAGACCAGTTTATAGCCCTTTAAATCAGCAAAAGAATAATCGTTTAAATTATTTGATTTCCCTTGGATCATATCCGCATAGGAATAGGTCAAAAGTTTCCCCGACGTGCCGATACTGATAGCATCATACCGGCTGACAACACCAAAGGTTTCCGGTGTGTCCTGATGGAAAAGATAATATTTGCCCTTGCTGGCAACCAGATCATAGCCACAACTTTTCGCCGCCGCGATCACATCCTCCATATCTTTTGCGAGATACTTGGTCGCATCCGTATAGATCAACACCGTATCATTTCCAAGTAAAAGGAGCCGGTCAAATAAATAGGTGTAGTGTCTGGCTCCAACCGCTTCGTTCACATCCATGATATTCTCGGATGTTGCCGCATACTGCCAGCCATTGCCTCCGCTCTGTGCCACTATGCCCTGTCCGTCATCCGCTACCGTTGCCACATAGGCTGCACTTGCGCCATAAATATCACCATCCAGAAAATACATGCGCTGCTTTGTGATCTGTCGTGCCTGATCCAGCAAAGTCGTCTTTTCAAAAACATCCAACTGGCCTGTCGCATCATAGTATGCCTGCCCCTGATTTACCTTGATCGATGGATAGGCATCTATGACAAGCACCGCCACACAGGCAAGATAAAAGATCTTTTTCAAAGATTTCCAATAAACAAAACTAAGCAGGATCATACACAGGGCTATGGAGATATACTCTGTCATCCAGAAATATCGTTTGCCCGGCATATTGGATAAAACAATATAGGCACTGCTGGTCGTTCCCAGAAAGAGGATAATGCCTGCCACATAGCCAACACGTGACTTTTTGGAACCTGCAAGCACGCCAAAGACTGTCAGTAAAAAGGCAGCCAGCCCAAAATAATAATGCTGGTCATTTCCCTGCAAACGATAGACCGGATTTAAAGACTGCAAGGCGCTCTGGAAGTAATTTTTCATGACTGTGACATTGTAGGTATCCGATCCGTCCCCCTGCAAGGATGGATAAAGCCATACGCCCAGAAGCAGGATGCCAAGCACCATGGCTGCAACTGCAGGTAGGATACCCGGCTTCTTTTTATACATAAAATGTACCAAAATGCCAAACAGCAGGACCGTGATCGCCACAAAAATACTGTAGCGCACACTGCATGCCACGATCAAAAACTGGCTGACGATCATACCAGCTAAAGTTCTGCTCTTTTTGACCTCCGTAAAAAACCACTCATAGGTAAAGCCGATCAATACCGGCAAAAAGATCATGGCACATGCTTCTGCCAAATTTCCCAATAAAAAGAGGGTATGCATATTATTGGGCATAAAGAACCAAAGCGTGCCGACCAGAAATCCGGTCTTCAGGCGTCCGATCTTCTTTCCGATAAAGATCCAGCCGACCGCGCCTGCAAAATAGAGCAATCCCACAAAAAGGAGATATCCTGTATTGGCATCGCCGCCCACAAGAGCCTGACACGCTGCTATAAGATAGATCGGCAGAGGCTCCACATAACGGAGTAACTGCTCCCCATTAAACCAATAAGGATCATAGAGAGGAAACCCGTTTCCCTCACCTATGCCTTTGAGAAGCATCTTTGCACGATAGATATATTGTAATGTATTTGTTCCTGCGGGATAGTTTCCACCGCGATAAAGCATATATACAAGACCAACTGCGATCAGGACATAAAGCACCAGCATAACAGCGATCGTGCATATCGTCTTACCTCTTTTTTTCATGGTCAGTCTTCCTTTTTCTGCGCGATCCGGTCAACGACTGCATCAATTTCCGCATCCATGCTTTCCTTGCGTCTGTTTCTGATCGTTTCCTTGAAATCCTCGTCTTCCTCGAAACTGATGATGTAACTTCTGGTCGGCGTTTCGCTGCTCTCCATCTTGATCAGTTTGGCATCGCCAGCCTCTACAATATCGCGGATATCTAAGATAAACTTTTCGGACATGTTTTCCAGGGTCGGAATCACAGTGTCAAAAGGTTCAAAATTGTTCATGATCCCGTTTTGATACTTGGCAAAATACTCGCTGATAGATTTCTCGTAAGTATTAAATTCCACGAATTCATCATTTTTGATCATGATGTCAATGGTAAATTCCCAAGTGTGGGGATGTGTCTCGCCCTCCACACCGTTGATGATGATATAATGATTCGCATTGAGATAAAATTTAAAACGATAGGTACGGTTCAACTGTAATGCCATGAATTACCACTCCTTTTCTTCCGCTTCCGCGCATGCCTCTGTAATGGTCTTTTTGCTTTCCTTAATATCTTCCATGTGGCGGATCTGATCGACCGCTCCCACATTATGGATCACGCGCCACGCCATTTCATAAGTATAGTGACACATGAGGAGAATGATCCCTGTGTCATCTTTCTTAAATCGCAGGATCTCATCATCTAATTTGGTCATAGAATCTGCCAAAAACTGTTTGGTGTCCGCCTCTGTTGCAAAACGCAGCACCGCAAGCACTGCCTGATCCACATTTTTCTCATCCAATTTGCGGGCAAATGCAGGAAGCACTGCCTCCTGATAAAGATTTAATCTCGTATCGTAGGCATCCCTCTCCTTTGCTTCGCGCTCCAAGCGCTCGATGTGCTGGTTCTGGATCTCCAGACGGCTATGCAAAAGATTGTTATCAAGTTCCCGCTTCTTTACCGTCATTTCTGCTCCCATGGCTACCAAAAGCATGAGTACCATAATGATGATGACATAAATATACATACTGATACGTGTTGACAAAAATTCGTTGTTATCTAAGATAACGGTCTCATCCGTCAAAAGACACAGGGTATATTGTGTGTCATTGTAGGAAAAGATCACACCGGATGCCACATAACGGGATCCGTCCATCTTGATCAGTTCATGGGTCACATGGTTCAAGCGCAGGGATTTTACAAATTCATCTGCCGAACTTGTGTCATAAAACTTATCCAGTGAAGTCCCCTGATATCTGTCTGTCTCTGTAACATTTTTGACAAAAAGGATATTCTCCTCTTTTGACAGGGTCCAGTAATGTGTATTTCCACTATCCAGAGTCTCTATAATATCAGAAATGATGCTTTCCTCGGTTCCATTTTCCTGTAAATTGATCTGATCCAGCACCAACTGCACATAGTTATCCTGCTGGGTCGCATAAACATTCATAATTGTAGTCGTATAGCGCTTCATCAGATAATGTCCCATCGCCGACATGGCTGCCACCACGACCAGGGTAAGGATCAGTATATTCCGGAATTTTCTTTCCAGTTTCCTGATATCTGTCTTTTTATTCTGCCATTCTGCTGTCTGTCGCAGTTCTTTCTTTTTCAAAATCCTGCCTCCGTTTATCATCATATCTTACGGTCATTCGTCTTCCATCCCCGGCACATTGACAAATGCACGGAACTTCTGGATGGCTCCCCGAATACCGGATGTATTGCCTAAAAACTCATCTTTAAATGCCTGCTTTTCTTCGGTAAAATTACGTGTTTTCCATGCACTGCTGGTATTGATACTGTTGATGATCCCTGCAAAGCGGATGAAAAATACCAAAAGGTTAAAGAATGGCAAAAGGAACACCACATACCACTGCTTCCTATAATACTTCTGCAATTCCTTAAATGGCTTTAGGAATACCACTGTCGAAAAGAAATAGAAAAATCCCACGACAAAGTAGCCCAAAAACAGGATCGCTACCGAAAACAAAACCATCTGCATGGAGTAATTCATAAACAGCAGGCAGATCAATGCCAGATACCAGATCATGCGCGGGAAAGCAAAAGTATGATCGTAGACCAGGGTGCGCACGGTCGGGTCAGAAAACATGCGGTTGACCTTCAATTTGTCCTTTAAGAACATGGAAGAAACTTCCAGACTTCCGCGCTGCCAGCGCTGTCTCTGCGTATATAACTTGTTCATATCATCGATCGGGTCAACAAAAAAGATGGCATTCTCACAGATCTGCACCTTTTCTTTTTTATTGTAGCGCATCTGGAAAGTCAGTTCCGTATCTTCACAAATGGTGTCCGTATTATACATATGCGAGTTTAACACGGCCGACTTACGAAAGGCAGAAAAAGCCCCCGATAAGGTATAGACCGAATTTGTCTCGGATGCATAGTTTCGCCCTGCCAAAAATGCCTGCGCATATTCCATGAACTCTGTCTTGCGCAATAACTTTGGAAATACCCAAGGATACTCCTCGATCAAGCGCGGCTCGATCAAAATAGCCCCGGTCATGACCTGGATCTCCGGGTCTGCCTCAAACTTGGCGATCAGATTTTTCAATGCCGACCTTTCCAAAATACCGTCACTGTCAATATTTATGATGTATTTGCCCTTGCTGTTAAAAAGCGCCATGTTCAGCGCCTTGGACTTACCTTGTTCTGCATTGAGCCACTGCATGATCAGTTCCGGATACTTGGACTGACACCGGCAAAATACCTGAAAACTGTTATCCTTGCCCTGATTATTGATCAGATAGACATTGATGCGGTCATTTGGATAATCGCTCTCATAGATCGATCGGATGCAGGCTTCCAGTGTGCCCGCAGAATTATACACAGGGATCATCAGAGTGATCTCAGGATAAAATCCCAAGTTCTGCTCCTCTGACTCCTTTGTTTTTTGTTTGATACGTTTGTGTTTGCGAAATAATATAAAGATGTTACCAATCGCCGGGACCATTTCCATGATAAATGGAATGATGATCCACGCAGCCCAGAAAAGAAAGGAATTTAACACGCTATTTATCGTGGCCATACGCAAATCCTCCCACTTTTTGCCGGATAATCTGTGCCTTGGTAAATACAAAGAAATACAATATTACAGTCAGCGCATAGAACACCAATCTGCCCACAATGGTATGTGCTATATGATAGGCACCGATACCATTGAAATAGATAATGGTACAAATGACGGCAATACGCAGTGCATTGGCAAGGATAATGTAAAAAATGCCAACTACACTTACAATGATACGTTCAAAAATGTTGTATGCCTCAAAAAAGACAAGCAATGCCAGATATGCCATGATCTCCAGAATACCGGAACATTCAAAGTCGATCTGGAGCGTGATGGCTCCGTCGGCGGCATTGACAAATAATACGCCATACTTGAAGAATGCCGTATACATACCTGTGATATCACCAAAAACACCAGCCACTGCAGCAACTACTTCTGCCAGTGGCTGGGTCATAATAGGTCTTACCCATACCATCATGATGATAAAAAGTCCGCAGGCTCCCCAGAAATACTTCCAGGCTTTGAGCTGCGCTTTATGCATCAGATAGTAAATATAAATCCAAACTCCGATTAAAACGAATCCAATGATATTTTTCATGCTAACCTTCCGGTGCGTTTTTTACGATATACCTGTGCGATCACAACAACTGCCAGACACAGGAGAATACCTAAGATCGGTCCTGTAGATGTACCGCCACAGGATATCCACTGCGGTCCGATACGAACATAGTTCACATGGAATGTCTTCATGTCGGACTGCTTGAGATTCCAATGATATGCACCCCATTGATCTGTATTCACAACCTCTACCAAAGTTGGAATATCAATGTAGTATTCCATCTGTGCCCTGCCGGTCTTATCGACATGGATATAGGCTCTGCCATATGTATAAGTCCATGGATCATTGATGTTGCTAGCAGATCCTACATATGCTGTATCAAAAAGATAAAATTCATAATCTCCGGGTCCAAGATTGGTTGCATCCTTCCACTGCTGCACATTGCCATTGGCATCTACGCCACGCAGGGTGAAATACATGGTATTTCTGCTGTTTTGACCGTTTACACTCAAAGTAATGAAATTAAATGCATCGCGGTAGTAAGCACCATAATAATCTACATAGCCAAAGAGAATATCACCGTCCGAATACAAAGCCCCGGAAGCATCTGCCTTGGTATTGTAACCGATGGATGTCTTCTGATAGCCTTCCCAATCAGAAAAATCATAGTCATAGGAAATCTTTTTGAGCGTTCCTGTCGTCGTATCATCTGTATCAATGCTTGGTGACTGGTTGACACAGCCCTGTGTGATATAGATCGGTGTCGTATCCGTCATAATACCGAAATTGAGGGATGTGATCTTGTCATTAAAACCTTGCAGGCTGGATACCGGCACGGCAATCTCATACTCATGATTGCTATAGCGGAAGTCCAACTCACGCAACTCTTTGCCGGATCTGACATAGGCAGCTGCATTGCTGATCATGATATTGGTCTTGGTACCATCACTCAGTTCAATGCAGTAAGTACCATTATTCCATGGGCCTACCTGTGTTGCACAGCCATCCCACCAGTCCTGCTCACGCAAATAGAGGTAAACGTAATCTCCGATCCATACAGCCGCACCTTCCTTCAAGGCGCTTGCCGGGTTCTGCGTTTTTTGCACATTATTCCAATCCGAGAAATTTCCATCGATCGTAATGCCGTTTGCTGTAGTCACTGCCAGATCAGCATTTGCGTCCTCTGTAGTATCTTCTTCATTCTCATCAATGGCTTCCACGGTCTCCTCTGTGGATGCTTCGGAAGAATTACCATTGCCGTAGCCCGTCTCATCCTTCGGCTTTTCCAGTACAGACGCACCGTCGATCGTTGCAATATCACTGCCGGAAACGGAAACACCGGCATAGGCTAAAGTAAAGTCCTCAGATGGGAACCAGGATCTTGGAATAGCAACTTCAGCGAAGGCAGAATCTACATTGTAATCTGTATTGCCGCCCTCAAAGACCAACTGCGCCCCGGATATATTGTTGTTCCAGCCATCCTTGACAACATAAGATCCACTGCCGTCTGACCAGTCTTGTACAAATTGAATGGTGCTGTAATTGGCATTGTAAAGTTGACTGTCATTGTATGTAAGGCTCACCTTGGTATTGCCGATCGCCTCGCCATATGCCCCGGTCGGATTCTGCGCTGCATATAAATACAGATAACTGCCCGATACACAGGTCTTCCAATCGCTGACAGAGCCATCTGCGGAACCACGGCTGGCGATACTGCCCCAATCCGCGCTATTGCCATCGCATACGACACTGTCCGATGCCAGTACATCCCTTGCCTGATCCGGCAACAGACAGACTGCCGATGCAACAGCCATACTTCCTGCTAATAATAATGAAATTATTTTCTTGCCCTTCATGCACCTCATCCTCTTATCATAAAAAACTACACTAACATCTTTTATAGTAAAACATTATACCCACTATATGCCCATATTTCAAGAATTCTGCCCTTGAAATATATGTCAATCCTGTGCGTTTTATACTGAATTTATCGGCATTTTCCTCTCAGATTTCAACCATTATCCCAACTTCTTCCAGGTATTTTTGGAAAGCAGGATCATGATCGGGAAAATTTCCAGTCTGCCCGCCAACATATCAAAGATCAGGATGATCTTTGACAGAATGCTGAAATCATGGTAATTGCAAGTCGGTCCGACGCCATCCAAGCCCGGTCCGATATTATTAAAGCAGGCAATGACCGATGTCATGGTTGTTGTCAAACTCTTACCATCCAGACAAATCACAAGGAAACTGACGATGGTGATCATCACATAGGCGATCAGATAAGTGTTCAGATTATCCAGCACCTTCTCGCTGACGACCTGACCATTATTTCTTACAACTAAGACCTTTTGCGGATTTAGGGTCTTTTGCAGATTGCGGTGCAGGTTCTTGAACAAAAGCAGGATACGACCGCACTTAAAACCACCGCCGGTACTGCCCGCACTCGCTCCACAGAACATGAGGATAATCAGGATCGCCTTGGAAAAGGTCGGCCAGAGGTCAAAGTCCGTGGTTGCAAAACCGGTCGTCGTGATGATGGTCGCCACCTGGAAAAATACCTGCTGAACAGTCTCTCCCAGACTGTGGAACATAGATCTGGTATTGATGGAGATCAGGACCACGCTGGCAAAAATAAGCCCAAGATACAGTTTCAGTTCTTCGTCCTTTAAGACATCCTTCACCTTGCCTAAAAGGAGCATATAGTAACAGGTAAAATTGACCCCAAAGAGGATCATAAATACCGTACAGACATTCTGGATGTAGACGCTGTAACCTGCCATACTGTCATTTTTTATACCGAATCCACCCGTGCCGGCGGTTCCGTATGCAGTACAGATCGCCTCAAAGGGTGACATACCGCCGAAAAGCAGAAACACAAAACATAAGATCGTCAAGGCCACATACAGGGTATATAAGATCGTCGCTGTCTGGCGCATACGTGGCACCAGTTTGCCGACATTTGGTCCCGGACTTTCTGCTCGAAGCAAATGCATGGTAAAGCCGTTGCCCTTGCCACTGGCAGGAATGACCGCCAGAAGAAAGACCATAACCCCCATACCGCCCAGCCAATGGGTGAAACTACGCCAGTAGAGCATGCCATAGGACATTGCCTCCACATTGGTAAGAATGGATGCTCCCGTTGTGGTAAAGCCGGAAACCGTCTCAAAATATGCATCAATAAATGCCGGGATCTCACCGGAAATAAAAAACGGCATACAGCCGACCAGACTCATGATCGCCCAGCCCAGACCCGCACTGACCAATCCTTCTCTGGCATAAAAACGCATCTCTGCCCTACGACAGAGCATAAACATAAGCAGTCCTACAAGGATCGATCCTATGATCGTTGTTGCAAATGCCGTAATGGAAGTCGCCTCGCCGTGGATCAGACTAATGATCCATGCCGGCACCATAAAGACCGCTTCCGTAATGATCACGAGGGACATGAAACGTCCCACCATCTTATAGTTCATACCAAACCTCGTTACTCTAATTTATATTATGCAAACATATCATTTAGTGTGTGAAGAACCACATCGCCGTTCGTTACAACCACTAAGGTATCGCCAACGTCAAAGGTCGATTCTCCATCCGGGATGACCGGCATCTTTCCACGCGTGATACACGCGATCAGCACATTTTTGCGCAACTGCAATTCCTTTAACGGCTTGCCACAGTTTCTCGTCTTTTCATCCACGCGAAATTCCAAGGCTTCCATCTGTCCCTCTGCAAAAGAATGTACGGATAACGCCGCACCTGTGGTATTTTCCATAGCACGCACATAACGCACGATCTGGTTACAGCACAACTCCTTCGGACAGACAACGCTTCCCAGGTTCAAGATATCCTGGATCATGGAATTCTCGGTATGATCCACCTTGGTAATCACCTGTTCCACATTACAATTTTGTGCATAAAGCGAAATGATCATGTTCATCTCATCATAACTTGTCATGGTAACCAGAGCGTCACACTGCTCTAAGCCTTCGCTCTCCAAGAATGTCTGATTGCTGGCATCGCCCCAGATCACGGATACGTCCGGCAGATATTTTGCCAGTTCCACGCAACGGTCTCTGTCCTTCTCGATCAAATGTACATCAATACCGGCGCGCGACAACATCTGTGCCAGATAAAAACTGACTTTTCCGCCGCCACACAGGATCACACGTTTTGCCTTATGGGTGATGATGCCAAGATTTTTCAAAAGGCTTGTCAGTTCCTTGGCTGCCGCCGTTACATAGATACGGTCGCCCTCTTTTAAGACGAAATTACCATCCGGTGCACTGACCACGCCGTTTCTTCGCACAGCACACACCAAGACCTTACTCTTTACGATCGAGTTCAGGTCATTCAGTGCAATGTTGCAAAGTTTGGAATTTTCTTTTATCTTCAATTCTACGATCTCTGCTCTGCCACGCGCAAAGGTGTCTCTTCGCAGGAAACCCGGATAATTCAAGAGACGGTCAATCTCAAGTGCAGCCTGTCTCTCCGGATTTACCGTCATAGAAAGCGCAAAAGTATCTCTCATTTTATAGATCTGATCTCCATACTCTGGGTTACGAATACGGGCGATCGTATGAATATCAGGATTCATGCCATGTGCAGTCATGCAACATAAGAGGTTGAACTCATCCTTTCCCGCAACAGCGATCAAAAGATCCGCCTTTCGTATATTTGCCTGCTCTAAGACCTCCATAGAAGCACAGTTTCCCTGTACACTCATAACATCAAAACGGTCAGAACATACTTCCATCACCTGTTGATTATTATCAATCAGCGTGACCTCATAACCTTCTGCCAGCAGTTTTTTGGTCAGCATACAGCCAACTTTTCCGGCACCAGCAATGATAACTTTCACTTTTAACTCCTCCTAGCAAATCAAATTCGCTCTTACTCCAATATAGTTTTATATCAGATGTCCGAAAAAGGCAACTGTTTTATCATGTATTCCTCTGTAAATTCTATAAAAAGTGTATCAAAATCTGTCTCCACCCTTGTTAATGCAATGTCACTGATTTTATGGATTTGTGATATCAAGCTGATCTTTTTAACTGAAAAAAATTAAATACTTATATATGTAACAAAACTCCTGCTATCTCACGTAATTCAGAGACAGCAGGAGTTTTCTTATTTATAAAGTTTTTGCAGGTATTATGATAAAGCAATAACCTGACCTTCCGTAATGCCATTTTCATTGAAAGCATCCACGCGGACAAAGTAATTCTGTGTGGTAACAAGTGCCTTAATTTCTTTCTCGGTCACGCCAAATACCATATAACTATGATATAACTTGTCTGCCTTATGTCCCCAGAGGATGTTGTAACCTACGACATCATCACTAGGACTCTCGATCGTAACTTTCATGTATCTGCGGTCAGCCTCACGTTTTGCTGCAAATGTAGGGGTCTTTGGCGCCTGGCCATTCCCCTTACCAAAGACACGAAGTCCGCTGATGCAGGCTTTCTGATCATAAGGCACTTCCAAAACAGTCAGTTTCAGGAAACGTACCTGCATGCCATCTTCTCTTACCACAAGATCGTGTGGCAGATTGGTTGTGGCAGCAGACTTATCCTCGATCACAAAGTAATCTTTGCCATCCAAAGAACCTTCCAAAATCCAGCGTGTGATCAGATCGCGCTCCTCAATATAACGCTTTCCGGTCTGATTTCCACGAAGTTCTCCCGGTGTTGGGATTTCGATCTTGTCGTCTGCAAAGTTGACCTGGATCGCATGTACATCCATAGTCTCGCCCAGGTCTACTTGTACCCATTCACCCGGCTTTTCGCTTGCAGCACGCCACCATGTACGGACATTTTCCTCTGTAACCTTATCCGCACCTTTTCCTTCTTCTGCAGAAGATGCGGTCGCGTTCTTTCCATAACTTAAGAGCATCCACTCCGGATTCTTCCATGGGTCCTGCTTATCACCGCTGACAGCCTGTGGCCAGTCACCATATCTCTGATTACAGAATAATTCGCCGTCTGCATCAAAGCCCGCCGGCCATACACCGACACGACGTTCAAAATTATGATTGATGCTGATACGCATGGTAGAAGTATGCCAAAGGTTATCCTTCTGATCGCGCATGGTAGAACCGTGTCCGGCTCCTGGGATAAATCCGCCTGGCTTGTAAGAATATGGATTATTCTGTGCCAATTTGAAAGGTCCCAGCGGAGAATCCGATACATAAACACCATCCGCATATACGTTAAACTGCGCTCCCGGACAAGCATACTGGAGATAATATTTGCCATCATGCTTATCCATCCAGGCACCCTCGATGTATGGGCGACCGCTAACATAACCCTTTAACATGATAGCCATGCCCTGCATCTGCGGTGGCAGATTATCCGGATCCATTCCTTGCATCTGCATGAATCCACGATATTTTGCTTCCAAAGCATCGTCTTCCAAAGGCAGGTCGCAATGGTCTTCTCCACAGACTTCATAACCATTTTCACTCCAATTACCATGCACAAGTTCGATTCGCTCCGTCTTTGGCTGCATCGTCTTCGGATCCATTTCCACGCCCCAGATTGGCGTCATATTGGCACATCCCCAATAAAAATATACTTTTCCATCATCATCTACAAAAAGGTTTGGATCCCAGAAATCAAACGTTCCTTTGATTTCCTCATAAGGACCTTCCTCAATATTCTTTGTACGATAAAAATTGCAAGGTTCTCCTCTTTTGGATGCTGAAAAATATACATAATCCCCGATGACTCTGACATCTGGTGCATAGTCATAAAATGGCAGATTGTCCGGCAGACGCTTAGCCTCCCAATTTGCCATATCTTCAGATACCCAGACACCCAGTGTCATAGATGCAAAGATATAATACTTTCCTTTAAAATAAATCATAGATGGATCTGCCGCTTCACGCGATACTTCGATCGCACCCTCACCCAATCCCGGCATAACCTGCTGGTTGAACTGGTAACGGTAATCCACATTTAACGGATTACAAAAATACTTCATATTCCTTTTCCTCCTTCTTATATGCACATTCCAGCGCGAAATTATCTATTCTTATTTTGTATCATAAGGCAGCCTTTCTTTTTTCGATATCAAAATTTTGCTTTTTTTACAAATTTTTATATATCTTTTTGCATCTGATCTTTCTTGGCAAAAAACTGATACAAAAAAATCAACTACTTTACATGGTAATGCAGGTATCTTTTGCTATAATAAATCTAACTTGGCAGAATACTGCCAAAAACCGATTTGACAGGAGGTATTTACTTTGGAAAAACATGTATGGGGACAGACACCCGATGGAGAAGATGTTGTAGTTTACGAACTGACCGGAACCAATGGCATGCGGGCAAGCGTGATGAATTACGGTGCCAATCTTTTGACACTCTTTGTTCCTGATAAAAATAGGGATTGCAAGGACATTGTACTTGGCTATGAACATTTAGAAGACTATTTTACCAACGATGCTTTCTTTGGATGCAGCGTCGTTCCATGCGGCAACCGCATCGGTGATGCCAAATTTACCTTGAATGGCAAGACCTACGAACTGGATAAAAATGACGGTGTCAACAATTTACATAGCGGCTTCCATCCTCTTTGTCGCCGTATCTGGGATGTCGATGCCGTTTCCGAAAACAGCATCACTTTTTCTTATAAGAAGAAGGATATGGATATGGGATTTCCGGGAAACGCAACCTATACCGTGACTTATACACTGACAGAAGATATGGAACTGCGTCTGGACTACACCGGACTTTCTGATGCAGACACAATCTTCAATCCTACCAACCACTCTTACTTTAACCTTGCCGGACACGATGCCGGACTTTCCGCTATGGAGCAGAAGATCTGGATCAATGCCAGCCGTTTTACCCAGACAGACGACGCTTCTATCCCAGACGGCGTACTTCTCGATGTTGCAGGCACACCAATGGACTTTACAACACCTAAGCCTATGGCACCAGAGATGGATGATGCTTACGAGCAGCTTGCATGGGCAGGCGGATACGATCACAACTTCGTACTCGACAAACCATTGGGTCAAATGGGAATTGCTGCTTCCTTCTATGATCCGGCATCCGGTCGCAAGATGGAAGTCTACACAGATCTGCCGGGCATGCAGTTATATGGCGGCAATTATATCAATGAGGGACTAGTCGGCAAGGGCGGCTGTACTTATGGCAAACGCTATGGCGTAGCCTTTGAGACACAGTATTTCCCAAATGCCATCAACATCCCATCTTTCCCGCAGCCGCTAGAAAAGGCAGGAGAGACGGTCAAGACTTCTACCGTTTACAAATTTACGACAGTATAATTATCTAAAAATCCCCGGGACGACTCGATAATCAGACTTCTGACTATCATGCATCCCGGGGATTTTTCTTTTTACACGATTAATTTTTCAGATATTTTCGCATGGCTGCCCCCTGCGCATACTTAGAAAGCGGTGCACGATAGACCAGTTTTGCGATCAGATATTCCAGTCCCACACCAACCAGCGCACTTACATAGGCAAAGAGGATGACTAGCCCGGGAGATGCCGGAACAAAAGACAAGACAAAACTGCTCTCCCCTACAGATTGATAGCCCATAACATAGGATATCGGCCAGATGATCGCGAATAACAATATGATCGATAAAGCATAATACTTATACACCAAAGCCGTGTAGAGATGCACTATGATCATGATCAGACATAAGATGACAAAAGCACTTAAGATAACTCTTGCATGGTCCGGATATAACTTTACCTCCACAATCTTCAAGACAACCAGAATACTCATGGATACCAGGGTGGTCACAAGGTCGCCGAGACACGCCAGTGAAGTCTGGATCTGCTTTCCACGTGGGCTTGCCGCAACCAGCCCCGACATACAGGTGCTATAGAGGGTCTGCGTCACAAAAAGCGGTGTCATCATCATAAAAAACATGCCCAGCCAATAGGTTCCATGCGAAACTACTTCCATGACAAGACCGATCACATACATGATGAGCATGCTGACCAGTTGTGTTTTCCTCTGAAAACCATATTTTTGAAGTTCATATATATATTTAATCTTCTCGATCATAATAACTCCTTTCCATCCTTCTAACTGCCAATCTGGCTTCTAGAATCGTTGCAATAATCGCCAGCAGCAGGGCTACGCCCCATTGCAGGATCAGATTACCCTCATAAAGACAAAAGACAAGGATAACCGCCAGAACCGGTGCCAGATAAGAAAACAGCAAGTTGCTGACATAGCCTGCAAAAAACCGGCTTCCTATGATGGCAAAAGTCGCAACGGCTCCCATGATCACGCCCGATGCCACCGAACGCATACAAATGCCTGCCAGGATACCAAAGTAAAGACACCTGCGAACGCCGTCTACGATCAGCATCTGCCCATACAATTTCATGCCGTTTGTCGATGCCTTTACTAACTCAATCCCGCGAAATTCTTTGCCATATATACCGCTAAAGTTCCAGCTATCTGTAAAGACTTCCAGCAAGATATATCCGATAAGTATACCAAAACCGATCACACTAAACTCCAGATCAGAGCCATCAGATCCAGATAATACCGGAATCCTGCTGGTAAAGATAACAACAAGTGGGAGGAGCAAAAGCGCTGTGATCTTGTATATGAGTGTTGTATTATTCCAATACATTTTTATCGCTTTCATCATAAGCCCCCTTACTGTAGATGCACCTTGCTGGATTTTTTCATGATCGCCACACTGATCTGGGACAAGGTCGGTGTCTGAACGGTAACATCTAATCCTGCCAGTTTATCCATATCCTCTGCCAGACAAATACCTTCGTAGCCGTAATTATTTTTTGTCATGCTGTACATAAATTTCTCTGCCGTACAGACATCTTTCAATTCGCCTTTGACATAGACATATTTTTCTTTTAAGTCTTCCACAAAGCCTCTTTCGACCACCTGGCCCTGCTCTACGATAATGGCGTAGTCCGTCACATTTTCCATATCAGCAATGTTGTGTGTTGAGAAAAGAACGGTCTTCTGACCGGCGCCTTCCTCCAGATAACCGCGGATCATATCACAAAGCACATCACGCATCAAAGGATCCAGCGGGGATGCCGGTTCGTCCAGAATCAGCATCTGTGTCTCTCTGGCAAAAACACCAGAAAGCATGAGTTTCATGCGGTTTCCATCTGATAAGTCATTGACCTTTTTTCCTTTGCCCTTGTTATCTTTCGTTGCAACCTGCAACTGTTGGATGTAGTTTTCAAATTTGTTGCAGTCAAAATTCTGATAAAGCAGGTCGGTGATCTCCTCTACCTGTTTGACCGTCCACTGCGGAAGATAATAATTGTTTGATCCGACGTAGCCGATCATCTCCTTGACAGGACAATCGGCATTTTCACGCTCCTTATCATCCCACTGTCCGAAAAACTCCATGTTGCCCTTATAATCGAGCCGCACACCTGCCAATGCATTTAAAAGTGTTGTCTTACCGGCGCCGTTCTCTCCGATCAGGGCTGTCGCAAACCCCTGTGGAATCTTTAAACATGGTATATCAAGTGTAAATCCCTTAAATTTTTTACTAAGATTGTTAACTGCAACTGCTGTTTTTACCTGTTCCATATTCTGCTCCTATTCCTGCATGTTCCATAGCAAATCAAATGTCTTCATTACCTCTGTTTTTGAAATTCCTGCCATCCGCGCAGCCTTGATCGCGTCCGTCAGACTGTCCTCGATCCTGCGCATGTGCTGTTCCTGCAGCATCTGTGAATCCTGTGCGTTGACACAGAAGCCTTTGCCCTGAATGGCGGTCACCAGCCCCTCCTCTTCGAGGAGTTCATATGCCTTCATCGTTGTAATGACACTGATCTTTAGTTCTTTTGCCAGACCGCGGATCGATGGCAGGTACTCCCCCTGCTGCATCTTTCCCGAAAGAATGTCACTGCGGAAAGCATCTGCGATCTGTTGATAAATCGGTATTCCCGAATTTTGTATCAATTTCATAGACATCACCTACCTGTTTTTTAACTGTTATATAACTGTTTATGTGTTATATATACAGTATATGCAGTTATATGTCAAGGGTTTATGGAAAAATTATGTAAAAATGTACCTTGGCGCCACAAAAAAAGACTGACATCTGCCAGTCTCTTCTCCGGTCGGAATATTCTCTCTTTTCTGCCTCTACTCCTGCAAAACACGCAGTACATTCCCAATCAATCCCACTTCCAGAACCAAAAATCCAATCAATAGCGCCCGTAATTCCAGATGCTGGTTCAGATTCATATATGTACACATGACATAAATCAAAGCAAACATAAGTCCCCATGCCAAGATCAATATGAACAAGCATTTACGTCTTGCTTTTCCTATCCTCATCTGTGCATATGCCAATGCCTCCTGCAATACTTTCTCAGTCCCCCCTTTCTCTTCTTCCTTTTGATACACATGACATTCCAGCAATTCTTGTAAATTCAGTTCCAGTGCCACTGCCAGTTCCTGCATATTATCTATGTCCGGCAAGCCCCTTCCATTTTCCCACTTGGAAACTGCTTTATTTGTCACATGTATTTTTTCTGCAAGTTCCGCCTGCGTCATATGGAGTTCTGTTCTTCTTTTTGAAATAAATTCTCCTAGTATTACCGTATCCATGTGCATCCCCCTTCCTGTTTGTCAGAATCGTAACATAAAATCTATCTGTATCGCAATCTACGTTGCGTAGACATCTATAGAATCTTCAAAAGAACATGTGCGTAATATCCTATTACATAAAAGCGCAGCAGCCTTTAGACTGCTACGCTTTGAACGTTTCTTTTGACATCCCCATAATCATAGGCGGGATATCATATCTTATTTTATACGTTTTATGTAATATTTCTTGGCAAATGCCAGAGGTATCAAGGTCAGAAGCACCAGCACAGCTCCTACGATGAGCAGGGTATGGGTCGGCAGATACTCCGTAAATCCATAGGAATCTACGAACTTTCCGCTGCGCATGATAATCGGATTGGAGATCATCGGTGCAACGATCATCGGGATTAGGACAAAGAATACGATACGAATGCCCTCAAATTGTCCTCTGGCATCCTCCGGATACAACTGTTTGCCCCAGACGGTAATCGCCTGTAAAAAGAGCATATAACCAAGTCCCAAAACAAAGATACCTAAGAGAAGAACCGGATTCCAAAGCGTCTGCGTATTTACATTTTCCGGTCGTACAAAAAGCCCCAACATACCAACGCCAATGCAATTTAAAAAGACTGCTACCTGACACAAGCCCGGAATTTTTCCCTGATTGATGATCTTCGTTGACGGGATAACTGCCAACATGGCAAGCACAAGTCCAATGCCTTCCATATAGCCCATCATATCCGCTGTAAAGCCCAGATAATAGATCATATAATTTCCCAAATGGGTAAAATACATGTTAAAAGCGATAAAATAGACCGCCAGTGACCAGTTGACCCAGACCAGTTCTTTTAACTTTACATACTCTTTTACATTAAAGATGGAAAAGAACTGCTGTCCGAAACTGCCACGTTTACTCTCTTTGAGTCCCGGTGCATCTTTCATGGCAAAGAGACAATAAATACCAAACAGGATCACAAGGATCCCCATGACAAGAAAGAGCCGCATATAATTGTCATCTGCACCGACAAGCATACCCCCGAGCACTGTTCCCGCGATCGTTCCTATGACCGGCTGCGTTGCAAGCGCTCCGCCTAATTGCCCTCTGTTATCATCATTCATGTGATCGTTGATCCAGGTATTGAATCCGACATCATTTCCCATGGATCCAAAGAAACTCATGATTGCATCCGCGATCACGACAGCCGTTCCTGCCACGATAAGGACGCTTCCCGTGCTATTTCCACTGCCATCCGTCATGTACTGGGTCAGTCCAAATACAATGGTAAAAATCCCCCACAAAATATAGCCCAAAGCGATAAAGATCTTTCGCTTTCCCTTACGATCCGACACACATCCAAACAAAAATGTCGATATGGTCGTTGCGATCGCCGATATGGCGACCATCCACGAAATGATCGTCGGGTCTTTCGCGATCTTTGCATAGACAAAGGTGTTGAACCATTGATTTTCCATGTTCCAACAGATCTGTCCTGCAATTCCCAGCCCCCAGACTAAAAACCAAAATTTTGCCCCCTGTTTCTTTTCTTTCATGCCTTCCCCTTTCCGATGTCTTTTACACCTCAAAATCCATGCAAGAACGCGTCGCCGTGTATGGACGCACCTTGCCGTCTGCAACTGCTACATGCGCCGGATGCACACTATACCCCTGCAATGCCTCCGCGCTTTCAAATGTCGTATCCAACATGATATCCACATTAGAACTTGGCAGACTCTCTGTCTGCACATGAATCTCAAGCAAGCCCGGGATCTGCCCCGCCAGACCTTCCAAGCCTTCCTTGATCCCTGCCTTGATCTGCTGCTTTTCCTGATCGGAATACTCTTCCTTCAGTGTCCACAAAATCACATGTTTTACCATTTTGACCTCCCTATGATGCGCCCTTGACCGGCACATCCTGTTTTTTATATTGTACACCATTTTTCTTTTATTGAAATCATTCTATAAGCAATTCCTGCTCACGAAACAGAGCATCTACGACCGATTGATAAAGGGCGATCCGCTCTGCCTTTTTGATCTTTTTTAAATATTTGTCTGAGTTCGTAAAGGATGCCCCCAGATAGAACCATAATTCCTTCATCCGAAAGAGGGTATTGCGGTCTCCCGACATGATCTGCATATAGTTTTGTAAGATCTCCTGATGAAAGGCATAGAGGCGCTCTTTGTTCTCCTGCATATGATCGCGCACCGCATTACCAGCCTGTTTCTCTGCATTTCCCACCGCCTGACACATTTCCGTCAAAAAAGGATTGCTCAAAAGCCCCCGCCCAAACATGACGCAATCCAGTTTTGGGAAATCCTCTGTTACATTTTGTAAATCCTCTGCCGAGCAGATGTCCCCATTATAGCAAAGCCTGTGCCCGCTTTCTTTCACCGCATAAGAAAAGGCATCGAATCGCGGCTTTCCCTTATAAAAATCCCTGCGCACTCTGGGATGGATGATGAGTTCTTCCAAGGGATATTTCTCATAGACCGCCAGAATTTCCTGCCACTCGTCCTCATCTTCCATACCGATCCGCGTCTTAACCGATATCCTGCCATCATAAGCGGCAAAAATTTCATACAAGAAGCGATCCAAGGTCTCCGGGTCTTCCAAAAGACCCGCGCCCCGCCCTTTTGCAACGACCGTTCCAGACGGACAGCCCACATTGAGATTCACGGTATCATAACCATATTGTGCGATTTCCTTTGCTACCACGAGAAAATCCTCGCTTCGATTTGTCAAAATCTGCGGTATCACACACTTGCCCTCGTTATTCTCCGGCAAAATATCTCTACGTTCGCCACTGCTCATCTTTTTATTTGCAATAAAAGGGGTAAAATATCGATCCATCGGATAAAAAAAATTGTGATATGCATTGCGATACACATATCCTGTCAGTCCCTCCATCGGTGCCATATAATATTTCATGTTTCCTCCCAAAATCTCAGGACAACAACATCCTAGTCTTATCATCTTTGTTCATATTATTATACACAATGTGCAGATAATTTTGCTCCCAAATTTATCTTCTGTGCTATAATTTTTCTATTGCATAATCATACTACGAAAGAAACACTATAATTAAAACAAAATAAGATATGAGGTATTTTTATTATGAAACTAGAACATGTAAATGAAGAGCGTTTTGCCAAAAACCTAAGTCGCGCTATCCAGATAGCTACCATTTCCCACGAAGACGAAGCAGACACGGATTGGACCAAATTCAAAGAATTTCATGACTTCCTAAAGGAAGCATACCCAAAGACCTTCTCTACCTTAGATGTCGAAGAAGTCGGACGCGCCGGGTTGATTCTACATTGGAAGGGCAGCGATGACACTTTGGATCCCATCGGATTTTTAGCACACCAGGATGTTGTTCCGGTTGCACCAGGAACAGAGGACGACTGGACAAACCCACCATTTTCCGGCGCTAATGATGGAACCTTTATCTGGGGCAGAGGCGCACTCGATATGAAAAGTCACCTGCTTTGCATTATAGAAGGTATTGAAACATTGCTTGAGGAAGGCTATACAACAACACGTGATGTCTATGTCTGCCTGGATTACAACGAAGAAATTGTAGCGGGAAAAGACAACGGTGCAAAAAAGATTGCCACCCTCTTAAACGAGCGCGGCATTCATTTTGACAGTATTTTAGATGAAGGTGGCGGTTCTACGGATGTTCACGCGAAAAACATTTTAGATGCACATATCACCATGGTTGGCATTGCCGAAAAAGGATATGCAGATTACGAAATCACCGTAAAAGGATTAGGTGGTCACTCATCCTTTCCACCAAAGCATACCGCACTCGGGCAATTATCGGAGCTGATTACCAAGATTGAAAACCACCCATTTGAGGCACATTTCACAACACCGGTGCTCGCTATGTTTTCTACCATAGGAAATCATATGTCATCTCCGCTTGGTGGGCTACTCAAACACCCTGGCATATTAAAGCCTGTGCTTAAAAATGTTATGGGTAAAAATCCATTTACCGCAGCAATGGTTCGTACATCCACCGCAGTGACAATGGCATCCGCTTCCCCTGCACCAAACGTATTGCCGGAGGCTGCAACATGCGTAATTAATTTCCGCCTTTTGCAGGGAGATACGCTTGCTTCCGTCAAAAAACATCTGGAAGTTCTGGCCAAAGATTATGATGCAACCATCACACTGTTAAAAGGCAAGGAAGCAAGTGCCGTATCTCCAACAGATACCAGATCCTTTCACACAATTGAAGATATTTTCGCAGATGGAAACGAAACTTCTTTTACGACACCTTACCTGTTAACAGCTTGTACCGATTCTTATCATTATGAGTGTATTTGTGAAAATCTTTATCGTTTTTCACCATTTTCTTTGCCATCAGAATTGATGCATACACCACACTCTACCAATGAGCGTTTTCCTGTGGATCAGATTACCCCAGGTGTTTCTTTCTTTATGCAGTACATTCGCCGCATGAATGCGTAACACCGGATAATTCTTCTTCTATACGAAGCAGACGATTATACTTTGCTACGCGCTCACTTCTACTTGGCGCACCTGTCTTTATCTGACCGGTATTCATGGCTACCGCCAGATCAGCGATTGTCGTATCCTCCGTCTCACCGGAGCGATGCGATGCAATTGCTGTATAACCTGCTTCCTGTGCCAGACGAATGGCATCTAACGTTTCTGAAACTGTCCCAATCTGATTTAGTTTAATAAGAATCGAATTTCCACAACCCTGTGCAATTCCTCTTTGCAAGCGATTTGTATTTGTCACAAACAAATCATCTCCAACCAGTTGTACCTGATCTCCCAACTCCATGGTAAGTTTCTGCCACCCCTGCCAATCTTCCTCATCCAAGGGATCTTCAATAGATGCAATCGGATATTTTTTTACCAGACAAATCCAATGTTTGATCAACTCATCTGTTGTATAATCAACACCTGTCTTTGGTAAATGATATAACATCTGTCCACTGCTAGTTGCCATCGTATCCTCATGAAAACAGTCTGCCGTACATTTCCATTCCGATGATGCCGCATCCAACGCTATCATAAAATGCTTTTCCATCGTATAGCCCGCGCGTTCTACTGCTTCTATAATCATTGCAATTGCTTCTTCATCCGACGATAACTCCGGCGCAAAACCACCTTCGTCTCCAACCGATGTCGTTAGACCCTTTTCATGCAAAAGAGACGCTAACGCATGAAATACTTCTGCACACCAGCGCAATCCTTCTCGAAAACAAGATGCCCCCACTGGCATAATCATAAATTCCTGTACATCCAGACCAGAGGTTGCTGCATGAACACCTCCGTTTATGATATTCATCATAGGAATCGGCATTCGTCGTCCAAAAGCACCACCTAAAAATCGATACAATGGAATATCAAGAGAAGTTGCAGCTGCACGACAACAGGCAATGGACGTTGCCAAAATCGCATTGGCTCCAAATCGCGATTTATCTTTTGTACCGTCTGCCTGCATCATGACACGATCGATCGCGTAAATATCGGATGCGTCCATCCCCTTTAAAGCTCTGCTGATTTCATCATTGATATGCCCTGCTGCCTGTAAAACCCCTTTTCCTCCATATCGCTTTTCATCACCATCACGCAGTTCTAATGCCTCAAATTCCCCAGTAGAAGCGCCACTCGGTGCTGCTGCGCGAGCTACCGTTCCATCCATAAGATGTACTTCCGCCTCAACAGTTGGATTTCCTCTGGAATCTAAGATTTCCCTTCCTATCACTTTTTCAATTTCTAAATAATCCATATCGTTCCTCTTCTTTCCTCATTTTTTATGGATTATTTTTCCACAAATTTATTATTTTTATACAGCGCTAGAATAAGCTCGTTTCCCCGCCTCCAACAATCGAATGCTCTTCTACTATGACAACCTTGCCCTTTGCCGTCGTCATATGCTGATAAAGATCCGCATTGATCAAATAAAGTATAAGCCATGGAAAAAATCTCCATGGCTCTTACTTTATTGTATGAACTTTCGTATCACTTCATATCGTTTCTCAAAAACTCTTTTTACAAGAGGGCTCTTTAAATCTGCATCAAATCCATGATAAGAACCTGATATTACATTTAAATCTACGTCTACTTCGGCATTTTTTAACTTATTGGCGTAAGCAATTGCCTCATCCCGCAAGGTATCAAATTGCTGTGGTTCTATATAAGCAGGCGGCAAATCATGTAACTCATTTTTCATAGGAATGGTATAGGCTTCCTTTTCAACACCACGGCTTAAATAACTGCGCCACATTTGCTCATTGGAATTTTTACTCCATACAGCATCTTTATACTTCTCCATAGATTCATATTTTCCTCTTTCATTGTCACATACAGGATAAATTAGCATCTGACCACATAACGGATAATGATTTCTGTCACGATTTAACAGCGCAATACCGGCAGCAAGACAGCCACCAGCACTGTCCCCATACAGGAATACACGGTTTTTGTCCACTTTAAATTTCTCTGCATTTTCGAATACAAATTTCAGCATGGCATAACAATCCTCCAACGTCGTGTCACATGGGCTGTCAAGGGACAGACGGTATTCAGGCAAAAAAACTTTTACGCCTGTATTCTCTGCATATAGGGCGCTATTATTCATCATAGATCTTTGAATAGGAAACATAAATCCTCCCCCATGACAATAAATCATAGCAGGATACAACGGCTCCTCTTTTTTCGGAGTAAACTCGTAAAAAGTAATACTTTTTTGATCAAAAGAATGATAGGTATCCTTTCTGACTTTTGCTATTTTGCTCTTATATGAGGAGACCTGCTTACTTAAAAAACCGGCAACTTTTGCCAGACTGCCGTCTCTTATTTTTTCTTCCAGATCTATATTGCTAAAACTTATGGCTCTTTTCAATTCTTTACTATAAGGATGTTTCGACTTCATATCTATATTCTCCACTTCCTACGTCATGAACAGTACCATCCGGTAATTCGATCGTTGCAACTGTATTACATGGAACTACCGTGTGCAATGAAAAAATATTTTTCTTCTCAGATTTTGTTATATTCCATTCACAGACTACTGTACCCTGCTCCGTTCTGTAACTTCTGCTGCTGGAACGAATCTTTCCATCCGGCTTCGGTGCAATACGAAGGTGTTTAAAACCGGCAACCTTTGTATCAATACCTCCTACTGTGCGGAAGATCCAGTCTGCAACAGCACCAAATGCATAGTGATTAAAGCTTAAGTTACCTGGATTTCCGTCATCATCATAGCCATTGCAGTTTTCCCATATCGTTGTGCCGCCCGCATCTACCTCGTATAACCAGGAAGGCTTTTTTGACTGCCACAGCAGCGTATAAGCGAGATCTATTCGTCCGATTTTGCATAGTGCATCAAGCAGATACGGCGTGGTCAGAAATCCTGTATCCATGCACATATCGTTATTCTCAACAGACTTTACAAGATTTCCAGCAAAAGTCTCTTTATGTTCTTTCGGAACCAGATTGAAATAAATTGGAAGTACATATGCTCCCATCAGATCCGAAGGCATAGAACCATCTTCTTTTATAACACCTTTTTGAATGGCTTCCTTCATGCGATCCGCAATATCCTGATATTTTTTCATGTCAGACAAATATAAAATGTTGTCATCGGTCTCTTCAGAAAGAATTTCAGCAATCTTCGCAAAAGTATGAACCGAATTCCACCCGAAAATCGGAGCTGTGTAGCAGGAACTCATACTCATAATATTTTTCAGATTTTTCATATCCAGACCATTTTTGCTCTGACTTGGAATCAACCATTCTCCATAGTGATAACCGGTATCCCAGAGATATTTCTCAATATCATCAGGGAGGGTACTGTCTTTTGGTTTATTGGATGCTGCCTGAAGAATGATATAGTCACACCAGCGTCTCATACAATAATACTGTTGTCTCAGGATATCTGTATTTCCTGTAATCTCATACATAGAATACGGAACAACCACAGCAGCATCCCCCCAGCCGGAAGAAGTTCCGGAACCTTTTACCCCATACATCATACTCATCAGTTTGCCCATAGATGGATAATTTCCATCCTGCGGAACTACCATGGGAATAATGCCATACTCATCCTGATCACATTCCATATTGTACAGCCAACGGGTAAAGAAAGCGGTGCAGTCTTCGTTCAGAAGAGCTGTTCTGGAATAGACAAGCATATCTCCTGTCCATCCTGCTTTTTCCCGCTGCGGGCAGTCTGTCGGCACAGAAAGCATATTAGCGCATTGAGACCATCTGATATTTTCGTAGAGACGATTCAGACGTTCATCTGATGTCTTAAAAGTACCGAGATTTTCCTTTTCTGTTGATACGACACATGCCGTAAAATCTTCTGCTTTTGGCTCAATTCCGGTCACACGCACATAGCGGAAACCATGGTATGTAAAATGAGGTTCATAAGTGGCTGAAGTTCCATCACAGACATAAACATCCTTCTGGTCAACACCTTTTCCCACGCCGCCGGCTCCCTGAATATTGTTAAAGAAATTTCCCTGCTTGTCCAGTATCTCACAATGTTCTAAGGTAATCTGTGTTCCCTTTGGAGCATTTACCTTCATACGGACAAATCCCGCAATATTCTGTCCAAAATCCAGAATCCATTCTCCTTTCGGACTTTTCGTCAGTCGGGAAACAGGAAGTTCCTTCACGATCACGACGGGTTCTCCAATCTGAGAAACCAGATTCTCATATCCATAATTTGCTTCCATGCAGGAAGTCCATCCGGAATCCATAAAGTCTGCACAATTCCAGTTTTTTATCTGCTTATTCGCATCATAATATTCTCCTGCATACAAATCCGCAGACAGAACGGGACCGTTGGAACATTTCACATCCTCGTCAGAGATAATCATATCCATTGAACCATCCGGGTAAGTAATTTCCAACTGAAAGAGTATTGCATGTGCATAGTCCATTTTTTTCATATTGGGCAATGACTGAGGACATAAATACCATCCATCCCCCACATGCATGCCAATGGCATTCGAACCTTCTGTCAACTGCTCTGTCACATCATACGTCTGGTAGCACAGATATTTCTCATAAACGGTATGTTCCGGAGCTAAAAGACGGGAATCTGCCCGGCTGCCATTCAGGTATAATTCATAAGTACCATGACAGGTAGCATACAGACGGGCTTTCACAGGTTTATCTTTTAGTGCAAATTGTTTGCGAAAAAGAGTGGCAGGCTGTTGTTTCCCAAATCCTGGCTTTCCTTTTTTGCCTCTTCTGTGAGCCTTCACCCATTTTGCAGACCAGTCACTTTCTGATAAAAGACCTGTCTCAAAAGAAGATGTGGCAGTCGCAGTATTTCCGTGATTATCCGAAACACGCACAGTCCATAGATACCTCATTTTACTCTGTAATTTTGCTCCTTTATACGGAATATAAGCGTTGCTGCTGCTTTCAACAACCCCCGAGTCATATATGCAGTTCCCCGCAGTATCCTTTATTGTGAGCTGATAAGACTCCTGCATGGTATTCGGAATATCACTTTCCATCATCCAGGAAAAATACGGCACAACATCGATAGCGAGAGGTTTTTCCATGTGAAGCACTTTCAGATTTTTAACTAACATTTCAGCATTCTCCTTTCATTATTTGCTTCATTATAGTATAATTTATACATTGATTTTAGATGTTTTATTGCTACATGACTATTGAAAATTGCTGTTTTTTAAGGAGGCATATATATGTTTGAACATATTTATTTCTTTACTCATCAGGCAGATGGAGAAAATCAGGAGGTACTGGAAGATGAGGCTTATCAGAAAATGGCGAAGAAACACCATCTTCCTCCGGCAGAAGACACAGCATTCTGTATTGATGGAAAATCCTGTTATCTTCTGCAGCATCCACTGTCCCGGGAAAAGCAAAAACACTTAATGTATCTACAGTCTTTTTCTTATATGGACACAGGAGCTTCTTACTATACAAAACGCAGTAATTACCCATCCTTTCTGCTACTGTATACCTATGAGGGAATGGGGGAACTGATTTACAGGGGACAGCGTTATACGTTGAGAAAAGGAGACGGTTTTATCATCGACTGTAGAGAAGCACAATTCTACAAAACCATGGGCAATCACTGGTGCCATTCTGATCTGCACTTTTGGGGAGGTCAATCTGCGCTTTTTTACAACGAAAATTTTGCAAATAAACCACCTGTATTTCACTGCACACAGCAAAATTCTTTTCAAACACAATTAGAGAAAATTCTGAGAATGCAAAACGAACCGATGATCAATCGTGATTTTTATATTTCTTTTGAATTGGAGAAAATGCTCTTTCATATTTTAGAATGCCTGAAAGAATTTAAGAATACGGAAGAAATACCGGATACGATCAGTCTTCTTCAAAATTACCTGGAACATCACTTTGCGCAGGATATTACGTTAGAAGCCATGGCAGAATTTACAGGAATCAGTAAATATCATTTATGCAGGCAATTTAAGAAATATACAGGCTTTTCTCCCAGAGAATATCTCATACATCTGCGGTTGCTTCAGGCACAGATGTTATTGCAGTCTACGGATATTTCCTGTTATAAAATCGGGATTATGGTGGGATTTGCAAATGAGGCAAATTTTATTCAGCATTTTAAAAAAGCGTTTGATATGACTCCCGGAGAATACCGGAATACGATAAAAAATTGAATAAGGCGTATAAAATCAAACGATAACTTCCCGCCTCCACAACAAAAAGCGGCTGCAAATGGCTTTGAGGAATCCCCTCATATCAAGCCATCTGTAGCCGCTTTTAATATCCCTATTTTATATTTTATAAAAATGCCTTAACCTTCTTGTAGATACCTGCTGCCTCCAGTTCATACTTCTCAAGGAGTTTTAACGCTGGACCAGACTCGCCAAAGCGATCTTCTACACCAATACGAAGTAATTTAGCAGGCTGCTTTTCTGCAAGTACCTCTGCAACTGCACTTCCAAGACCACCAATAATTGAATGCTCTTCTACCGTAACAACCTTGCCTGTCTTTGCTGCTGAACGTACAACTAAATCTACGTCAAGTGGCTTAATGGTATGCATATTGATTACTTCAACACTGATACCCTCTGCTTCTAATTTCTCTGCTGCTGCAAGAGATTCTGCTACTTCAAGACCGGTTGCGATTAATGTAAGGTCTGTACCTTCTTTTAACACAACACCCTTACCGATTTCAAACTTGTAATCCTCTCTGTCGTTGATGACCGGCACTGCCAGACGACCAAAACGAAGATATACCGGTCCTTCCATTTCATAAGCTGCCTTGACTGCTGCCTTTGCCTCAATATCATCGGATGGATTGATGATGGTCATACCCGGAATGGTACGCATTAAAGCGATATCCTCGTTACACTGGTGGGTTGCGCCATCTTCTCCAACGGAGATACCGGCGTGTGTCGCACCGATCTTTACATTCAGGTGTGGGTATCCAACAGAGTTGCGGATCTGCTCAAAAGTACGTCCTGCTGCAAACATAGCAAAACTAGAGCAGAATGGCACCTTGCCTGTGCTGGCAAGACCTGCTGCAATACCGATCATATTTGCTTCCGCGATACCACAATCAATGTGGCGTTCCGGGAATTCTTTCTTAAAAATACCTGTCTTCGTAGCGGCTGCAAGGTCTGCATCCAAAACTACTAAATTCTCATGTTCTCTACCAAGACTTGCTAGCGCATTACCATAACTATCTCTTGTCGCGATCTTCTTTACTTCTGACATAATGCTTCCTCCGCCTTCTTTAATTCTTCCACTGCAATCGCATACTCCTCGTCATTTGGAGCCTTTCCATGCCAGCCTACTGCATTTTCCATATAAGAAACGCCCTTGCCCTTGACTGTCTTCATAACGATTGCTGTCGGCATACCTTTTGTCTCTCTTGCTTCCGCAAATGCTGCACGAAGTTGGTCAAAATCATTGCCATCCTCGACTGCAATCACGTGGAAGTTGAATGCTGCAAACTTGTCTGTGATCGGATATGGGGAATTAACTTCCTCGATCGTACCATCAATCTGCAAATTGTTATTATCTACAATGACGCAGAGGTTGTCCAGATGATGTGATCCGGCAAACATAGATGCCTCCCATACCTGTCCTTCCTGAATCTCGCCATCACCCAGAAGCGTGTACACACGATAATCCTCATTAGAAAGTTTTGCGGAAAGTGCCATACCTACAGCAACAGAAATGCCCTGTCCCAAAGATCCGCTGGAAGCGTCAACTCCCGGTGTATGCTGGATACATGGATGTCCCTGCAAGTGGGATCCGATATGGCGCAGTGTCAGAAGGTCTTCTACCGGGAAATATCCTCTGTTCGCAAGTGCGGCATAAAGCCCAGGTGCGGTGTGTCCCTTAGATAAAACGAAACGATCACGATCCGGCTTCTTTGGATCCTTTGGGTCGATGTTCATCTCTTCAAAGTACAGATACGTAAATACTTCTGCGGCAGATAAAGATCCGCCCGGATGTCCTGCTTTTGCAGCATGCACACCATCAATGATGCCCTTGCGGACTTTCACTGCTTCTTTTTGTAATTCAAGATTTGTCATTGCATTTATCCTCTCTATTTTTTGATATGCCGCAGTCTCCCACGGCAGTTAATAAAGTTCTCATACCAAAAAGGTCATAGAAAAACCTTACAGATAAAATTTTACTATGACCCCATTTTATTATCAATAGCAGAATTTATACAATTTTACGCAAATTTTTGAGTTTTCATGGGAGATACGCTCACTATGCCAGCCTGCACTCCTCATCCAGTGTCACTAAGATAATATTCTTGATCGTGGATGCAACGGTCTCCACATTCTCATGGAAACGATCTTTAGCACACACAACGTAAAAGGCATCCCCCTCACGATGCATCTGCTTAGTCTTTTCAATCATTGACTTAACTTCCGCGACCTCAATCTCGCGCTGTTCATAGAAACACAGGGTAAAAATCGTCGCACTCTTGCCCTCGGTCTTACCCAGCGATACCACATCAAATCCATCGGTCGTCCCTGCCTCATCATCATTGGTCCACCAGTTACCGGAACGCTCGATCGTAAACGGCATCTGCCCTCTGCGGCTGCGTTCTTCCAGATGTTCTCTGCTCATAGCAATGAATACCTGCTGCATAAAATTGTCAAGATCCGGCACAATATATGTATTCCACAAAAGATCCCACTCTCCCGCTACATAAAGATCCATATGCGGCACGATAAAGCGATACCAAAATACCGTGTTGCTATTGACGATAGAATAGCGCGTTTTTTTGCGATTGGTCTCCTCCGTGATCGCCGTCTGCTTTGTGACAACACCGATCGACATCAGCGCATTCAGATAAGGAACAACAACATCCTTTGGCTTGCCAACCTCAGCGGATAACTGATTGACACGGTTCATGCCCTGCGCCATCGCTGACAAAATACAGTTATAATAGGACAATTCTCTGAGTTCCATCCCCATGACCTGCTCAGGTAAGAGCGCCGCCTGTCCCGGTCTTCCAACAAAGATTGTCTTAGCCGCATCCTTTACAGACTTTCCCTGCATACGGACAATCTGCGCCGGGATTCCACCACTGATACCATAGTAGAGTGCCAGATCTTCCCCTGCTGCCTCAGGGAAAAACTGCTTTGTCTCCAGAAAATCCATGCCGGTCAGATTCAAATGCAGATCGATCGTATCTTTCCATCTGGCTTTCTTTCCATAGAGATATTTCTCCATCAAAAGGAAGGCATCTCCGCAAAGGATAAGCTTGATCGGAAGATCCCGCCAAACTCTCGTCACATAGGAAAACAAGATTTCATCAAAATCGGCATCCGCCTTAACAAAATTCGGATATTGATCGATCACGAGCAAAAGTTTTTCCTGCTTTGCTATTTCTGTGATCGCATCTAAGAGGTTTTCTAATGATGCCTCACTTCTTTTTCCGGTATCCTCTCCCGCTGCCACGCCTGCTATATCTGCCTTTGCCAATACCTGCGTAAACATGGAAAGTTCCTGCTTTCCTGTTGTCTCATAAGCATGAAAATAGATTGCCTTTTTCCCATCTGCAAAATGACGCAAAAGTGTCGTCTTACCCATACCAAGCGCACCACTCACACAGGCAAGGGCTTCTTTATCTCCTTCATAAAATGCGTTTAACGCTTCCAGTTCTTTCTTTCGTCCAATAAACATCTGTCTGCTTTCGTCTCCCCGAAATTCTTCTATAAGTAATAAAACCTGCGCTTCTGTCTATAATCTGTCAAGAAGCGACAGGTTTTATTGTAATACGTTTCAACTAAACTTTCAATGCATTTGAAGCAAATAAAAAAACTAGTAGTTTACGCCATCTTTCACCTACAAGATATGGTGGGCGACAGATCGCTCCATGCTTATACTTCATCGTCACTTGCCGTCACATGTCTTTCCTTCACTAAGACTTCCTTGCCATCAAAGGCAAATGCTATTTCATAAATATTATTTCTCGCAATACCGGAAGCAATCAAATCTGACGCATAATTTTTTTCTTCTATCTGCTGCAAGGCGCATTCTGCTTTCCTATGAAAAAGAGACTGGCGTCTGCCAGTCTCTTTCCGGGTTGGGCTGTTATATATTTCAAATAATATAACCTGATTTAATTACTGAATGTCCTCGTCTCTGAGTCCATTAGATCCGTCTGCATGCTCGAATGCTGCAAGTTCCGGATGCTCTCTCTTTTCTTCTGTATAGTTCTCGTAAGAAGGCTTCTTGTGCTTCTGCTCTGCCCAGATACGATCTGCAACAGGTCCCCACTCTTCTGCATAGTGATCGCACTTAGAGCAAAGATGCTCAACGGTCTCCTCTGCCTCAGCGTTTGTTCCCTTAGCACCGGTCTTGTTTACCATTTCTCTTAAGAGTTTTGGATTCTCAAGCATTGGGCATGGACGCAGATGGTTTCTGTTAAATGGCTGTCCTTCATGATATGCCTTGAAAAGTGGGCTCTGTAACATCTCAAGGATTGACTTGTCATGGATGTTAGAGTCTGAGAAGTGGATAAATACGCAAGGCTCTGCATCACCCTGTGCATTGATGTGGAAGTAGTTACGTCCACCAGCGATACATCCACCAACAAATTCTCCATCATTCTGGAAGTCCATTGGGAAGAATCCGATATCATTGTCACCGGTACGAACCCAACGAATCTTCTTGATGATCTCTTCACGCTGCTCTAAAGTAGGCATCAATTCCGGTGCTGCATTCTGTCCTACAGGCATGTAATGGAAGTAGAATCCGAAACGAGCGCCCTTGTCAGCGATGAAACGTAAGAACTTCTCATCGGTAACTGCCTCAACGTTGTCTCTGGTGTAGCAGATAGAAGTACCGAATACGATACCGTATTCTTTCAAAAGATCCATTGCCTTCATAACTGCTGCATAATGTCCTTCACCACGACGACCATCGTTTGTCTCTGGTGTTCCTTCGATAGAAAGAAGGAATGTAATATTTCCAAGTTCTACGATCTTCTTACATAACTCTTCATCGATCAATGTAGAGTTAGAGAAAAGACCAAACATACAATCGTTATGCTTCTCAGCAAGTTTTAAAATATCAGCCTTACGAACAGTAGGTTCTCCACCTGTCATAAAGTAAAGATAAGTTCCAAGTTCCTTACCCTGTGTAACGATCTTATCCATGTCTTCGTATGACATGTTGTTCTTATGACCATATGTACCAGACCAGCATCCTACACAGTGGAGGTTACATGCGTCTGTCGGATCAAACAAGATCAGCCAAGGAATGTTACAGTTGTACTTCTCACGGTTTGCTCTGATCGTCTTTGTTCCACGGAAAAATGCTTCATATCCTAAATTCAGAAGGAATTTCTTAGCATAGTTCGGGTTTGTCTCATCCAGAACACGGTTCACAAATTTTACCCATCTGTTCTCCGGATTCTTTACATACTCTCTAACCTTATCCAGTGTTGCCTTATCTGTGCCCTCTCCCCAGAAAGCCTCTGCCTTGTCAATAAGATTAAGGAATGTTTCCTGTCTTTTTGCGATATCATCTGTCTTTGTCAACTTACCAACGATACCATTGACCATTATCTCAAAAGCTTTTCTTTCTGCTTTGTGCTGTGCGTTTTCAACTAATGAAGCCATGCTAATTTCCTCCCTCTTTTTCTTCTTTGTCTTTTACCTTTGCTAGTATAAGAAATAACGTGGTTTTTTGACATATACAATAGATTTTCTGTGTATGGTCGCATTATACATTTTCGCGAATTTGTATATCTGACTTGACAAAATCTATACTTTGTTTGCCACATTTTGTTTGTTCAAGTATAATTAAAATATAAATCTAAGTGCTCATAACAGCGGAAAGGAGCGCATATTATGCCAGGATTCGCCTCACATTACCTTTTTGGACAACAGTCACTTTCACATCTTAAAGAAGATCAGGAATATCATATCCTGTCCTTACATCCACATGCCTATAATCTGGGCTTGCAGGGACCTGACATCTTCTATTATTACCTGCCGGCATGGCTGCTTTATGACCACAATGCCGCCAGCCTGATTCACGAAAATTCTTCATTGCAATTTTTTATTGCTATGATCGATGCCAGAAATAAGTTGCCCTCACATAGCGAACGCATCATTGCGGACGCTTACATCTGCGGATTTTTGGGTCACTATACGCTCGACACCTACTGTCATCCATACATCTTTGACCGGACACACCATTTACAAAATAAAGACCGCAATGGTGGACTTTATGATTTTGGTCGTCATGTCTTTTTAGAGACCGGCATCGATCAGGAAATGATCTCACATTTTCTGCATTGCAAGCCGACAGATTTTCGTCCAGGAGATACCATTGCCCTTTCTAATAGGGAAAGCCGTGTGATCGCCAGGGTCTTATCTTTTGCCCTTGCAAATGTATTTCCGGATGCGGCCATGCCAAAATGGCAGATCCGCGGTGCCTTTCGCGCCATGAAGACAGAATCCCGTCTGATGCATGACCCGACCGGCATCAAGAAAAGGCTTGTCCGCCGTTTGGAATCCATTTTTGTAAAGGTTCCTGTCATTTCACCTATGATCCCAAGTGACACGATCTACGCCTACAAGGATCCTTGCAATTTCCGCCACAAAACATGGCACAACCCTTGGAATCCTGACCAAAAGCGTACCGAAAGTCTTTATGACCTGTTTGATCTGGCGGCTCCGGTTTTTGCAGACCGCATACATGCTTACTTTGGTGCTGTCTGTGAGCGCGCCGATGTCTCCATGGAAGATATTTACCACGCCAGAAATACCTTCATGGAAGAACACGGCGATTTATCTTATAATACAGGACTTCCATTATCAATATGTTAAAACATCTTTAAGATAATATTTCTGTATATGAAAAAGCCGATCATTATACCCTGCTTTATTTTAATTTTCTTACTTTTTCAGGTTCCCTTTTTCTACGTGTTCCCGGATGATATGATCTGTCACCTCATACAATTTCTCAGATCCCAGCGTGGTCTTTCTCTGTCTGCCATAGACCTGCTCGGCACTTACCCCGTGTTCTCTCCAGTCACCGCCGCCATTGCTGTTATTTAAAAGAAGCGGCTGCAAATTATCCATGGCATGTGCAAACTTGGATTCCGCCGTTGAAAAATCCTCAAATTCATCAAAGAGCGCGATCAGTTCTTCCTTTTGATCCTCCGGTAAAAGAGAAAAGATCCGCTCCTTGGCTGCATCTTCCCGCGCCTTTTGTGTCTTTAATCCTTCTGCATCATATGCGTAAGTATCACCTGCATCAATCTCCACAATATCATGGATCAGGCACATGAGCATGACCTTGGCAATATCCACAGGCTCATTGGAATAATCGCGCAAGAGGTATGCCATGATCGCCATATGCCATGCATGCTCCGAATCGTTCTCTCTCCTGCCGTGCCCGGACAGATGCGTTTGCCGCAGGATATTTTTCTCTTTATCAATCTCCAAAATAAAATCCAGTTGCTTTTTTAATCTCTCGTCCATAGTGTCTCCTTTATACATAGGTAATTCTATCAGAATCTTTATGCCAGATCATCGTTCTATCAATTTTGTCCTCACTATTTTTCCAAAAACTCCTTGATCTGCCCATAAATAATATCCATCAGGCGCACACGTGCTTCCACGGATGCCCATGCGATATGCGGTGTGATGAGGAGTTTTGTGCTGTCTTTGATATGGCGCAGCGGATTGTCCTCACTCATCGGCTCTGTATCAAGCACGTCAATCCCTGCCGCCGCGATAATTCCGCGATCCAGTGCATCTGCCAGATCTTTTTCCACGATGATCGGTCCGCGTCCCACATTGATCAGAATAGCACTCTCTTTCATCTGGGAAAGTTCCTTTTCTCCGATCAAATGCAGGGTGTCATCCGTCAAAGGTGCATGAATGGAGACAATATCGGATGTCTTCAATAAAGTCTGTAAGTCTACTTCCTGATATTGACTATCGTGGTTTCGTCCGGAAGTAGAGAAATACTGCACCTTACAGCCAAAAACGCTTGCAATCTCAGCCACACGTTTTCCGATCGCGCCAAGTCCAATAATCCCCCAGGTCTTTCCTGCCAACTGGTGAAATGTCTTGGAAAAATGCGTAAACATCTTATCGTTTACATATTTTTCCTCTTTTACATAAGCATCATAATATGCCAAATTCTCATATAGGTAGAATAGCAGGGCAAAAGTGTGCTGTGCCACGGTCTCGGTCGAATAGCCTGCCACATTGCGCCATACGATCTTTCTCTTTTCCAGATATTCCTTATCCAGATTGTTGGTTCCAGTTGCAGTCACACAGATCAGTTTCAGATTTTTGGCTCCCGCCAGCGTTTCCTCATTCATGTTACATTTATTTGTGATAACGATGTCTGCATCCTCTATACGCGCCGGAATTTCCTGACTTGTAGAAAAATCATATTCCACGAGATCACCAAATGCATGGAACTTTGTAAGGTCAATATCCTCTCCTATGGTTTTTCGATCCAAAAATACTATCTTCATTTGTGCCTCCTAAACCTATCTTTCTATCATTGCTTTTCTACTGGCATTTTACCATAAAATCAGGCCTTCATTTTATCCATTTTTCATAAATCTATATATTCTATCTTCTTAAAAATACAAGAAAACACCCCGCACAAGATTTTCTCATGCGGAGTGTCTTCTCTCATAATTGGGGTAACGATCCTGTTGATCGCCTGTATTTAGGAAAGGAATTTGATATAAGCGTGTTATTTCTTAATCTTATTCAGCATAGCATTGATACCCAGTACCTGCTCCTTTGGAACGGCACCAAATCCAAGCATTCTCTTGACGGTGAAGCCCATCATCATCTTCTGTGCTGCTGCCGGATCGATCTGGCTTGCTAATTCTTTCATACCCTTCTGTGGATCATCATCGGATGGATTCTGGTTTCCTGCCTGCATCTTCGCCATCAGACCGCCCATCAACTTCTGTCCTTCCGGATTTGCCATGATGTCTCCCATGGTATCGTTGATGGAGAAGTATCCTTCCGGTGCAGTGATCTCAAACCAGTTGATGACATCACCGGTCACCGGCATACGATAGTCCGGATTTGGCTCATCTACTTTCTTGATGGTTGCGTTGTCCTCGCAGTCTCCTGCTTTTGCGACCAACTTTGTCTCGCCAACATTCTTTACTTCAAAGGTAAAGAAGTGATCTTCTGCTGTCTGCTTTCCTACAGATTCTCCATTGACAAAAAGTTCTACCTCAGGAAGATTAGAATAAACCTTAACGGTCGTAACATCTTCATCACGGTCTACATAATTCTTGCTGCAAAGATGAACAAACGGTTCGTCGGATAACCATGCCTTGTAAGCATAGAAGGAATCCTTTTTGTACTTACGGTCAAAGGTAACCAGACCCTTGTTGTTCATACCCTTGCATCCGCCCTCGTCTCTGGCATCTGCTGCAAAGTCAAACATATTCCAAACATGTGTAGCCCATACAAAATCTCTGGTATAGAGCTGCTTGATGAGTTCTTCATGATAATGTGCCTGATATTCTTCTGAATAATCACCCTGCTCCGGGTGAGAAGAATGCCACTTGTAGGCTTCTGCGCCGTACTCACTCATACCGATCGGGATATTTGGATACATCTCATGGAAGGAATCCATAAATGGTCCGTTCTCCTCGATCTTTCCGCCGTACCATCCCAGATACTGGTTATAAGATACCAGATCAGGGATCTCTATATACTGGCTCTCTGAAATATCACACATGGAGATAACCGCCATAGTGGTAAGTCTTGTCTTATCCATTTCATGAACCATATCATTTAAGATATGATGGTTCTCTAAAAGGTCAGGATCCTTTGCACCCTTCATGGTGATCTCATTGGAAAGTCCCCAGAAGAAAATAGACGCATGGTTGTAATTCTGTACGACCAGTTCCTTCATCTGTGAAATGGTATTTTCACGTCCATTTGGCATATGCACAGAAATATATGGGATCTCAGCCCAGAGTACAAATCCTAACTCATCACACATATCGTAGAAGTGCTGGTCATGCTGGTAATGTGCCAGACGAATGGTGGTTGCGCCAAGTTCATAAATAATCTTAGCATCTTCTTCATGCATCTCAGGTGTAAGTGCATTACCGATATGCGGTCTGTCCTGATGACGGGATACACCACGAAGTGGATAATGCTCGCCATTTAAGAAAAATCCCTTTTCCGGATCAACCTTAAAGGTACGGCAGCCGAAACGTGTGCTTCTCTCATCAACGACTGTACCATTTTTCTTTAACTCTACATGCATGGTATAAAGATGTGGATCCTTACGTCCATTCCAGAGATGCACATTTGTGATGGTCTGCTCTACCTCTGTCTTGTCTGCTGATACAGTCACGGTATCAACTACCGTGTCTCCATCTGTAATGGTAAATACCAGTTCTTCTGTACTTCCTGCGTTTGTCAGATATACCTCTGTTGTGATCTTGGCATCATCTCCTGTCACTTCCGGTGTTACCTTAATGGCAGGACTTCCGTAATAGTCCAGATCAAAGCGTGTCTCATCGACTAAAATCAGAGATACCTTACGATAGAGTCCGCCGTAGAAGGTAAAGTCTGCATTCTGCGGATATACATAATCATTTGGTGCATTGTCAACAGCAACCACGATCTCGTTTTCATCCTTTAAATATGGTGTGATGTTGGCTCTCCAGGTAGAATATCCGCCATCATGCTTTGCAACAGACTCGCCATTTACGAATAACTCTGCGGATGAGTTTGCTGCTTCAAACTCAATATAAACTTCCTTGCCCTCAGCAACCTCTGCCTTAGAAAGGTTCTTTGCATAGTAGCAGGTTCCACGATAATAATCGCTTCCACCGTCCTGTCCGTCCTCGCCATTCCAGGTATGTGGCAGATCCAATGTCTCCCAGTTTCCTGCGGAAGTTGTCTTATCAGATACTGTGACAGCATCTTTTGTAAACTTCCAGTTTTCATTCCAAGTAAATTTCTTGCTCATACTCGCTCTCCTTTTTGTAGTTTCTTTCTATATTTGAATGTGTAATGCTGACATTCTTCTTTGCTAACTACATCATAGAGCATTCTGAAGAAAACCCTATTCAAAAATTTGCTTTTTCATTCAAAATTTCTTGTTCTTTTGCGATTTTTTATTATTTACCAAACCGAGACGAGATACGCTCTGCAAATCTCCCTCTGATTAGCAGTCGTCATAACACAAAAACGGTAACACCCACACTGTGTAAATGCTACCGTCTTTTTTCTGTCTTATTTCCTTATATGCTACTTGCGCTTTAAGATCATCTTGACACCACGGATCTCGGATACGACCGCCACCTCATCTACAGCATATATTTGCTCGTCATCCTCAGCACGTGCTGTCCACTCCATACCGTTATAAAGGACTTTTCCGCTTTCCTTGCGATTGTCGACTTCCTCGATGACACGCACTTCCTTGCCGATGCACTCCTCGTAGTTGGTCGCAACCTTTCGACTCTCCAGATATTTTTTTGCCCATGGTCTTGTAAAATACAAGAGGATAAAAGTCACAACAAAAAATACCGCGATCTGCAAGCCTGGATGTCCTCCCAAGAGGCAGACAATCAATGCTGCCAGCGCTCCCCCGGAGATCCAGATAGAAGTCAATCCTACGGTTATGATTTCTATTACAGCCGTGATAACAATGACCGCCAGCCATAAATACATCCAATCACTTAATACTAAATTCATCCAAAATTCCATCTGTATCCTCCATTCCAGAAAATATTCCCCCATATACTCGATAAACTACAGTATACGCAAACGTCTTACGATATCCTCCACCTGGCGAATGGCATCTTCCACCTGATTTTTGGTTTCATTAATGCGATCCTGTACCAGCCAGTCTGCAATCAGTCCATCGAAAAAGAAATCTGCGAATGTGAGGAAATCTCCCACATTCAAATTAAGGTTGTGCGTCATATTTACATCCTGCAACTCCCTGCTAAAACTTTGCAGATCTAACTTAGCCTGCTCCATATAACGCTGGGTATTCCCCATCTTTGAGTGTTTCACAAGCCCACTGATCATCCCTCCACCAAAAAGATCAACCAGACCCCAATTTCCGGCAGAGCGAAGTTCCTCCCTTGCCGCGCGAAGTGATGTTAATGCGCGTTCGCCCGCAGCAATAGCCTCATTGCGTTCCTTTTCAAAATCGTATGCCATGGTTTTCTCCTTATATAATATCTTATGCCATAAACATCTTTGTTTGCGTCTTATTATACATGATGGAACGACTTTTGTCATCGAAAGTCGCTCGAATTCGACAAATAAACGCTATAACAGAAACAGGTGCCAGCCTCAGCCGACACCTGTCATGCGCAGTTTTACTTATCTATAAATATTAGTCACCAAATACAGCACGATAATCTGCCTGGAACTTCTCAATTCCGGCATCTGTCAAAGGATGCTTTGTCATCTGCTCGATTACCTTGTAAGGTACGGTTGCGATATCTGCTCCTGCAAGTGCACAATCCGTAACATGAATCGGATTGCGAATAGATGCTGCAATGATCTCTGTATCATATCCATAATTATCAAAAATTGTCACGATGTCTTCAATCAGACCAATACCCGGCTGACTGATATCGTCAAGTCTTCCCAAGAATGGAGATACATAGGTAGCCCCTGCTTCTGCTGCCAGAAGTGCCTGATTTGCAGTGAAGATTAAAGTAACATTTGTCTTGATGCCTTCTGCGGAAAGAACTTTTACTGCCTTCAGTCCTTCTACGGTCATAGGAATCTTGACAACCATGTTTGGATGGATGGCTGCGATCTCTCTACCTTCTTTGATCATTCCCTCTGCATCTACGGTTGTAGCCTTTACCTCACCACTGATCGGTCCATCAACGATAGATGTGATCTCTTTGATGACTTCATTAAAATCTCTGCCCTCTTTTGCAATCAGGGATGGATTGGTCGTCACTCCACAGATCACACCCATATCGTTGGCTTTTCTGATGTCATCTACATTCGCTGTATCAATAAAAAACTTCATCCTGCATTCCTCCTAAATTGTAGTTTTCTCTCAACGTCCTCATTGTACGAGTTCAAAAGAAAAAGTACAATCCAGTTTCCTGATGATGATAAAAAAATGAACTAACTTCCTCAAAAAATCCACTCGATAAATAATGTCCTAGACAATAATGTCTGTTGTTGTAAATGCTATGACCTTGCGCAAGCCCTCTAAGGACACCTCCACCTGATAGCCGATTTTGCCTCCGCTAAAGATGATCGTATCAAAATCCTCTGCACTTTGATGAATGACTGTCTGAAAGAATTTCTTCATACCGATCGGTGAGCAGCCACCATGGATATAGCCGGTAAGTCCTAATAATTCTTTGGCCTTTACCATGGCAATCGACTTTTCTCCTACCGCATTTGCTGCTTTTTTCAGATCCAGTTCTTCTGCCACCGGCACAACAAAAACATAGTGCTCGCCGCTTTTCCCCACAGTCACCAGCGTTTTAAAGACTTTATCCACATTCTGCCCCAAAACCTCTGCCACTTCTACACCACTGATGGCATCTGTATTTGCATAAGAATAATGTTTATATTCTACCTTTGCCTGTTCTAAAAGACGCATAACATTTGTCTTTTCTTCTTTTGCTTTCTTTGCCATTTTTACACCTGATTTCTTATTTTGATATTACAAGGGCTATGATACCGCCAATGATCAAGATCGGCAAGGCTATATAGATCAGCCCTCCCAGGAAAAGTCCAATGACTACGATCGGCAAAAATATAATATAGAAACCAATCTTTAAAAATCCCCATGTCATCTTGACCGCCAGCGCGATCACTTTCCACATAAACCAGATAAATGCAATAATAAATAATGCTGTCAGCATAAAATCACCTCTTTCATATTTTCCATATCATATAGCATTTACTATAGAAAGTAAACGCTTGTCATGACTTCTTAATAATTCTTTAATATTTCTATCTTTTACCACAATAAAAAATCACCTGCCGATGCAGATGATAAAACGGATATAAAAAGTGCCCAGTTCCGGAATCGAACCAGAGACACGAGGATTTTCAGTCCTCTGCTCTACCAACTGAGCTAACTGGGCACAAAATTGCGGGAATAGGATTTGAACCTATGACCTCCGGGTTATGAGCCCGGCGAG